>ERZ1643251.1335-NODE-1335-length-28331-cov-53.296753_pt1 | contig 28331 bp, 21 predicted proteins | sample MGYA00579261_ERZ1643251 | MGnify/ENA primary metagenome ERZ1643251 (study PRJEB29033, sample SAMEA4952267) | chicken gut metagenome | biome: Broiler Chicken; feature: Gastrointestinal Tract; material: Caecum | place: Ireland | collected 2018 | study: Broiler... | reverse complement strand
CATTTTTATCAATGACGAATAAGAAGTGCGTAGCTCTTCTGTATTTTCATTGTTCCATTTATTGATAAAATCTTTTAATGCTTCACCTTTAAGACCATTTGAGGCTTTTAATATAGGAAGATACTTTTCTGCCTGCTCTTTTGCCCAGTTTGGAGCTTCTGAATATTTTTTATCGGAAATTTTTTCTCCGGAATATTTGTCTTGTGCAAAATCAGGTAGTGATTTCAGGTGAATAAAATAATGCGACTGCTTGCCTCGCTTGATAATTTTAAACACAAAAGAGCCTTTACGGCACTGCTTTTTAACAGTTTGAACACTCAGCCCCAAAACTTCTGCTGCTTTTCCTATATCTAGCCATATATTTGTTGTATCTTTTGCTTTCATAAATATTCTAATTTTAGTTTGATTAAAACTGCATTTAAAGCCCGCTTAACATTACGATATAAAATTTGTGACAATTTTCTAAGCTAAAAAGCACTGATAATACGAAATTTAAAAATAAATATTTTAACAAAATCGGCTGTAATCTCCTTATTATCTGTGTTTCAAAAAAGACAAATATTTGTCCTGTTTTTTACGAAGAAATATGAAGCGGTCTTGACGAAACTGGTTTTTGTTATATTTCCGTCATTAAGATCATTATAGCTGCTGTTAAATAAGAATAAATAAGCTCAAAATTTTGCTCGGGGAAATTTCCCAGTAAGTCTGAAATATTTAAGACGGTTAAATTAGGAGTATATTTTTGTTGATTTTATATGGGTTAAAACATTGATTTTTCGTTTAAAATCGGGGAAAAGTTTATGACGTTATGTTTCTAATGCTGTACCAAACTTTTTAAATCAAAATAAAGGTCTTTAAAGCCTCTTTTTCTTCGCCACAGAGTTTCTGCTATTTTGTAACTCAGGTTATTGGCATTTGTGTTATGAGTCAGATTTCTTGACAGGTAACAATATATTGTTGTGAACTCAGCTTTTTCCTTAGATGAGAACATCTTGTCATCCTCTGATTTTAAAATATTTTCGGATACAAAAATTTGATTAAAATAGAAATACAAATAAACTTCCTTATTGAAAAATTTTCTGTGTCGAGCTTTTTGCGGCTGTTTTGAATAATATGAGTCAAGCTGTCTTTTCTGTCTTTGATAAATCAAGGTTCTAAATATTGTATAAAATTTCTGCACCTGATCTTCGCCTATATTTGCAATATTAGATGTCTTTATTGTTTTAATGTCCTCGCAAAAGCACCTGATAACAGTATCCGTTACCACGGCAGGATAAAGTTTAAATATAGAATGATTCTGTATGACGGGGTTTTGTTTGCAATATATGTATTCATTGTTTCTAGTTATCAATTTGCCTTCATTAACGAACTCATCCAGTAAAGATAACAGGTTACTTTTCGGAATTTCTGACAATATTTCAAGATTCTCAAGCGAAAATTTGTTTAGACGTTTGCAAAGCTGTAATATTTTGTCTTTCACTTAAAATACTCCTTAGATTTTTTTCGTTAAGTTCTTTTAGTTCATTTGTTTTGGCGAGTTTTTCAATTTTATTAATTAGTTTTACCATCTGTCTTAACTGATTGTGTCTTGTTGCAAGATACTCCAAGCCGTCATTTGTAATTTGGATTTCAGATAGTTCCGATAGAATTTGCTTGATATCCTGTTTAGCATAAGGTTCAAACTTAAATGTCTTATAAATCCTATCTTTCAAATGAGGATATCTAGATAACTTCTTGTCAATATTTACCATCCCGACCAGTATCATTGGACACCCTGTCCTATCATGTAAATCTCGCAGAATTTCAATAACATTATTGGTCACCAGATAGTCGACTTCATCAATAATTAGCGGTTTGGGATTTTGTTTTAACTTCTGTTCGACAAGGTTAAACGTATCCTGAATATGCCAGAAAGCCTCTTCCCCTAACTCCTCTGCAATTTCTGATAATAGCCATCTGCTTGTCATTCCCTGATTTGCTCTCACATATATACAATCATTTTTAAATGTCCACCACTTAATTGTTTCCGATTTGCCAAGCCCGTATTCACCAAATACCAGAACTATTTTAGGAATATTCGCCGGAAGCTGCTTTACTTCTTCCATCAAGGCAACAAACTTTTTGACATTTTTGGTTCTTACAAATACTTTATTCATTTTTATGCTCCGTACAAATTGTTATATTCATCACTGTTTAAATACCTTTCAAGCCATTTCCGTTGTTCGGGATTAGTGCAGCCATATTTCATTAACCATTCATATTTTTCATAATCTGCATTAAAAACAGGTATATTCATCTGTTGTTCTCTAAAGTTCAATTTGCGTTTTAACGGTGTTTTAGGTTGTTCAAATTTTTCAATTTCAATAACTACTTCCTGTTCAATCTCTATAGCTTCGGCTTTTTCTTTCGGAAAATATTTTACAAACTCTTTTTTCACTCTATTAAACCTGCGTTGTTGTTTTTGTATTTGTTGCTTAAATTGTTCAATATCTTTTACTGTTCCTAAGTGATTTGCCATTGGGTGAACCTTCTCAACCTGCCTTGCAATACATAAAAATTCACCTTTCATTGAATATACAAGCACATTTGAAAGATCAAACAGACTGTATTTGATAAACACTTTTTCTCTTAAATCCAATAAATAATCACTCCTGTAATGCATTCCGAGGAAAGTTATTCCATGTTTGTTTATTGTTCGAGCTTCCGTTTTCATCATTAAATCATTCAAGATATTCTTATCAATCTTATTTTTTGAAATTTCATTTAACATTTCTTGAATAGTTTTTGAACGGTCATTCGGACAGGGCTTTGAATTGTGGAACTCAAGCCAGCAATCAATAAATTTTATTGTTTCTTGAACAGTTGGAATATAGTTTTTAGTTAGTTTTTTGTGCATATCTCTGTGGAGTTTCTCTCCACGTTTCAGCCACGCAGGTTTATCCTCAATACTTGTACCTATATAACTTGTCATCATTTTTTCAAACTCTTCTTGAAATTCAAGGAAGAATCTTTCAATAACTTTTGCTCTTGCATTATATGGTTTTGCAAACACTGATTTTATTCCGAGTTTTGCATAAATCCCATTAAAACCCGCTTCGTCAAAGTCCACATTCTGAAAGTATTTAGATTTAAATGCCTTTCCGTTATCCTGATACACAACTTTTGGTATTATTCCAAGATTTAAAATAGCGTTTCTTAAAGCACTTGCAATACATTGAGTATTCTCAGTCATCATAATTTCGTAACCCACAAGTGCAGTTGACTTCCAGTCTAAAAAGCCGACCAAAGTTGCTCTGGTCGGCTTGCCTGTAAATGGATTAATAATTTTAAAATTAAGAACATGTCCGTCAGCAATCAAAACATCTCCGACTTCAAGTTTTGAAATATCTCGTTCAATGTACGGTTCAATTTTATCGTGATATGCTTTTTCGCCTTCTCTAAATAGAATCCACTTTGAATAATTGTTTTTCTTAAAATTTTTGGCAAATCTTCTGAATGTCAGATTACATGGAATATTTTCATATCCTCGCTTTTCTAGAATATGTTTTGTTAAATTTATAGCTTTTCCGATACTAAATTTATTCGGGTGTAACAAATATTTCAAAAATATCTGTTTCATTTCCTCATTCAAAATCGTATTATATTCACCCTGTTGATTAGTTTTACGTTTTTGTAAAAGCCCCTCTGTTCCATAATCTTCAAAAGCTTTAACCCAACGATGAAGTGTCCCTATCGAAATTGAACCTACAAACTTATATATCTGTGGCAGATACATTCCGCTGTTATATAAATCTAAAAATACAGAATCAGCTTCTTTTTTAGTTGGATATTTTTTACGAATATTATATAATGCAGTGACTATATCCACTCTTGCAAGTGCTGTTAATTTCGCATGTTCTGATACAAAATTCATCTTGTTTTCAAACGGAACAAGTGCTGTTGTTTTTAATTCTTCTTCATTTAATCTATCTTGTATATCCGGCTCTAATGAAGAATAAAGGATTTCATAGGATTTTCCACCCTTTACTTCAACTTCTCTTGCGATATACTTACCTTGATTAATCGCAAGTCTTATCGAACGTGTGCTTTTTAAGCCCTTTATTCTTGCTATTTCATTAATACCAATAAATTCATCCATACTCACAGATTAACTCTGAAGTCGGAAAAGTGTTCCTGTTTCCCTACTTTTGTAACATACCAACACAAATTACTCTTATTAAAATCAAATCGGACATTATTTACTTCAAAAATCCAATAATCGTTTTATCCGTGCAAGTTAGTGAAATTAGGACAAACAGCGATGACGATTCGTTTTTTAGATAAAAATTTTGGAATTTTGAGGACATTTGTGATACCCAAAAGAGACTTTTCGTCCGGTTTCAGAACGCATAAAACGATTACTTCCGACCTCTATAATTCAAACACAAAGCCAACCTTGCCGAATAATCCTTTTATTCGTTCAGACAAAATGTCCCGTTAAAATACATTTGCATTAAAAAAGACCCTTGCGGGTCTAAATATTATTTCTATATTAAAAAACACCCGACCAAAGCCGGATGTTTTTTAATTCGGAGAAGGAGGGATTCGAACCCTCGAGGCAGATTACTCCACCTAACACCTTAGCAGGGTGCCGCCTTCAGCCTACTCGGCCACTTCTCCAGAGCGGATAAAACCATATTATCAAAAAAATCCTTTTTTTACAAATATTTTATCTATAATCTTTTTTATTAATTCTTGTGTCCAATATGAAACTTTTCAAGTTATTGTATGTTATATTTAGAAAAAACTTAAGGGAGAAAAGTTATGAAAAATTGGATTATTGCACTTGCTATTCTTATTATACCGATGGTTACATATTTTGTTCTGGACAAAACACAGGCCTCAAAAGCTGCTTTTGAAGCACAGGCTACACAAAATATGTCCAAGCCTGTTGTGATGAAATTTTCTTCACCAATGTGTCTGGACTGCAAAAAACTCGAGGGCGTAATTTCGGAAGTTATGCCAAAATACGCTGATAAAATTACTTATCAAAAAATTAATGCTCAGTCCAATGACAGTGCCAGTGCATCTTTAATCAAAAAATATAATGTTACTCTTGTGCCGACAATGGTTTTTGTAAAAAAAGACGGCACTGTTTATAAAAGGACAGAAGGCTATATGCCAAAAAGCGAACTCGAAAAAATTATTAAAGGGTTAATTAATGGATAATCTTGTTACATTTTTCCAAACACATGTAAAAGACGAATTTTCTTTGCTTATACTGGCTTTGTGTTTTCTGGGCGGGGTCGTTGCTTCACTGTCGCCTTGCGGTATAGGCATGCTGCCTGTTGTTGTAAGTTATATAGGCAGTTCGTCAGAAAAACGCACATCGAAAAATATTATACAGATTGTGTTTTTTATCCTCGGGTTGTCTGTCTGTTTGACAGCGATAGGGATTGTTTGTGCGCTTACGGGGCAGATTTTTGATGCGTCAAAGCGTGTTTACTTTGTGCTTGCGCTTACATCTCTTATATTGATTTTCGGGTTGAATCTTGTCGGATTGCTTGAGATAAATTTTCCCGTGCTGGTGAAAAAATTTCCGCAGAGTGAAAAACACAATTTTATTACCTATCCGTTGATTCTTGGTATGGTTTTTGCACTTGCAGCTTCTCCGTGTTCCACTCCCATACTTGCGGGGATTATGGCTGCTGCTTCCATGAGCGCAAACATTTTTTATGCTGCATTGATGCTGTTTTTGTTCTCTCTGGGGCAGGGGATGATTATCCTTGTGGCAGGATTGTTTACATCTGTTTTGAAGAACCTGTCTTCTTTTGCAAAATATACTGACCTTTTGACAAAACTTAGCGGTATCATTCTGATACTATTCGCTCTGTTTTTGTATTATAAGGTTTTTGAACAATTTATTTAAAACCTTACGGCTTTTATGGGCGGTTTCGCTTATGTCTGAGAAAGTGACCCCTTGAACTTGTAAAGGCGCAGCGGACTTGTTTATACCGTCGGACTTTATTATTGCACCTGTTCAGAAATTGGTCGGAGTCGGTTGACTATATGAAATACAAAAAAAAGCTATAAACTTTTCCTTAAGGTTTATAGCTATTAGATTAGGGATATGCGTATCGTCGTCTTTATTTAAGGAGTATAGTGTTATTCTACACATACTTTAGTTGTAGAAAATCATACATTATTATGAATAATTCGTAACATGTTCATCTTTTTATGCGACATGTTCATGACTTTTTTTTTGCAATCATTAAATATAAGGCACGTTGCCGGCATGGTGCAGAGCATGGTCAGAGTATTTTTACCCCAAACGAAGGATTTTAGAACAAAATATTCAATTAAAGCTTTGATATGCCGATATCGATGTTAGGGCAAAATTATCAAGGGTGTTAAAATTTGTATAACAGTATTTATCCGGTACAAATAAAACCATACGTGCCGCCGCAGAACAAAAAAGCGGTGCAGGACAAAGAGGATGAAGAATCCTCTCAATCGTCTGACTTAAACAGGGACAAACGCTCTTCAAAATCCGGTGCAACAAACCCTTATTCTGCAGCGGATGCTAACGGAAAAGCCCCGAACAGGTTTGAAAGACAGGAGTTCCCAAACGGTCAAAAGACTACTATCGATTACTCCAAGTCGCAGGTCAATATTGCCCAGATTTTAACGGATTTTAAAAACACTGCTATAGCTATCGGCTCCCCGCCAAACATTATCCAGGAGGTCGAAAGCTATCTTTCTATTGCAGAAAACGAGTCTTTAAAAAACGAACCCAACAAAAAAAGAATACAGTCTAATTTAAAAAATGCCTCAAATATCCTCGACGAATTTATTTCAAAGACTTTGAATAAAAATTCAAAAGTCGTGGAAAACTGGATAGATGCGCTGTTTTTGCAGCAGGTAAACTACAAATCAGACCCTACGACTATCAACGAGGATTTCCTTGTCAAATTGCCCGACAAAGAAACAGGAGATATGAAGCCTATCTCCAAAAATCTTATGCAGCCGGAACAGGAAACCACACAGCCCGAACAGCAAACAGCCGTACAAGAAGAACAGCAGACACAGGAACCTGTTCAACACAAAAATGTCTATATTCCGCAGGATGAAAATGTTAGAAAAGCCTTTTTGCAGGGGAAAAAATATGCCTCGATAAACCAGTCCGATAAAGCTATAGAAGCCTTTAACAACGCCCTTTCACAGGCTCAGGCTGTTGAGGACAAAAATGCTCAGGGGATGATATGTTTTGAACTCGGTCAGATTTATGACAAAAATGACAACCTTGAACAGGCGCTCAATTTTTATAACCAAGCCCACCTAAATACAGCGGACAACAATCTGAAGGCCCGTGCTTATTATTCTATGGCGCAGATTTATGACGATGTTGTGTATTTTGAGCCTGCCATGAACCACTATTTTGCGGCCATATCTTTTGCCGGGGAGGCAGACAATCTGAAAGCCCAGACCAAGGCTCTTTCTGATATTGCGGATATGTACGCCGAAAGATACGATGTGAATAACACCCGCAGCTATTACGGTATAGCAAAAAATATTGCCAGAGAAACAGGCAGTAACAAAACCATGGGGTCTGTATGGTCAAGGTCTGCTGATTCCATGGCCATGCTCAATGAAAATATAAGCGCATTGCAGGATTACAAAGAGTCTTCGCAGTTTTACGAAAGTACGGATTCTCCCTTGAAAATGGCAAGAAACTTTGAAAAGGCTTCTTCTGTAATGCTCAAACTCGGAAACAGCAAAAAAGCCCGTTCACTCCTTGAAAAAGCCCAGAATTTTGCCCTCAAAGCCGATGATATTGCTTATGCAAACAAATTGGACGCACAACTTAATGTAATTTAGACATTTTTGTATTATTTATTGTGAAGGAAGGAATAAGAGAAAGAAAATATAATGAAAGATTATAAATCAGGTTTTGTAGCAATAGTAGGCCGTCCGAATGTAGGCAAGTCCACACTTTTAAATAAAATTCTCGGCCAGAAAATAGCAATAGCTACGGACAAAGCACAAACAACCAGAAAAAGAATCAAAGGCATCTATACAAATGAGCAGGGCCAGATTGTTTTTATAGACACCCCCGGTGTGCATAAACCGCTGGACAAACTCGGAGAGTTTTTGATGGAGGAGGCAAAATACTCTATTCCTGATGCGGATTTGGTGCTGTTTCTTGTAGATGTGTCAGAGCCTGCCGGTGCCGGCGACAAATGGATTGTCGAAAATCTTTTAAAGGATTGCAAAATCCCTGTTATCATCGTTTTGAATAAGGTCGACAAACTGAAAGACCCGATAAAAAAAGAACAAAACCTTTTGACCTACAAACTGCTTTTTGATAAAAATATGCCCACAGCAAAAATTTCTGCACAAACCGGCAGAAACCTTGATACACTTATTTCTACAATAATAAGAAAACTGCCTGACGGCGACCCGATTTATCCTGAGGATGAACTGACCGATGAAACAATGCGTTCTATTGCTCAGGAAATCATCAGAGAAAAGATTCTAATCAATACAAAAGACGAAATCCCCCACAGCGTTGCCGTGATAATCGAGAGATATGAAGAATCAGATGAAATTGATAGAATTTTTGCCGTAATACATGTGGAACATGAAAGCCAGAAGGGTATAATGATAGGCAAAAAAGGCTCTATGTTAAAGACTATCGGCACTCAGGCCAGACAGGAACTGGAAAAAATGCTGGAGAAAAAGGTTTATCTGGAGCTTAATGTAAAAGTTTCAAAAGATTGGCGAAAGAAAACCCCTGACCTTGAAAACTGGGTATAGGCTTAAAACAGTATTAAATAACGGGAAAAGGACGGTTTTTGAGCCGTCCTTTCAAGTGTTAATTGTGTAAGTAATGTTAGTTAGAAAAGTGTTTTATGCAGCCCCGCCTGCAGCACCGGCTGCTCCATCTGCAGCGCCTGCGGCACCTTCAGCTGCACCGGCAGCTCCTTGTGCGCCGCCTGCTGCACCTTCAACGCCTTGCGCACCTTCTTTTGGTTTGCCTTTAAAAAGTTTTAATATAGGTGCAACGACTTTTTCGTTAATAAAATCGCCTACAACAGCTACTGCTTTTTTGCCGTAGTATGTTGCTTGTTCTTTAAATTTTGCACCTTCTTCTAACGGTTTTGTTTTATCAAAGTTTTTGAATGCACCCACTTTGCCTCTGAGTATTGCTGCACCGCCTGCGAGAACGACTATTGCAGCAAGAGTTTTTGCAAACCAGTGGCTTTTCTTTTTCGGGGCAGGGCCGTATTGAGGACCCATCGGGCTGCTTGCTGCGGGCTGCGGCTGTTGTGCAACAGTAAAAGCAGGAGCTTTAGAGATTGTTGATTGTGACATTGGTGTAATTGTTGAGAAATTTACTGACATATAAAAACACTCCTTTTATTAACACTTCTGAGCATACAAAACATATAAAGATAATTTATTGCCAATTTGGATAGTAATGCAGATAAATATGAAACATTTTGTAACATTGTAGCACTTTTTTTTATATTTTGGAATATTTTTTTTAAAAGTGTAATCATAGTTAATAGAGGCAAATTTACACTAAATATAAATGAAGGGTTAGTATAGATGGATAAATTCGTAAATATAGAAAAAAATATAATAGAAAGCGCAAAAATAGTTTCTTGCAAAATTGATGATGCAGAATTGAGAAAAAGAGCCTATGCTCTTAATATAGCAGCCAATACCGTAGCAGAGTATCTCAATGCATCAGGTGTCCATACGGATTCCAAATTGAGTCTTTTTAGAGTGCCTTCGTTTGCAAAAAATCTTGAGCTTGCCGATATTTACGTAAACGGTGCAAGATTTGATGTGAGAATTTCTTTTGACGGAAAAACTTTTTGCATTCCAAAAGTCCATGAAAAATACGATGCACTGCCTTTTGCATATATTGTAATCAGCCTTGATAAATCTTTAAAAACAGCAGAAATCTTAGGCTATGCTCCTGTAAAAGATTTGAATTTGTCCAAAAATAATGCACAGTACTACTGTTTTGAAAATTCAGTATTAAAACCAATGGACGGTTTTAAGGAATATGCTCTCGGACTTTCCGTAAAAATTCCGCCTTATTCATCTCTCGACCACGAAAAAATCAAAGACCTTTGCGCAGGATTTATAGACGACCAGATTTCCGAAAGCGAAAAAATCTATTTTATAAAACACGTAATCTCCTGCCCTGTTTGCAGAGAGGCTTTTTGTGACATGAACGATTTTGATACAATCGTTTCTCAGTTAAAAAATTATAACGAACTTTTGAACGACAGCACTTTGAGCGTACTTTCCGGAAACAAAAAAGAGTTTGACGAAGCTTATATCGCAAATCTCGGCGTTGTGGAAAACGCAGTGGAAAATACTGCAGAACCGGCAGAGGAAAATGCTGAGGAAAGTGTGATTGAAAATGTAGTCGAAAATGTTGCTGAAACTGCTGCCACAACTGCTGCTGCAGCATTAGACGCTTCTATTGACGCTGCTGTATTGAAAGGTGTTATGAATGCTGCAGAAATGACAGATACCTTGACAAATACAGAGGAACCTGCTTCTGATGACAGCGAAGAAACTTCTGAACAGGAATTTTTAATGCAGGAAGATAGCGAACAGCAAGATGCTTCCGAAGATGATGAAGAAACAGAAGACAATCTGCTGGAAGATGAGTCAGAGAATGCTGACCTGCCCGCTCTTGACATTGACGGGGCAGAAGACGAATTGCTCGTAGAAACTGGTGAGGCTGACTTTTTGATGGAAGAAACAGCTCCAGAGGCTGAACCGGCAGAAGATATACAGGAGGCCGAACCTCTGGAATTGGCAGAAGATTCTGCAGCGGAGCTTGAGCTTGAACAAAATGATTCTCTATTGCAGGAAAATGACTCCGAAAACCTAGAGCAAGCAGAACAGCAGGACGAACCGGCAGAGGAAGAAGCTCTTGAGCTTGCTCAGGACAATGATATTGATGCTTTGGAAACAGAAGAACCCTCACCGCTGCCGGAGCTGGACGGTGAAGATTTGCTTCTTGCGCAAGATACAACGGAATCCGAAGCGTTGCAGGAACAAGAAAATGTGTCTTTAGAAGAAATTAAAGAATCCGCTCAAGAAACAGCAGAGCAGGAAATATCAGAAATGCCCGAACTGCTGGAAACTGACGGCAGCGAAGAAGATTTGCTGCTGCAGGAGGATACAGCGGAGCCGGAAGAATTGGAAGAACAAAAAGAAACAATTGATTTAGAAGAAGTTACAGAAACTCCTGAACTTCTTGAAGAACAGCCTCAAACTGAGGCTTCCGCTGAAGTGGAAGAACCTTTGCCGCTTTCTTCTGATGTGGATATAGCCCTCGGTGGTGACGATGATATGCTTCCGCCGGTTGATTTGGACGATTTGGAACTTCTGGACGAAACAGCAGAACCCGAAGAACTGACAGAAGTTTCGGAACCTGAATTGGAATTGCAGCCAGCAGAGGAGGCCGAAGAATCCGGCTTAGAAGAATCTTCCATAGATTCTGATTTGATTTCTCAAGAAGGCGATATTGATCTTAATATTGATGAAACAACTTCTGAAACAGGCTTTGAATCCGGATTTGACATTGGCTCTTCTGATATTGATATAAATACTCCGGATGCTGGCGATGACAGCTGGGTAAATGCTCAGGAAGAAGAAACTGAAGATACAACATCAGCACAGTACTTTACTTTTGCAAGACCGGCTTCTGTTGACGGGACTATAGATTCTTCGGAAGTAAGCGAACAGCCGCAGGCTATAGAGGATGATGATCCGTACAAACTTGATTCTGATGAGGAAGAAACAGGCTCTTATCAGGAACCTGTAGAGTTAAAGTATGATGATGAGGATGAAGATACGGAATCTGCAGAACCGATTCAAGCTGAACAAGACTCCGAATATCTTATCCAAAAAGATGAAGCTGAAATGGAGCAGGAAGTTCAAAATGAAGAAATCCAGAATCTTATGGATGATGACCTTTTTGCCCTGCTTTCCGATGACGACTCCGATTCTGTGCAGGCAGCTCGTACTGTAGAGGCTGCAACTCCGGAAGAGGAAAACGCTTCTGCCCCTGCAGAAGGACAGACAGAGTCTGACGAAACAATAGAATCTTTGTTCGACAATCAAGATGGTGAACAATCACCAGACGGCGAGGAAAACGTTTTTGAACTTGCAGAAGAACCTGTCAGCCCTGCAAAAGCAGGAATTATTAAAAAGGCTGCAATTTCAGCAGGTGTGGTAGTGCTTCTTGCTGCAGCGGGTGCGGGTGCATGGTTTATGAATCATCAAAAAGCTGCAAATTCCGGTGACAATATGGATTTAGCAAATCAGGGCGACCCTGTATTCGACTTCCAGAATCAGGGCAGCGAGCAGCCGGATACAGAGTCAGGTGCAGTTTCGCAGGATATAAACAAATCAATGGCAAATTCCTTCTCTGACAAACCTGCTGCAATTACAATCACAAAAATTTCATGGCAGGTGAGCGAAAAACTTGCACAGGAGGCTTCTGTTAAGGAATATTTACAAACTGCAGGTAAAAATATTCAGATGAATTTACAAAATGATCTGGCAAATGCAGCAGATGTTCCGTTCAATACAAGCGTAAAAATCTCTGTAACACTGGCTCCTGACAACACCCTCAAAGGTATGCAGGTATTGGAATCCAGCGGTTCTGACAAAATCGATGAATCTATGTTAAGAAGTATTAAAAACACTTTGAAATATGTAAGTGTGCCTAAATTAAAGGATTACAAGTCTGATTATTTCTTAACTTTAATTATAAATTTTTAATTATATGATATGATATAATCAAGATATTTAAAGTTTATAAAATGGATTGCGAAATTGGATACTATACAAGCACAAAGAGAGCTTATAGAGAAGTTAGTAAAATCAAATAATAAATTCAGAGGCAACGAAGATTTGCTTGAGGATTTTTGTTCAGAAACATACGAACGCTCGCATTCTTTGTTTGACAGTGTAGAAATAAAGGATATCGAGGGCTATGTTGCCAAAGTAGTGAACACGGCTATTTTGAATGTTCTTAAATCAAACGGCAGAGTCAGAAGAAGAGAGAATAAATATGTAAGTACAAAAGAAATTCTTATCAACCCGATGCCCGTAAAAGCTGCTGTTGAAAAGGAAACTGCTCCTGCTGCTGCCGGTGCTGTTGATTCTTTTGTATATGAAATTGAAGATCCAAAAGCTTCTTTTGAAGAAAAAATCGTAAGAAAAGATTTGCTGCAAAAGATTGTTGATATTGTTCTTGTTGCACAAAAAAACAATCCGACAAAAGAATATTTAAAAATCTTCTTTTTAAGATATGTCAAAGAGCTGAAACAAAAAGAAATTGCGCAGGAAACAAATCTTTCACAGAGCGAAGTAAGCAAAAGACTTGTTGAGATTTCTCAAATAGTTAAGACGCATTTCTAATCTTTACGCCTGATTTCTTTCCGCAACGTTTATACTATAATATGCTTGATTAAGTTAAGCGGTTATTATTATGCGTTGTATAAAATGCAAAAAAGAAATAGACGATAATCTTTTGAGATGTAATTTTTGCAATACAAAAGTGCAGACTGTTTGTCCTGTCTGCGGCAGCATAAACCCTATAACCGCCCAGTATTGTGCGCATTGCGGATTGCAGCTGCTAAAATACTGCCCGCATTGCAAATGCGTGAACCTTCCGGGGGCTGAAAAGTGCCGAAAATGCGGCGAGCCTTTTGATGTGCAAAACGGCGAAATTTCTATTGCCGACCTTGAAAAACAGCTCAATGAAGATTCTCCGGAAACACCGCTTAAACAGGAAAATGAAGATAATAAAACCGCTGAACCCGCTCAAGAACCCGATGTAAGTCCCGTTAAAGAACAAGAGCCGATTGCTAAGCAGGAATTTGATGATATTCCTGTTGTTGATATTGAGCCTTTGGAACCCGTGCAGGCAGAAGAAATAGAGGATTTGCTTTTGGAATCTGATTCCGAAGAGGATTTCCAGCTTCAAGAACTGCAGGAAGATGAGCTTCTGGACTTTTCAGACGGGGAAAATATTGATGAAGTTAAAGATACACAAGTTTCTCTTCAAGAACCGGAGCCTGTCTCGGACATTCTGGCAGAAGAGCCGGAACCTGTCCAAAATATTCAGCCGGAAGGAGCTATGACATCTGCTTTAGACGGTTCGGATAATGACCTGCTCTCTTTGTCCGATTTGAGCGATAGTGTTGAAGAAACTATCACAGAGGAGTTGAAAAAAGCTGATATCGCACCGGAACCTATTATAAACGCTGATGCGGCACAAAATTACGTTGCACAAACAATAAAAACCGCCCAACAAGAAGCAACCGCTATTAATCATATCGAAGACGCACAAAAAGAAATTCCGCACGAACAGGAACTTACCCCCGAGAAGGAACAAGTGCCTGAGCCGGCTCTGAAACAGGAGCCTCCTGTTGAACAGCCGCAGCAAACAGCAGAACCCGCTGCACAGATACAGCAGCAAAGAGAGCAGCAAAGAGAGCAACAAACACAGCAATCACAGCAGCAGGAGCAGCAGAGCGTTTCTGCTCGGGCAGAGGAAAGTTTTGAGCAGTTTGATGTGGATATAAAATCTTACAACCAGATGAAATGTAAGAATCTGATAGTGAATGCAATAAGAAAACCCGAAAAACTTATAATAGGGCTGAGTGCGCCCGAAGGTTACGGAAAATCTACTGTTTTAAAATATCTTTTCGGGGATTTGATGCACGAAAACTACGGCTGGCTGTGGGGTGAGTGCAGTGCAAACTCTCAGATAAGTCCTTTTGGCATTTTTCAGGAAATGATTTTGACATTTTTTAATATGCCGAACTTTTCTAACATGTCGCAGGATTTTGTAAAACAGGCAAAACACATGCTCTCACAGACTTTTCCTTTCTTTTCGCAGGAAGAGATTTTTAACCTGTTTAACTTTTTGTATCCGTCTTTGACCTCAAACTACGAAGACATACTCGTGAACAAGGATTCTACCTTTGCACTTTTGGAAAAACTTATACTCGAGCTTTCTAAAAAGGTAAAATTAATAATTGTCATAGATGATTTTGATATGATAGACGGTGCGTCTTATGCGTTCCTTTCATATTTTGTCGAGCAGGGCCATCTCGGAGAAAATATAAAGCTGATAATCTCATACAAAGACAACAGGATTACGCAGGGGTATTTTTATTCGGAAAAAATAGCGCAGAACCAATACGAAGATATCAGACTTTCGAAACTGACAAAATCTGATGCGGACAACCTTGTGAAACTCTTTTTGAACGGTGTAAATCCGCTGCCTCAAGAGGTTTTTGAAAGGATTTTTGAATATTCTGAGGGCAACAGTGCTTATATAGAACAAATAATGGTGCTGTTGAATGATTTTAAAGCCTTTAAGCAGGAGAACGGTACAATAACCTACAAAACCACTCCTGTAGAGTCAAAAATGCCAAAAAATCTGTACGAAATTCTTTCTGTCAGAATCAATTATCTGCAAAAGAAATTTCCGCTCTGTTTCAGGACTTTATGCACAGCTTCAATAATGGGCAACAAATTTAATGTTAAACTGCTAGAAATTGTGATGAAGCTAAAACCGGAAGAGTTCCAAAACGTTATGCAGCTTTTGACCTCTTTTGTTTATGTTGCGCAGTTTAACAACAACATTTTTGAGTTTAAAAATACTCTGCTGTGGAAATTTGTTTATGAAAAGGCAAAACAAAACAAAGATTTTGTAATGCTGAATGAAAAAATCTTTGATGTAATAAATTCGTTTACCCTCTCGAGCAATGCTCTCAAGGCACTGATTGCACAAAATTTGAACCAGAAACTGCTGGCTTTGAATATTTGGACGGAAAATACAAAACTCTGCGCATATTTGGGCGATGAGCATCTTTGGACGCTTTCTCAAAAGCAGTGTCTGAAAATCGTACAGGAGATTCACCCTGACAATGATGAAATCATAGCCAACAATATTCAGGAACGTCTGGGCAAAATGCTCTATTTGACCCGACCGTCAGAGGCTATTCCGCTTTTGTCAGCTGCAATCAGCAATGCTCTAAAAGTCGGCAACAGACCGAAGATAATCGAACTCTCCGGATATCTTTCAAAGAGCTGCTCTCTCACGGGCAATTACAACGGTGTGATTGAGGCAGTTGATGTGGTGCTGAAAATCATTGACACCCCGCAGAACAAACTCGAGAGCGCACTCATAAAATACAAAAAGCTAAAAGCAATGTTTTGCATCGGCAATGCAGAAGAGATTTACAATCTTGCAAGCAACGAAATTATTCCTGTTGTTGAGCAGGCACTGTCCAACCTTATCCCCAACAACGGAATCTCTATGGACATTATTTACGAAACATGGCTGGAGTGTAACCTGATAGTTGTTATGGCACTTGTTTCGCAGGGGAACAACAAGAGCTTTGCAGTACTAAAAGTTATTGATGAAATCATTGCAAAAAATAATGTGGACAACAAAAATTATCTGCAGCGTGTAGACCTTGCAAAAGCACTGGCATACAGTGTTCAGGGCGATATTAAAAAGAGTGATGACATTTTGATTTCGCTTTCTCAAAAAACCAGCAAGGAAATTGTTGAGCCTGATGTAATTTCGCTGTGGAATTTTACAAATATTTTGAACAAGCTCTACAAGCAGGAATGGCAGAATATAAAAGAGGATTTGTACTCTGTTGTGACTTTTGCAAACAACTACAATGACGTGCTTGTGAAAAATCTTTTGAAGGTATTTTTAGGCAAAATTTTGCAGGAAGAAGGCAATCTCTCAAAAGCACTGGAGATTTATAACGAGCAGGTGACAATTTTTGCCAGAGAAAAAATAGCCATAGGCGCATTGTTGTGCTGGTATTATATTGCAAAACTTACCCTTGTGACAGAAGGTACGGACAAGGCTCTTGATATTGCACAAAAGGCTCTTGAGGTGGCTAAGAATCCAAAAATTTCAAATTACTATTTTATGGTGCTGTACAAAAAACTCATTGCAGAAATCTTCCTGATAAAAGGAGATACGGAAGCTGCAAAAATGTATATAGAAAAAGCTCTGATGATAGTAAAACAGTACGATATGAAACTGTTAAAAATATCTTTGTACCAGCTTTATGCAAAGTATCTTGAGGAAATGCTCAATAAAAAACCTCAAAACAAAGCCAACTATGCCCAGAATGCTGTTGCTACATACAAAAAAGCACTCTCTTTGATAGAACATCAGGATATACCTGCAATAAAAGAAGAGATAAACAAAAATTATGCCTCTTTTAGGGCATTTTGCCAGCTGAACAATATAAAAATATAATAGACTACATTTCTTTTATCACTGCGGTCAAAAGCTTTTTGAACCCGTCTTTTACACGTTCTGCTGTTTCGACAACTTCCTTGTGAGAAAGTCTGGAAGGATGCACCCCTGCAGCAGAGTTTGTTATGCAGCTGATACCAAGCACCTTCATTCCGCAATAGTTTGCCACAAGAGCCTCAGGCACGGTAGACATGCCGACGGCATCAGCACCCATAATGCGGAGCATATTTATTTCTGCGGGTGTTTCGTAGCTCGGGCCGCTCATTGCCGCATAGACACCGTTTCTGATTGTGAGGTTCAATTCCTTGCCTTTTTCAAGAGCGAGTTTTGACAGTTGATGATTATAAACTTCGCTCATATCAGGGAATCTGTCGCCCAGTGTGGAGTCGTTTTCTCCTATGAGAGGATTTACACCCATGAGGTTTATGTGGTCGGAAATCACCATTAAATCACCGGCGTTGTACGATTTGTTTACACTGCCCGCTGCATTTGTGATGACAAGGATTTTTACTCCCAATTTTTTCATCACTTTTACAGGATAAACTATGCGGCTTATGTGATAGCCTTCGTAGTAATGGTAACGACCCTGCATTATTACTGCTTTTTTGCCCAGAACTTCTGCAAAGACAAGCTGGCCTTTGTGTCCGGCTACTGTTGAAGTTTCAAACCCCGGAATGTCAGAGTATTTTATTCTGACACCTTCCAGATTGTCTGCAAAATCACCAAGCCCCGAACCGAGTATGATACCTATTTCGGGTTGAAAGTCTTTAATCTGTTTTTGGATAAATTCAATAGTTTCTTTCATAATTTTATACAGTCACGAGTTATACAGTCACGAGCTGATTTTTTATTATATTAGCCCCAAATTCTACACATTCAAGGTTGTTTGGCAAAAGAGCCGCTTTTTTGGCAGAAACGGTTTTTGCCATTTCTTTCATTACTTCTTTTATTGATTCCAGTTTTAGGATACCTGTTTTTTCGATAAATGCACCCAGTGCCATAACATTGACAAATGCAGGCTGAGTAAGCTTTTGTGCCAGTTCATTTAAAGGAATGTTTATGTATTTTATATCAGTTCTTTTTGGTTTGTGGTGTGACAGAGAGGAGTTTATTATCATAAATCCGCCCGGTTTTACCTTGTTTTCAAACTTTTCTTGGGAAGCATCATTGAGCGCAATCACAGCATCGGCCTTGTCAATAATAGGAGAAGGCACCTCATGGTCAGAAATATTAACCGCACAATTTACTGCACCGCCTCTCATTTCTGCACCGTATGCGGGGAACCAGGTTGTGTGTTTGCCTTCCAGTACTGCGGTGTGGCACAGCAAAATCCCTGCAAACAATGCTCCCTGTCCGCCAAATCCTGAAATAATTACGCTTAGTTCGCCTTCCATTATAGATTCTCCTTAGCTGTAATATCTTTGAACACGCCCAGAGTATGAACGGTTTCTATTACATTTGATATGTGTTCTACAGATTCAACAGGTGTCATGTGCCAGTTTGTGGGGCAGGCTGCAAGCACTTCTACAAATGAGTAGCCAAGACCCTTTATCTGCATTTCAAAAGCTTTTTTTATGGCTTCTTTTGCCTGTCTGATGTGTTTTGTGTCAGTTATTGCCACTCTGGCTGCAAAAGCTGTTCCGTCGCATTTGGAAACTATTTCTGCAGCGTGCAGAGGATAACCGGTAAGTTCTGGTTTTCTGCCCATAGGGGTGGTTGTTGTGACCTGACCTACAAGAGTTGTTGCACTGGCCTGTCCGCCTGTCATACCAAAATTTGTGTTGTTAATCATTATGGTAGTGATATGTTCGCCACGGCAGGCGGTGTGGATAGTTTCGTTAAAGCCTATTGTTGCAGCATCGCCGTCACCTTGATATGTGAATACAAATTTGTCCGGCTTGCATCTTTTTACGCCTGTTGCAACGCAGGGTGAACGTCCGTGAGATGCACCGGCAACATCAAGGTTAAAGAATTTTTCTAAGAATATTGAACATCCTACAGAAGAAATTGCTATGGTATCTTTTTGCAGGTTGAATTCGTCAATCAGTTCTGCAATTATTCTCAAAATCACGCCGTGTCCGCATCCGGGGCAGAAGGTAAAATGTCCGTCTTTTAATAGTGATTCGGGTCTTTTGTATACAAGTGTTTCCATATTTATCTGACCCCTGCTTTCGATTCTTCTGTGTTGTCCAGTTTTTTGTACAATTCTTCTATTTTGGCCATAATCATATCAGGTGTGAGCAATCCGCCTGCCGTTCTTCCGTAGAATTCTACAGGACAAGCTCCAAACACTGCGGAACGCACATCCAGCAGCATTTGACCTTTGTTAAGTTCCAAATCCAAAATCATATCAGCGTTTTGTGCAACCTGATGCAGTGCTTTGTCAGGGAACGGGAAAAGCGTAATCGGTCTGAACAGTCCGACTTTCATACCCATCTTTCTTGCTCTGTTTACGGCTGCTTTTGCTACTCTGCCGACAGAACCAAAGGCTGTCAGTACGAGTTTTGCATCTTTCAGCATATAGTCTTCGTACATTGTTTCGTTCTTTGCGACAAGAGCGTATTTTTCAAAGATTCTGTTTGTGAGTTCTTCCATTGCGCCTTCAGGCATGTGAAGAGAAACAATGTTTCTTGCAGGGCGGTTGTTTGCACCTGACAATGCCCATTCGCTAACGTCAGGGTCTTTGTAAGGATATTCGCCAAATTCTGCCGGCTCCATCATCTGCCCCAGTATTCCGTCAGCCAGCAGCATAACAGGGTTTCTGTAAGTCAAAGCCAGATGAAATGCCTTGTAAGTAAGGTCAATGGCTTCTTGTACGGTGGAAGGAGAAAGCACAATGAGTTTGTAATCCCCGTTGCCGCCGCCTTTGAGTGCCTGAAAATAATCTGCCTGAGCGGGTGCAATGTTTCCGAGTCCCGGCCCGCCTCTCATTACACTGACAATTACGCCCGGAACTTCTGCACAGCACATTGCAGAAAATGCTTCCTGCATAAGTGCAATTCCGCAGGAAGACGAAGAAGTCATTGCTTTTGTGCCTGTAGTGCCTGCGCCTATCACCATATTGATAGAAGCCAGTTCGCTCTCTGCTGTAATAAAGGTTCTGCCGAGTTTTGGCAGATGTTTGCCCATATATTCGCCGATTTCGCTCTGCGGAGTAATCGGATAGCCGAAATAGCACTGACAACCTGCGTTGATAGCAGCCTGTGCAATTGCTTCATTCCCTTTTACCAACACTTTTGCCACTATCTGTACACCTCTTTTATTGCAACATCCGGACAGTTCATAGCACACATTGCGCAGCCTATGCAGGCGTTTTGCGGGTCATTAAACTCTGCCGGAAAATCTCCGTGTAAATTAGGTTCCGTACTTTTTTTGAGCAGTCCTTTCGGGCATGCTTTTATGCACAGATAACACCCTTTACACACATCTCTATCTATTACAATCCTGCCCATAATTTCTAAAATTCATTAAATTTTGTCATTAATTCTGATTGATACCCAACCACAATTTAACTTGTTTTTCTTCTGTTTACAATAATAATTGTATCACGCAGAAGCTAAAATACAAGCTTTTTCATATAGTTTATGCTTTGTAAATAAAGAGGCCGGCCGCTAAAATTTTACAATAAGGCCGGCCCCTTTTTGTTATTAATTCTTTTTAGCGTCTTTGATTTCTTTCATTGCTGCAGTCAAGGGCGACATAGCTTTGTCAAAGGTTTCTTTGTAAAAATCTGTGTTTATGTTCAATTTGTTGCCGAGTTCCAGCAATAAAAGCACAAATTTTCTGTCATAATCGTCTTTGAGGTCGTCTATGTTTTCTACCACATCTTTTAAGATTTCTTGAATCTTGTTAAAGTATGTGTTCTGAGATTCTGATGTATCAATTCTCAACTCCAGTGCTTCAACGTATTTAAACAGATTCAAGACAGCTTCTATCGTGTGGATTTCCGGGTTTTTAGCGAGTGCATACATTGCATCCGTAATCTTTTCCGTAAACACATTGTTGGCGAGCTTTTTATCGAGCGTAACACCGAGCATTTTTGCTTCGTTATTTATGTCGATTGCCTCTTGCATTTCGTGGTCATTGACTGCTTTTGCAAAGCCTTCAAACTGTTTGTTAAATTCAATGCCAAGAACATATTTTGCTGCAATTTTAAATTCATCAGGCGGATTCAAGCCGAGATTTTTGAAATGGAAAATAGAGGCTTTTCCGTCTTCGTAGATATCTTTGTAAAGGCCGGAGAATTTGTTTGTCTTGCCCTGAATCATGATATTGAGGATTTTTCTTCTTTCTTCGATAAAGATATCCTTGAGCGTATAGTATTCCGAGCCGAAGTTTTTATCAAGACTGCGGATAATCTCTGTCAGCGGATAATTTATAAATGTGTCTGTCAGGTTCTTTCTTATATCATCGCTTTCTTCTGCGGAAGCAAATTCCTTGATTGTGCAGTGGAAATCTCCGCCGGAGTATTTTAACAGTGCAAAAATCATGTCGTATTTTTCGAGCGTGATTTGGGATTTTACTTCCACACGACCGAGATAAAGACTGTTTTTGCCTTTTGATACCATTTTGTAGCTCAAACGTTTGAGGTCATAGCAGTAGAATGTTGCCTCGTCTTCAATTTCTTCGTAAAGAGAAGAAATTGCCCACAGGCTGACAATCTGTTTTATTGTTACGACAGATGGCTTTACAAATTTTCTGTAAATATCAGAACCGGAGCCGAACTCTTTAATGTTGCTCTGAGCATTTGCCAGAATGTTGACGAATTCTGTTTCGTAATCCTGCTCGGTAAAACTTTTTGCAAGCTGCATAGCTCGTGCTGCATACTTCATAATCTGAGTTGTTTCAATACCCGAAATGTCTGCAAAGAACCAGCCGCAGCTTGTGTACATAAGCATTGCCTGTCTTTGCATTTCCAACAGTTTCATTGCTGCGACTTTGTCATCATCGTCGCATTCGGGTTTCAGATTGTTTTTAAGGAAGGTACGTATAGAGAGTTCGCTTCTGTTGAGTATTACATTTATGTAATCGTTACGTACGTCCCACACATTTCTTGTAAAGAATTTTTTGCCGTATTTTTCATAAAGGACAACAAGGTTGTCTCTCAAGTAATCGAGCGCTTCTCGAAGCGGTTTTCTCCATCTCTGGTTCCAGCTGGGTTGTCCGCCTGTAGAGCAGCCGCAATCTTCTTTCCAGCGGCCTACGCCGTGGAAACAGCTCCAGGAAGATGCCTGTTTTATGTCTACTTCGTCATTGACGCCGTATTTTTCCAGATATTCTGCATAATTTGTTATAGTAAAGCCTTCCTGCTCGGCTTTTACTCTCAGCACATAAGCCAGTGCCATATCGCCAAATTTTGTATGGTGGCCGTAGCTTTCGCCGTCAGTACCGATATGGATGAGCTGCGGATAGTTTCTGTCCGAGGATATACCTTCTTTTAGACGGTTAACAAATTTGTTTCCGTCTTGCAGAATATTGTCAAAGGCTACGGATTTTGAGATAGCTCCGTCATAGAAGAACAAATCAACGAATTTTTTCGGATTGTCTTTGATAAAGTATCTGTAAGGTTTTGCTGGGTCAATATTTCCCCAGCCTGCATCTGTCCACTCTTTGTCGCCCAGTTTTCTGTATTTTAGTGCCTGATAAGGGGACAGGATAGTGAATTTTATTCCGTTGTCTGCCAGAACCTCGAGGGTTTCGTCATCGACAGCTGTTTCTGCCAGCCACATACCTTCGGGCATTCTGCCAAAGCGGTATTCAAAATCTCTTATACCCCATTTTACCTGAGTTTCTTTATCTCTGCGGTTTGCCAGAGGCATAATCATGTGGTTGTAGACCTGTGCAATGGCGTTTCCGTGGCCGGAAAATTTTACACGGCTGACAACATCGGCTCTTATTATTCTTTCGTAAGTTTTTGGTGCATGGGTTTCCATCCACGACAGCAGTGTCGGGCCAAAGTTGTAGCTCATCAGAGAGTAGTTGTTTACAATATCCAGCACTTTGTTTTTGTCATCCACGATTCTCGAGGCAGAATTCGGGTTGTAGCATTCGAGATTTACCCTTTCGTTCCAGTCGTGGAACGGCAGTGCGCTGTCTTGCTGTTCGATTGCTTCGAGCCAGGGGTTTTCTCTTGGCGGCTGGTAAAAATGTCCGTGTATTGTAAGGTATTTTTTATCTTTATCTTTGTCTTTTGTTTGTGCTGTTTTGTTTGTTGGTCCCATAATTAATAACTCCGCAACTTCTTAAAACCAGTAGTGAATAACATTATATAGACATTTTTATTTAAATTTCAAATTTTTTAAAAGCTTTTTGTTTATGCTTTTTTCTTTGTGTCTTTATTCTTTTTTTGTACAACAACTAGTTTGTCAGTATCCATCCATGTGTCTGTTAAAGCGTTAGAAAACACTTTGCCGTAAACTTCTATGATATCGCCGGAATCAAGGTCAATAAATTTTTCCGCATCAGTACGTTTGATAAAAATTTTCATCTCGGAAAGCGGTATTGTGTGGTCGGTGACATCATCTCTTTTGATTAAGAAAGATATGTATTTTTGAGAATCTCTAAATGCCGGTTTGTAATCAAGTCCGAGGGTAGAGAATTTGTCAAAAGTGGCTTTGAATTTTATTTTTTGATTCAAATATTTGTCAGGGTTCGCTACAACAGCGAGAGGTGTTACACAAATGTAACTCCCTGCATTTGCCGGCTGGTCAGAAACATTTGCTGCAGGAGCTTTTGTTGCTGCTGCGAGATTGAGGTTCACTTCTTTTGCTGCAGGAGCCTTGTCAGCAAAGGCTATCATGCTGCCTGTCATAACAAATACTGCTAAAAGTGACAAAATTATTTTATTTTTTATGTTTTTCATATTTTTACCTTATCTTTTGTTTTGGACAATTTAATTTTAGCATATAACAGAAATTTAGTAAGTAATTAGTTCATACTGTCCGGTTTACCTATTCTTAAATTTACGGCAAACAGGAACAAAAATACCGGCAGCAGCTGGAGCATAATTCTGTCTATGGAGTTGTCCACGAGCCATTTTATGTCGTGGGGCGAGAGCAGATAAATAAGAAAATATCCGATACTGCACAGTACAAAAACAACTGCAGACAGAACAAACGGTGTTTTGTTCTTTTCTTTGATTTTAAAGCCCTTTATACATAGAAGTACAAGTGAAATAAGGATTGTAAAATTCAGCAGAAACATTGACACAAAGGATTTTAGAATCACTGCATATCTGTGAAAATCAAACATAAAATGATAGGTTTTCAGTATAAATATGCCCGCAATCAGGTCGTTTGGATTGTGTGCAAATTTTTTGAAGAAAATGATTGCTGCAGCGGGGATGAGGGCTGTTATACCTGCAAGACAGGCTTTTTTGTATTTTTTTGCAGCTAAAAGCCAGCATAAAATTACAAACCCGTATGCTGCAAGAAACATCATACCTTCATTTTTTGTCCACGCACTCAGTGCAGCGAACAAAATGGAGAGTATTATATAAGAAAATTTTTCTTTTCTGAAATACAAAAACAAAGAAACAATACACGCTAGATACATATAGCACAGCGGTATATCAGCACATTGAGAGGCACCGTTTACGAGGAATATGTTCAAAATCATGAACGCCGAGCCTACAACCAGTGCGATTTTTTTGCTTTTAAAATATTCCAGTGCCTGAAACAGCAGATAAACAACACCAAAGGTAAAAAACAACCCGATAGTGAGGTTTATCACGAGGTTCGGCTCGCCTGCATAGTTCCACAATCTGGCAGTCGATGCGGGCAAAAGCAGCGGATAGTCATTGTGCGACATAAAATGCGGAAGCTCAAAGACATTCTGCCACAGCGGATTGTTCAAAAACAAAAATTCTGTTTTTGTGTTCCATATTCTAAATCCGTCCCAGCTGCCCATCGGATTGTAGATAAAATATTTTAGATAAATCAAAAGAGCGTACAAATTCAAAAGATAAAACCAGCCGGACAGCCTTTGGAATTTGTGTTTGCTGAAATTGGGCTTTTCTTCGTTGTAATAGATAAGTGCGAGTATTATCAGTGCAATGATTTCAAACAACCTGAAATCGCTGAAATCATTAATGTTCAAACACAGATATAAAAAGTAAAAAATAGAAGTTATCCCGAACCCTAACGGTATGGAAAACAATATTCTAAAGCGAAGCTCCATTTCTCTTTCGATTATAGAAACCGCAAAATATCCTGTGAGTATTGTTATGACCAAACCCAGAAGAAAGCCAATCATTTATTTTCTCCATTATTGATTTTTTTATATATATAAATTTTGTCGTTTATTTTTTTGTAAACTTTAAAACCGTCAGGTTTTACAATCTTTTTGTCGTACACACCTATGACATATTCTTTTTCAATATCGTTTTTCAAAACCACAGGCACTATGGCATACTGTGCTGCATAAAAGTCCAGTATTGAGTCTGTCAAATCAAAGACGCTTGCCTGAGGAGTATCCGAGATAAATCCTATTTTGTCGCTGTCGTTAAATTCTTTGTCCGATTTTACGGCATTTTTTATTGCAACAACTTTTGAATATATGGCGTTTTGTCCTTTGTAGTCCACAAAAGCCAGTGTGTATGGAATTTGGAAAATCAAAAAGAAGTGTTTTAAATTCCAGAGGATAATCAGTATAAAAATAACCCTGAAAATAAATCTGTCAGGGATTTTATGCAATTTGTAAAGTATCATAGCCAGAGCCTTTCGAGGGTCTTTTCTATTTGAGTTTCGAGTTCTATAAGATTGTTGTTATTTTCGATAATAAAGTCGGCGAGGTTTCTTTTTTCTTCTTGCGAAACCTGTGCATTTATACGTTCAATAGCGTGTTCCAGAGGATAGCCTCTTCTTGTCATGAGCCTTTGGAGTCTTATTTTTTTGTCTGCACAAACCAGTATTGTGCGGTCGAACATGTTTTGCATGTTTTCTTCAAACAAAAGCGGAACAGAAGCAACAACAATTTCTTCGTCTTCGTTTTTTTTAAAGAATTCTTTTATTCTCTGTTCAACAAGCGGGTGCAGAATGTCCTCGAGTTTTTCCATTTTTTCGGGGTCGGCAAAGACAATCAGCCCGATTTTGTGGCGGCCGAGTCTTCCGTCTTCGAGGAAGATATCCTGTCCTTCGAACAGTTTTTTTACTTTTTCTATTACTTCTTCATTTTCATCCATCAAGCGGTGGCAAACCCAGTCGGCATCTATTACGGGGATGCCTTTTTTTTCAAGATAACTCTGTACTATTGATTTGCCCGAGGCAATGTTTCCTGTGAGACCTATTTTTATCATACTTGCCAGCTTTCTTTTATTAATTTATTTTTGGTTTAAAACACTGCAGCCCTGAATCAGTTGCAGGGTCGCAACATTTTTATTTCAGTTCAAAAACCGTTCCTTCTTTAGAATCTTTGAGTACAATATTTATTTTGTCCAGAGAGTTTCTGATACTGTCAGCCACAGCCCAGTCTTTTGCCGCACGGGCTTCGTTTCTGACTTTTATTATTGAGTCCATTATCTCTTTTGCGGGTGCATTTTTGTCTTTTATAAATTCAAACTCATCAATGATTTCCGAGAGTTTTTCTTTCAGCTGATTTTCATCGAGCTGTGTTTTTTCAAAGTCAAAGCCGAGTACCCGTGACAGTTTAATCAGGACAGAGGCGTATTTTGCGGCTTCTTCTTTATTGCCTTCATCTTTGGCTTTGTTGGCTTTTGAAGCTGTTTCAAAAAGCACTGCCAGAGCTTTTGATGTGTTCAAATCTTCATTCATAGCCTGTTTGAATTCTTCTATTTCGTCGGCTTCAACATTTTCGTTTATTGCATTTTTGCCGACCCATACGAGAACGTTTGAGGCTGCGTTTTTGAGTCTTTTTGCGCCTGCCTGAGCGGCGTCCAGTGCTTCGTCATTGAATTCTACAGGCATTCTGTAGTTGTTTGTAAGTATAAAGAATCTGATTGTATTTGCATCATATTTTTCCAAAAGGCCGTCTATTGTAATAAAATTGCCCAGTGATTTTGACATTTTTTCTTTGTTAATTGTCACAAAACCGTTGTGGAGCCAGTATTTTACAAATCTGCAGCCGTTGGCGCATTCTGATTGTGCAATTTCGTTTTCGTGGTGGGGGAAGATAAGGTCTGCACCGCCTGCGTGGATATCGATTTCGTCAGCGAGGTGGCGTTTGCTCATTGCGGAGCATTCGATGTGCCAGCCCGGACGGCCTATGCCCCATGGGCTTTTGTAGCCGAATTTTTCGTCTTTTTTCCACAGTGCAAAATCCAGCGGGTCTTCTTTTATGTCAGAAGCTTCTACCCTTGCGCCGGACTCGAGGTCATCAATCGGCTGTTTGCTCAAATAGCCGTATTTGGGGAATTTTTTTACTCTAAAATACACATCCCCGTTGGCCTCGTAGGCATAGCCCTTTTCTATAAGGGTTTTGACCATTTTTATCATATCGCCGAGAGTCTTTGTCGCAAAAGGTTCTACGTCAGGTTTCAGGTTGTTTAGTTTTTTCATTGATTCTGAAAAAATATCGTAATATTTTTTTGCGATTTCGTCCGGTGTACAGTTTTCTTTTACGGATTTGTTCAGGATTTTGTCATCGACATCGGTGACGTTACGGCAGTATTTTACGTCGTAGCCCAAAAATTTCAGATATCTGTAAAGCACATCCCATGTGATGTAGCAGCGGGCATGACCCAGATGCGGATTGTCATATACAGTGGGGCCGCAAACATACATATTTACGTGGTTTCCGTTTATCGGGACGAACTCTTCTTCTTTGAGTGAATAAGTATTAAATAATTTCAACATAAAAACTAACCTGATTGTCTGAACAATAATCATATATTACAACAAATCGGCGGTTCTTAAAAGTACCCTGTTGTTTTATTTGTTCTTGGGAGTTTGATAATATTTATTATGTAAGTTTTGTTTTATTTATTGTTGTTTTATATGTTCATTTCTTTTCTTTTTTTGCGACGAAAAAGAAAAGAAACGAACCAAAG
>ERZ1643251.1333-NODE-1333-length-28365-cov-7.200812_pt1 | contig 28365 bp, 46 predicted proteins | sample MGYA00579261_ERZ1643251 | MGnify/ENA primary metagenome ERZ1643251 (study PRJEB29033, sample SAMEA4952267) | chicken gut metagenome | biome: Broiler Chicken; feature: Gastrointestinal Tract; material: Caecum | place: Ireland | collected 2018 | study: Broiler... | reverse complement strand
ATCTACACACATCTTAAAGAGGAAACGCTGCGCCGGGCATCGGTCAATATGGAGAGGGTGTTTGCAAAAAGATCTGAAAATGCCGCGGATTGAACGCCGCATACAGAAAGCCGTGTCTGGGAGGAAATTGTCCTCTGAGGCACGGCTTTTTTATTTTGACTACCTGTTTTTTGTCTGCCGATGAGCATCTGCGGGAGAAGAGACGGCAGCTCGCCGTGCGTACTTTACCGTGTTTCTAGTGCTGCCTTCCTGTCTGTCCAAGTAGGCAAGCATCCGATCGACCCGCTGCACGATATTGCGTCCAACCTCTTCGGCGTTACACTACAACAAGACGGCAGCCGGTCAAGCCTGCTGCCGCCCACAATAAACTCTGCTTTGCCACACCCCAGCGGATTTCCGCACGGAATTTGGGGCTAGCCCCATGATCTCGGAAAAGCTTTATCGCAGGTGAACAGAAATCGGATCAAGTTTTAACAACCCCGTGGTTGCATTGAACTTTTCAATTTCCGCGACAATATAGATGTTATCACCTACATTCAGTAAATCGGTCATACACAGTACACTTAGCCCCAAATCATAGACACCAACATCTTCGAGTTGGAAGTAAGGACCGGATGCACTAGTTCCATTATAGTTATCAGCAAGGATGAGAATGTCATATCGTGTTGCGGCAAGCTTTAACGCCGGACTGTACTGCTTGTTCTTATGACTTCTTCTTGGCATTATAATAGCCCCCTTAGCCTAGTCTCGAAAACTTTTGTTTTTTCGAGTGTCTACTCTAAGGGGACTATATCAGGCCTCTGCGTCCGTCCTTTTTTAAGTTCTCTGATTGTAACTCAATTGCTGATCTTTACAGGTCAAATAAAGTCATTTGGCATTCCCTGCAAGATTTTACCTTTCGTTCTTTTATTACATCGTCAGCTCCAATTTCGCCAAAAAGTAAAGGCGATGTTGGATTGTGTATTTGGGTATTTCGAATTACCGTATTATGATTATAGTTTGCATAGCAGTATAAGCAGCCATTTCTACATGTGTTGTAGGCTCCTATATCTATACTCGCGATACAACCACATTCAGGGCGTTGATTTGGATCCTTTCCAACAGATAATTTGCATTTACCTAATCGTTCAAATCTATCTTTATCAATGCAATGAGCATGTGTAATGTTGAATTTTTCAAGGTCAATTGCCTCGGCGCAAGTATCAATGTAGAAACCATATTCTTCAGAAATTTCTGAGAATTTTTGCATGATTTCGAGTTGCTGCTCTTTTGTTTCTTGCTGAATTTTCAAAGGCTTTGTATTACGCGCGGTGTTTCTATACAAATCAAGAAAACTCACAGTGCATTTTTCTGTGTATTCACCAAGTTTTGATGCTAAAACACGAAAATACTTACAGTGATATTCCATTGTATAACGTTCATTAAAAAATACAGGATCGTATCTCCATATTACCCGATCTTTTCCAATGGTTTTTGATAATCGCTGAAATGCCGGAATAATTACGTTGTTTTTTGACGGAATGTTTGGCTCAACGTCTCTATCGTATGCATTCAGCGTAAATTGAAAGTAATAATTATATTTATTAAGTTCTGATAGACGATAAAGCATCGGAATCGGATTCTTTGTCCAAAAAACAATTCCATCAACAACATCGGGCGAAAGATTTATCTGCCCAATTTGGTGAATGTTCATGGGATTCCTTACCAAAACATATCCTTCCTTGAGACGATTAAATAGCCATTCAGAGTAATATGTTGGAATGTCTGTCCTTCGGCTGGCACTTATTATCATTTTTTCACACCTTTTTTATAATCATCTGTGCACTTGCGCAAGTATCGAATGGAGAATATTTTTTCCATGGAGACCAATCAAAATGGTTCTCGTTTTTGGGAAACTCACCATCGGAATCTTCACCGTATGGATAACCTCTCGGATAATAACTACTTTTTGAATTATCGTTGCAAAATCGTCCTTTTCTGGAATATGAACTACAAAGTTTTTTGCACAACTGGTCAAAATAATCCCTTCCCCCGCCGTAATCTCTCCCCAGATTTACATCATTGAGAATAATATATGTGTTTGGAGCAACCTTCTGATTGTAGTACTGTGCAAAAGTTTCAATAAAATCATTTATGTCTTTAACATCCACGTGCTTTTTCATATCCGAAAAAACATATTGAAAAACAATAAGGTTTGGTGTCCAACTTCCTTGGGCTATTGCATGAATGAGTTTGCAGGCATCTTGATAATAAAACTTGATTTTCAGATTCTCATTTTCAAACATTTTAATGTCACGGTGTATATATTTCCAAACATCTTCACTATAATCCACGCCACGATATTCAAGTTTCTGATATGATAAGGTTCTCAAAGAGCGAAGGTAGTCAATAGCAAATAAGTCCGTACATGGCCCGCATCCAAACGACAGAACTCTAAGGTTTGTTACATCGGCTAAACCCTTGAGCTGCTCAACGGCATAGATGATTTCAGAAGCATATCTGCAAGAGTATTTGCATGTATAAACATCTGCCATGTGTGTACAGTCATACTTTCTCTCCGGTGCTCCATCAGGGGCATGAGATGGGTTGTGAATAAAGTCTAAACACTTTTCACAATCATGTGGGCAGTAAGTATCATACGAGCAATCAGCGCATTGCTTGCATTCGTGTCGATTATTGCGTTTATCACATTTGGAGAGAATTGTTTCGAGCATCAAAATAAATCTCCTCCTTTTCATATTTGTAATCGGTTGTTTATTTGAACATTAAGTGTATTTTGACAAGAAGCATTTGTATTTTATTAAGTATAGCAAACAATGGAGAAAAAAGCAATCGCAAAAAGTTGCCGAGTGCGTAGGTATCAATGCTGGATGTCCTTGATCTCCATCTTCTTCAATCAGAAAGAGACTACCCCCCTCTCTCGTGGAGGCTTTTTCCTTCTTCCTTTGACCGCCTTTTTCCACTTACATCTGCTTCCAACTGGCCGCGCCCGAAAAAAACGACCAAAGCGGACGCCAAAGTACATCTATCCGCCTTTATCAGTTGTCATCCGATTGCAGCCGAAAGGGGGATTGTCCGCTTGTATCCGGTTCGACCAAAAAAGCGGAACAAAAAATCCGGACTTGCTTTCACAAATCCGGATTTTAGTGGTCGAGGTGACAGGATTTGAACCTGCGACCTTTTGGTCCCGAAGTAATCTACCACAGGTGCATTTTATTCATCTTGTTCTCGGAAACACAGCATAAACGTCGTATTTTGTGGTCAAGATCATGTATTTTATTCAACTTGATCTGAGGCTGACCACATTTTGACCACCTGACGCGAAAATTAAGGCGTTTGGTGGTCTTTTTTTGTGTCCTCAACCGTGACAGAATTGTCGAGCCAGCCGTCGAGAAAATCGACGATCTGACTGCGGGAGGTTTTCTCTCGCTCCTGCGACAGATGCGTGTAGAGGTCGAGGGTCATCCGCACATCGGCGTGACCGAGATAGTATTGCGCGGCTTTCACCGGCACGTCTGCATCGTACAGAGCGGTAGCAAAGGTGTGCCGCAGGTCGTGGGCGAGTGTATCGAAGATGATGTACTGCCGCCCTTCCTTCTCGGCTTTGGCGATCTTGGTTTCGAGAGCTTCGCGGCGACCTTGCTGAACCACAGGCTCGCCGTTGAGGATGCGCTGCATGGCGAGGTTGAACCCATCCCATCCTCGGTCGAAAGCGCTGCCGCTGATCTGTTCTCCCTTGGCAGATACGCAGACGAGGCCAGTGCGCTTCTCAGGCGGCACGGTATTCAAAGCCTCCCACAACGGTCCGCAGATCGGAAGGATGCGAAGGCCGGAGATCGACTTGGCGCGTTCTTCGATCTTGGACTTATTGGATGCGATCACGGCAACCTCGCGGACGCGGAGCTGTTTCTTCTCCATGTCGATGTTCTCCCATCGGAGAGCCATCATTTCCCCGCGCCGCAGACCGCACAGCAGCATGAGCATAGCCCACAGCCCGCAGCGGTGCTGGTTCCAGTTCTTCAGGATGCAGTCTGTTTCCCAGCGCTCAAGCGCACGATGGGTGCCTTTGGTGCCTTCCGGCAGATCAAGGCCTTCTGCGGGATTGATGAAGATCAGGCGGTTCGTCCGCGCCTTCTCGAACACCCTGAAGAAAGCCTGATAGTATTTCTTGATGTTCGAGCTGGATGTGCCGTCGAGCTTGTTTATCAGGGCTTGCAGGTCCGCTTCGCGGACTTCGGCAACCTGTTTCTTGCCAAGAGCTGCCTTCAGCCGGTTGTAGGGGACGGCATCGCCTTTGGCATACGCAGGGTTGACGTTCGTGCGGTAGAGCCGCAGGCAGGTATCTACCCAATCAGCAACGGAGATTTTGCTGTCGATGATGCCGATTGCCATCTTCGCTTTGTATTCGTCGCGCTTGCGGTTGGCTTCGGTGCGCGTCTTGCCGTAGAAGCTCTTCCTCTCAGGGCTACCATCGGGCTTTACTCCAATGGTCAAAGTGACCTGTATGCGGCGGTCTTTCCGTTCGCCCTTCTTCTTGCGGGTCTTTACTTGCTGCTGATCGTCCATTCTGGATGCTCCATGCAGAGGGAAAGCGCCTGCCGCAGCATTGTCCACTCTGTATCGTCGATGATGACGGCGATCTTGCCGTCACCTGTGCTTACGGCAGTATATTCCCCGGCAGCAGCCTCACGGACGAGGCGTTCCGGCTCTGCCAAGAACTGCTCCAAAGTGACCTTGTTCATGCTGTCCTCCGTATCATCTGAAATCATTTGCTATCAGGTGTTTGCGGTTACTTGCAATAGTCTCCGAGGAATCGAGGATTCGAGGAATCGAGAATCGTAATTCGAGAATCGTATTTATGCACGGAGCGATCTCCGATCACTCCATGCTGGCAGGTGCTGAGGTTATTCGAGGAAGTCCTCGATCTTCTCAAATAGATCGGCCCTCTTGCTGTTCCACTCGATCAGCTTGTCGGTGTAGGAGAGCTTGATAAAAGGCTCTTCTGCAACGAGAGCATCGTACTCAGCATGAAGTTGGTCGAGTTCGGTTTGAAAACCGGCATAGTAGCCGCGCAAAGGGTCGCCCTGAACCTCTGCTTTGTACAAGGCGAGCGAAAGAGCAGTCTCCGTGCTTGAGTACAGCAGAGCATCCTTTTCAAGTAGCGCTTCGACATCGGAAAAACGCTTGCTGTCGTAGGCATAAAAAGCGCCTGCGGCGATGACTGTGACGGCAATACCGGCCATGAGCAGCTTCTTGATCTTCATGCAAGATCGCCCCCTTCTGTTTCGGAGCACCTGCGCCGTTCCTGATATGCCGCTCCGAGCACAACGGTACGGCCTTCACGGTCGAGGGTGTCGTAAATCCGCATGAGTTCGCAGGCATCCTCGCTCGGAGCTGGGTAACGGTCATCACGCCCGACAAGATAATCCAAGGACACGCCGAAGTAGTCGGCGATCCGCTCCAACTTCTCCACGGACGGAGAAGATCTGCCGCTTTGCCAGTCGCTGACGTTTCCGTAGGATACGCCGACAGCGGCTGCGAAAGCGGTTTTCTTTATGCCACGAGCGGTCATCAAAGCCTGTATGCGTTCAAAGGCCATAGTTATCTGTTCCTCCATTTCGGATGATCGACAAGGTAGACGATGTTAGCCGATCTTCGTATTGCCCGTTCCCTTTTCCGCAGCCGACCGTCTGTGTTCGGCGAGGACAGCGCCCCTTACGGCCACTACGCCGTCAGGGTCAAGTTCTCTAAACTTAGAGATGATCCATTTTTCATCATCGCTCAATTCCTGTGCTTCACTCTTTGATATCTCATCCGTTCTGCCGAGAAGGTAATCAACAGAGCAGCCGAGCTGGTCTGCTATCTTGGCGAGAGTATCGCATTTTGGCATGGATGTCTTGAAATTCGCCATCGTGTTACTGCCCAATCCAGCATCGCGCAAAAGGGTTCCGAGTGTTATACCGCGAGACTTTGCAAGGTTTTTCACCCGCTCGGCTACTTCGCTTGATATATACATGGCTATACCTCTCAAAATTTTCGCTAATTTCAGAGAAAACCTATTGACTTTCGCTAAGTTTAGAGTTATAATATTACTATCAACAAAGACATTTTACCACAAGTCAGCGTTGAAATCAAGGTGAAGGAGGTGCCCTGATATGTGTGCTGGCAGACGAGAAGAGCTGATTCTGCAACGAAAGCGGGCGCTCAAATCGCAACATGCGGTAGCAGCGGAGATTGGCATTTCTCAGGCTGGCTACTCGCTGATCGAGAACGGTTATCGGAACCCTACCCCGGAGGACGCTGAGAAGCTGATCGGGATGTTCGGTCTGCCTGATGATTACTTCGGTGATCTCGAAGCAGAGAAGGAGGCGTAAATGGTCCACAACAGAATCCGTGATATGCGCGTCCAAGCCGGCCTGTCCCAAGAGGATGTGGCAGACAGCCTGCCCAACGAAGTAACCCGCGTGATCGTCAGCTTCCTTGAGTGCGGTAAGGTTCTTCCGACAGTCGAGAGCATGAAAGGGTTATGTGACCTGTTCATCTGCTCCCCGACAGATCTGTACGACCCCGGCGAGCTTGATTTGGCGCTGGCTGAGACGTACCCCGACGTGGTTGCCAGACCGCCTGCAAAGAAGGGTGGCGGTCGTGGTGCCGGACATGAGGGCATGACCGAGTTCAGAGTTTGGGTCAAGCCAGAAGAGAAGGCGGCGCTTGAAAGCGCGGTAGCCAAGCTGGGGTATCGGAACACAACGGAATGGTTCAGGGAAGTGTTCAGAGGTGCGCTTGAACGATGCACCCTGATGGGCCTGTCTGAGAGCGGCAGCAACATCGTCATCCTCCATTCCCGTAATCAAACCATCTGAGGTTATTGTAAGCCGGATTGGAGTGAAAGAAAATGGCGGTATTCGCCCCATCAGACCTTAAAAAGTGGCGTGAGACGCTTGGTATAAGCGCCGCTGATCTCGCGGAGGTGGTCAACTGTGACACCAGCACCATCCACCGCTATGAAGCCGGGAAGATCAAAATGAACCCGGACGTGATGTACCAGATCTGCGAAGCCCTTGGCAACATCGACCGCTGGTGTGACTGGATGCGTACCGAATACCCTATCAGCTATGCCCGCGTTCATCCCGACACCCCAAAGCTCGACTTGCAGGGTGCGATGATGGCCGTTTACGCAGAACTGGAAGATGTCCACGATCTCAGGCGCGAAGCTCTGAGGGATGGGGCAGACGGAAAGATCGACGACCCGGAAATCGCTGCGAGGCTCAAGAAGGAGCTGACGGAGCTTTTGAGCAGATCACAGCTTCTTCTCAACATTCTCGAAAGCCAGAAGGGGTGACGAATCAATGCCCGCACCGAAGATTTTTCTCACAAGCGCTGATATAGCGGCGGCTACGGGCATCAGCATCCGGCAGGCTCAGTACACGCTGAACATGTTCGAGCAGCGCGGTCAAGTGGTCCGAAACGGGCGCGTGAAGATGGTTGACATCAATATCTTCAGCCGATACCTGTGTGAGCAGGACGGAGCTGACCCGAAGCAGCGCAAACATGATATTCAGGAGTTCCTCAGAGAGCAGAGAACGGGGGTTGTGAAATGACTGTAACGGCATTGCAGATCGACCGCGCCGAGGACATCGCTTCCCGCTTGGAAGAAGCCCTCTACCACATGCACAGCGCAGTTGAGGAGCTTGAGGGCGCGGCTGACAGCCTTTGCTCCGATCTGGTGTCTACGCTGCGCGAGCTGATCTTCTCCGCAGAATCCGAGAAGCAGAGCTGCGATGAAGTGCTTGCTGAAGCCAACCGGCAAGAACTTGCGGCAATGAACCGCGAGTACGAAAGGAGCGTTCTTTGAATGATCGTATTGCCCGACAGCCAGCTTGAGTTCGACGAAGAGCAGCATCTCTACACTTTGCGCGGGATGAAGCTCCCCTCGGTTACTCAGATCATGGAGCCTATGAGCCTGATGCTCTACAATGGCATCCCGCAGGAAACGCTTTTCGGAGCTGCGGACAGAGGCACACGGGCGCATGAGCAGGTCAGCAACTACGTTCTCTACGGCATTGAAGAAGAGGACGAGGACACACGGCCTTACCTCGAAGCCTTCCACGCCTTCGAGGGGGCATACAAGCCGGTTTGGATTGGGAGCGAATACCGAACGTACCACAAGGCACTTCGGTACGCCGGAACGATTGACCTGATTGGTTACATCGAGCCGGACGACGGCACGGGTGTTGATGTAGTTGACATCAAATGCACCGCAGTCTATCACCCGGTCATGCTGGCAACCCAAGTCTCAGCATACTGCGAAGCCCTCAAGAGCCAAGGCATCCCGGTCAGACGGCGATATGGCTTGCAGTTGCAGAAGAGCGGAAAACCACGGTTCGAGCAGGTCGAGGATGGCTATAAGACCTTCCTCCATTGCTTGGCAATACACAATGCTATGGCGGTCGAAAGGAAGCCGTAGCAGAAAAACAAGGAGGGAAAGTCATGGCAGAAAATCAGGTTGCCGTAGTCAAGCCCGCAAAGGACAAGGCGCTCGAACATCAGCTTGAAACCTCTGGTCAGCTCACGATCAAAGAGGCTATGAGCTTGAACATTGAGAGCCAGAAGGACTACGAGCAGGCAGGAAAGTTCCTCGTTGAGATCAAGACCCGCGCCAAGCAGGTCAAGGACTATTGGGCGCAGCCCAAGACGGCGGCGAAGAACGCCCACCAGACCATTGTTGACCGTGAGAAGGCTATGCTGGCTCCGCTGATGGAAGCTGAGAAGATGGTCAAGAACAGCATGGTCAACTATCAGGCGGCAGTTGAGCGGGCAAGGCGGCAGGCTGAAGAAGAAGCTCGCAAACGTCAGCAGGAAGAGGCCGACCGCTTGCTTCAGCAGGCGCTGGATGCTCAGGATTCTGGCAACGATCAGGATGCAGCGATCAACCTCGCTATGGCCGAGATGGTCGATCAGATGCCTGCTCAGTCGCCGATTGAAGCCCCGAAGGCCGCTGGAACCAGCGTCAGCAAGACGTGGAAGGCCCGCGTGGTCGATGAAAAAGCTGTCCCGGCGTACATCAACGGCATGATGCTTCGCAAGGTCGATATGTCGGCTCTGAACAATATCGCCAAGATGACCAAGGGTACAGCCGAGATTCCCGGCGTTGAGTTCTATCAGGATATGACCATCAGCGCGAGAAGCTGATAGAAAGGAGCAGTCATGGAGTACAACGCAGTCGGCGGCGACGAGATCATCGTCACCAATCCCTATGCGGTAGGCCCTGCGCAGGGCTTGTCCATGGAAGAAACGAACCGCCACGATTCCGGCAACGCGCTCGCTGCGAACGCAGAAGCCCGTGCGGTTGCTGAGGTTAAGGCACAGGTCATCATGGCCCGACAGTTCCCACGCAACCCGCAGTATTCGATGGAAAACATCCTGCGGGAGTGCAAGCGCCCGACGCTTGCAGATTCTGCGGTCTACACCTTCCCCCGTGGCAAGGAAACCGTGACCGGCCCGTCAATCCGTCTGGCCGAGATGATGGCACGGAATTGGGGCAACGTCACCTTTGGCTATGAGGTGCTTGAACGCAAGAAGGACGAACGCGGCGTTGGTTTCAGCGTCATCCGCACTTTTGCGTGGGACCTTGAAACGAACACTTACATCAGCCGTCAGTTTGAGCTGAAGCATTGGCGTTCGACCAAGACGGGCGGCTATCCCATCACGGACGACCGCGACATCTACGAGCTTGAGGCAAACATGGCATCCCGCCGCATGAGAGCTTGCATCTTGCAGGCTATCCCCGGCGACGTTACGCAGGCAGCGGTGGATGCTTGCCGCTATACTTCCTCTTCCGGCCTTGCTGTGAAGATGAAGGACAAGAACGAACGTGCCAAGCTGATCTCCGGCACGGTCCGCGTCTATGAGAAGATGGGCATCAGCCTTGCAGACCTTGAGGAATACCTCGGCGCGAAGCAGGCTGATTGGAACGCTGACAACATGCTGAAGCTCAAGGAGCTGAAGAACAGCATCGACGACGGAGTTCTTCCCATCGGCGAAGTGTTCCCGCATCTGGCGGGTAACGACAAAAACGCCCCTATCACCAAGGAGCAGACCAAGGCTCTTATGGAGGCGGCGAAGGCTACCGGGCGACAGGGCGAGATCAGCGACGCTCTCAAGAAGCTCGGCATTGCCAAGTTTGCTGATACCCCCGCCGTCAGGTACGACGAGGTTATGCAGTTGATTACCAGCTTTGCTCCTGCCAAGCAGCCCGAAGAACTTCCGGCAGCTCCGCAGGAGGAACAGGCTGAGAAGGAGGAGGCTCAGTAAAGCATGGCAAGGGAAAGGCCCATCAAGGCTCTTAGCGACCTGATGGACGGCAGCGTTGAAGAACGCTTCAATGCGGAGCTTGATAAGGTTTGGCAGAACGTCTACGACCCGAACACCGACCCGAAGAAAGCCCGCACCCTCACCCTCAAGGTGAAGATCGTCCCCAACGAGCGGCGTGATTCCTGCGACTTCCGCGTGAATGTCACGTCCTCTCTCGCCCCCTATGCCGATCTGACGCAGACGGTCATGCTGGCGGTCGGCGCGGACGGCACGATCAAGGCCACCGAGCGCACCGATCAGGTGCCGGGGCAGATCGACATGGAAGGTAGTGAAACCCCGATGCCGCAGACGATTGAGTTCGGCAAACTGCGCGAAGTCAAGTAACGAAAGGAGAAATTCATCATGGCAGCATCTACCCCGGAAATCAATGTCGCGGGCTTCTTCGGCGGCGCGACCGAGTTGGCAAGGTTCCTTGTAGATCAGGGCGCGGCCTCTGAGCGCAATTCTGCGGAGAACCTTCAGAAAGTCCTCGATATCGACGGTCAGAAGTACACTTGGAACCGCAACAATTACTGCTGGGTTCCTGTCAAGCCGGTTAACTTCATCCCGGACGACCCGGTTGTCCCGGATGCGTATGAGTTCTTTACCCTTGACGGCCTGATCGACTACATCCGTGAGAACACGGAAGGTCTGATTCCTGATGACCCGGACAAGCGCCTTATTCTTCAGGTTGTCGATCACAAGCGCGTTCGCCTGATGTCCCACCCGTCCGAGAACCACAAGAAGCGTCATGTTATCGCTGAATGTACTGCGCACACTCCGCGCATTGTGTTCGACAGCTACCTCGACACCGAGCGTTTCAACACCATGCTGCTGTCCAACTTCATCGAGACGGATAGCCGCGAGACGCTGTTCAAGGTTGTCTCTGCGATGACCAAGGAGCAGAGTTGTAATACCACGGACGACGGCGTATCTCAGGTCATCACCGTCAAGCAGGGCGTCTCGATGGCGGCGAACGTCACCTTCAAGAACCCTGTGCCGCTCAAGCCCATCCGCACCTTTGCTGAGGTTGACCAGCCGGAAAGCAACTTCACCCTGCGCGTGAATGACAGCGCGGATGTTGCTTTGTTTGAGGCTGACGGCGGTGTTTGGATGAACACGGCGGTTGCTCTTATCAGGGATTATCTCAAGAACAACCTGTATGGCTGCAATGTCGCTGTGATCGCATAACCCCAACGGCAGGGTGGGCGTTCTGCCCGCCCTGCCGATCTCAAAGGAAGGAGGTGGATGGGATGCCAAACAGGATTCTCAAGGAGAGTATCTGCACGAACGAGCAGATCGACGGCTTGACGGCGTTTGAAGAGACGGTTTTCTACCGCCTGATCGTGATCTGCGACGACTTCGGACGCTTCGATGGTCGCATATCGGTGCTGAAAGGCCGAATGTTCCCGCTCAGGGATGACAAGCTCAAGACGGAAGCTCTTGAAAAAGCAATGAAGTCTCTTGTACAAGCTGGGCTGGTTAAGTTCTATAAGGCTGAAGGGAAGCCGTACCTGCACTTGACTGGCTGGGAAAGAAACCAGCAGAGACGCGCTAAGTTCAGCAAGTTCCCTGCGCCGGAAGATGCAGACCTCGAAGAGATACCTGCAAGCGAAGGCAATGGCAATCATCTGCCATCAAATGATGGGGGCTGCGGCGAAGAACCTGCGCCTGAAATCACGCCCGTGCAAACGCCAGCGGAGCCAGCGGTGATCTCGCTTCCTCTGAACGATGGGACGCTTCATGGGGTGACGGCATCGGAGGTCAAGAAGTACAGAGAATTGTACCCGGCAGTCGATGTCATGCAGGAGCTTCGTAACATGGTCGGCTGGCTCGACGGCAACCCGTCGAAGAGAAAGACCAAAGCTGGCGTTCGCAGATTCATCAATGGTTGGTTGTCAAGAGAGCAGGACCGTGGCAGACCCGGACAGCCTCAGCAGCCGCAATCACGACCCGCACAGCCCGCAAGCACGGGCGGCAATCCATTCAAAAGGGGGTAAGAAGCTATGGCACAGGAGAAGGACATGACGGCGTTTGCAACCGCCATGATGGAAGGTCTCTCGAAAATGCTCGGCTGCGATTGTCCGGGCGAGCGTCCCGGCGACTACCGGGACAGCGAGGGCTTGTTGGTCTGCGGTGTCTGCGGTCAGCGCAAGGAAGTTCGCCGGGATATCCCCCATATTGGCATCCGTGTCCACCCCCGAAACTGCGAGTGTGAGGAACGTCGCTTGCGTGAAGAGGAAGAGGCCAAGAAAATTGCCAAGGAGCGCGAGATTGTCAAGGAGCTGTTCAAGTACAGCCTGATCGACAACCGTTTCAAGGAGAGCCGGTTTGAGAACTTCATCCAGAACGAACACAATACCCGTCAGCTCAAGATCGCACAACGGTACGTTGACCGATTTGACGAGATGTTCCGCAGAAACAAGGGACTGCTGTTCTACGGAGAACCGAGCACCGGCAAGACCTATCTCGCATCCTGCATCGCAAACGCCCTGTTGGATAAGCGCATCCCGATCATTGTAACCTCGCTGATTAAGCTGACATCCTCTGCTGGTCCGTTCTCGAAGGACGAGGACAAGCGCCGCATCTTGCTTGAGAAGATGAACGCCGCAAGGGTGCTGTTCATCGACGATCTTGGTACAGAACGAGACACCCCCTACAAAATGGAGCAGGTGTTTGAAGTCATCGACAGCCGCTATGGTGCCAAGAAGCCGATGATCGTCACCACCAACCTGTCTCTTCAGCAGATGCAGAACGAACCAAACATACGTCAGCGCCGCGTGTACGAGCGAATCTTCGAGGTTTGCCACCCGGTTGAGTTCAACGGTCCGTCTTGGCGCTGGAAGGCAGCGGAAAATGACTACGACGAGATCGAAAAGCTGTTGCTCGGCGAGTAAGGAGAACCCATGAAACTATTTGCAATCGACCCCGGCAATGCTCAGTCGGCCTTTGTGGTGGTTGATGAAAACTACACCATCTACTACAAGGAGAAGAACGAGAATCAGGCTGTGCTGGAATGGATGCAGGGTTTTCACCCTGATAAGGTCGTCATTGAGAAGATTGCCTCCTACGGAATGGCAGTCGGACGCGAGGTGTTCGATACCTGCATCTGGATTGGCCGATTTACTCAGGCAGCAATCGCCCTCGGCATCCCGGTTGAGTACATCTTCCGTCACGAGGAGAAGTTGGCGATCTGCCACAGTCCTAACGCCGGTGACACAAACATCAGGCGGGCGCTGATCGACCGATTTGCGAAGCACGATCTCAAGAACGGTAAGGGTACGAAGAAGAACCCCGATTTTTTCTACGGATTCAAGGCTGACATTTGGGCGGCATTTGCAGTCGCTGTCACGTTCTTGGACAAGACGAATACAGAAAGGTGAATGAACTATGTTGCAGCTCGTTGTTGGCTATCTCGCAGGAAGTGCGACCGTAATCATCGCAGTCCGCATTATGAATCAGAAGTTGAGCAGCCAGAAGCGCCATTACGACAGCCTGCTTGGGGACAGCACCCGCAAGGTGAACGACCTCTCCAACAGGGATGCTTTCCGTCAGGGACGGGAGTTTGAGGCGAATGAGCAGCGCCGATACCGTATGCAGCTCCGCGAAGAGAACGAAGCTCTGCGGGCAGACAACAATGACCTCCGGCACCAGCTCGGCCTTGAATGTGTCTTTGACCACAAGCTCAAAACGCTGAGTCAGGCGACCATTCAGGTGCGTTGAGAGGTGTGCTGCCATGTACAATCACTACACCCTTTGGGCGCTGGCCCGCTTCGGCAGGCGGTTTGTGGCATACATCATCCTCCTGCCGGTGTTGTTGGTCATCTCCCCGATTATGGTCCTTGGCGATGCGTTCGGAAGAGCGTTCTATCACCTCAAGGATTGGTAAATCCATCATCAAAACGAACCGAGTAAAGGAGAATCACAATGCTGTACACCTGTGAACAGGTTTCAAACGGCCACCCGGATAAGCTGTGCGACCAGATCAGCGACGCTATCCTCACCGACTGTCTGGTGCATGACCCCATGACCCGCGCTGGCATTGAGTGTCTGATTAAGAACGACCAGATCGTCATTGCTGGCGAAATTACCTCCAAGCACGACCCTGACTACGAGCTGATCGCCAAGATGGTTCTTGATGGCGTTGGCGTTGACGACCCGTACAAGTACAAGGTCACTACCCTTGTCACCAAGCAGAGCGGCGACATTGCTATGGGTGTCGATAAGTTCGGTGCTGGCGATCAGGGCATGATGTTTGGCTATGCCTGCGACGAGACCCCGGAAATGCTTCCTCTCCCGTATGTCATTGCCACGGACGCGCTGAAGATCCTGCGCAAGAAGAATCACCCCTTCCTCAAGCCGGATGCGAAAAGTCAGGTGTCGTTCGACTACGATAAGCACCGCATCGACACGTTCCTTATCAGCACTCAGCATACCGAGGAGGCTACCGACAAGCAGGTGCGCGAGGCTGTTTGGGAGGCCATGATCGAAGCCGCCAAGAAGCACGGCATGAACACCGACTACAAGGTGCTGGTCAACCCGACCGGGCGTTTCGTTCTCGGTGGTTCCTTCGCTGATGCTGGCTTGACCGGGCGCAAGATCATCGTCGACACCTATGGCGGCGTTTGCAGGCACGGCGGCGGCGCTTTCTCTGGCAAGGACCCGACCAAGGTAGACCGCAGCGCGGCGTACATGGCCCGCAAGATCGCCAAGGACATCATCCGTGCTGGCTGGGCGCATCGCTGTGAAGTTCAGCTTGCTTATGCCATCGGCATTGCCGAACCGGTTTCTATCCGCGTCGATACCTTCAACACGGGCGTGAATGACGCACATCTGGTTGAGGAAATCCGCAAGAAGTACGATCTGACCCCGCAGGGCATCATCACGGAGCTTGATCTCCGCAATGTGGACTACAACCGCGTGTCCGCATACGGTCACTTCACCGATCAGACCCTGCCTTGGGAGGTGTAAGCCCGTGAAGCCCACTCCCGAAGAGAAGAATTGCGACAACTGCTCCAAGTGCGAGAACATCGGAGATGGCTGCTATGCCTGCGTTGCAAGCGACCCGATCATCGTCAAGGAAAACGATCTGCCGGGCAGAAACTACAATGCCTGCGGCGGCATGAGATGGGAGGCGAAGTAAGTGGGTCACAAAACCAAGATTGATTGGTGCGACAGTTCTTGGAACCCCGTTACCGGCTGTTTGCATGGCTGCGAGTATTGCTATGCACGGAGAATTGCAAACCGATTTGGCGGCAGTATCCGGCTTGATCTGCCACCTGATACATCGTGGAGGGCGAACAGGGACGATTCGGAAGAACTCAAAAAACTGCTCATGGGCGACTTTGCTTGCCATAGTAACGGTGGGTTGCACATTCTGGACGAACCGGCATTAAACGTCCCCGTTTATCCTGCACCACCGAGCGAGATTGAGAAGCGATCCGCGCCTTATCCCTATTATTTCGACCCGACTTTCCACCGTTACAAGCTGGACCAGCCGCAGAAGTGGTCTGAGCCGCGCACGATCTTTGTTTGTTCGATGGCCGATCTCTTCGGGAAGTGGGTGCCGGACGAATGGATTGAGGCAGTTATCAACGCTTGCCTTGCCGCTCCGCAGCACCGCTACCTGTTTTTGACCAAGAACCCGGCGCGGTATATGCACCTGATCGCCAATGGCATCATCCCGGAGAATCAGCCGAATTTCTGGTTCGGCAGCACCGCAACCATCCCGGAAATGGAGTTCTTCTGGTGCGACGAGGTAAACACCTTTGTCAGCATCGAGCCAATTCTTGCCCCGTTCGAGGATTTGACTGATGAAGGCGTTGACCCGGCGAGCAAGACCAACTGGATTATCGTCGGTGCCGAAACGGGAAACCGCAAGAACAAGGTTATTCCTCAGAAGTCGTGGATTGACGAGATCGTCAGCGCGGCAAAGAAGGCCGGAACCCCGGTCTTTATGAAAGAATCGCTCCGTCAGATCATGGGCGACGACTTCATCCAACAGTTCCCGTGGGAGAGGGCTGAGTGATGGTGTTCGTAGCGCTGCACTTGCTGTTCTATGCCATCGTCAGCGGTGCATGGCACGACATCGAAATGAATCTGTATGGCATGAGCCAACCCAGCATCGTGGATGCGGTCATCGCCTTGTATGTGGCGTACCGCATCACCTGCTGGGTGACTGAGGAGGTGTCAGAGTAATGGCAATCAAGCCTATTCTCTTCAATACGGAAATGGTCGAGGCCATTCTGGAAGGCCAAAAAACGCAGACACGCAGGACGGTGAAACAGCCGCCTATCGTGGGCGACATTATGCGGGATGAAAAAGGGTGGTATTACGAGGACGGAACACGTAATGGCCACTCTTTGATTCCTCAGTTTTCCACCGGCGACATCCTATGGGTGCGGGAAACATGGGGCAAGCTCACGGAATGCGATGTTTTTCCACCCTACGAGCCGCATGAAGAACGCTTTATCTATCGTGCAGACAGGGGTGATCCCGATCACTTTCAAGCCAAGTGGCATCCTTCCATCCACATGCCCAAGGAGGCGGCGCGAATCTTCCTTCGCGTCAAGGATGTGCGGGTGGAACGGTTACAGGACATGGACGAAGATGCAGCCATCGCAGAAGGCATTGCCGATTCGCCTGCTGGCACAGATTCTCCGCTCCTGCGCTTTACTGAGCTGTGGGACAAGACGATCAGGCGCGAAGATTTGCGTGAGTTCGGCTATCACGCCAACCCTTGGGTATGGGTGATCGAATTTGAACGCTGCGAAAAGCCGGAAGGGTGGTGTTCGTAATCGTGGATGAATTCTATTGCGAGCACTGCGGCGAACGCATTGACGACACCGACTGGCTCGAAGCTCCCTGCGGCGAAAAGGTCTGCGAAGCGTGTTGCGGTGTTTGCGCGAGAGAACATGACCCGTACCACGCTTGCATGTACAGAAGGGAGGCAGGTCTGTGACCCGTAACGATTTCGTGGTAGGCCAGACGGTCTACCTCAAGACCATCAGCCACTTGTTCGATAGCTGGAAGAAGGAGCGTATCGTCAAGGGTGTTGTCTCGAAGATTAGCAGGAAGTACATCACCGTCAAAGAAGGTGGCTGGGAGTACCGCTTCAACATCGAGAACGACTTCCGGCAGGAAACGGAATATGCCATTGAGTACGAGCTGTTCCTCACGGAGCAGGCCGTCTACGACTACTGGCAGCAAGCCTACCTGCGCGTAGAGATCGGCAACCTCCTCGCAAGGAACGGTCCGAAGTTGCAGCTCAGGGCGCTCAAGGAAGCAGCTCAGGCCCTCGGAATACCGCTTGAGTACCAGAAAGAAGGTGCATCGAATGGCTGAGAGAGGGATGCTGCATATCTGCCACCTCGACAGCTTTACTGCCTATCTGCAAGGACTTGGTTATGAAAAGCAGCCGTTGAGCCGCAGTTTGTACGAAGTTCTGCGAATGAAGAAAGGCAAGGACACCGTGCTGGTGTTCAGAAGGAACGCTGCCAAGGAGCATCTGTCCGTGATGGACAAGGATATTCGCCTCGTTAGAGCATTCTTCCGAGAAAGAGGCCGACATAATGGCTGAAGAAAAATACGTCCTCACCCTCACCCGCGATCAGGCGCTTGTAGCTCAGAACGCTTTGGAGCTTTATGCCCGGTTGAAGATCGGACAGTTTAATCGCATCTCGGAGCTGATGCTCGATGTCCGTAGTGTAGATGAATACTGCAAGCGCCGCGACCTTGCCAACGACCTGTTACAAATTGTTGCAGGCATCATCTACGGCAAGAACGCCTACGGTTATCCTGATGTCCAGAAGGATGCACTTCACCATCGCGCATGGAACATCTACGCGACGCTCAGGTATCACATGGCATGGCACGACAACCCCGAAGGGGGCATCGGCTGTTGCTATGACGAACCCTATCCTTGGGGCGGCGAGCCTGTTCCGGGATGCAAGGTCGTCGAAGGAGAAGAACCCAAAGGCGATGCCATCCAGACGATTGAATTGCCGGACGGCAGAGTGCTGATGCAGAAACGCTATCCTCGCGTTCTCGTGGTCGATCAGGCGTACCCGGGCGATGGCTTGCGGCGTGTTGGCGATAATGTCCACGACCGGCTGGTTATCCGCAAGAGCGAAGAAGGATCTTACATTGCCTTTGTTGATATGCAGAGTATGGCGGGAACCGAACGCATGGAAGATGGCTATGCTTTTGCAGGCGAATACAACAAGGACGAGCTTGAGCTGGTCGTTCCGTTCGATACGGTCTGGATTGAAGCGCTTCGCTCGGCGGTGAGCAAATCCGATGGAAAAGAATGATGCGCTTGGGTTCCCGATGCACGAGCTTCAATGCTGCTACTGCCGGAAGAAGTTCGTAGCTCACCACATCGTCAACGGTAAGGCTGGATGCCCGCATTGTGGAGAGGAATACCTCGTTATGCTCCACGTTTGCCCAGAGTGCTTCGGCGTTCTGCGAGGCAAAGACCAACGTCCGCAGTAGCCTCAGCCCTTCAGATGCCCCGTCTGCAATGGACGCGGCTTGATAGATAACCAACACGCGGCTTGATAGATAACCAACCATGCCACCCATGCGGCGGCAAAGGGATTGTCTGGTACAAGGAAGGAGAATGACCATGACCCGTTTGGAAAAGCTCAGATCTGATGCTGCCAGCCTTCGTTATTCCAAGATCATCCTTGGAATCAGGATGCCGGACGGCAGTAAAGAAATCATCATCAATGACAACGTCGCTGCGAAGGTTGAGTACATCAGCCAGAAGTACGACGACGATCTGCGCATGAAGGGCGCTCCTATCGTCATCGAAGAGTACCTTCTCATTGCGGCATAATCCACGGAGGTGCCTATGAAAGTTACCTTGATCTACAAGCCTGAAGAACGCGAATTGCTGCTGTTCAAGCATTGCATTTGGGTTACTATGGGCAGGAAAGAGGCTCCGAAGAAGCCTCCGTCCTCGAAACTCCTGCGCGATGTACTCCATGCGCGGCACAGCCCCGTCCGCGTTCTGAATTTTGCGTTCCTGATCGAAGATATTCCGAGCAACATCGCCACCCACCTTGCCCGACACGTCCACGCAGTCCCGTTTGTGTCCAGCCTGCGCAACGACCGGCAGGAACGGATGGATGGCGACAATGCCCCCCGGAATACACCGGTGGATATGATCTTCTACTGCAACGCCGAGGAGCTGATGACGGTTCAGAACAAGCGGCTCTGTGGCAGAGCAGCCAAGAAAACTCAGGAAGTCGCTCAGATGATGCGCGAAGAAGTCATCAAAGCTATGCCGGAGATCGAATGGGAGTGCGTCCCGATGTGTGTTTACCACGGCGGCGTATGCCACGAACTCCAAAGTTGTGGGAGGTGTGTGCGTGGCTGATTCCGACCGCGATTACCGCGTTCCGTATCGTAATGCAGAGGGCTACCCGGACCCTACCACACATGGCGCTCTCAGCAACGTCATGCGTGAGTACGCTGCCAAGGAAGAAGCCGATGCCCGCTGCACTCAGCTCATAAAGACGCTGAAATCCACGATCGACCTTGCGGGATTTGACCTGATCGCTCGAATTGAGGTCAAAGATCGCAACACAGGGAGGACGTACCGATGAGCCTATGTGTTATCTGCGGAGAGAGAATCCCCGAAGGCTACGGTCAGGTTTGCCTGAAATGCCGCGCCCGCTTCGGCCCGGAAGTTGGTTTGTCTGTGAACGAAGAATCGAGCCGCCTTCTGGCTGCTCTGCTTCAGATCGAACGCAGACAGCACATGGAAACCCGCCGCAAGCTCGCCAAGGCTGAACACGACCGAGACCGCTACCATCGCCGGTTGATTGCCACGATGGACGGAATCAAAGGCGTTATCAGAAAAGCTGAAAGACTGCGCCGCCCCCCCTGTGATCGTGAAAGGCAGGTGCGGATATGAACCGTGCCGACCGAAGAGCGCAGGCCCGTGCCGATGCCAAGCAGAAGAAAGCAGCCCTCAAGGACGCTGCTGTTCAGTACCAGCGCGACATGAAGCATGGCGGCGTAAATGCACGCACCGCCCTCAGCAATCCGGCGTATCTGGCCCAGCACATAGCCGCCGAGAAGAAGCGGCGTGAGGCTTGGGAGAAGAACGGCATCACCAAGGAAGATCTGAAAACTGAGTACGAGCGTGGACGTTCTGATGCTCAGAAGGATTTGACGAGGTTCACAATGCGGTTCTTCTACTCAGCCGCCGCGATTGCTTCCCACCGCCTCTTTGGGTTCGGTGAAACCCGGATTTGCCGCCTGCTGGATGACATCCAGCTCATAATGACTGAGGAGATCACTACCTGCGACATCATCCAGCGCTGTAAGGATGAAACGGGTGTTGACATCTTCGAGAATGACTACGACAGCTAATTGGAGGTAGGTAGCCTATGAAAACAAAGGTAGTCGAAGGCAAGCTCGGCACCCCTGAGATGCAGGCTATGCTTGCAGACCAGAGTGTCAGCGTCATCGTGACAGATTTCCATGGCGTGAACTGGCACGAGAAATGCAAGGTTTTCCCTTGCTTCGTGGTGTACAGAAGGCCGAAGGACTTCAAACGCTACAACTTCGTGGTGCGTATCTTTGATGGAGATCGTCCGCTTCGCCTGCTGACCGTTGGCGACACGTTGGAGGATGCGAGAAAAACCATCCCCAAGGGCTTCCTCCGTGTGCCGCCTACTAAGACCGACGACCCCAGCATCGTTGAGACATGGGTGTAAGGAGAATGACAGATGAATCTGAATAAATTTGCCAAGGAAGTCCACCAGAACGCCGTAGATCACGGCTTCTGGGAGGACGAGCGCGACATCACCGAAACCATCGCTCTTATTCACTCCGAGTTCTCGGAGGCTCTGGAAGAGTATCGTGCCAACAGGCCGATGATCTGGTTCGGGTGCAAGGAGATTGAACACTCCACCCCGAAGGTTTGCGCACCGAAGGACGAGTACGATTGCCTTGTGTTCGACCAGAAGGACACCTGCCCGCATCGCGGCAAGAAGCCCGAAGGTATTGCGGTTGAGCTGATCGACGGCTGCATCCGCATCCTTGACCTGTTCGGCAAGAATGGCCGCGTGTGCAGTTCTTCCACCATCGCAGAACTGATAAACCGCATCCGCGCCAACAATCCGAAGCTGAACAAGGACACGCCTCTGCCCACTCTGGTGTGTGCCTTACACAGTCTGACCGCAAGGGCTGGCGATAGGTGCTACGCCGTGACCAACAAGGCCGCTGCTCTCGCCCCGCTCGAAGCTGCTCTCGGTCTGGTTTTCTTCTGGACTTCGGAGAATGGCGTTGACCCGGAGGCTTTGATGGTTCAGAAGCACGAGTTCAACAAGAGCAGACCGTACAAGCACGGAAAGAAGTGTTGAATACACTTGCAAGCATCTGCTATCAAATGATTTCAAGTGAAAGCGAGAGATTCCATGAACACATGTATCTTCATCGGCAACCTGACCCGTGAGCCTGAGCTGCGCGTATCGCGCGCTGGAACGTCCGTCTGCACCTTCACCATCGCCGTCAACCGCCCGAAGGACCAGAACGGCGAATCGAAGGCTGACTTCATCCAAGTAAAGTGTTTCAAGAATCGCGCTGATAGCTGCCAGAGGTATCTGCACAAGGGTAGCAAGGTGTCTGTCAAGGGTACGTTGCAGACCTACACCTATCAGGCGCAGGATGGCAGCAGGCGCAACGGCTTCGAGATTGTCGTCGGCAACGATGGCGAGATCTCTTTCCTCCCGTCTGCACAGCGCAGCGATGGCGGCGGCTATTCTGCTCCGGCGCAGAGTTCATCTGGCGGCGGCTATCCGGCCAGCGATAGCGGCTTCACTCAGGTAGATGACGATGAACTGCCGTTCTGACGCTGAAGAACATCGACAACGCAGAGGCGGCTGCTTCCGCAGGAAGTCGCCCATTTTGAGCAAATCGTAAAGCGGGGTGTATTGGTAATGCAGAAAGAAAGCGTAGATGCAATGCTCTCCAACTACCGCGAGCATCTTGCGCGGTGTGAGTATTTGGAGTGTGAAATCCCGGAGCTGGAACGCCTCGCGGCGAGTATGCGCGAAACGATGGTTGAGGACACCGTTTCCTGTACGCAGGTAATCTCCGATATGCCCCGTGGTACGTCGATCAGTGACCCGACCGGGCGGCTGGCGATGATGCTCGCCTCTGGCGGCGTGACGGAACACGTCCGGCAGATCGAAGAAGAGATCACCGAGAAGAAGCGCGAGCTGGCGCAGAAGCGTGTCACCGTCATCTTCGTGGGCGCGTGGCTCAAGGCTCTCAACGAGAAGGAACGCTTCGTCGTGGAGAAGCAGGTCATCGACAAGCTCTTCTGGCGGGATGTTGTGCGGATGTACGACCGCGCCTTCGGTGAGGCGTACTCAAAGCACGGGCTAAAAGCTATCCGTGACGCCGCATTGCAGAAAATATATCGCATCGCCTCATAGTGCGGCAATATGGGCCGGGGCTCTCTTTCGAGGGGGGTTCCGGCTCTACGTATATATATTATATATAGAGTATAGTGTATGTGTATAGTATGGGCATATATTATATAAACGTATTATAGGAAAAAAACGGGCACAATTATCGTCTTTCCCATTGACAATAATAAGATAACAGTGTATAATATAATTGTAAGACAAGCAAGCAAACAAGAACCGACCAAACAAGGAGGACGATAACCTATGAAACTCATGACTAAGGCAATCGAGAAAAAGCTCCTGAACGTACCGCCCCACAGCACAGGTGGAAACATGGAAGCCGAGGTCATCGTGAAGTATTTCAATCCATGCGGAGCAGGAACATGGTTGATTACCGAGGGAGAGAAGGACGAAAACGGAGATTGGATTCTCTACGGATATGGACACATCCACGAATGGGAATGGGGAACTGTCAGACTGTCCGAACTAGAAAGGCAGGTTTTCAAACCGTTTGGTCTTAAAGTCGAACGTGATCTCTGGTGCGAAGGGATGAAGGTACGCGAACTCGCCGCATGATTTCAGAAATTGGTCGGAAATTGTATGGCTTCGCATCTTGCGAACAGAAAAAGAGGCGGCTATAATTATCATCAGGCGTTGGTGGTAATGTCAGCCCGAAAAAACCGTAAGGGAGGCACACACTCAATGCTCTACGTCAGCAGGTTTTCCAACCCGGAATTGAAGTCCGGGAAATACACGCCGGTGCGAATCAGCCTTGGCGCTCCGAAGTGGCCGCTCGGCTACACCATCGCCGGAGAGATCAAGGACCTGATGCCGTTCGGTCTGCTTCAGATCAATGACCGAGCCCTGTATGAGAAGAAGTACAGGGAACGCCTTGATCGAATCGGGGTTGACCGTATCCAAGCGGCGCTCGATTCCTTCGGCGTTGACAAGCCGGTCGTCCTGCTCTGTTACGAGGATGTTCGCGATCCGTCGCAATGGTGTCATAGAACGATCTTTGCTCAATGGTGGCTTGAGAACACCGGCGAGATCGCCGACGAGCTGACCGACCCGTCCAACGTCCGGCTGAAGAATCCTCAGCCCGCGCAGACGGCGAAGGCCGCTGCCCATGCCCCCGCCCCCAGCCACTCCGCAGCGGCGAAGCAGATGAAGGAGCGGATGAAGGCGCGGGAAGCCGACGAGATGCAGATGCGCATGTTTTGACCTCAGCCCGATAGGGGGCCTCAACAGCCCCCTTCGCTATCCGGGAGTGGTCGTGAAAGACGCCGCACATTCCCGTGCGGAAACAGCGGTAGCCAAGCCGTTCTCTCGGTCCAACTCAGCCAGTCCGATGTGGTGTCGGGCTGGTTTTTTCTTTCGGACAGATCGCGCCGCGCCTCTGGGTCTTGCTCATGCGCAACACGGCGCGACTTTTTATATCAATCCAAACGAGAGGTGACTGGCTATGATGTTCATGAATCCGGGCGACATGTTTCTCGGTTGCCTCGGTAGTACGGAACAGAAGTTCCTGTACAGTCTGTTCAAGACGGCGCGAAAAGCAGGGTACACGCGCTTCGTTGAGCCGTGCGCTGGCACGTTCGCTATGGCGAATCTGGCGGTCGATACAGGCTACAAGCCGGAGCAGATCGAAACCAGCGACGTGTCGATGATGCCCACGATTCTTGGCTACGCCGTATGCGGAAAGCCGCTTGACGAGCTTGAGATCAGAGCGAAGGGCTTTGCCGACGAAGAACTGCTCGACCCGGCAACTGCCCTGTATGCGCAGCTCTACCTGCGCACGGTCAAGAAAGCCGGCACGGAATATTTCCACAATCTGCTTTCCGATCTGAGCTATAACCGCGAAAAGTACATCGCTCAGATCAGGGAGAGCATTGAGAAGAACCGGCAGCGGCTCGGCGGCATGAACTATCGCCCGATGTGCATGTTCACCCACTTGAAGGAAGTGCTGGACGACGAACACGCCATCGTCATTGCCAACCCGCCGACCTATTTCAGCGGCTACGAGAAATACTACGACACCGCTGGCGCGATGACATGGAAGGAACCACCCTACGAGCTGTTCGACCCATCCACCGGCCACGGTAAGCTGTTTGAAATGGTCAAGGATGCAAAAGCGCTGGTTCTCTGCTATCAGGAAAAGCCCGCAGGTGAGTATGTCGGCGATGCGATCTACGCCCGCGCCGCGACCCGCAAGGGTATGAACGCCTACCTTTGCTCCAATCGCGGAGAAGAGGCTGAGGCCCTCGCTCACGGCAAGAAGATCAAGCGTCCGAATGAATCGGCCCTTGAACCGCTGCCGTGCAGCATTATGCCGACCGACTACGAGATCACGGAGGACTCCGATCTGAAGATCATCAAGGTCAAGGCGGCAAACACTCAGTATTACCGCAAGCTGTGGACGCACAATTTCGTCGGCAGCTCCGCGACCTTCAACTTCGCCGTCCTGATCGACGGTCTGGTTGCCGGTGTCTTTGGTATCTCGAAGATGACAGCCGAAGCGCTGTTTATCTGGTATGTGATGAAGGTGCCGCACAAGGAGCTGCGGCTTGGTCGCCTCATGTACATGCTTGCTCAGAATCGCAGCCTGACCGACACGGTTACAAATGACTTTGAGCGCGAGCGCGTGGTCTGCGTTCGTACTGCAATGCTCACCAAGTACCCGGAAAACAAAGAGGTACGCGGCATTATGAAGATGACAGAGCGCAAGAAGGATAAGGAGTATGGCTTCAAGCTCACCTACGAAGCGCCTATCATCGAAGGCCGGTCGGAAAAGGCGACACTCACCGAATGGCTCAGGAGGGAAAAGGAATGGCAGGCGAAGCGAAACGCTACCAAGTAATCCATGACATGGGTTCCGGGTTGTTGATCGTCAAGATTCCTCTCGATGTGGTCGTCGAGCAGGACGTAAACGCCCGAATTATGAAGAACGAGATGCAGGACCAGCTCACGGCCAACATCGCAAAGCGCGGTCAGCTTGAGAGCTTGCCCTATCTCACGGAGGACGGTAACAAGGTCAGAATCATCTCCGGCCACCACCGCATCAAGAGTGCGCGTCAGGCTGGCATCAAGGAGATTTACGCCATCCTCGATGTGAGCGGACTGACCCGCTCGCAGGAAGCGGCGAAGCAGTTGGCGCACAACGCGATCTCTGGCTTCGATGACCAATCCACGCTGAAGGAGATCGTAAAGATGATCTCCGACGTGGACGATATGCTCGAAAGCTACGTCGGCAAGGACATCTTGGCCGAGCCGATGGCTGAGTTTGATAAGCTGATCTCCCCGGCTGTGCAGTTCGACTTCCGAACGCTGGTGTTCGCCTTCCTGCCGCATCAGCTTCAGAACCTTGAGCTGCTTGTGAAGGAGCTTGAAAAGGCTGGCCCTGAGATTGTCGGTGTCGCCGAGTACGAACAGGGCAAACGCTTTGTCGAAACCCTCAGCAAGTATCAGCAGTTTCAGGATGTCCGCAACCTCGGCGCTGCGATATCTTCCATGATCGAGGCAGCGAATGAGAAGATGGACATCGCGGGTTATGACCCGGCTGGCGAGTGGACGTATCTCACGAAGGTGTTTGGCAGTAATTCCATCCCGACTGAAGCGGCGCAGGTCATCCAGCAGGCGCTGAAGAAGGCTGAGAAGGAAGGTGTCATCGGCAAGAAAAACCGTTGGCAGCTCATTGAGTTCCTGTGCGCTGACTATCTCGGAGGTTGATATGCTTGCGATCATCTGCGCTATGCAGCGCGAAGCAGAAGTGATCATCAGCCGCCTTGAGGGTAAATATACGGCCCCGGATGGCGTATTTTCAATGGGCAGGCTGAAAGGGCAACCCGTCGCTGTTGCAGTCAGCGCCCCGGGCAAGGTCAATGCGGCAATCGCCGCTACGCTGATGACACTTGAGACGATGCAGCACATGTTGAAGATTGACACCGTGCTGAATCTCGGTGTCGTAGGCGGTCTGGTTGAGGAATATCGGCAGGGCGATGTAGTCCTGCCGTTTGCTTTTGTCCAGTACGACATTGACACGACGTCAGTTGGAGATCCTCCCGGCTTTGTGTCTGGTGTCGGTGCCGAGAGGTTTATTGCCAGCGGAAAGATCATGGCCTTGAAAACGGCGCTGACGCTGAAACTCCCCGCTGCAGCCCGTGTATACATCGCCGATCTGTGCGCCACGGCAGACCGATTCCTTGGCACACGAGAACAGAAACAGGCCGTCCGCGACCGATGGAAGGCTTCGATCTGCGACATGGAAGCGGGTGCCATTGCTCAGGTGTGCAGCATCACCGGTGTTCCGTTCCTCTCAGTCAAGGTCGTGTCCGATACCCTGAACGGCGACGCACAGGAGTACGAGGACGCATTGGATTCTGCCGCTGTTCTGCTGGCAGACATAGCGGAAGTGGCCGCAGAGTTGAGTAAGAGCGAAAGGTGGTGATGACGCATGGCAGCGCCCGCAAAGTTCAATCCTGATTATCACATCCCATGGGCGTGGTCGCTTGCTATTCGTGGTGCCACCGATCAGGAAATTGCGGACGAGTTTGGCGTGTCTGAACGCACCGTCAACCGTTGGAAGTATGTCTACAAGAAGGTTGAGGTCCTTGTTATGGGCAAGGACGGTAAGCCTGCGCTGGACGAAAACGGATATGCGGTCACCAAGGAAGAGGTGCAGGTTGTGCTGGATGATGATGGCGAAAAGGTGCTGTCAGAGTTCGGAAAGGCGTTGCAGGTGGGCAAAAAGGCCGCTGATGCAAAAGTTGAACGAAAGCTGTACGAACGGTGCCTTGGCTATTCATACACCGAAGAGGAGAAAATCCTTGAGTACAATACAGACGGCAGCGTCAAGCCCGTCAAGGTGCGAACCGTCAAGAAAGAAGTGCCGCCTGATGTTATGGCTCAGATGTACTGGCTCAATAACCGCAGCCGCAAGACCGGCGAATGGTCACAGCGGCAGGATGTCATGCTCAGGACTTCCACCGAAGCAGACCTGAGTAACCTCTCTGAAGAGGAGCTGAGAAAGCTGGCATCCCTCGCTCCGCCATCGGAGTAACGCTTGAAAAAGCAAGCCTCGTATTCGAGGGCGAAGATTGCAGCCATAGCCGAAGCCGCACGGAAACAGCTTGCGCGTACCCACTACGTTGATTACGTCGAGTATGTCCATCACGGCAGATGGAAAAGAGCCAGACATCTCGACCTCGTCTGCGCGGAGTTGGAAAAGGTCCTCACCGGCGAGACGAAACGCCTGATGATCTTCATGCCGCCGCGACATGGCAAGTCCATGTCGGTGACATCCACGTTTCCGAGCTACTTCCTCGGACGGAATCCTGACAAGCGCGTGATCGAGGTCAGCTACGGCGACGATCTCGCTAAGGAGTTCGGCGACGCCAACCGCTCCAAGATTGCCGAACACGGTATGGAGTTGTTCGGAGTAACCCTGTCCCAGGCCCAAGCGTCAAAGGTTGCTTGGAATCTTGAAGGACACAGCGGCGGTATGATCTCGGTCGGCGTTGGCGGCGGCATCACAGGTAAAGGTGCTGACTTGCTGATCGTTGACGACCCGATCAAAAACCGCGAAGAA
>ERZ1643251.1332-NODE-1332-length-28366-cov-5.157006_pt1 | contig 28366 bp, 21 predicted proteins | sample MGYA00579261_ERZ1643251 | MGnify/ENA primary metagenome ERZ1643251 (study PRJEB29033, sample SAMEA4952267) | chicken gut metagenome | biome: Broiler Chicken; feature: Gastrointestinal Tract; material: Caecum | place: Ireland | collected 2018 | study: Broiler... | reverse complement strand
CGTGAAGAATCCTATACGGGGCGTGAAGAATACTTGAACACGCTGACAGGGCAGATACGATGTAAGATGGCGCGTGAGGAAGTAGAGGAGGAAGTCAGGGGACATATCGAGGACCAGACACTCGCTTTTATGAGTGAAGGGATGGAAAGAGATGAGGCGGAGGCTCTGGCAGTACGCGGGATGGGCGACCCGGTGGAAGTGGGTAATGAGCTGGATAAGATACACCGCCCCCGGATGCCGTGGGGCATGATCGCCCTGATCATCGCCCTGAGTGTGAAAGGGTATATGGCTTATCATTTCCGTGTGGATGAGGCGGGCAACAGTGTCACGGACCAAGGTATACGATATCTCTTCTTCATCCTATCCGGACTGGCAGTGATGGTGGGAGTGTGTTTCATAGACTATACGAGGATCGGGGTTAGGGCAAGGGAACTGATGGCTGTGCTGCTCGTCGGCTGTACGGTCGGATTAAAGTTCTCCGGAGTGATGATGAATGGGGTGGTCAGATGGATCGGTCTGGGGGCGATAGCAGTGGATGTGCTCGCGCTCCTTATGCTGACGGTTCCCTTATATGCAGGCATCCTATACTATTACCGGGGCAGTGGTATGAGCGGGATCATAAAGTCGGTTCTATGGCCTCTGCCCGGATGTATGATCGCGATGATGTGCGCAGGGGCGTGGATGGCGATGGTTCTGATTGCCGCGTATCTGGTCGTATTCGAGATCGCGGTGTTCAAAGGGTGGTTTGGCATATCAAGACGATCTGCGGTCACGGCGGGATGCACGGTGGGGGCGGCGCTGCTTATTATGCCGCTTGTCTGGATGAGATGGTTTGCGGCCCCTTATCAGCAGGAGCGTTTGTCTGCGGTCTTTGGTGTCGGGGGTGATATGCCTTATTATCCCGGTGCATTTGTAAGAACGCTTTTAGACGGGGGAAGGCTGCTGGGGAAGAATCCCGGACTTTCAGATACCATTCTGTCGCCGCCAAATCCTTCGGAAGTTCTCCTTGCGGGGATCGCCGGGTACTACGGGATATTGGCAGCGCTTGCCGTGGCGGGTGTGCTTTTGTTTCTTCTCCTCCGGTTCCTTCATATTTCCTTAAAGCAGAGGAATCAGCTTGGTATGCTCATGGGAACCGGGTGTGCGGGTATATTTTTAATTCAGGCGGGGATGTATTTTGTGACCAACACGGGGAGCGCTTATTTGGCATCCTTTTGTCCTTTCCTGTCCATGGGAGCCAGCAGCGCACTTGTAAATTATGTTTTGCTGGGCCTGCTGCTCAGCATATGCAGATATAAAAATACCGCACCGGAGAGACGCCCGGGAAGAATGAGCAAAGCATACCGCGCGGTAAAGTGAAAATATGATATTAACAAACAAACATCCGGCGGGAGAGCACAGTAAAAGAAGCTCTCCTGCCGGATGTCTGCCGTTCAAGATCTTTTTCAGGGCGTTTTTTAGGAACTTTATTCTTCGGTTGCCTTATAACATGCCAGTGAATAGGGGATAAAGTAACCCAGCTCGTGGCGGCATACGGGGCAGACCTTGGGAGCCTGTATTCCCTCATGGACATATCCGCAGTTCGTACACATCCACACGGAAGTCCCTTCCGAGGCATAGTATGTGTTGTTCTCCAACATCTGCGCCAGCTTTCCGAACCGCTCCTCATGGATATGCTCGATCTCCGCGATCTGGTGGAAAGCGGACGCGACTTCGAGGAATCCCTCCTCTTTCGCGGTATCGCCGAACGCCTGATAGACGTCGGCGTATTCTTCATGCTCGTTGTGCTCCGCCGCCCGCAGAAGTCCCGCGATGCTGTCCTGCTGGTCAACCGGGTACGCGCCGTCGATGTGGATAGTCTCTCCCGACAGATCCTTTAGCAGATCATAGAAACGCTCTGCATGTGCGCGCTCCTGATCCGCTGTGTAGAGGAAGATATCTGATATAGTCCTCATGCCTTCTTCCCGCGCGCGCTCCGCAGCTATGGTATAGCGGTTTCTTGCCTGACTTTCCCCGGCAAATGCCCGCATCAGGTTCTCCTTTGTTTTGCTTTCAGAAAAATTAACAGCCATGATACACACTCCTTTTTTTATAAGCAGTATGTGCCATGGCTGAAAAATTATTCATGGATTGCCATATTTTAGTTAAATCCAATAAGCCGTCTTGCCACGTTGTACGCAAGAGAGGACACTTTTCTTCCCGAGCGCCCCGGGAGATTCATGGTCTGTCCGAGAATACCGTAGCGTATCTTTACATATGTCTTATAGTCCTTTTTCTTTAAGTAGCTCCACAGTTCTTTTTTCTTTATAAGATTCTCGTCCTTCTTTGAGCGGATGCAGAGGATAGAGGACACGGTCATCATAATTGCAAGATAATTAATCATGTATCTGCGCAGTTTTTTGCTCTGGATGAGACGCAGTTCGTACATGGCGATCATTGCTTTTGTGACAAAGAGCTGCTGGTCGATGCGGCTGATCATGACTTTTTCATTGACCGACTGATCCTCGCGCCCGATGAAGTAGCGGTAGAAATCTGTGTTCAGGTAATAGAGGGTGCGCACATGGGGCAGCGGATAGTACACATAGATATTGTCCACATAAAATGTGTGCTTCGGCAGTTTGAGCTGGCATAATTTCAACATTTCCGTGCGGTAGATGACAGAGTGCATCAGGATGTACTGATCCAGCCGGAAACGTCCGATGTCGTCCCAGCGGAAGATCTCTCTCTCCGGGAGTACATTGTCATAGCGAATGACTTTTTTGTGCTCCATCCCCACCTTTTCATATACATAGTTGGAGATGACCATATCAACCTCGCTGGCTTCATCCACAAAACTTTTCACCGCGTCAAGGATCTTGAGCAGGGAGCGCTCGTCTACCCAGTCGTCGCTGTCCACGACTTTGAAATATTTCCCTGTGGCGTGGGAAAGTCCGCAGTTGACGGCGTCGCCGTGTCCGCCGTTCTCTTTCTTCACAGCTTTGACAATGGTCGGATATTTTTCCTGATAGCGCTCCGCGATCTGCTGCGTCCCGTCTTTGGAACCGTCGTTGACCACGATGATCTCCACATCCTCGCCGCCGGGAAGGATGGAATTGATGGCCTTCTCCATATAGGCCTCTGAATTATAACATGGTATGGCAAATGATATATATTTCATAAACGTTACCTCCTGTCGGGATCGGTGCGGCGCGCTTCTTCCGCCGCGTCGTCCCCTGTGTGCTGACACTGCCTTAAGTATAGCATCATTTCTTATAACTTGTAAAATCTATTTTTTTCCGATATAGTTAAAGTATTCAATCAGGGGCTGTTCTTTGCCCGGACGTTTTTAAGGAGGAAAAGATGAAGAAAAATGTGATTGTAGGACAGTCGGGAGGGCCGACCGCTGTCATTAACGCAAGCCTGTACGGGGTCGTATCGGAAGCGCTTGCAAAAGAAGCTGATTTTGAAAAAGTATACGGGATGGTCAACGGGATCGAGGGTTTCCTGAATGGACAGGTCATGGACATGAAGCCGCTTGAAAAGTCAGGCGAACTCACGCTGATCAGGACGACGCCCGGCTCCTATCTGGGATCATGCCGTTATAAGCTGCCGGAGGATTTGGAGGATCAGGTGTATCCGGAGCTGTTTGAGAAATTTGCGGAGTACGGGATCGGGTATTTCTTTTACATCGGCGGAAATGACTCTATGGATACAGTGAGCAAGCTGTCCCGCTATGCGGAAAAGACCGGGAGCGATATCCGTTTTATCGGCATCCCCAAGACGATTGACAATGACCTTGTGCACACGGATCATACGCCGGGTTTCGGCAGCGCGGCGAAATATGTAGCTTCCACAGTGAGGGAGATCGCGGTGGACGCCTCTGTATATGACAACAAAAAATCCGTGACCATCGTGGAGATCATGGGACGCCATGCGGGATGGCTTACTGCGGCAAGTGTGCTGGCGCGTAAATTCGAAGGAGATAACCCGGCGCTTATCTATCTGCCGGAGACGGCGTTTGACACGGAGAAGTTCTTAAGCGACGTGCGCGCGGCTTTGGAAAAGACCGCCAATCTGGTGGTGTGCATCTCCGAGGGCATCAATGACGGAAAAGGCACGTTTATCTGTGAGCTTGCAAGCGATGTGGGCGTGGATACGTTCGGACACAAGATGCTCACAGGCTCGGGTAAATATCTGGAAAATCTGGTAAAAGACCGACTCGGTGTGAAGGTGCGCTCCATTGAGCTGAACGTGTGCCAGAGATGTTCCTCCGCCATGCTGTCGGACACCGACTTAAGCGAAGCAGCCGCATCAGGCGCATACGGGGTCAAGTGTGCGCTGGCAGGTGAGACGGGCAAGATGATCGCGTTTCGCCGTGGGTCGGGAGAAGCGTACCGCATCGACTATGTGACAGAGGACGTGAACCTGATCTGCAATGAAGAGAAGACAGTGCCCGCAGAGTGGATCACAGGGAACGGCTCTGACATAGGAAAAGAATTCATCGAGTACGCGCTCCCCCTGATCCGGGGCAAGGTGGAAGTGCCGAAAAAGGACGGACTGCCGCTGTTCGCGTATAGAAGATGACAGGCGCTGCCCATAACAATACCCGGCTATAAGCAGCATCTGTATAGTGAGGCTGTATGATTTTAGCAGAGCTGTGTAGGGCAGTCTAAGTTCTCCTTCATCTGTAAAAGTCCCTGCACACCGCAGAAGACCATGCTTTTTACGGCGCTGTCCGTGTAAAAAGCCATGTGCTGGGTGTGGATGACATTTTTAAATTGCCGCAGATATGCCATATCGCGGTTGGAGAGGATATCGGTCCGAAGATCTCTGTGGACGATATCCTCTTCGTATTCCATGCAGTCCAGTCCAAGGGCGCCGATGTGTTCAGATTCGATGCCGGATATGAGCGCTTTGATATCCGTGAGCGGTCCCCGCGCACAGTTGATGAGAACCACGCCCTTTTTCATCATGGAAAGGCTGTCCGCGTTGATCATATGGTAAGTCTCTGACATCAGAGGCACATGGAGGGAGATCACGTCGGACTCTTTGTACAGCGTCTCAAGCGGGACATACTCTGCCAGCTCCTTTGTGGCATCGTCCTCAAAGCTGTCGTGTACGAGGATGCGGCAGCCGAAGCCGGACAGTTCTTTTACGACCGTCCTTCCGATCTGACCGGTTCCGATGATACCTACGGTCAGGTCTTTCAGTTCTTTCCCGATCAGTCCTGTCAGGGAAAAGTCGTTGACTTGTGTACGCCAGAGAGCCTGCTTGTAGTTGCGCAGACAGAGAAGGATCATCATGATCGTGTAATCCGCCACACCGTGGGGGTCGTAACGGGCATTGCATACATGAAGTCCGATCTGACGCGCGTAGTCCACATCGATATGATTGTAGCCGATGGTTCTTGTGGAGAGGTAGAGCACACCCTGCGCTTTCAGAGCGTCCAGCTCCGGCTTGCGGTAGGTGTACATACCGAGGATGCTGACTGCGGAGCCTTTCTCCAGTGTCTTTATATTGCTCATGGTCAGTCCTTTTGGGGAAAGAATAAGCTCGATCCCCGGAATGGCTGATAATTCATCAAAATATTCCTTTTCATCTTCCCGAACTTCAAATACATAGATCTTCATACTCAGTCTCCAATCTTTGAAATAATATGTCGGCGGAACGCAGCCATAAGCTCTGTCTACGTTCGCCAGTCTTGTCAGATAACTTAGTATAAAAGATGCGAAAATACGTGTCAATGCGTCGCTTTGACGCGGCGAACCTTAATGCTTTGGCGCGGTGAACCACACCGTCTTAGAGCGGGGGAAGCGCAGTGCTTCAAAGTGGTGAAGAGGATAGATTGTGCCATAGGACGGGAAGCCTGAGCATAGGATATACAGACTGGAAAAGTGCGGCGGGGATCATGTCGGACGGCACGGACGCAGTAAGAGAAGGCAGGACAGGGGGACTTTATGAGCCAGAAGATTGAAAATATGTTAAACCTTGCGCTGGAGGCGACGCCCGGCGAGAGGGAACGCTCGGGCGAGCTGGAAATAGGTTTTGACCCGGAGGAGGATGTGTGGGAACTGATCGTGAAATATTCCGGGACGTTGGACGCCGTGCGGGAAATAGCGCAGTCTGTCACAGAGCTTATGAACGGATACGCAGTGATCGCCATCAGAGAAGAGCGGATCGAAGAGCTTGCGGCGTTTCCGGAAGTGGAATTTATAGAGAAGCCGAAAAGCCTTTATTTCGAGGCGGCTGTAGGGCGTCAGGTGTCCTGTGTTGACAGTGTGCAGAGTCCGCCGTTTTCACTGAAAGGAAATGGAATACTCATCGGCATTGTGGACAGCGGCATTGATTACGCTAATCCTGCCTTTAGGAATAGCGACGGCACGACGCGGATCGTTTCTCTGTGGGATCAGACGATTCAAGGGAACCCGCCGGAAGGATATACTTCTGGGACAGAGTATACAAGGGAGGAGATCAACGCGGCGCTTGCAGAGCCGGGAGGTGAAGCACGTTTCCGCATCGTTCCAAGCAGGGATATGAGCGGGCATGGGACAGCGGTGGCGGGAATCGCCGCCGGAAACGGTGCGGGGAGTACAGGGGGACAGTACAGAGGCGTGGCGCCGGAGGCGGAACTGATTGTGGTCAAGATGGGCATCCCGAGGACGGAAGGCTTCCCAAGGACAACGGAGCTGATGACAGGGGTGGATTATGTTATCCGGAAATCCCTAGAGATGCAGATGCCCGTGGCTGTGAATATCAGTTTCGGCAACACTTACGGATCCCACGACGGCACTTCCCTTGTGGAGCGTTTTCTAAACGACATCTCCGACACATGGAAAAACGTAATCTGCGTGGGCGCCGGGAACGAAGGAACAACTGCGGGTCACGCGGCGGGAAGGCTGACGGATGAGGAAGAACGGTCGATAGAGTTCGCGGTGCAGGATTTAGAACCTGCGTTAAACCTTCAGATCTGGAAATCCTATGCGGACGAGGTGGATATATCCGTGGTAAATCCTTCGGGCGTACGTGTGGGCCCGCTCCGGGAGATATTAGGGCCTCAGCGGTTTGTGCTGGGCGGGACGGAACTGCTCATCTATTATGGGGAGCCGAAGCCGTACAGTGTGAAGCAGGAGATCTACCTGTCCTTTATCCCGCGCCAGTCCTACATAGACAGCGGAGTGTGGCAGATCGTGCTCACGCCCCGCCGCATCGTAGAAGGAGACTATCAGATGTGGCTCCCGGCTCAGGCGGCGCTCAATGTGGGGACTGCCTTTCTTCTTCCCAACAGCGATTCAACACTTACAATTCCGTCAACTGCATCCCTTGTGGTCACGGTGGCGGCATATGACGCAAGGACATTTTCCTACGCGGACTTCTCCGGACGGGGGCCGGCGTCTGTCTATGAGGGAAGCGATGTGCCAAAGCCTGATCTGGCGGCGCCCGGAGTGCGCGTGACAGCTCCAGTGCCGGGCGGGAGCTACCGGGAGTTCAGCGGGACTTCCTTTGCCGCGCCCTTCGTCACGGGTGGGGCGGCGCTTCTGATGGAGTGGGGAATCGTGCGGGGGAACGACCCTTACCTCTACGGAGAGAAAGTAAAGGCGTATCTGCGCAGAGGCGCGCGGGAACTGCCCGGATATGACCAGTGGCCCAATGCGCAGCTCGGGTATGGGGCGCTGTGCGTGAGGGACAGTCTGCCAGTTTGAGTCGTGAGAATTTGTATGCTAATATTAAATCATCGCTTTATTTGTCGCAATTTGTGATGGATAAAGTGATGATTAAATGTTGATTAAGACGATGAAAAGAGATATACTATGTACGAGGTGGTATAGTTATGAATATTGGAACGGAAACTGAATGGGTTGAATTTAAAAAAACAACGGGTGAATTGAGGGAAGGTATTATTTCTTTGGCCTCGATGTTGAATAAAAACGGGAAGGGCATATTGTATTTTGGCGTAAGAAATGACGGAGAAGTCGTCGGCCAACAGATAGGTGATCGGACAATGCGGGAGATTTCACAGGGAATTGCAAATGCAATCAAACCTCAAATTATACCGACAATTATTACAGAATTATGTGATGAAAAAAATATCATAAAAGTTACCGTTAATGGAGAAGAAAAGCCGTATTCCGCCTATGGCAAATACTATATGAGATCGGCGGATGAAGACAGGGAGATATCACCGGGGCAGTTGCGGACTTTGATGCTTAGCATAGCGGATACTATTGTAAATATTGAAGCAAATAATCAGGAATTAACTTTTGAACAGTTGAAGACATTATATGCCGGTAACGAATTGACGCTTAGGGAAAATACCTTTAAGCAAAATTTAAATCTTTTGACACGTAATGGCACATACAATTTAATGGCGAGTATCTTAGCCGATGTAAACAGCTATTCCATCAAAGTTGCAGTATTCCGCGGTTCAGATAAAACAGATTTAATGAAGCGGAATGAGTATGGTTATAAATGTATGCTTGTTGCTGTGAAACAAGTATTGGATTATATCGAAGCACTGAATGAAACTACTGTCGACCTTAGCGGCAGTCTTAGAAAAGAAAGTAAATTGTTTGATTTTTCGTGCTTTAGAGAGGCGTGGCTGAATGCCTGTCTGCATAATCGTTGGTCAAGGCAGACGCCACCGGCTGTATATGTCTTTGACAATCGTATTGAGATTGTATCTGTCGGAGGGTTGCCGGAAGGACTTACATTGGAAGAATTTTACGAGGGAAAAAGTAAGCCGGTAAACCTTGAACTTCAGCAAATCATGGTCCAACTGGACTATATCGAACAGACAGGGCATGGCGTTCCGTTAATTGTGTCCCGGTATGGAAAAGAAGTGTTCGATATCACGGAGAATTTTATTACGGTGACAATTCCTTTTAATAATGTTAAAGAAAAAGGAAGATTGCAAAGGGATGAAGGATTTGTGCCTGACGAGTGCGATAGAAAGATTCTGAATTTGATGGAAGAAGACAGTGGGATTACGGTTCGCGGACTTAGTGAGCAGATGGGTTTGGGAATGACAACAATTACGAAACATATCCGTGTTTTGAGGGAAATGGGCGTGATAGAAAGGGAAGGCTCTAAAAAAAGCGGACAATGGAGAGTGAACAAGCTGGTTTTATGACGAGTTTGGCAGAGAAAGCAGGGGGATGAAACAATCTACCATTTTAAATTTGTCTGTACCTCTTGTTTTATGGTAGAATAATGTAAGATACTAATTTTATTATGACATTCCACGAAGAAAGCAGGATATTTTTATGAGATCACTTCTTGTCTATCTGAAAGATTATAAGAAAGAAACCATACTGGCGCCTCTTTTTAAAATGCTGGAGGCGTCTTTTGAGTTGTTTGTGCCTCTTGTCATGGCGGCGGTCATCGACGTTGGCATCGCTCAGCAGGACAGGCCCTACATCGTAAAGATGTGTCTTGTGCTTATCGCGCTTGGCATCATCGGTCTGGTCTGCTCGATCACGGCCCAGTATTTCTCTGCGAAGGCGGCGTCTGGCTTTGGTACAGGAGTGCGTCACGCGCTATTTAAGCACATCCAGAGCTTTACATTTACAGAGATGGATACGCTGGGAAGTTCTACGCTCATTACCCGCATGACAAGTGATGTGAATCAGGCGCAGGCGGGCGTGAACCTTGTGCTCCGCCTGTTTTTGCGATCGCCATTCATTGTGTTCGGAGCGATGATCATGGCATTTACCGTGGATGTGAAGTCTGCTATTGTCTTTGTCGTGGTGATTCCGCTGTTATCTCTTATTGTGTTCGGTATCATGCTTATCACGATGCCCCTTTACCGGAAAGTGCAGTCCAATCTGGACAGCGTACTCCTGACGACGAGAGAGAACCTTGCCGGGGCGAGGGTTATCCGTGCGTTTAATAAAGAAGAGGACGAGAAAGCGCGTTTTCAGAAAGAGAACGAGACGCTGACAGATGCGCAGAAGTTCGTGGGGCGCATCTCGGGTCTTATGAATCCCATGACATACATCATCGTAAACGGCGGTATCATTGCCCTTATCTATGTGGGTGCGATCCGGGTGAATATCGGTGATCTGACGCAGGGTGAGGTCGTGGCGCTTATCAACTACATGTCCCAGATACTCGTGGAGCTTGTGAAGCTGGCGAACCTCATTATCACAGTGACAAAGGCGGTTGCCTGCGGGAACCGCATTGAAAGTGTGATGAAGATTAAACCGGAGATGGAGAGCGGAAGCCTGAAATGGGACGTTTCCGCCGCAGGAGCATCATCAGGCGGGAGCAATACCCCGGCGGTGGAGTTCTCCCACGTGTCTCTGACATACAAGGGCGCGGGGGCGGAGTCGCTTACGGATCTTTCTTTCCGTGTGGAAAAGGGACAGACCGTCGGTATCATCGGCGGTACGGGTTCAGGGAAGTCCTCGCTTGTGAACCTGATCCCGCGCTTTTATGATGCGACTGAGGGAGATGTCAGGATTTTCGGCAAAAATATCAGGGAATATGATACGGAGAGTCTGCGCCGCCATATCGGCGTTGTGCTCCAGAAGGCAGTCCTTTTCAAAGGAACCATAGAGGAAAACCTTAAGTGGGGAAATGAATCCGCCACGGCGCAGGAGCTTGAGGAGGCTCTTGAGATTTCCCAGTCAAAGGAATTTGTGCAGGCAAAAGCAGGGCAGATGGGTTTCTATGTGGAGCAGGGCGGACGCAATCTGTCCGGCGGTCAGAAGCAGCGGCTTACCATAGCAAGGGCGCTTGTCCGCAAACCGGATATCCTCATATTGGACGACAGTGCGTCGGCGCTCGATTTCGCTACGGACGCTGCCCTTCGCAGCGCGATCCGGGGTATGAAAGAGCAGCCTACAGTGTTTATCGTTTCGCAGAGAGCAGCGTCCATCCAGTACGCGGATCAGATTATCGTGCTGGACGACGGAGAGATGGCGGGTATCGGCACACATGCCGAACTTCTTGAAAATTGTCCGGCATATCAGGAGATCTACTATTCCCAGTTCCCGAAAGAAGAAAGGGCAACGTCTGTGAAACCAGAAGACAAAAACTCTGGAAAGGAAGTGCGGGGGGATTATCCAGAGGAAACGCGAGGGAATCTTACAAGGGAGGCGGAAGTGAATGGCTGATATGAAAAAGACGGAAAATACTAAGACAGGCCCCCAAAAGACGGGGCAGGGAAAGACACTGAAAAAAGTATTCCGCTATCTGGGAAGATACAGGATATTTGTCATATTTTCTATTCTTTTGGCGGCGGTGTCCGTGGCGCTCACGCTCTACATCCCGAAGCTGACAGGTTACGCGGTGGATCATATCGTCGGCCCCGGCGAGGTGGATATCCCGGGCGCTGTGCGCATCATGATCCAGATCGGGGTATGCACACTCATCACAGCGCTTGCGCAGTGGCTGATGAGCGTGTGCAACAACAAAATGACGTATCAGGTAGTGCGGGATATCCGCAACGAGGCGTTTAAAAAGATCGAGGTGCTCCCTCTGAAATACATCGACGGGCATCCTTACGGGGAAGTGGTAAGCCGTGTCATCGCGGATGTGGATCAGTTTGCGGACGGACTTTTAATGGGTTTTACCCAGCTTTTTACGGGCATTGCGACCATCGTGGGAACTTTCGGCTTCATGTTGTCAGTCAACGTGAAGATTACGTTTGTGGTCGTACTTATCACGCCGGTGTCATTCCTCGTGGCGAATTTCATTGCCAAGAGGACATTTACCATGTTCCGCAGACAGTCTGAGATACGCGGTGAGCAGACGGGATTGATCGATGAGATGATCGGAAACCAGAAGGTAGTGCAGGCGTTCGGTAGAGGAGAGAAGGTGACAGAGGATTTTGATAAGGTGAATAAAGAACTGGGAAAAGCCTACCTGCGGGCAACGTTTTTTTCATCCATCACCAATCCTGCGACCCGCTTTGTAAACAGCCTTGTATATACCGGAGTGGGAATCACCGGAGCCTTCGCGGTGGTAAACGGTTCCCTTACCGTGGGTCAGCTTTCCAGTTTTTTGAGCTATGCGAACCAGTATACAAAGCCGTTCAATGAGATTTCCGGCGTGGTGACAGAGTTCCAGAACGCGGTGGCGTGTGCCCAGAGGATTTTCGACCTGATCGAGGAGGAGCCGCAGGCGCCGGAGCCGGACAATGCGGTGGAGCTAACGGACATCAGGGGAAACGTCAAAGTGCAGAACGTGGCGTTTTCCTATGTGCCTGAACAGGAGCTGATCCGGGACTTTAATCTGGAAGTAAGACCCGGACAGCGCATTGCCATCGTAGGCCCTACAGGCTGCGGGAAAACAACTCTGATCAATCTGCTTATGCGCTTCTACGATGTGAATGAAGGGTACATTTCTGTGGAAGACGTTGATATACGGGAAATGACGAGAAAGAGTCTGCGCGCGGGATATGGGATGGTGCTGCAGGAGACATGGCTGAAAACAGGGACGATCCGCGACAATATTACCATGGGAAAACCGGATGCCACGGAAGAAGAGATCATTGCGGCGGCCAAAGCGTCCCACATCCACAGCTTTATTAAACGTCTCCCGAAAGGGTACGATACATGGATTACAGAGGACGGCGGCGGACTGTCACAGGGACAGAAGCAGCTCCTATGTATTGCCAGAGTTATGCTCTGCAGACCCCCTATGCTCATATTAGACGAGGCGACTTCTTCTATTGACACAAGAACCGAGCTTAAGATTCAGGCGGCCTTCGGAAAGCTGATGGAGGGCAGGACGACATTTATCGTGGCGCACAGGCTGTCCACCATCCGGGAGGCGGACGTGATCTTAGTTATGAAGGACGGCCGGATCATCGAGCAGGGTGATCATGACAGTCTGTTAAAGCAAGGCGGTTTCTACAGACACTTGTACGAGAGCCAGTGGGCGGGACAGGAGAAAGCATCATGACAAAGTTGAGTACGCTCTGTTATATCGAGAAGGACGGGCAGTATCTAATGCTGCACCGCACGGTAAAGAAAAATGACGTAAACAAGGATAAATGGATCGGCGTAGGCGGACATTTTGAGCAGGGGGAGAGTCCGGAGGAATGTCTGCTTCGCGAGGTGAAAGAAGAGACGGGATACACGCTTACTTCGTGGAAATACCGAGGACTTGTCACCTTTGTATACGGCGAGGATATCGTGGAATATATGTCACTGTATACGGCGGACGGTTTTGAAGGAGAACCAATCGAGTGTGACGAAGGGCAGCTTGAGTGGGTGGACAAGTCGAAAATATCTCAACTGGAGCTGTGGGAAGGAGACAAGATCTTCTTCCGTCTGCTTGATGAGGGGCGGGAGTTCTTTTCTCTGAAACTGGTGTATAATACATCGGATGTCCTTGAGTACGCGGCGCTGGATGGGATACCCATGGAGCTTTTTGATGAACTTGACAGTGAGGGCAATAAGACCGGAATCGTCAAAGAGCGGGGCGTCGTCCATGAAGAGGGGGCGCTCCACGCCACATCTCATGTCTGGATAGTGCGGAAGAACGGTCAGGACATAGATACGGACGCGGGGACGGTGCAGCGATATGATGTGCTCCTCCAGAAGCGCAGCGAGAATAAGGATTCCAATCCGGGATGCTATGATATCTCTTCCGCCGGACATGTGGAGGCGGGCCGCGGGTATCTGGAAAGCGCGATACGTGAGCTTGAGGAAGAACTGGGAATCCAAGCCTTGCCGGAGCAATTGAAAGAGATCGGCATACGCAGATGCGGCTTTGAGGGTGAGTTTTACGGACGTCCCTTTAAGGATAATGAGATCAGTATGCTCTATCTCTATGAGGAAGCGGTGGATATTGAAAAACTCCGACTGCAGGAATCAGAAGTGTCGGAGGTGATCTGGATGGATTATAGAGAGTGTTATGAGAAAATCCGAGAAAATAGCTTTAAACACTGTATCTATACAGATGAGTTTGATATGCTGGGGAAAGCTCTCGGCCTGATCTGACGGATAATAAGGCTGCCGTTTATCGAGAGGCAGCGGGGAAGCGGGGGAGGGAGCAGAGAAGCGGCAGGCTGAGATGCTGATGATAGAGAAAGGACGGACATCATGGTAGAAAGAGGAGTAATACACGGAAGATTTCAGATACTCCATTTGAAACATATGGAGTATCTGCTGGCGGCAAAGATGAGATGCAAGATCCTGTATATCGGCATCACCCACCCGGACATCGTCTCATATCCGGCGACGTCGCCGCAGGATGTGCACGGGACTATAGAGAGAGATAATCCGCTCACTTATATCGAGAGGTATGAGATGATTAAAAACGCGCTGCTCGAATTCGGGGTGAAGCGTGAGGAATTTGAGATCATCCCCTTCCCGGTAAGCAGGCCTGAACTGCTGACGCAGTACGCGCCGGAGAACGCGGTGTATTATATGAGCATCTGCGGGGAATGGGATAGAGAAAAATACCGGATATTAAAGGAGCATGGACTGGATGTGGAACTTTTATGGGAGCGTTCGGAAGAAGAACGGGGGATCACGGCAACGCAGCTTCGTGATGTGATCGCGGAAAGCGGCGACTGGAAACAGTATGTGCCGAAAGCAGCGGCAGAGTATATAGAAACCCATGCTATCGATGAGCGGATACGGAAACTGTATTATGCGTGAGATTCGGATTTGTCGGGGCAAAGAAGCATCCGCCGCACGAATAAAGGGTTCCTCGTGAACATGCTCTCGCGCGGGTCGCAACGCAGGCGTGCATAGAACTGTAAAAGACACAGTCCAAACACGCGCGTTGCTCTACGGTTCACTCGGAACACTTATTCTGCGGCGGATTATCTTTTCCCGAGACAATTCGAATTATGAGGTGAATGTCGAGGGGATGTCTGTTGCCTTCGCGGTTATATTCTATCTACTCGGCAACTTCGAATTACGGCAACAGGTACGAATACATCACTACGAAGTGGCATGCGCTTCCGCCCATCACAAACAGATGGAAGATCTCATGGCTGCCGAAATTCTTATGCCTGTTATTGAAAAGAGGCAGCTTCAGCGCATAGATGATCCCGCCCACTGTGTAGATGATCCCGCCTGCCAGAAGCCAGCCGAACGCTGCCGGGGACATATTGTTAAGTATCTGCGTGAATGCCAGCACACAGGTCCAACCCATTCCGATATAGAGGACAGAGGAGACCCATTTTGGGCAGTACACCCAGAACGCCTTTATCAAGATTCCCGCGATTGCGATTCCCCATACGATAGAGAGCAGGATAATCCCGGTTCTCCCTTTCAGCACGATAAGACACACCGGCGTGTAACTTCCCGCAATGAGCACGGAGATCATCATGTGATCAATCTTCTTAAGGATGGTATTTACCTTAGCCGAGACGTCAAATGTATGGTAAGTGGTACTTGCCGCGTACAATAAGATCAGGCTTGCCGCGTAAATGGCAAGCGAGACAATATAAATTTTACTTGGTTCATTTGCAGCCTTAATGAGCAGCGGCACTGCGGCGAAGATCGCCATCAACATTCCAATAAAATGTGTGATCGCGCTGCCCGGATCTTTTATGTGATGTTTCTTTTCCATAAATATGCACCTCCTGAAAGTGTTGGGGAAATAACAAGTAGTTTTAAAAACTATATTAAGTATATGTGTATGCTACACTAAATATTCCGGAAAATCAACCCCTTGTATAAAAATTGATGACTTTCGTTATAAAAAACGATATAATTAATTTCCGAGATCATAAGTATAGGTATGGGGAGAGTCTGTACAATGTGAGATAAGGAACGAAAGATTATGAAAAAGTTAAAAGATTTTTTAGACGGTCAGATCCGGCATAAGTTTCAGCGAAAGGTCCTTTTGGCGATTCTTCTGTCGGTTGTTGTTATCTGTATTATTACGAATGTTGTTATCAGTACGCTTCTCGGTCAGGAGCTTCTTGAGAAAAAAGAGGATATTGAAGAGGAATATCTGTCTGTGATTTATTCTTATCTGGATGAGATGAAGGATAATCTGGATGTTCTGGCAATCATTGCGGAGAGCAGTTCGAATGTGAAATGGGTAATGAGCAAGTCCGATCTGAATACCACAGAGACCAAAAAATATGCCCTGAATACGCAGAACAGCCTTACGGCATCTTTGAACGGCAGCGCGGTAAGCGAATACGTGGAGAGCATGGTACTGGTCAATCAGAGCGGTATGTTTCTTTCAATTACGCAGTCGCCGCAGATGATGCGGGCGGAAGACATTTTCGCAAGTCCGCTTTTTGATATGAAGGCGGAGAATCAGAAGAGCCGCGCGGGACTTACGGAGTCTGCCATAGATAAAGGGGCAGTGCGGATGGCGTATCTGTACCCGCTGAATCTTTCGAGGACAAGTTTTATTTATATAGAATTGTCAACGGATATGATCTCTGATCTGCTCAAGCCTTATGAGGATTCTGCAAGCATCAGCATCGACACTCTCTGGGGGGAAAAGATGAGTTGGTATTCATCGGAGGCGTGTGAGTCACGGTATGCCGGGGATGTATCAGGCAGAGGGTATCATGTCAACAGCAGAGAGTTCGAACCGTTTCATCTGTCTCTTAATGTGATGTCTGAGGACAATATCTACACAGGGGATAATAGCTACATTATGTACATACTTCTTGTGACGGTCATCCTCGTTATCTGTGTGGCGATCACGGTATCCAGACTGCTTTCCACGAGAGTGACCCAGCCGCTCAGGAGACTGAGCGGCCACATCAGACGTCTTTCTGACAAGAATCAGATCACGGTGGACAAGTCCATTGAGGAGGGCGATGATGAGATCGCGGGAATCGGCAAGGCATTTAATCGTCTTGTGCGCCATATCAACGATCTGATCAGGACACAGAAAGAGATCTATGAGCAGAAACAGAAAGTAGAGATCAGTGCGCTTCAGGCACAGATCAATCCTCATTTTCTATATAATACGCTGGATTCTGTGCGTTGGATGGCCGTGATACAGAAAGCGAACAATATCGCGGATACCGTCATGAGTCTGGAGAATCTTCTCCGGAATATGGCGAAAGGTTCCGGCAACAAGATCACGCTGAAAGAGGAGCTCGCCCTTGCAAGGGATTATGTGAACCTCCAGCAGGTGCGTTACATGGAGATCTTCGACTATATCTGTGAGGTGCCGGAGGAGTTTGCAGTTTATAGGATCGTAAAGATGACGATGCAGCCGATCATTGAAAACGCCATCCTGCACGGGATCGAGCCCACGGGGACTTACGGAGAGATACGGGTACACGCATGGGATACGGAAGAGGATCTCTATATCTCTGTGGAGGACAATGGGGCGGGCATCAACGGAGAGGAATTTGCAAGGCTGGTTACAACGAGGAAGGACAAGAACGCGATGAGCGGGATCGGTGTCGCGAATGTGGATGAGCGGCTGAAGATGACGTATGGCAGTGCATACGGCCTGATCTACGAAGGTGAAGAGGGAAGGTTCACAAGAGTGACGATACATATCCCCAAAGAAAAGTAGCGAGGGAGCTTATACATAAAGAAGATATCTTTCAAGAATGAGAAAAAGAGGGCAGACAGATGTACAATGTGATGATCGTAGACGATGAGACAATTATACTATCGGGGATCCGTTCGCTTGTGGACTGGGAGAAAAACGACTGTGTACTGGCGGCGACAGCGCGCAACGGACAGGATGCACTTGATCAGATCCGGCGGATGCCCATTGATATCATGCTGGTAGATCTGAATATGCCGGTAATGGACGGAATCACACTGATGGAGATCGTGCACAGGGAGTTCCCGAATATTGTATTTATCGTCCTGACGAATCTGGAAGAATTCGAACTGGCGAGGAAAGCATTGCAGTGCCGGGCTGTGGGATACCTCTTAAAGAGCCGGTTGGAGGCTGTGGATCTGGAGACTGCGCTTGGACAGGCGAAGGAAGAGCGCGGGAAGAGAAAACAGCTCATGGTGACGAACGCTGCGGAGTATTTTGAAAAAGAGCGTCAGAAAAATATCGTGAGCAAGGCTTTGGAAGAGGTCTTATTCTTTCAGCACGGGCTGAGAAAGGAAGAGCATCGGAAGATTCTGGCTGATTCAGGGGTGCTCTGTAACTATGCGTATTTTTATGTGCCGTTTGATTTTCTGTCCGGGTCAGGCGGGGAACCGCCGGAAAAAGAAGCAAAGGCTAAGATCATGGACTGGATCCGGGGAATGATCGACAAGACTGCGCAAAATCTTTTCAAAGAAGATTATATTCTGCTGGATCCCGGTTCCGCGAATTCACAGGTGCTGTTTGTTTATCGGATACAGGATGCCGGAGAAGCTGTATGGGAGAAAAAGGCGGAGATGTTCGCGCGGAAACTCTCCAGCGCGGTGAAGACGGTTACTCAGGTAGAGTGCAGGGTGTTCCGCACAGGACTCCATAACGGATATGATGAGCTTGAGCAGTGCGCGGCTGAGTATCATGCTTTGATGGAAGAATATTATCTGGAGACTCCGGAGGCGGCTGTGGCGTCCTTTTCAGAGCGTACATACGAGCCGTTGGGGCTCAAAGGAGTTGGTTTGGAATTATATCACGAGATTATGCAGAGAAATCTCAAGGGGATCACATCCGTGATGGATCATGTAGAAGCGAGAGTCCGAAATACGGTACACCAGAAGGGGCAGGCAATCTGGCTGCTCAATGAACTGAACCGCGAGGCATCTGCAGCACTGGCAAAGTTTGGGGTCATGGAGACATCTACCTATGAAAGAGTCAGCAGTATCGCCGCTATCGAGAATATCAATACGAGAGGACAGGTGCTGGCATGGCTTAATATGCTCAGAAATACACTGGTTGATGTGGTAGGCGGCGGGGATATGCCGGGAAGTCCTCTGGCAGAGAAGGCGAGGAAATATGTTCTTGAGAACATTGAGGCATGTATCAGCCTTCAGGACGCTGCCGCCCATGTGGGTGTGTCTGCCGGATATCTGTCAACGATATTTAAAAGGGAATATGAGCAGAGCTTTGTGGATTTTGTAAACAGGACAAAGATGGAGTACGCCTGCCTTCTTCTGGAAGAAAAAAATCTGATGGTCATGGAGATTGCCTATCGCCTAGGATATGAAAACGCATACTACTTCTCTAAAGTGTTCCGCAAATATATGGGGATGTCCCCCACAGATTATCAGAAACGGATAGAAGATGAAAAAAGTACAAACAGTGGAAAAAAGTAACAGAAAAAGAAGGTACAGTTAAAAAATTTACAAATACTTCTTTGATTTCTCGATTTTACATTGCCCGGATCATTTATATAATCGAGGTAACTTAAGTGCATTAAGTTTTACATTTGCAAATGTGAAAACGAAGATCAGGAGGTAACTATGAAGAAAAAGTTTGTGAAATCAATCGCGCTCGGCCTCGTCACAGTGATGGCCGCGACATCCATGCTTGCAGGCTGCGGCAAATCCGACAGCTCATCAGGTGACGAAAAGGGTGACGGGCAGGTAACTCTTACATTCCCGGTATGGGATCTTTCCACGACTCCGATGCTTCAGGAGGTTGTGGACTCATTCGAGGCGTCACATGAAAATATCAAGATCAACATCGTTGATATCGCTGCGGCAGACTATGTGACGAAGCTTACAACCATGCTTAACGGCGGATCAGAGTGTGATATCGTGTACATTAAAGAAGCGGACGGAACTCCGTCCTTCGCGGAGAAAGGGCAGCTTGAGGATCTGACTTCCTACATAGAGGCAGACGGGATCGACACATCCAAGTATATCGGATATGATGATTTCAACCTTGACGGAAAACAGGTGGGACTTCCGTTTAAGACCGATTATTATGTGCTGTACTACAATAAAGATATCTTTGATGCGGCCAATGTAGAGTACCCGACAAATGATATGACATGGACAGAGTGGGAAGAGATGTGCGGAAAGCTGACAAGCGGCGAAGGTAACGATAAGATCTACGGCGGATACCTTCACACATGGCAGGCATGCGTTCAGAACTGGGCAGTTCAGGACGGAAAGAACACAATCCTTGGACCGGACTACAGCTTTATGAAGCCGTACTATGAGATGGCTGTAAGAATGCAGGAAGCCGGAACGATCATGGATTACGCTACGCTTAAGACAGGTAACATCGCATATGCTTCTCCGTTCCAGCAGGGAACTGTAGCCACACTTCCGATGGGATCATGGTTCACAAACACGATGATCGCGAAGAAGGAAGCAGGCGAAACAGATGTAAACTGGGGAATCGCTACACTTCCGCATCCGGACGGCGTTCCGGCAGGAAGTACGATCGGTTCCACAACTCCGATGGCGATCAACTCCAAGTCTGAGCATAAAGATGAGGCATGGGAGTTTATCAAATTCGCATGCGGAAAAGAAGGCGCTGATATTCTTATTCAGGCAGGACAGCTTCCGGGCTATCAGGATGAGACAACACTTGAGTCTCTGGCAGCGCTTGACGGTATGCCGGAAGGTCTGGCAGAAGCTATGAAGACTGTAAGTGTTGTTCCGGACAGACCTGTTAACACATATTCAGCAGAAGTAAACCAGATGCTCGGAGAAGAGCACTCTCTGATCATGATCGGTGAGGAAGACATCGACACGGTTCTAGAAGAGATGGCTACGCGCTCAGCGGAGATCCAGACAGACTAACGGGCGGTTTGAAACTTGACGGGCGGCAGGAATGACTGCCGCCTTGTTTTGTACAGGCATTGATACAGAGTGGAAAGGAGAACCAATGAAAGATAACGCAAAAGGAAAGAAAAAGGGATTATCTCTTTCACTGCGACAGAATATTGTCGGATATTCTTTTATCCTGCCGAACTTTATCGGATTTCTTGTTTTTACTTTTATACCGGTATTGTTCTCTCTGTTCCTGAGCTTTTCTCACTGGGACGGATTTACGGAGATCGAGTTTGCAGGGCTTGACAATTTTATCAGCATTTTTAAGGACAGAGTATTTACAAGCGCGATATGGAAGACCGCATACTTCTCATTCTTTACGGTAGTGCTTTCTATGGCCGCTTCACTGGGGCTGGCGCTGCTTCTGAACCAGAAGATCAAAGCGAGAGGATTCTTCCGCTGCGCCCTGTTTTTTCCATATGTTGCTTCCGTCGTGGCGATATCCGTTGTGTGGAACGCCATGCTGCAGCCGGATTACGGTCCGTTAAATGAACTGCTTAAGTTTATCGGGATATCAGATCCGCCGGGATGGCTGGCGTCCACGTCATGGGTTATCCCGGGACTGATCATTGTAAACGTATGGAGAAACATGGGATATTTCATGATCATTTACCTTGCGGGTCTCCAGAGTATCGACCAGAGTCTTTATGAGGCGGCAGAGATCGACGGGGCAAAAGGATGGACACTGTTCAGAAAGATCACATGGCCTCTTCTGAGCCCGAGTACATTCTTCGTTGTAATGATGCTCATCATCAATTCTTTCAAGGTGTTTGACCTTGTATGGCTGATGACGCAGGGCGGACCGGGAACAGCATCCACGATGCTTTCACAGTATATCTATAACCAAGCATTTATCTCATGGGATTACGGAAAGACTTCCGCGGCAGCCATGATCCTCTTTGTGATCGTAGGCGCGCTGACGCTGTTCCAGTTCCGCATCGAGAAAAAAGTCGTGAATTATTAAGAGGAGGTGACAGCCATGGTAAAGAAGAAAAATCCGCTAAAAAGAGCACTGGTCTATATTGCGCTTATCCTGTTGACAATGATCACGCTTATCCCGTTGATCTGGATGCTGTCATCTTCGCTGAAGCTTGACAAAGATGTGTTTTCTGTGCCGATCCAGTGGATCCCACATGAAATGCACTGGGAAAACTACACGAAAGTGTGGGAGAAGATCCCGCTTCTGACGTTTACGTTCAACTCTGTGAAGCTGACAGTGGTGATCACCGTAATACAGGTGCTCACATCCAGCTTCGCTGCATACGGATTCGCGAAATGTAAATTTAAAGGAAGAAACTTCCTCTTCCTGTTCTATGTGGCTACAATGGCAATCCCGTGGCAGGTATACATGCTGCCCCAGTATTCGCTGATGAATAAAATGAATCTCGTAGATACGCATATCGGTTATATCCTGATGCAGTCCTTCATTCCGTTCGGTGTCTTCCTGATGCGTCAGGCGTTCATCTCGATCCCGGACGAACTTCTTGAAGCGGCAAGGATCGATGGACTGTCCGAGTACGGTATTTTCTCCAAGATTGCGCTGCCGTTGAGCAAAGCATCCATTACCACATTGGTCATCTTCAGCTTTGTTACAATATGGAATGACTATATGGGGCCGATGATCTATCTGGATACGGAGTCAAAGAAGACGATCCAGCTAGGTATTAAGATGTTCATGGGTCAGTATTCTACTGAGTGGGGTCTGATCATGGCAGTGTCCGTGATGGCGCTGATTCCGGTGCTTATTATTTTCCTGATCGGACAGAAACAGTTTGTTCAGGGGATTGCAAGCAGCGGTATAAAAGGTTAAACTTATAGGAGTTATTGGTAAGGAGAAGCTGAGATGAGATTTATACCGAAAGAACCTGACTATAGCCTGAGTCCATACACGGGACTGACGCGGCGGCACTGGCTTGACGCGGCGCAATATATTCTGGACGGGATATTTAAGCATGTGAAGGACATGGATTCACCTGTTCTGGTGCCAAGGTATGAGGACAAGATCACTTACCCAAATGCAGATACTCCGAAGTGGAAAGAGCGGGCGGAGATTTTCGAAGGACTGGCGAGAAGCTTTTTCATCGCGGCTCCACTGATTGCCAATGATTCTGACGCAGTGTCGGAGGACATATTGCTGCGGGAGTATTATAAGAAGCAGGTGCTGGAGGCATGTACGCCCGGCAGCAGGAATTACGTGTTAAGATATGAGGATCTGGAACAACCTGGGCGGGATGATTTTCTGCTCAATACTTTCCAGCAGACGGTGGAAACATGTGCGCTTGTCATCTGTCTGTGGGTCAGCAAAGAGGTGGTGTGGGATACTTATACAGAGGAGGAAAAGGAACGGATCTTGGACTTTATCGAAGGATACGCCATCCGCGCAACCGTTCCGCAGAACTGGCGCCTGTTTAACATGCTGGATCTTGCCTTCCTCCATATGAATGGACGCGCCATTGACGAGGATATCATGCGCCATCACGCATCCATTATCCTGCGGTATTACGCGGGGGACGGGTGGTACCGGGACGGACACGGATTTGATTATTATTCGGTGTGGGCGTTTCAGATGTACGCGCCTATCTGGTGCGTGTGGTACGGATATGAGAAGGAACCGTATCTTGCCGCGAAGTTTGAAGAGTATTCCAATGTATTCATGCAGAATTATCCGGCGATGTTTGACAAGGACGGATGGGTCAACATGTGGGGAAGGAGCGGACTGTACCGTAATGCGGCTACATCGGCGTTCGATGGCAACTTTCTCCTGAGAAACCACACGGCGGATCCCGGACTCGCCCGCAGGGTCAGCTCCGGCGCGCTGATGCAGTTCTTAAGCCGGGACGACGTGATGTATGAGGGAACCTTTAATCTGGGGTTCTACAAGCCGTTCCTGCCGATGATCCAGCCATACAGTTGTGCGGAAAGTCCGCTGTGGATGGGAAAAGCGTTCCTCTGCCTGCATTTCCCGGAGGATCATCCGTTCTGGACGGCGAAAGAGAGCGGAGGGATATGGGATGAAATGAAGGCGGGTGAGACAAGAGAAACGGTTGTTGACGGTCCCGGCCTGTGCTTTGCAGACCATCATGACAACGGGACGGCAGAGCTGCGTCCGGGCAAGGTGACACGCGCTATCAAGGATGAGGGCGGGATGTGCTGTTACGCGAAACTGGCATACAATACGAAATACCCGTGGGAATCTTGCATCGGAAACGGCAGGGAATCTCAGATGTATATCATGAGAGAGACCGGTAGTGGAGCGCTTCACAGACCCAATGTGATCTTCTGGGGCGGCGCGAAGGACGGTGTGCTCTACAGGAGAAACTATTTTGACTATACCAGCGAAATGGAGAAACACTGGCTTCAGAGCATTGATCTGGCGGACTTCCCGGTTGCGGAAGGACTTGTGCGTGTCGACCGTCTGCGTCTTTACCGGGACGGACTTGAGATCACACTTGGATCGTACGGATTCCCGGACACGGGAGATACGGAAGTAAAACGTCTGGAGAAAGATGGTGCCAGAGCGATCGTCTTAAAGGGACACGACTCCCAAGGGAAGGAGAAGCAGATGGCAATGACCGTGTTCGCGGCGTGGGAGGAACTGGATCTGATCGAAAGCAGAGATACCAACGCTGACACAGAGAACAGTCTGGTGATCTCTGCGGCGTTAAAGAGAGAGAAGCTGTACGGGTATGAACCTTTTGTCATGATCAGTCAGGTCATTACAAGAGAATCTTTCCGGGATTTTACGGAGGATGAGATATTCAGCATCCGAAGCGTTTCCTATGCGGATGAACAGTGCTGCGGCGGATACGGCCCGGTGAAGCTGACGATGAGAGATGGACGGAAGATGACTGTTGATTACACGGAACTGGAGGGAAACATGCGGATATGATGAACAAAAGGCAGTAAACGGCGGAAACCGTTTGCTGCCTTTTTTAACAAAAGAGGGGCGCTTTTAATGGATGAGCGTTCCTGTCTTTCCTTTCAGAGCGTCTTTTACCTTGTCAAATGTAGTGATGTATGCCCGGCGTCCTTCGTGTCCTTCGATGAACTCTACCGCCGCGCGGAATTTCGGGAGCATATTGTAGATGCCGAAGTGCCCTTCATCCATATAAGCACGTGCCTGAGCGGTGGTGATCTCATCTAACGGCTGTTCGTCAGGCTGTCCGAGATTGATGCACACTTTTTCTACATTGGTCAGGATGATGAGCATATCTGCGTTGATGCCCTCTGCGAGCCTGCCCGCCGCAAGATCCTTCTCAATGACCGCGCTGGCGCCCTTTAAGTGATTGTCCTGTTCCATGACAGGGATACCGCCGCCGCCTGCCGCGACAACGATCTGATCCGCGTCAAGAAGTGCGTTGACCGCGTCAAGCTCTACAATCTTCACTGGGTTCGGTGCAGATACCACACGGCGGAAGCCTTTTCCGGCCTCCTCAATGACATAGTTTCCTTTCTTGCGCTCTTCGTTCGCCTCCTGCGCGTTCATGTAGCGTCCGAGCACTTTGGTCGGCGTGTAGAACGCCTCGTCATAAGGATCGACGATGACCTGTGTGAGCACAGTGCTGACCGTGCGGTAGATACCACGGTTTAAAAGCTCCTCGCGGATACCGTTCTGCAGGTCATATCCGATATATCCCTGACTCATTGCGGAGCAGACAGACATCGGTGCCGGAGTGTATTCGGGATGCGCCTTGGCAAATTCATTCATGGCTGTGTGTATCATACCTACCTGCGGCGCATTGCTGTGCGTGATGGCTACCTGATAGCCTTCTTCAATGAGATCCGCAATACATTTGGCAGTTTTTTTTACGGCAATTTTCTGTTCCGGGAGAGTAGTACCAAGGGCCCGGTGTCCAAGAGCGACAACAACTCGTTTTTTCATAACTGGTCTCCATTCCGCCGTCACATTTGCGGACGGCATAGTATTTTCTTGAGATAACTTATAGAAAGTTTACTATCATTTTTATGAAAAAGCAACAATAATAGTAAGGGCGGCATCCACGGCAAAGAGTGCACAGAGTATGACGCACAGAGCGATCCTTTTTGAGCGTCCTACTTTCATAAAAAGCTCTGTCCACTGCGGTGCAAGGTAATACAGGAAGGCGCAGCCTAAGAGGGCAAAGGATATGGAGCTTCCTACATAAACACGCCCGTTCAGATTCAGTAAAAATTCACTGTAATCCCGGAAGGGATACCCTAGGATTAGATCAGATGTCAGGTTGAGTATATATTCCAGTACGGTGTAAATGAAAAAGTTCACGAAAAAGACACGCACCGGTTTTTTGATGATTCTCTTTGTAAGAAGAAGGATAAGTATACCTAAGATGCCGTACAAAGGCAGCCACGGGCCAAAAAGCAGCGTATTATCTGTGAGCGCGCCGTCCCGTATCAGATAGATCAACGTTTCCAGAAACCATCCGAACACGGAGAAGGAAAAGAACAGCAGGATATATGAACACAAATCATATCTGCGCTCCGGGCGGACAGGCGAGCGCACAGCACGAAATGGAGGCTGCACGGAGAAGAGGAATACCGGGTACTGCTCCGGGGCAAAATACGTAGTCTTTGTGTATGGCCCCTGCGAATCATCGTACAGCGCTTTGCTGATGAGCAGCTCATCTTCTGAGGGCACATGCTCAAGGTAGGAGTCATTTAACCTCTCATACCGGGGAGAACGGGAAAGGACATAATTCCGTCTCAGTGTAAGATAAAGTTCTGAACGACAGCCGGTTATATAAGGATTTACAATTACAAAGTCAAAAATCCCAAGCGTAAGGATGGAGAGCAGCTTCCATCCGGCAAAGGAGAGATCCAAAAGAAACAGCTTCCATTTATTGCGCTGTGTGAGCTGTCTGGACAAAAAGAAAGCGTCTCTTTTGCTGATTTTCGGATTCTCCGCGAGGATGAAGGGGATCATGCTGTACTCATAGCGCTTGATGATACCGCCGATGATGGTCAGGTTCCAGAGTGTCTGGAAAAAGGAACGGCAGAACATCACCCATGCGGGGTGGAAAATATATCTTAGCTTGTATAGGAAGAAAATTTTCGAGACCGGGGTTTGGCGGTAGCTGCGGATCTCGAGAAAAAATCGTTTTTCTCCTACCTGAAGGATATTGCTGATAAAGATCTGATATAAAAAAGTAAAAACCGCGCCTGCTGCAACGAGGATCGCCGCCATGCCCAAAGAGCGTGTAAAGAAAGCATTTAGGGCGCGCAGGGCATTAAAAAAAACGGAAATGCTTGTGGAGTACAAGTCAATGATCAGATGGCTCATATTCGCCACAGTGCCGCCGAACAGACCGGACAGGGGTGACCTGTCTATAAAAAGTCCGATGGTCTGGCTGATGACTTCTGAATTTGGAAGGTCAGGCGCAAAAGCGGCGTCAGAAAGCCGGGGGCCGGGGGCGGTTTGAAGATTGATAAACGTCGTTGAGATCGGATAAGCAGTCGTCAGGACAGCGATGATAAAGCATACAGCGGCCATTCTCCAATAGCTCTGCCGTATCGATGAACGTACTTTTTTCTTCAATGCTTTTCTCTTCCACATGCCTGTCATCCTCCGGGAAATTTATGATATCCCATTATAAGTTAGAATAAAATGATTTGCAAGTGCATGTAAAGTTTGCTTGACATACTATGTAAAGTATGCTTTACTATAAATGTAAAGTTGACTATACTTTTTGAGAAAAAGTGAAAAAGAGAAAATAGATATCGGAAGGAGCGTGGCGTGTGAAGAACCGGATACAGGAACTGAGAAAAGAGCGCAGGGTCACTCAGAGCGAACTGGCCGACGCGGTGGAAGTGACCCGCCAGACGATCATTTCCCTCGAAAACGGGAAATACAACGCATCACTCATTCTGGCGCACAAGATCGCCCAGTATTTTGAGATGAACATTGAGGATATTTTTATATTTGATAAAGAGGAGGAAAATATATGTTTATAAGAATGATGCTGCAGGGAGCAAATACGGACGAAGAGTACAGGAGAAAACTGGAAGACAGGCAGAAACTGTCGTGGGTGACTTTGCTGATGGGAAGTGCGGCTGTTATCGCCGGAATCATTATGCTGAGGGTCATGCCCGATTCCTACAGGACAGGATTCCTGTCCGGCCTCTATTGCGGAGTGGGGGCGAGCGTGATCGTTGCGGATATTATTTCCCTGATCAAAGTGCGTAAGTTGTTGAAAGATGAAGCTCTTTTGCACAGGGAACGGATCAAGGAAAGCGATGAGAGGAAAAACGAGATCGCGAAAAAAGCGGCGGCAACGGCTGTGACAGTATTTATTTTCATTTTGTTCGCAACGCTGATCGTATCGGGATTTTTCAGCATGGAGGTGTTCTGGACGCTGTGGGGATCGCTCATTGCATATCTCCTTATCTTCATTGGATTCAAGACATATTATACAAAGAAAAACTGACAGATGCACCCGGTTGTCTGCAAGGATTAGGGGGCGGGGTGGAGGTCCATTTTCATGTCAGAAAGCACCGTCATGAGCGAAGAAACCCGTACCGTGCAGAACGCAACCCCTCCACGCCCGCCGTCTTTTGCAATCAGTCAATATTTCAAAAATTCTGCCGGTGTCATAATCGCCGGATTTTTTACGCCAGATTCCAAAAAATCTTTATCGCCGGTAAGAAGAATATCGGCCTTTGCCTTAATTGCCGCCCGCAGAATAGGGCGGTCATTTACATCCCGGATTTGCGTTTCCAACGCGTTTTCGTCTGTTGGAACCGGAACTAATTCTAACATCAGC
>ERZ1643251.1331-NODE-1331-length-28377-cov-8.593885_pt1 | contig 28377 bp, 27 predicted proteins | sample MGYA00579261_ERZ1643251 | MGnify/ENA primary metagenome ERZ1643251 (study PRJEB29033, sample SAMEA4952267) | chicken gut metagenome | biome: Broiler Chicken; feature: Gastrointestinal Tract; material: Caecum | place: Ireland | collected 2018 | study: Broiler... | reverse complement strand
TCCCAACGTTTATTATTTTCTTCCCAGCGTTTATCATTTTCGTCCCAACGTTTATTATTTTCTTCCCAGCGTTTATCATTTTCGTCCCAACGTCTTAAGTTTTCTTTCCAATGTGTATCTTCTATCTCTCTACTTTTTTGTATTTCTAGACGACATTCTTTAATTTCATCACTTAATCTATTAAAGTTTCGAGTTGTTTCTAATTGGAAGCTACACATCATCTCAAAAATTTTGTTAATTTTTTCTTCCATGACAATATTCACCTCCTTATTATAGATTTTAATTTTTTTCTAAATTAAGAATTAATTTTAAAAAGTTTGAAAAAAATAATTGAAATAAATAAAAAATAAGAAAAAACTTGCTTATATTATACTATCACATTTTGCATTTTGTCAACAATTTTCGTTAGACAAATTTCGACACATTCCAATATATAAGAAAAGAGTGAGAATATAGTAATTCTCACTCTTCTCTCACTTTATTCAAGTGACATTTGGTTCTTAGCTTAGTTTAATCATCGTCATCATCGTCATCATCTGACGAGATATACCCCATTCCCCAGCAGAAAGGACATTCCCGCTCAGAAGGAGTACCTTCGTCAACGACACCAGAGCCACCACAACAGTAGCAAACTTTGGTAGACATAAGCTAGTACACCACCTTTCAAATCTTTTAAACCTTTTTAGGTTTATGTTAATATATTATCACAAATAAACATTTATGTCAAACTAGTTATCTTTTTTCTTTTTAAAATTAACAACTATTGCATCTTGATTGTCAAATTCAAATGTTGCATCAGTATCATCTGTTTGAACTGGATTTATTTCATCTCTATCATCCACAAAATTTATATGTTTAGGGTCAAATTTCTTTTTGCTAGTTCCTGTGTCTTCTTCTACAACACCTGATGTAAATCTAGAGAAATTATAAAATTTCATTGGTTGTTCTTCTTTATATTTAGCTCCAATAAAATCAAATTTACCTTCACCAACATTAAATCCTCCACCGTCTGTCTTTAATTTAACTGCAGCCATCTTAAATGATAAAGTCGCAAGTTTATTTGGTGCAAAATATGAAGACCAATCATATTTAACATCTGAATACTTTGATTCATACTCCAATTTTCCCATATCCATATTGTTTTTGTATACCCATTCTCTTCTCTTAGTGAATTCTTTTGACCACCACTCTAATTCATCAGGAGTAGCATCTCCTAAAAAGATTTTGCTTGCACAATTTGATAATATTGTATCTTTATATTTCATTTCAGGCCAATTTCCTTCTAACTGTGCTAAGTTTTGAGCTGTTATTGTTGTTGCAACTTTGTACTTACGATATAATGTGAAAATTGCTTCTGTGTCTTTGCAAACAAAGTCTGGAAATTCGTCTATATATAAGAAATGTGGAATTCTGCTATTTTCATTTCCAGGTCTTCTTAATACTGCTCCTTGCATTGATAATATAAAGAATAGACCAAAAGCTTTGTGAGTCGTTCTTCCTAGGTCACCTCTACGTGTACATACAAATGTAACTTCTCCATTTTTCAATGCTTTATCAAAATCAATATTGTTTGTTCTATTACATAATATTGTTTTAACACCTGGTAATCTTAAAAGGTTATCCAATTGTGAAACAGCTAAATATAAGTATTTTTCTGTGTCACTTCTTCCACTACTATTTTTATAGAAATTCTTTTTGAAATATAATAATGGAACACTATATTTTTCAGCCAATTCCTCATCTTGTTTCATTATTTCACACATTTTTTCTACAAGGTCGAAATTTGTAAGTAATTTTAACATATCTTCTAAGTTTGGAAGATTTCCTTCATTTAGTCTTGGATACATTTCTTTTAATATTAATGTAAGATTTTCGATTGCTTGAATTATAAATTCTTCTCTATAAGTGTCTGATATTTCAGGATGTGCATTTACATACATTCCTTTTAGTGTTGATGATATTGTTATAGCAATTTTTAATGCATCATCATAAACAAAAGGATTTAATCCTATTGAATTTGGATTTGATGGGTCTATTAAATTATATTTTATGTGAAAGTTCTTACATACATTAATTAATCTTGATGTAGATTCAAAGTCAGGTGCTATTGATGTTAATCCTAAGTTTCTATATACATACTCGTCATCAAATGATGATATAATCATTTTACTCATATAAGCTTTGTATACAGCTTCTTTTCCTGATGTAGGATTTATCATTTTCAAATCAAAATTTTCATTTAAATAATCATTATCATAAGGTGCATTTAGTGTTGCAATGCCTGTTTTTAATGCCGTATATCCCATTTCTTTTGCATTTGCTACATAAAACGCCTTTTTCTCTAAATCTTTTGCCATCATTGGCTCTAGAATAAGTGATGTTTTTCCTGTTCCTGATCCTCCACATGCAAGTAAAGATTGGTATCTAGATTTTTCTGTAAACATCATTTTCTTTCCTGTTTCATAATCATTACACATAAACATATCACATGTAAATGGTCCATGACCTGTTTTAGTATCTGCTAAGCTTATTCCTCTGTAATCCCATATTGATCTTGATTGATCTTTACTATCTCCTACTCCTAAACGTATGAATTTTATCAATGCATAAAATGTTGATAATGGTAAATAAATTGAAAGTGCCGTAAATGCTGGTCTTATTAACTCTGAAAAGTCAGTTACTAATTCTGTGTATCCCGGTAAAGAAATTAGAAATAACCAAGCCGCTTTATTTAACCACTGTGTGAACATTGAAATTGCAACAACATAGAGTGTTATAACATATGTAAAAAATAGCATTACTTTCGTACTTTTTGATGTCGCAAATTCTGATGTTGGTGAAAACAGATATGCAAATACTGGGCAAGCTAATGCTAAAGTATATTGTATTGGTCCCCAATATGATACTGATACACCTGTAAATATCATAAATAACATTTCTACAACTCTATCTACTACTATGTATATTGATATCATTGTTAATATATATGTTGCAAATGTATTTCTACTTGCATTTAATTTCTTCAAAAATTTATCAATTATTTTCATGATTTCTTCCTTTCATTTTCAAAATCATACATATATATTATCCTATAAAATCATTAAAAATACAAGCTTTTTAACCAAATTTTATAATTTTATTATAGAAATAATTCTAATATTATTCCAGAAGCTACTCCTATAAAATATAATATAAATACTATTTTAAAATTTTCTCTTATGTTTTTATTTGTTCTAAACAATACCAATAATCCAACTCCTGCATTTACAAGCAATCCCGCAATTAGTACTGCCATAGATATTACATTTTCAACAAATAATTGTGTTAAAATAACTGAAGATGCACAATTTGGAACTAATCCAACAATTCCAGCTAATACAGGTCCAAACACAACATTTTGGCTTACAAAATTAGCTATATTTTCTTCTCCAATTAAAGATATAACCCAATTTATCACCATAGTTATAATTAATATGTAAATTGCAATATTTAATGTATGTTTTATAGCTGAAACAATTATTCCGTTTTCACAATGGCAATGGTCATGTTCACATAGCTCCTCTATTTTTTCCTCTTGTTCTTCTTTTTTTAATTTTCTTATTACAAAATCTATTGCAAAACCTGCTATTATACCAATTACCAATTTAATTGCTAAAATAGTTAATATAGTTCCTATCGGAACTTTTTCAGTGATTAAAATTGGTAACATTTCATCAGAAGTTGCTAAATATACTGAAATTAATGTTCCTAAAGTTATTACTCTTGCAGCATATAAGTTTGTTGCAGAAACTGAAAAACCACATTGTGGAACAATTCCTACTAATGCACCTATTAATGGTCCAAATTTTCCAGATTTCTTTATTGTTTCTCTAGCTTTTTTACTTGTTTTATGTTCTATATATTCCATTATTAAATATGTTAGAAATAAAAACGGAAGTAATTTTACTGTATCTATTAGAGCATCTTGTAATATTTCTAAGATTTCTTGCACTTACCATTCCTCCTTTTATTTTTCTATATTCTATTGTTTTTTATATCTTCTACAAATTTTTCTTTTATTTCAGTTGGAAGTAATGGTATATTTTCTATATCTTCTCTTTTTATGATTTCTGGCAAATATTTTCCTCTATGTGCATATTTAAGATTTCCAGAAAATTCTGGACCATTCCCTGTTCCAAACTTTCCTCCAATATATTTGCACAAAAAGAAATATTCTTTTTTGTTTATTTCACCATTATCTAGTTCGTATAATTTTCTCACTACTTCTACATCTATTCCAAATTCTTCTTTTATCTCTCTAATTGTTCCTTCTTCTAATGTCTCTTCTCCTTCTCTTCCTCCGCCAGGAAATGTGTAATATTCTCCAATTGGATGATTTTGCACTCCAACTCTATGCATTAATGCAAAACCTTCTCCCATTGGTATTATTCCTGCTAAACGTATTCTAACTTCTTTTTCTTTCATCTTTTTTCTCCTTTTTACTCATACCATTCAAATGTCCAATTTAAGACTTTAACTGTGTCTCCTTCTTTTATTCCTTGCTTTTTCAATTCTGCTTCAATTCCTAATTGTTTTAAGCTTTTTTCAAAATAATACATTGATTCATTGTCATCAATATTTATTCTTCCCATTAGTCTATTTATTGCTTTGCCTTCAATTATGAATATTCCATCTTCTTTTCTAACTGTAAAGTCATTTGAATCATCATTTAGTGTATATACTACTCTATCTTCTTCATCAACAATTTCTTCTTTTGGTAATGTTTTTAAAACTTCTGATACTCTATTAAGTAATTCTTTGATTCCTTGACCTGTTGCACCTGAAATTTTAAAGATTTCTATGTTTTGTTCCTTGGCTAATTTTTCAAGTTCTTTATAACCTGTGTCATCTTGCATAATGTCTATTTTATTTGCAACAATTATTTGCTTTCTCTGACTTAGTTTTTCACTATATTTTTTTAATTCCTCATTGATTGTGTGAAAATCTTGAACGGGATTTCTACCTTCTACTCCTGATACATCTATTACATGTAACAATAGACGTGTTCTTTCAACATGTCTTAAAAATTGAATTCCAAGTCCAATTCCTTCACTTGCTCCTTCTATTATTCCAGGAATATCTGCAATTACAAAACTATTTCCTTTTTCTGTTTTTACAACACCTAAATTAGGCTCTATTGTTGTAAAATGATAATTTGCAATTTTAGGTTTTGCATCTGTTACAACAGATAAGAATGTAGATTTTCCTACATTTGGAAAACCTAATAATCCAACATCTGCTAGTAATTTTAGTTCCAATATTACTTCTTTTTCTTCTCCATCTTCTCCTGCTTGTGCAAATCTTGGAACTTGTCTAGTAGCTGTAGCAAAATGAGAATTTCCTTTTCCTCCTCTTCCACCTTTTAATACTAACTCAACTTGTCCCTCTTTAGATAAGTCTGCAACTATTTTTCCAGTTTCAGAATCTCTTATAATAGTTCCTATTGGCACATCAATGTATAAATCTTCTCCTGATTTACCATATTTGTTTCCGCCACTACCGTTTTCACCGTTTTGAGCTTTAAATTTTTTGGTATATCTAAAATCAATTAATGTGTTTGCATTTGGATCAACTCTAAAGTAAATGTCTCCACCTTTTCCGCCATCTCCGCCATCTGGTCCTCCGGCAGCCACATATTTTTCTCTTCTAAATGTTACAGCACCATCTCCACCATTTCCAGATTTAATTATTATTTTTGCATAATCAGTAAACAACTATTTCATCTCCTATCTAATTTTTTCCTAAAAACATCTAAATATATAATTATAATTAATTTTTTCCTTTTTTTACAAATAATATTATACTATATTTCACGCTAAAAATAAAGTATTTTTACGAATTTATTAATAAAGAAAAATGGCAGACGATTTATTTATCTACCATTTTTCTTTTTGTATCTACAACACATATTCTGTATGTTGTAGAGGAGTTATGTGGAATTAGTTTGCCTTTAAAGCCTTTACTTTTCATCAATATCTTCGAACACTCGAACATCTGACGAATCATCATCATCATCATCTGCAACAGGAACAGCTTGATTTTTTACGTTGATTTTGCCTATATAGGCAAAAATCTTGATGCCTCCTGCGTCTCCACTTACCGGAGGTTTGTAAACAACAATCAATTGGTTTTTCGTAATTGCTCTATTGGGATAAATGATATTATCGTCAACAAAAGCATTTCTTGAAATAACCTGAACGTCTTCTTTTCGCCATTCGATTTCTGTCGGTCCTTCAATTGGAACAACAATTGAATCGAATTCCTTCTTCTGGTTCAGAAGCTCCTGTGCAAACTTAGAAGAATCAGCTTTCAAAGAAGCTATTTGCTTCTCTGATTTTTTTAGATTGATACGATTCCGGATGTTGACGACCAAGCTGGCCAAGAGCAACAAGACTGCAACACCTAAGATAATCCACATTTGATAGTCCTCCTAAATAAAGTATTTACTCTTTTTAGAGTAATCATTAAATATTATACTATATTTTTCCAAAATTTTCAACACTTTATGTAAATTTTATCCAAAAATTCCTCTTTTTTTGACCGGTGGTTGTTCATTCATAGTTTTAGCTAATTGTTCAAGTAAATCTCTTTGCTCGCGTGATAATCTTTTTGGTGTTTGAACTACAACAGTAAATACAAAACTACCTCTAGAGTTAGAATTTAAAGACTTAAAACCTCTATCTTTTATAGTAAATTTAGTTCCTGTTTGTGTTCCTTCTGGGATTACAAATTTTTCTATACTTCCGTCTACCATTGGAATTTTAAGTTCTGCTCCTAACGTGGCTTGAGTTATTGTTATAGGTATTTCACATAATACAGTTGTTCCTTGTCTAGTATAAACTGAACTCTTTCTAACTTTTACAGTAATATATAAATCTCCTTTTGGTCCACCTTTTTCTCCTGGTTCGCCTTCTCCTCTTAAAACTACAGTTTGTTTGTCATCTATTCCAGCTGGAATTTTAACTTTAATTCTTGCTTGTTTTCTAACTGTTCCTTTTCCTTTACAATTTTCACAAGGTTCTTTTATTACTTCTCCAGTTCCATGACATGTAGTACATGTTCTAGTAGTTTGCATTTGTCCTAAAATTGTATTCTGTACTTGTTTTATAGTACCTGTTCCGTGGCAAGTTGGACATTTGGTTACAGTTGTTCCTGGCCTTGCACCTGAACCATTACATACATTACATGTTTCAGGTCTTGTAATTGATATTTCTTTTTCCACACCTAAAAATGCTTCTTCAAAACTAATCTCCATGCTCAAATTTAAATCTGCACCTTTACGTGGCCCTCTTGTTTGTTGTCTTGATGAACTTGTTCTTGAGCTTCCACCAAAAAATGATGAGAATATATCACCTAAATCACCAAAATCAGCAAATCCATCAAATCCATTGAAACCATTAAATCCTGAAGATGAATATGAATAATAATTTCCACCACCAAATGGACCACCAGCACCTCCACCAAAGCCTTGAGGATCTACTGTACCAAATTGGTCATACATCTGTCTTTTTTTAGGGTCTGATAATACTTCATATGCTTCATTTACTTCTTTGAATTTAGCTTCTGCTTCTTCTTTATTATCTGGGTTTGCATCTGGATGATATTTTTTGGCTAGTTTTCTATATGCTTTTTTCAATTCGTCTTCTGTTGCTGTTTTAGAAACTCCTAGCACTTCATAATAATCTCTCTTATTTGCCATTTTTTATTTCACCTCTTTTTATTATTGAATTTATAATATCATCTTTACAGTTTTACAGGCAGGTAAAATTGCCTGCCTGTTAATCTAAGCATATACTATTTATTATTGTTGTCATCTTCAACTTTATAATCTGCATCATATACTGTTCCGTCATTTCCATTATTGTTATTCTCAGTATTTTCAACATTATTTGTTTCATTAGCATCTGCTCCTGCATTTGGATTTGCATTTTTATATAATTGTTCAGACATTTCATAGAATACTTTTGTAAGTTTTTCTGTAGCTTCTTTAATTGTTTCTGTATTATTTGATTCAAGAGCTTTTTTAGTGTTTTCTATTTCTGTTTCAATTTTAGCTTTTTCTTCTCCACTAACTTTGTCTCCTAATTCATTTAATGTTTTTTCACTATTATATATTAAGCTTTCAGCATTGTTTTTAACTTCAATTTCTTCTTTCTTCTTTTTATCTTCCTCAGCATGTGCTTCTGCATCTTTTACAGCTTTTTCAATGTCTTCATCTGTTAAGTTTGTTGAAGCAGTAATTGATACATTTTGTTCATTTCCTGTAGCCATATCTTTTGCAGATACATGTACTATACCATTTGCATCTATATCAAATGTTACTTCTATTTGAGGAACTCCTCTTGGTGCTGCTGGAATTCCTGTTAGTTGGAATCTTCCTAATGTTTTATTATATGCAGCCATTTCTCTTTCACCTTGTAGAACATGTACTTCTACACTTGTTTGACCATCTGCTGCAGTTGAGAATATTTGTGATTTCTTTGTTGGTATTGTTGTATTTCTTTCAATTAATTTTGTGAATACTCCACCATATGTTTCAATACCTAAAGATAATGGTGTTACATCTAGTAGTACTAAGTCTTTAACATCTCCAGATAATACACCACCTTGAATTGCTGCACCAATAGCAACACATTCATCAGGGTTTATTCCTTTATCTGGTTCTTTTCCTGTTATTCTTTTTACTATTTCTTGAACAGCTGGAACTCTTGTAGAACCACCAACTAATAATACTTTATGAATATCATTTGCTGTTAATCCTGCATCTTTTAATGCTTGATTTACAGGTCCTGCTGTAGCTTCAACTAAGTCATGTATTAATTCTTCAAATTTAGCTCTTGTTAATGTTACATCTAAATGTTTTGGTCCTGTTGCATCTGCTGTAATAAATGGTAAATTAATTTGTGTTTGTTGTACACCTGATAATTCTATTTTTGCTTTTTCAGCAGCTTCTTTTAGTCTTTGCATTGCCATTTTATCTGTTGATAAATCTATACCATTTGATTTTTTGAATTCAGATACTAGATAATCAATAATTTTTTGGTCAAAGTCATCTCCACCTAAATGTGTATTACCATTTGTTGCAAGTACTTCAAATACTCCGTCACCAATGTCTAGTATTGAAACATCGAATGTTCCTCCACCTAAGTCATATATCATTATTTTTTGGTCTTGTTCTTTATCCATTCCATATGCAAGTGATGCAGCTGTTGGTTCGTTTATTATTCTTAAAACTTCAAGTCCTGCTATTTTTCCTGCATCTTTTGTTGCTTGTCTTTGACTATCGCTGAAGTATGCTGGAACTGTAATAACAGCTTGTGTTACTTTTTGTCCTAAATAATTTTCTGCATCTGTTTTTAATTTTTGTAATATCATTGCAGATATTTCTTGTGGAGAGAATTTTTCTCCATCAATATCAACTTTTTCGTTTGTTCCCATTTTTCTTTTTATTGAAATTACAGTATTTTCTGGATTTGTAACTGCTTGACGTTTTGCAATTTGTCCAACTAGTCTTTCTCCATTTTTAGAAAATGCAACAACAGATGGTGTTGTTCTATTTCCTTCTGCGTTTGGTATAACTACTGGTTCTCCTCCTTCCATTACTGCTACACATGAATTTGTTGTTCCTAAATCAATTCCTATTATTTTTCCCATAATAATTCCCTTTCCTTTCTTTGGGATTAATTAGTTTTTCTAATTCCCCATAATATATATTTTTAAAATTAATAACTATTTAATTTGCTACAACTACCATAGAATGTCTAATTACTTTTGAACCTATTTTGTAGCCTTTTCTATATTCTTGAACAATTTCTTTTTCACCTTTTGTATCGTCTTGTACACTGCTTACTGCTTCATGTAGTGTTGGGTCAAATGTTTCTCCTACTGCTGGAATTTCTTCTACTCCTTTTGATTTTAAAAGGTCTTTAAATTGTTTATGTACAAGTTCTACTCCTTTTTTATATTCTGAATCTTTAGTTTCAGCCTTTAATGCATTTTCTAGATTATCCATAATTGGTAAAAATCCTCCAATTAAATCTGATAATATAGAATTATATAATGTTTCTCTTTCTTTTCCACTTCTTTTCTTGAAGTTTTCAAATTCTGCAAGAACTCTTTTATATCTATCATTTAATTCATCAAGTTCTTGTTGTTTTGGATCTACTACTATTTGCTCTTCTTTTTGAGCTGTTTCTTTCTTTTCTTCGTTTTGATTTTTTTCTTCTTTCTTGTTTTCTTCCATATTATACCTTCTTTCTTATTCTTCATCCTTGTTTTCATTATTTAATTTTTTACTTATGTATTTCATAACAGATATTACTTTTGCATAATCCATTCTTTTAGGTCCTATAATACCAATTGTTCCCAAATCTTTATTTCCTATTCGGTGTTTAAAAGTAACTATACTAAAATCTTTCAGTTCTTCTTTTTCATTTTCTTCTCCAATATATACATTTATGTCTTTTGCAAAACCTGTGTTTAACATGTCTGCCATTAGTTCTTTTTCATCTAATATATTTACAAAGTTTTTTGCTACCTCTAAACTATTAAATTCAGGTAATTCAAATAGTCTATTTGCTCCTTCTAAATGAATGCTTTCCTCTTCAACTACCTTTTTCATTTGTTCAATTATTGGTTTTATCAAATTTACACTATATCTCATTTCTTCTACAAGATATTTTTCTAATGGTTTATCAATCTTAGTGATTGGTTCACCTTTTAATTTATTATTGAACATATAGCTTAATGTTTGAACTTGATTTTCTGTTATATCTTCATCAAATTTTATTATAGTTTCTTTAACTAATCCTGTATCTGTTAATATAACAGCCATCATCATTCTAGGACTTAATAGTACAAATTTGATATTTTCAATTTTTTGAACTTCTGAACTTGGTCCAATTGATACTGTTGTATAATGAGTTATTTCTGATATTGTGCTTGAAGCTATTTGAGTTATTTCTTCTAATTCATTTACTTTTGTTTCTAACTTATCACTAATGTATTTTATTTCGTCTAATGTTATTTTATCTGTTTGTAATAGTTCATCAACATAATATCTGTAACCTTTTGCAGATGGTACTCTTCCTGCTGATGTATGTGGTTTTTCCAAATATCCCATTTTCTCTAATTCTGCCATTTCATTTCTAATTGTTGCACTACTACATTCAAGACCTTCTAAATTCATAATTGCGTTAGAACTTACTGGCTCAGCAGTTTTTATATATTCTTCAACAATTGCTTGTAAGACTCTCTTTTTTCTATCGTCTAGCAATTTATTCACCCTCTTTTCGGTTTTCAGAAATCTTTTTAGCACTCTTTTTGTTTGACTGCTAATTTTCCTATATAATATATAACATTTTTTAGCACTTGTCAAGTCTTTTTGCTAATTTTTTTGTTTTTATCTATTGTATATTAATACAAATAATAGTATAATTAGATTAAAATTTTAGGGGATGGTGTTTTATGAGTATTTTGAACAGATTTTGGAAAAAAGATATTTTAATACAAAAAACAATTGAAATTGATGATAGTTTATTTAATGAAATAGAAAGTTTATCTGAAACCGTATTTGATGCTTCTGTTAGTAAGTTAATAAATGCTTGTATAGATGATTTAATAGAAAAAGAAAATATAAAACAATCTGATAAATTAAATCATAAATTATGTTCAAAACATTCTTTATTGCTTAGAAAAAGTTCACTTGATAATTTAGAAATTTTAAAAGAAGAATATCATATTTCTATATATAAATTAATTAATATCGCAATCGACAATGTTATAAACGAATACCAAAAGGAAATTAGAAAAGAAAGTAAAAAATAAAAGCTTCATTTTGAGTGAAGCTTTTATTAAACAAATTCTTCCCATACTAAATTAGCTAAATCAATTCCTTTGTTTGTAAGTCTAATATTATCATCATCAACTATTATAAGTTTTTCTTCAACTAGTTTATTTAGTTCGGTTCTATATAAATAGATTGGATTATCTCCAAATTTATTTTTAAAATCACTTATCTTTATGCCTTCAATTTTTCTTAAACCTAGTAGCATAAATTCTTTTTTTGTATCATCTTCTTTTTGAATTTCGTGTATAATTCTATTTCTCTCTAATTTGTTTTGTTTAACATTTTTAATATATTCTTCTACATTTGTAGTATTAGAATATCTTGTTATATCTCTATATGAATGTGCTGCAGAACCAATTCCCAAATATTCTTTTTGTTCCCAACAATTCATATTGTGTTTTGAATAATAGCCTTTTTTAGCAAAATTAGATATTTCATAGTGTATATATCCATTTAATTCTAATGTGTTTTTTACATACCAATACATATTTCTTTCTGTTTCTTCATCTAGTAGTTCTAATTCTCCTTTTTGAATTTTCTCTGAAATTGGTGTTCCTTCTTCAACAATCAAAGAATAAACTGAAATATGTTTTGGCTTTAGTTTGACTACTTTTTCTAAACTATCTTTTAAATCACTTATTCGTTGTCCTGGAAGTCCTATCATTAAATCTATATTAATATTTTTAAATCCTATTTTTTTTGCCATTTTATATGTATTTAAAAATTCTTCAAAATTATGAATTCTACCAATTTTTTTCAATAGTTCATCTTGTGTACTTTGTAAACCTATACTTAATCTGTTTATTCCGCAATCTTTGTAGTCTTGGAGTTTTTCAAATGTCACAGTTCCAGGATTTACTTCAATAGTAATTTCCGCTTCTTTTGAAACATTTTTTTCAAAAATCTTATTTACTATTTCTTTTATATAATTACTATCTATATATGAAGGAGTTCCTCCACCTATATAAATTGTAGTTATTGTAGATTTGATGTTTTTTAATTCTATTTCTTTTTCTACTGCTTTAACATAATCTTCTATTAAATTATCTTTTGTACAATATGATACAAAATCGCAATAATAACATTTTTGCTTGCAAAATGGTATATGTACATATATTCCTATTTCTTTATCTTGCATTTTGTCTCCTCTTCTTTTCCTAGTTCAACCAATTTTTTTAACCTATAATTTACACCAGATTTGCCTATAGGTTCTTTTAGCATTTTTCCTATTTCTATAAGACTTGCATTAGGGTTTTTTAGTCTTATTTCAGCAATTTCTTTTAATGGTTCATCGAGAGTTTTAAATTTATTGCTTTTTTTAAGTCTTCTTATTGCTTCGATTTGCTCTATTGAAGCATTAATTGTTTTGTTCATGTTAGCTGTTTCACAATTAACTATCCTATTTATTTTGTTATTCATATATCTTTGTACTCTTATTTCTTCAAATTTGATTACACTTCTGTTTGCACTAATAAGTGCTAGAAATTTAGAAATTTCTTCCCCATCTTTAATGTATATTGCATATTCATTTCTTTTAATTATCATACTACTTTTTACATCTAACTTTTCTAATATTGCATGTACATCATCAGCATATTCTTTTTTCCTTATACCAAGCTCTAAATGATATTTTTTCTCTGGATTATTTATTGATCCAGCTCCCATATATGCACCTCTAATTAGCCATTTTTGTTCATCTTGACTTAATTCTTTGAAATCAAATTTTATATTTTCAATTTCTTTTTTATTAAGTGTAATAATAAATAATTTTCCTTTCAAAGATATATTAAAATTCTCTATGCCTAAATTTGATAACAATTTTGAGAATCTATTTATATTATATTCATTTTCTGTTTTATATTTTATTTTGTTTTTAAATTCACTTACATTACTACTAATTAGGTAACCAATTAATTCAAATTTTACTGCATCTTTATTTGGTAAATTTTCAATTTTACTTAGTTCTTCTTTTAATTCTGTTGAAAACGACATTTCATCACTCTCCAATTCATCAACCAACTTGAGTTATAATAATTCTATCATTACCATATAAATCCTTTTTACAATATGTATTTATATATTTCTTTTCATTTTCTATAATTTCAATTACATCTATCTTTTGGTCATAACCGATTTCAAAACATAAATAACTTCCTAGTTTTAAATAGTCTATTGCTTGTTTTGATATTTTTCTATAAAAATCTAATCCATCAATTCCTCCATTTAAAGCTATCTCTGGTTCTTTTTTCACTTCATCACTTAAATATTGAATATCTTCATTTTTTATATATGGAGGATTTGAAACTATTATATCAAATTTATCTTTTTTTAGTTCTTCAAATAAATTAGATTTAATAATTTTTATTTTTGCTTTTAATCTTTTTGCATTTATTTTTGCTACTTCTAATGCTTTTTCACTTATATCAACTGCATATATGTCTGAACCTGGAATATTTTTGTATAAAGATATTGCAATCGCTCCACTTCCCGTGCATAAATCTAAGATTTTTGGATGAGAAAATTTTTCTGCAATTTTTATAACTTCTTCTACTAATATTTCTGTATCAGGTCTTGGTATTAATACATTTTCATCTACAAAAAAGTCCATTTTCATAAATTCTTGTCTGTTCGTAATGTGTTGTAAAGGGATTCCCTGTGTTAGCTTTTCTATGTTAACAAAATATTCCCATTGTTCTTTTTTACCGATTTCTTTTTTATCATAAATAATTAAATATTCTCTTGGTTTATTTAATACATATTGTAGTAATAACCTTGACTTTAATCTAGGACTTTCTATGTTGTTGCTCTTTAACATGATTGTTCCTTTATTTAATGCCTCTCTTATTGTCATATTAATACCACCTCCTTTTATTTGCAATTTTATTATACTATAAATTATTTAAAAATACCATATAAAAACAAAAAAAGAACAAGCTATAGCTGTTCTTTTACTCTTTTTTTACTTTGCACTACTACTGGTGGTACTAATGGACTATATCCTTCACCATTAAATACATCTACTTCAACTGTTCTTGTTAAAACATCTGTATATGTGTATGATGCTGTTCTATTGTTTTCTTCATATTTTACCACAAACAAATTTGGGTAAGCCTTTTCTATTGTACCTTCTTTCTCAAACTCTTTGCTTCTTCCTAATGAACCTTTCACGATTATCTTTTGACCTATTTTGTCAAAAATATTTGTCTTTAGACTTGATATATCAGTCTTACAAATCATCGAATCACCTACTTTGCTTAAGATGAGTTGAGTATATCATTTGTAGGTGATTTTGTCAAAGCATAGTTCTTTTTGTCGTTTCCTTGTGTCTCACTATTTTCAATAGTTTCAGGATATATTGTGCACTTTGTTACATTTATATTACATTTGTGTTACAAGATTATTACATTCTTTTTTCCTCTTGCTCCAAGACCATTAATTCCTTTTTTTCCATCTCTTAATTCATCAACAAAATCGTCTATTGTTATATATTTATTTTTGTCAGTTATGGCAACATTTTTTGCAACAACTAATGGGTCTAAAAAATCAATTAAAATTCTTGCTGGTGATGAAGCAAAATTTGCACCAGCCTCCATAAGTGCTTCAAAATAACTTTGACATGCTCCTGCAAAAATCACTAATTTTTTTCCATGTGTTTCATCATATTTTCTCGCTTCTTTTACTGTTTCTATAAAATGTCTTGAATTTCTATAATTTAATACATCTCTATATCTAGCTCCATTTTTTATCATTCCATCATGTCCTGTTATTATTAATATATCAGGATTATAAATTTCTAATAATCTATTTACTGCTCTTGGTTGTTTGTATTCTGGTATATTTTTTACTATTGCATTTAAGCCCATCTTTTTATAATACATTGATGATTTTTCACTATATTTTCTATCTCCATCTAAATGTAAAATTCTACCTGTATTAACAAGCTCTTTACTTCTATTGTTTTTTGAAGTAGTTTTTTCTTTGATAAAACTTTTATTTATTCTTTCTTGAAGTTCTTTTTCACATCTATTATGTTCTTCTTTACTTGCAATTTTTAAATCTTCTATTGGTGCATCTGCTTCTATTCTAATATTAATACCTTTAAGTATTACTAATTTTTTAGCATTAGAAAGTTTTATGATTTTTTTTACTTTAAATAATATATCATGTCCATGTGACTTTCTTGTTACCAAAACTCCTTTTTTTATTTCTCGCATATTTATTCATCCCTTTCATGAGGTTAGTACTATTACAGAACCCTCTTTTAGGGCTAATATAAAATATGCAATTTAGACTTATTTCGACACTCTTTTCTAAAAATTTTTCTTTACTAATTATGTTTTCCATGTTATAATAAATTCAGAAATTTGAAAAGGAGGCTTTTTATGAAACAACCTAATGAAGATTTAGCCGAAAATAAAGTATTAATTTTGTATTTATTAAATAAGCTTTCAGATGGCATCAAAAGTGATAACTTATATAAAATAGTTTCTTCTACAAATAATATTAACTATTTTTATTATCAAGAATTAATTACTGATTTAATCAATACAAATTTAATTGGTTCCTTTACAAAAGACGAAGATACATTTATAAAAATCACATCTGAAGGCGAAAATGCCTTATCTCTTACGAAATCACTTTTACCAGGTATTTTAAAATTAAAAGCTGATAATGTATTTAAAGCAGAAGTTTCTACAATTGCTGAAGAATCTTCTATTGTTACAGAATATATCCCAAGAGATGAAAACAATTATACTGTAAAATGTAAAATTGTTGAAAAAAATGATGTTATATTTGAAGTGTCTGCTTTTGCAGGTTCTAGAGATAGAGCCAAACAAATTTCAGATAATTGGAAAAATAATGCAACTAGAATTTATCCACAGATTATAGATTTACTTTTAAATGGAGATTAATATGAAAAAATTAGATGTAACAAATTTTGTTAAAACTTTAAAGAAAGCATATCCAGACGCCACATGCAGTCTGGATTTTAAAACACCATTTCAAATGGTTGTTGCAGTTATGTTATCTGCTCAATGTACTGATGCAAGAGTAAATAAGACAACTCCTGCATTATTTGAAAGGTGTAAAACAATTCAAGATTTTGTAGATATAGATATACAAGAATTAGAAGACTTGATTCATCCATGTGGTTTTTATAAAAATAAAGCCAAAAATATAAAACTATGTGCAAAACAAGTTATAGAGAACTTTAATGGTGAAGTTCCTCATACTATGGAAGAATTATTAACCCTAGCTGGTGTAGGTAGAAAAAGTGCAAATGTTATATTACTTGAAGCTTTTGGAATTGCAAATGGTATTGCTGTTGATACACATGCTAAAAGAGTATCTAATAGGATTGGTCTTTCTAATGAAAAAGAACCAGAAAAAATTGAACAAGATTTATTAAAAATTTTTCCTAAAGAATATTTAAAAGATATTAATCATTTATTTGTATGGCATGGAAGAAATACTTGTGATTCTCGTAAACCAAATTGTGAAAATTGCTGTGTTAAAGAATTTTGCAAATATTATAATAAATAATTTAAAAAGAGGTTTGGAATATTCCAAACCTCTTTTTGAAAGCTCAATTATTCTTTGCTGAATCACAATATTGATGCAAAATGCTCCAAATAATTCTATGTGTTCTATATATTTTTAATACTTCTATTTTTTCTTCTTTTTGTTGATACTGTATAATCGGTACATCTTGTGTTTCATTAAAATCATTGTCAATGGTCATAACAACCATTTCTGGAATCAGTTTTACCAATGCTTTTGAAAACCTGTTGTTGTAAGGATGTTCTTTTTCAAGTTTTTTCATCTGCTCAAAGAATTTGTCTCTAGGTATTTGCCCAGTATATTCTTTGCCATGTTCCCGATACTCCAAAATAATCTCGCTTTTCATTTGCTGGTCCTCCTATTTTTTAGTTAAAAGTTTAGAGATTAGCAGTGCCTTTAAGGAATAAAAGCACTTTACAAATAAGCAAATTCATTATAACATATACTTTTTAAAATTTCCAGTTTTTTATATAAATTTTATTAATTATATAATTCTTATTTATTATAGTTATATATTAATATTTTTTTGGCAAAACATATCTGGGGTCATACCATTGGGTCTTGCCTTTAAAAATATTAATATATAACTATTTAAAATGTATAATATAACATATTTTAAGAAATAATAATATTATAAGAGGTGATATCTTTGACAAATATCAATTGTACATTAAATTGTATTTATCAAATTGATGGAAAATGCTCTTATGATATTATTTCTAATTCAAATATATGTACAAATTCTGAATGTGCATATTGTGTTTTAAAACCAGTTCAAAAATAATTTGGACTGGTTTTCTTTTAATTAGCTTTTTTATATTCATCAAGTACTTTTGCTAAATATTTCATACTTGCCATACATTGTTCAAGTGTATTTCCTGTTGCACCTACTTCTATTATACATGCAGCACTCCCTAAATGTTGATTATATCTAGAATTTCTTACAATTATAGGTTTAAATAAACCTGGATACATTTCATTTGCTTTTTGTTGAATCTCTATTGCGAATTTCAAATTACTTTGCCAATTTGGATGATATAGTCCTCCTCCATTTGTTCCTATTACAAACATAAGCTGTGCCGCTACATCCTCTCCAATTTTTACACTTGGGTCATAATTGCTTTTGCTTCCTATTGCATCTCTATGTAAATCAATAATAATATCACTAGGAGTAGTTTTTAACGCATTTTGGACAGTTGTTAATGATCTATTATATGAACCAGAATATGCTGGATAGTCATGATATGTTTTATCATGTGTCACCGAAAATCCAAACCCCTGCAAATAATTTGTAAGTTCATCACCAACTCTAGAAACAGTAAAATTCAAGTCTGTTGTTCTGAAATTTCCTGTTTGCTGATATTGATATTGTTCGCTTGGTGTATAGCTTTCACATGTATGTGTGTGAAATATTAATACATTATTTTTATTAATTTGTGTTTGGTTTTCTAAAATTGAACTATTTATTTCAAATGATGTTTCATTTTTTATTTTTACTCCATTACATTCTACATTATAACTTTCTGATATAGGGTTTTGTGTTACTACTTCTGTTGCTACATTTGTTTGCACTTCTTGAGAATTTGACTGTTGTTCTTGAACTTGTTCTTGTGTTTGTTCTTGAATCTGTGCCTGTTCTGTGTTTTCGGCAACTTGTGTTTCTTCTTGAACATTTTTTTCTTGTATTTGAGACAATTCTATACTTAATAATTTTGCTAGCAGACTTTCTTCATCTTCTTCTCCATCTTCTATAATTTCAGTATTCACTTTTTCAAAAGTATTCGCCATTGCAGGAATTTCAAAATTTAAGCATTTTATTAAATTAACTGAAATATTGGTTTGTAATACCTTATTGCTTTTTATTGATGTTAAAATTTTAGTTATAAAAAATAGAGTGGTTAGAACTATAAGCAATATAGCAATATTTCTTATGGATTTTTTTACATTTATTATTGTAACATTAAACATTTTTTTCTCCTTGTCCTAATGTTCCTATATATAATATATGTTTAATGTTTTTTATTTAGAACCATTTTTATAATAATCTTGGTTTTAGTTCTAAATAAATTGGTTTTTCTTCTCTAATCATTGTACTTTTGCCATGTCCAGGATATACTATTGTTTCATCAGGTAAAATCATTAGTTTTTTTGTAATTGAATTAATTACATCCTCAAAATTTCCTGTAGGTACATCAGTTCTTCCCCATGTTCCTCTAAATAAAGTATCTCCTGAAAATAATAATTTTTCCTCTTCACAATAAAGACAAGAACCTCCTGATGTATGACCTGGTGTATGAATAACTTTGAATTCTAATTCTCCTAAATGTAGCAAGTCGCCATCATCTACACGAGAATCTACTTCAATTGTTAATCCTCCCATGCCTATATATGTTGTTAAATTGATATTTGGGTCTAATAGATTTTCTGCAGTTTTTCTTTGTGCAACTATTTGACCACCATATCTTTCTTTAAGTTCTTTTACTCCTCCTATATGGTCACCATGGCAATGTGTTAAATATATATATTTTAGTTTTGCTTGTAATATATCTAACATTTCTACTATTTCATCTACTTTACCTGCTGGGTCTATTACCATAGTTTCTTTTGTTTTTTCATCTTGAACTATATAACAATTTGTAGGGTCTCCTGCCCAAGTTTCAATCTTTAGTTCTTTTAATATCATTTTATTTCATCCCTTCTACTTTTTCCTACTTACATCATATACACTATCAATTTTTCTTAATTCTCTTATGATTTTATTTAAGCTTTCTAAACTATCTGTTTCAAGTGTAACATCTGTTATTGCTATCCTTTCTTTTGTTGCTTTAGCATTTACTCCTAAAAGTTTTGCTTTTGAGTCATTTATTTTTTGTACAATATCTGCTAATAATCCATTTCTATCATTTGCAGATATTTCGATTTCTACTGTATATGTTACTTTTTCTTGATTATACCAATGTACTTCTATTATTCTATTTTCTTCTTTTAATAGTTCATTTACATTTACACAATCTTTTCTGTGAACAGATACTCCTCTTCCTCTTGTTATGTATCCTATTATTTCGTCTCCTGGAAGTGGGTTACAGCATTTTGATAGTTTTACTAAACAGTTGTCTATCCCTTTAACTACAATTCCTGAACTTGATGGTTTTGTTCTATTAGCTTTAAGTGTTGATAATTCTTCAATTTTTTCTTCTATTGGTTCTTCTTTATGTTCTTTTCTATATTCTATTAACATTCTTGCAATAATTTTTGTAGCAGTCATTGCGCCAAAACCAACAGCAGCATACATCTCGTCAAGGTTCTTATAGTTATATCTTTCTAACATAGGTTCAATATATTCTGTTTTGAATAAATCAGCATATGCAACTCCTATTCTTTTTAGTTCTCTTTCAATGGCTTCTTTACCTTTTTCTATGTTTTCTGTTTTATTTTCTTTTTTAAACCATTGCTGAATTCTATTTTTTGCAGTTGTACTTTTTACAAATTTTAGCCAATCCATACTTGGTCCTTTTGAATTGTCAGATGTGATTATTTCTACAATATCACCATTTTTTATTGGTGTTATTATTGGAACCATTTTACTGTTTATTTTCGCACCTACCATGTGATTTCCTATTTCTGCATGTATACTATATGCAAAATCTATTGGTGTGGCTCCTCTTGGAAGAACTTTTATTGCTCCTTTTGGAGTAAATACATATACTTCATCTTCAAATAGTTCTGTTTTTAGTGTTTCTAAAAATTCTTGAGGATCTTGCATTTCTTGTTGCCATTCTAGTGTTTCTCTAAGCCATGCTAACTTATCTTCTTGTACTGATACAACTTTTTGTCCTTTTCTACTTCCATAATTAGCTTCTTTATATGCCCAATGTGCTGCTATACCATATTCAGCTATTCTATGCATGTCCCATGTACGTATTTGAACTTCAAATGGTGTTCCTTTTTCACCTAAAAGAGTTGTATGTATTGATTGATACATATTTGTTTTTGGAACAGCTATATAATCTTTAAATCTTCCTGGCATAGGATTGTACATTTCATGTACTACACCTAGTGCTGCATAACAATCTTTTACTGAGTTTACTATTATTCTTAATGCAAATAAATCATAGATTTGGTCTAATGTTTTATTATCTCTTTGCATTTTTCTATAAATGCTATATAAATGTTTTGCTCTTCCTGTTACTTCTGCATCTATGTGTTGCTTTTTTAATTGAACTCTAATATCAGCCATTATTTTTTCAATAAATTTAAGTCTTTCTTCTCTTTTTTGTTCTATTCCTTTTATTAATTCTCCATATTCTTCAGGATATAAATATTTAAACCCTAAATCTTCAAGTTCCCATTTTAAGCTATACAAACCAAGTCTATTAGCAAGAGGTGCATATAATTGCATTGTTTCTTTCGCAATTGCTATTTGCCTATCTCTTTTTAAGAATTCTAATGTTCTCATATTATGCAATCTGTCAGCTAGTTTTATTATTATTACTCTAATGTCTTTTCCCATTGCTAAGAACATTTTTCTATAATTTTCTACTTGGTTTTCTTCAATTGTTGTGTGTTGTAACATTTTTAATTTTGTTACACCATCAACCATTTCTGCAATTTCTTCACCAAATTCTTTTTTTATGTCTTCATATGTTACTTCTGTGTCTTCAACGACATCATGCAATAATGCTGCACATATTGTTTTTTCGTCAAGTCCTAGTTCAGCTATAGTGTATGCAACATTTGTTGGATGTATTATATATGGCTCTCCGGATTTTCTTGTTTGTCCTTCATGTTTTTGAGAAGCATAATTATATGCTCTTTGTATTAATCTTGTGTCTGGCCATCTTTTATTTTTTTTCACTCTATCTGTTATGTCTTTTATTGAATAATTTTTTGTCATAATATCACCTTCTTATATTTTTTGCCATAGGGACGTTCCTTAATGACAAATTTGTCAACAAGGACCGTCCCCTGTGACAAATTTTAAATTGACTTCATAATGTCTTTTATATTTATTTGCAAATTATCCACTCCATTAAAAGAATTTATTTCAAGGTTTCCAACAACATCTATCTTATCTCCTATTTTATATTCAGATGATAAGTAACCTAGATTAAATCCTATGGCATTTACAATGTTTTTCTTATCTTTTAATGTTAATTTTAAATGTTTGCCTTCTGATAATGCTCTAATAGAATCTATTCTTAAATTTTTGAATGCAAATATTGGCATCTTGTTTCCTTCTCCATATGGTTCAAGTTCTTTTAAACTATTTACCATATCTTTATTTATTTCGTCTAATTCTACTTGTGCATCTATATTTAATATTGGTACTATTTCTTCAATATGTTGCTCTTTTGCTATTTCTTCTAATTTATTTCTAAATTCGTTGAACTGTTCTTTTTTTACATTTATTCCAACAGCCATTGAGTGTCCACCAAATTTATCTATTGTATCTTTACATTCTGTAAGTGCCTTATATAAATCAAATCCTGGAATACTTCTTCCTGAACCTTTTCCATAGTCATCTTCTTCACATAGCAAAATACTTGGTTTGAAGTATAGTTCAGTAATTTTTGATGATACAATTCCAATTACACCATGATGCCAATTTTTTCCCATTACTACTATTGTGTTCTTTTTGTCTAAATCGTCTTTATCAATTATTTCGATTGCTTCATTATATATGTTTTTTTCTATATCTTGTCTTTCTTTATTATATTCATTTAATTTTTCTGCTAATTTAATAACTTCGTTGATATCTTTTGTTGTAAATAATTTTAATGCATCTTCTTGATGTCCCATTCTACCACAAGCATTTATTCTAGGTGCAACTCCAAATGAAATTGTTGTAGAATCAATTTGTTGATATCCTGATAGTTTTAATATTTCTCTTAAGCCTAAATTTCTTGTTTGTGATACAAGCTTCAATCCTAATTTTACTATTACTCTGTTTTCATCTTCTAATGGAACTATATCTGAAATTGTTCCTACACATACAATGTCTAAGTATTTTAAATATTCTTTTTCATCTAAGTTTAATTTTATACTTAATGCTTGAATTAGTTTAAAAACTACTCCTACACCTGCCAAATTTCTACATGGATATTTATTGTCTTTCCTTTTTGCATCAACTACTGCAAGTGCTTTAGGTAGCTCATTTCCCGGTTCGTGGTGGTCTGTTACTATTGTTTCTATTCCAAGCTGATTTGCATAGTCTATTTCTTCTATTGCAGAGATACCACAGTCTACTGTAATCATCAACGTATATTTTTGTTTTGATATTTTTTCTATGGCTGTTTTATTTAGGCCATATCCTTCATTTAACCTATTTGGTATATATTCATCAACATGGATTCCTCTATCTTGAAAAAAACTTTTTAGTACAGTTACACTTGTTATTCCGTCAACATCATAATCCCCATATATTATTATTTTTTCGTTATTTTCTATTGCTTTTAAAATTCTATTTACTGCACTTTCCATATCTGGCATTAAAAATGGATTATAAAAGTCTGTTCGTTTTGGGTCTAAGAATTTTTTTATTTGCTTTTCTTCTATTATACCCCTATTTGATAATATTGTTGCTAATAATTTATTTATATTATATTTTTCTTGTAATTCTTTGATTTTTTCATAATCTGATTGATATATCTGCCATTTTTTGTTCATATTTTTCCTCTTTTCTATTTTCTTGTTGCATGTATTTCATAAATTGCTTCTTACTTGTATATTGTACTATTATACCAAAAAAATAGCAAGTAAACTTGCTATTTTTTTATTATTCATCATCATCTTCTTCTGGTAATTCTTCTCCTAAACTTTGTTCAAATGCTTTTGCAAAATTATCTCTTACTTTCTTTTCAACATCTTGTAGTTTATCAGGATGCTCTATTAAGAAACGTTTTGCATTTTCTCTTCCTTGTCCAATTCTTTCACCATTATAGCTAAACCATGATCCACTCTTTTCTATTATATCTAGGTTTACAGCCATATCTAATATATTTCCTTCTTTTGAAATACCTTTTCCATATAATATATCAAACTCTGCCTCTCTAAATGGTGGAGCAACTTTGTTTTTAATTACTTTTACTCTAACTCTATTTCCTATAACTTCTCCATCTTGTTTTATGTTTTCTATTTTTCTTATATCCATTCTTACTGATGCATAGAATTTTAATGCTCTACCTCCTGTTGTTGTTTCAGGATTTCCAAACATTACACCTATTTTTTCTCTTAATTGGTTTATGAATATTAATACTGTTTTTGATTTATTAATAGCTCCAGCAAGTTTACGTAGTGCTTGTGACATTAATCTTGCTTGTAATCCCATATGAGAATCTCCCATATCTCCATCTATTTCTGCTTTTGGTACTAATGCTGCTACAGAGTCTACAACTATTACATCTAATGCACCACTTCTTACTAATGCTTCAGTTATTTCTAATGCTTGCTCACCTGTATCTGGTTGAGAAACTATTAAATTATCTATATCTACTCCAAGTTTTTTTGCATATACAGGGTCTAATGCATGTTCAGCATCTATAAATGCTGCTTCTCCACCAGCCTTTTGTGCTTCAGCTATTACATGTAATGCTAATGTTGTTTTTCCTGAAGATTCTGGTCCAAATACCTCGATTATTCTTCCTCTTGGTACTCCTCCTATACCTAATGCTATATCTAAACTTAATGCTCCTGTTGGTATTGTCTCTACCTCCATAGCTTTAAATTCTCCTAATTTCATTACAGAGCCTTTTCCAAATTGTTTCTCTATTTGACTCATTGCTACTTCTAGTGCCTTTTTCTTTTCTTGATTTTCTTCCATGTTTTTTCCTCCTAATTTATATAAACTTTTGTTCGATATCTGTATTATATCGTATTTTTTTCTTTTGTCAAGTAATTTATAATATTTTTATAAATTATTCTTTATACCAGTTATCTATATCTGAGAAAATGTTATACCAATTTGCTTCTATATTTCCTCTAAGTGTTAATCCACTCATTACAGCATAATAACTACTATATAAGCCTATATATGGTAATTCGTCATTATAGATTTCTCTTATTCTAGCATATTTTTCTTTTAATAAAACATCTTTTGTTATATTTTTACATTCATTTAATAATGTTGTAATTTCTTCATTAGTGTAATTAGCTAAATTGTTAGTACCAAAATATGTATCCAAATTGGGGCTGGCTGATACTGTTGTTCCTGTTAATATCATATCATAGTTTTTGTTTCGTAAATAATTTTGGTATTGTGCATCTGATGCTTTTACTATTGTTATTTTTATACCTAATTCCTCTAGGTTTGTTTTAATTGTTTCAGCTACTGATAATCTAGTTTGGTTTGTAGATTGAACAACTAACCTTAATGTGTTTATTGATTTTGTTGAATAATTTTCGGTTTTCTGCCATCTATTATATTTATATTCCCAACCATTTTCTTGTAAGGTTTGTCTTGCTTTTTCTATATTATATGAATAATCTACAGCTTCACCTTTTAGCCAACTACCAAAGTCTAGTGGATAACCTGTTGTTTTATATTTACTATTAAAAATATTGGCTACAATATTTTCTCCATTTATTGTATATGCCATTGCCTTTCTTACTTCTTTATTTGATAATATAGAATTTTGTGTGTTTATGGCAATAAAATCATATTCTCTTCCTCTTGCTTCTTTTTTATTATACCCCAATGTTCCAATATAATCTTCTATATTTATATTATTTGTTGTTATCAAGTCAACTTTTCCTAATTTAAAAGCATTATATAATTCAGATAGTGTTCCATATTTTCCAATAACTATTTTTTCTAATGTAAGCTCACTTCTTGAATAATTTTCATTTTTTTCTAATACAATTTGATTTGCATCATTTTGTACTATTTTATATTTTCCAGTTCCGATTGGAGCATTATTTTTTTCTGTTGTTGAAAAATCTTGTCCTTCATAATAATTTTTATTCATTATTGGAAAAATCAAATTATATTCAAAAAATGGAATTTCGTGGTCTATTGTTATTTGTAATGATTGTGTATCAATTTTATCTACTTTTGTGACATATTGTACATTATATGCATATATTGATGGTATTTTTTTCAAAATATCAATTGTAAATAATACATCGTCAGCTGTTAAATTTTCTCCATTTGACCATTTTATATCATTTTTTAATTTTATCAAATATGTTGTTTCACTTGTTTTTGCCCATTCACTCGCAAGACAATTTTGAATTTTATATTCTGAATCTAATTCTAATAATGGTTCATAAATTATTTTTGTTATTTCTTGTACATATTTGTTTTTACTTAAAATAGGATTTATTGTATCAAATTCTGCTATTCCTAATGAAATTTCTTTTATGATTTCATTTTCACTCTCAGTTTGCTCAATTGTTGCTTGTCCTTCACTTTCATCTGTTTTATTATTGGTTAATTTATATATGACAAATACTATTATTATAACTACAAATATAATAAAAATGTATTTTACAAAATTACTTTTCAATTTATACACCTCTGGTTGTATAATACATTATAAATGTATTTTTTTCAAGTATTTTAAGAAGTTTATAAACAAAAAAGGCGACTTTTTTAAGCCCCCTCTCATATATTATTATTTTCTTGATTCTACAATCAATTTAATTCCTGTTCTGTCTTCCCCCTCAACCTCTACTTCTGCAAAGGCTGGTATACAAACTAAGTCTACTCCTGATGGCGCTACAAATCCTCTTGCTATTGCTACTGCCTTTACTGCTTGATTTAGAGCTCCTGCTCCAATTGCTTGCATTTCTGCCTTTTGTGATTCTTTTACTAATCCTGCAATAGCTCCTGCTACTGAGTTTGGATTAGATTTTGATGAAATTTTTAAAATTTCCATTTTCTTTTGCCTCCTATAATTTAATTTTTGTTGCAACTTTTATGTTTTTATTTTACAACTTTTGGAAATTGTTGTCTAGTCTTTTTTGGAAATTTTTTCAAATTTTTATCGCGAGTTTCGACAGTTTTTGTTCTATTCATTAATGAATATTTTTTTAATAGCAGTAACTTTATTAGTATTATCATCTATTTCAAATTTAACAGCATTTAATATACATTCACCTTCAGCAATTTTATATTTTTCTGGTAAGGCTGTTTCAAATCTTTTAAATGAAACTTGTACATCCATTCCAATTACCGAATTTTTTGGACCTGTCATTCCTAAATCTGTAATATATGCTGTTCCTTGAGGAAATATTTGCTCATCTGCTGTTTGAACATGTGTATGTGTACCAAATAATATTGTTATTTTTCCATCTAGAAATCTACCCATTGCTATTTTCTCTGCTGTAGCTTCAGCATGGAAATCCATTATTATAATGTCTGCTTCTTTACTAACTTCTTCTACATTTTTCTTTGCCATTACAAATGGGTTTTCTGTTAATATATTTATATCTACTCTTCCCATATAGTTCATTACAGCTATTTTTTTATTATTACATTCAAAAATGTTATAGCCTTTTCCAGGCACACCTTCTGGATAGTTTGCTGGTCTTAATATTTGAGGTTCATCTATAAATTTAAATATTTCTTTTTTTGCCCATGTATGATTTCCTAATGTTATTACATCTGTTCCTGCACTCAGAATATCTCTAAAGTTTTTTTCTGTAATTCCCATTCCTCCTGCAGAATTTTCACCATTTGTGATTACAAAATCTATATTTTCTTGTTTTTTTATTTTTGGTAATTCTTCTTTTAGTTTTCTAACTCCTGCTTCTCCTACAATGTCACCAACTGCTAAAATATTCAATTTCATTCCTTCTTTCTTTTTGGTATTGATTTTTTTCGCTTTATATTTTAACATTTTACAGTTGGTTAGTCAAGTTGCATTATGCTCTTAATGTATTTACTTTATGATAAAATCACCTTAAAAGTTTAGAAACGAATATTTCAC
>ERZ1643251.1329-NODE-1329-length-28397-cov-9.437372_pt1 | contig 28397 bp, 48 predicted proteins | sample MGYA00579261_ERZ1643251 | MGnify/ENA primary metagenome ERZ1643251 (study PRJEB29033, sample SAMEA4952267) | chicken gut metagenome | biome: Broiler Chicken; feature: Gastrointestinal Tract; material: Caecum | place: Ireland | collected 2018 | study: Broiler... | reverse complement strand
TTTCATTTAAGTAAACCTCCTTTCAAACATGAAAAAATCCCATATCAACGAGTGAAATAGGATATTTTTATAAAATAAAACTCACACGAGGGTGTGAGTAATTCTCTCAATGGAGCGGATGAGGGGAATCTCTAGATAATTAATACTAGTATTTTTTATAATGTGATTTCTTGATAAAATAAGAAGGTTGGTTTCAGATACACATATAATTTTATATATACTATATGAAAAAATGTACCTAATTTGTACCTAAAATTTAAAATCTTTGAATACATCAAGTACTTCTTTTTTTCTTTGATCGAATAAATGAACGTAGGTGTCCTCAATGACTTTTTCGGTGTCGCCTAGTCTAAATGCGATTTCTGAAATGCTTTTCCCGTGACTAATTAAATAACTTGCATGAGTATGTCTACCAAATTGATGAACTGTCAATCGGTTTAGTTTTGGACAAGAATCATATACCGAGTCTTTTACACGATCAATTTGAGTAAAAGATAAACTATTTATTCCACCAAAAACATACCAGTCATCACTGAAATCGGAAAATTCTTGATAATAATGTTTTAAATTTTGAAGCAAAAAGTTTAATTGATCAGGCATGTATATACTTCTATTTTTTTTATTTTTAGTTGAGGTGACGGTTTTACTACCATCCAAATTTTTATTTGATATTGTTTTAAAAATATCTACCTTTCCAGATTCAAAATGTATATCATTCCAATTTAGTGCGGTTGCTTCTCCTTTTCGTGTTCCCATAAAATATAGAAATGCGAAAAAACAATAATAAACAGGATTATCATACTTAGATTTTAAACAATTCATAAAGATTCTAAATTCATCCTCTGTTTGATACTTAATCACTTGTTCTAATTTGATTTCGTCTGGATCATAAAATTTTTCGATTGTAGGAATGTCAGCAATCCATTTTTTCTTTTTAGCATATCCAAAAATAACAATAAGACTACTCAACACTGAATTTCTATAATTATTATTATAATCACAGCCGTTCTTCTTTCTTTTACTCGTGAGATATTCTCTCCATTTTTCTATGGCTCTGTCATTTATCTCTGTGATCTTCATGTCCTTGAAAAAAGGGAGAGCATGGGCATGTAATCTTCCCCAATGTGTATAATCAGTCGAACCTTTTTTTCGTTTTTGGCTAAAAAAGTCGTTAAATAACATTTCAAAAGTAATATCATACGGATTAATAAGTTCATTTTTCATAAGACCAATTTTATTTATATGATCAATCTCATTTAGAAATTTTCTTTCTTCATTTTCGGCTTCTTTTATCAAAAGGAATTTTTTACTTTTTTTTATTTTTTTCTCTCCGAACAAAGTATATGAAGTTTTGTAGAAGTATTTTCTACCATCCTTTGTCCACTCGCATTTTGGCGCCAAATAAATAGCCATATTTTTTCACTCCAATCATTGAAATAATAATTTTTATTTGCTATAATTGAAGTACACAAAAAGAATTGTCTTGTCGGACGTTTTTATTTGTGTACCTCGTAAGAGGTATGAGTCACTGTTCCAGCGGTGGCTCTTTTTTTATTGTTTTTTTTGAGTTAAATATAATTGATATACTTTAGCGCAAGTCTCACAATCTTCTAATGCTCTGTGAGAACTGTACTCAAGTTTTAAATACTTTTTTAAAGTTTCTAACTTATAATTGTCGATGTCTTCTTTTGGTATAACTTTTTTCGCCAAAGGAACGGTATCAACTACTTTATTTTTACATAATGGAATTCCACAACGGTAGGCTTCGCAAGCAAGCATTTTAAGATCATATTCAGCATTGTGAGCAATCAAGGTAAAATCTTCAATAAATTTGTAAAATCTCGGAATAACTAAATCAATTGTTGGTTGATTTTTTAGGTCGGACGGCTTAATTCCTGTTAGCTCAGTAATGAATGGATCAAATGCCATTTTTGGATTTACCAAATAATTAAATGAAGCAACCTTTTTATTATCTACGTATTTTATTGCTGATATTTCAATTATGCGATCGCTTTCTGGATTTAATCCGGTAGTTTCTGTATCAAAAACTACATAATTTTGCGGAGTAGATTTTTGAATTCTGTCATAATAGATATTTTGATACACTTCACTAGGAACAATGATAGGTTCTTCTTCATTTTTTAAAAGTTTAATTCCATATTTGAAAATATCGAATAGATATCCAAATAGAAACAATCCAATAGTAAGTGCATATAGAATACCTTTCTTATAGTCCTTTTCATAAAAATAGTGTAACCCTAAATAACCACCAAGCAAACAGAGTAGAAATGAAATAGTTAATTTCTTTTTTCCCATAATATCACCTAATTTTTCTTCTTATCTAGTGAGTGATTATTGCGTTCAGAAACATTATCATCACAAAGATAATCAAGAGTGCAACCAAAAAAGTTTTTCAAAGCAATCAAAGTTTGAAGTTTTACATTTTCAAAACCTTTAGTGTAAAAACCTCTCAACGTCGAATAAGGAATTTTGCTTTTGACCGATAGTTCGTGTAAATTTTTAATCCCTGCTAATTTCATCTCATTTTCTAATTTATCCAAAAAATTCATATAATTCCTCCTGTCAATAGTTATTATATACTTATAATTGTGTAAAGTAAAGAAAGAAAATGTCCTGTAGGGTAATTTTTTTACTTGACTATATGTCCTGTAGGGTGTATATTTGAATTGCAATGAACCCCACAGGGCATATTTTTTTAGCAAACAATGTGCCCTGTAGGGTAAATTAGGAAGGAGGAAAACATGTTTTTAAATTTGAAGTATGAGATGGAAAAGAAGAAAGTAACAGATCAAGATATAGCCAATTTACTTTCAATAACAAAAAAATCCGTTCAAAATAGATTGAATGGTAAAGTAAATTTTAAAATTACTGAATGTCTTAAAATCCACGGCCAATGGTTTCAAGATAAAAGCCTTGAATATCTATTTGATACTCATTAAATTTCAAACAATTAAAATTTTAAAATGATTATGTCCGACAAGACAAGGAGTGATGATAATGAGTCGCAGACAATTAGCTGATTGGTGTGAGCAAGAGCAAATAATTAATCGGCCATATATGACAAGAGAAGACATTGCTAAGCTTATTCCAATTGCAAAATCAACAATCAATGCGGAGTGTCAAGAAATGGAAAATCTTTTTAAGGATTCAAATATCCGATTTTATGACACAAAGCCAAAATGTTACCCAACACAACAAGTATTAAATTTTTTCGGGATAGATGAGAAAACAATTAGAAAACAAGCCAAAGATCAAAGAAAATTTCAATTAGAAAAGAGGGAAGACTCATGACAAAAAGGAGACTAATTATTTTTATAAGAATAGTATTAACGATTTTATTCTTAATAGCTTGTGCTGATTTTATAATCACAAACGCATATTGGTTAATTACGAATCTTTTTTCACATACATTGACAAAATCATACACTGGAATACTAATTGATCTATTAGAGCTTGTATACATGCTTATATTCACTGCTTATTTTAACGAGGTAACAAAAAAGATTGATTGCGCGAACAATCAATCAAAATAAAATACTTAAAAACTTAAGTACTTTAAGTATATCACAATTTAAAAAAAATTACAATTTTAGGGGATTTGGTTGAACAAATAAAAATATTTTTTAGGAGGGTACATGCCAAAAAGAATGATTAATCCAGAAATAGTTGATTCTGATCTATTTCTATCAATGCCTGCAACAGCAAGATTATTATACTATGATTTGAATGTTCGAGCCGACGACGATGGTTTTGTCGGTTCCCCTAAAAAAATAATGGAATTTGTTCGAGCATCAGAAGATGATTTAAGAATTCTAATCACAAGAGGTTTTGTTATTACCTTTGAAACTGGAATTTGCGTGATTAGACATTGGAGAATACATAATTACATCCGACCAGACCGTTATCATCCGACGATTTACCAAAATGAGTATAATTTATTAAATTTGCACGATAAAATCTATGAAAAAAAGGATGACATACCAGTGGTAGGACAGTTGTCCTACCAAATGGATACCGAGATTAGAATAGATAGTAATAATAGTAATAATAAGAGAGAAGAAACAATCTTTGAAATAATCGAATTAGAATTTGCTCGTCCTTTGAGTCCAATGGAAGTTGAAGTCATCAGAAGTTGGGATTATCCATTAGAAATCTTGAAACGAGCTGTTCAAGAAGCAGTTACTTCGGCTAATTTTTCAATCAAATACATCGATCGAATTATTTTTAACTGGAAGAAAGCAAATTTAAAATCATTAAATGACGTCGAGCAATACATCGATAAGTTCCATCAGAAAAAGAATAGAAAAGATAATCAACCTGCTAGCGAGACAGGCGCAGATTATTATGAGGAACTCTAATGGAAGCAGAAAAAAATGTATTAGCCGTTATTTTAATGAACCCATCCATGATCGAACAGTTAATTCTTCCAGAGAAATACTTCCTAGATCCCATGAATCTTTTCTGCATTCAACTATTTAAAAAGCAATATGCCGAAAAGAAAACTATCGATTTTGTAATGTTAGGAGAATTTTATAAGCCAGAATTCCAAAAGGTAACATTTGAAAAATTTATTGCCTATGTAACTGACTTATTGAGTACACAAATTGTTAGTGAATCCAATTTTTATTATTATCAAGAGTCAGTTTTTCATAGTTACAAAGACAGAAAATTATTAGTTTTGGTTGAACAATTCAAAAGTAATAAGATTTCTCAAGATGATTTAATGAATTCAATTCACGAATTAGACTCGTTAAATCTAACAAATAAAAATAGTAACTTGACCGCTGATAGTATCTACAAATCCATTACGAGTCAAGAAAAAACTATCAAGATGAGATTTCCAAAATTGGAATTAAATGCTAATATTCAGGAACATGATTTACCAATTATCGCTGCCAGACCTGGAATTGGGAAGACTGCGTTTATGTTGAATTTAATGGAAGACTTATCGCAAACGTACCACTGTTTGTATTTCAACCTTGAAATGACAGAAAAACAACTGTTAAGTCGATTGGTAAGTATTAATTCGGAAATCCCAATGAAATATTTTAGCCATCCAGAAACAGATTACCAAAATTCAAGAATAAAAGAATCGACTGAGAAAATTGCTAAAAGAAACATTCGAATTATAACTGGTAGTCAAACGATTCGATCTATTCGAAATGAAATTATTCGAAACTGTAAAGATCATCACATGATAGTGTTTATCGATTATATCGGACTAGTTCAAACGAACGAAAAATTTCAATCGATTTACGAAAGAGTAACATCTATTGTGAAGGAATTGCGAAGAATTTCATTAGATTATAATTGTACGATATTTATTGCTTCACAAATTAATCGAAACAGCGAAAAAGAAAAAGATAAACGACCAAAAATTTCAGATTTAAAAGAATCTGGCGAATTGGAGCAGTCTGGCACGACAGTTATTATGTTGCATAATGATAATCCAATGGCATCGTCAGATAAACCAGCGGAGATTCAAGTAATCATTGGTAAAAATCGAAATGGCCCAACTGGAATTATAATTCTTGACTACAACAAGGAAAATCAACGATTCGATAACAAGAAGGATTATTACGTAAATAATAACGGCTGGAGAGTTAGGGGAGAGTAATGTGTGAAAATTAAAAATTGTCTTATATTCCTTATCACTCCTATTATGCATATATTATACCCTTATAATTTGCGAGTTTGCGACAATGAGTTTGGCAAATTAATTAATTGGAGGATAAAATGTTTAAAATTTTAAAGAAAAAAGATTATGAGGATTTGGTTGAACAATTAAATAATGCAGAATCGAGTTTGCAGTATCGAGCGAAAAAGGAAAGCGAATATCGAAATAAATGCGATTCTCAGCAAGAAAAAATAAACTCTCTACTCAATGAATTAGAACAAGGCAAAATCTATTCAGAAGAACTATCAAAAACTAATTCAAAATGTTTAGAAGAAATTGAACAATTTCAACAAAGAATAAATGCATTAGAATCCGAGGTTAGAAAACTAATAGGAACTTGTGGTGGCTATGCATCAACATCTTCAAAGAGAAAAACAGAACTAGACAAAATGGTTTTTAAATTTAGCGAAGAAAAGAAAAGCCTCGTAGAAATCATTAATAAGCAATCTAAAGAGATCTCTAAACTAAAACATCCAATGCCAATACAGGCTTATAAAAATGATGGTTTTCGAAAAGGAGAAAGGAGAACCAAAAAAATTTATGAAAAGAAAAATAATCGTTAGCATTCTTGGAATACTACTGAATTTACTATTTACTATTATTTTGTTAGAAATTGAAAAAATATTCCCTGATTGGTCATTTACACTAGGACAGTTTTCAATCATGTCTGCCACGATAATAGCATCTTTAATAGCTAAGTATGGCTGGGAGCACTATTATGAGTGAGTATAAGCCAAGAATTTATAAATCTAATACTGGCAGAAGAACCTCCCGACCGTTAAAATATGATGATGTTAAAAATATGCTAATATTAGCGCAAAAAAAACGTGATCAGTCAAACAATAACAGATTTAAAAAAATATACGATCGAGACTGGTTATTAATTAAGTTAGGTGTTAACACAGCATTACGTATTGAAGATCTTGTTCAAATCAAGGTTGATGAAAACATAAAAAGAGGGTATCTGTATGTCCGAGAAATGAAGACTGGAAAAGAGCAATCATTTGAGATGAATGATAAGTTGTCAAAGGATGTTTCAGAATATATTAGACGAAACAATTTATACGAAGAAGAATACTTGTTTCAGTCTACGAAAGGAAAAAACAAACCAATTACCAGGCAAAATGCGTATGAACGATTACAAATTTATGCAAATGAAGTCGGAGTAAATTATCCCGTTTCTTGTCATTCTATGCGAAAATTTTTCGCTAGAAATTATTACGAAAAAACAGGTGACATTTTGACGTTACAAAAAATGTTAAATCACGGATCATATATAGTTACACTACGATACATTTGTTGGGATGATCATGCGCAAGTTGCCAGAAAAGAAACTTATATTTAAATTAAAGGAGAATGAAAATGAGTAAAGAAATTGAAAAACTAATGAAAATTCATGGAATGATTGATAAGAAAAAATATCATTTATGTGTTACTACGGACTTACAAGATAAGTATTCATGGGTTTTATTTTTATATAATCCAAACATAGATGATTATTTTAGTAATTATAACCGACCAATTTTAGACAGTACAATTGATACAGTAGATGAACTTTTTGAATATTTAAAAAGACACGGTGGATTCGAAGGGAGACCATTTTAGAACATTCAACTTGACAAAATGAAAATTTGTAAGTTTATCTGAAAAGTTGAGATTTTAAAATAAAAAAAATTACTTTAATTACAATAAGAAAAACGTGGTAAAGAAAGAGCAAATTCGAATTTGACAGAATTATCTCATTTTGTCAAATTCAATAACTAAAGAAAAAGAAATTATAATGATTTGGAGGTTATGTGTAATTAATGGATAATTATCTTTTTTTAGATGAATATCGTCAAAATGGTGGAGAGTATATCGTTCCAGATGGAGTACTTAATACTTTATTGATTGATATCGAGAATTTGCAACAAGAAAATAAAAAATATAAAGAAGTAATAGATAAAGCGATAGAAACAATGGAAAGTTGGTATTTTGCTTTAGATTATGCTGAACGTGATAGATTAAAAATAATTGTGGACATATTAAAAGAGGTGAAATAAATGACCAGAGAAGAAATAGAAAATAGAATTATGATTTGTGAATTACGAGCAAATGAATATAGAGAAGTAGGAAATACTAAAACAGCCAGTAGGTATGATAACGAAAAGCACAATTGGGAAAAATTATTGAGTGATTTAGATCTATTAAATGAAAGAAACACAAAGGAATTTCTCGAATATAAAAGAGGTTATTTCGATTTGCAAGAACAAAACAAAAAATACAAAGAAATAATTGATAAAGCAATAGCACATTTAGATCTATTTATTTCAAGTGAGAATTTAAGCGAGTATGACACATTAAAAATATTAATACACGCAAAGAAGATTTTAAGCGAGGTAGAAGACAATGCTTAGTAATTATGAAAAATTAAGAGAAGAGCAACTAGAATTTTTAGATAAATGGAATCAAAATTGTGTTATTCCAGCAAGAAAAGAAGCCAAACATAACCATTTTATAGTTAGTTTAAATGAAATATATGCTCTAAGAATCGACGATATAACTTTTTTCGCAGACCAAAACAAAATGACTTTTGAATATGACGACTTAAATGGAAATGGAATTATTTTTAAAGATATAAAATGGAGGTAGTAAATGTTAAAGATTAAAGATAACGTAGATTTAAAAGAGTTGGGGAAAGAATTTAACTTAGAGTTGTATGAGTATGAAGAGTCAGGATTGAGATATGAGTCATTAATGTTAGATGACGATAGTACACAAATCGTTGTATTAGATGAAATAGATGATGAGCCTATTGGAATAATAACTAATCCAGAAGATTATGCAATTGGGTATGATGCTTGGGATAAAATATACGATTTAATAAAAGCAGGTTTAGTAGAGAAAGTAGAGGATAAGTAATGGTAGATAAAGATAAATTAATCTGTCCTTACTGTTATGAAAAAGATGGTCATATTGCTGGTAAAGCAATTAATACATACAATTTAAAGCCAACTGCTGGATATACAGAACCAACGATTGGTGTGGACTATTTAAACATTTTTATTTTAAAAGGAAAAGAAGACAAATACGCAGGTTTAATGATAGATAACATGAATGGCACTAGATACAAAAATATTAGATATTGCCCATTCTGTGGAAGAAAATTATACAAGGATAATGTAAAAAGAGAGGTGGAATAAATGAACAGTAATATTAAGTTTTATATACCAGAAGACCAAACAATACCAACAAGATTAAGATTAAAGAAAGACAAGGTACATATTTACTATCAAAGATTAAACAATAAATTTGGGTATGAATTTGAACTTTATGAAATAGATGATAAAGAACAAGGTGAAGAGATTGTTAAAGAAATCGCAGATATAATGTGTGTTCAATCATATGACCATGGTCAAGAATGGCGAACTGTTAATATTGAATGTGTTGAATTTAATGATAATGGTTTTCTAGGAAAAAATGGAAAATGGCAAGTTGAATTTAGAATAAGAGATAGTTATTAGATGTAAAACGAGAGGTGAAATAAATGAAACATATTAATATAACAAATGCTGATATAGTAAAAAGTATGAATGATGAAACCAAACATAACTTAGCTAACTATTGCATTTTAAATAATATAGAACCAAAAGATATTATTGAACCAGTAAAAAATATAGCAAATTCAACTATAAATTTTGCCATTGATATATGTAATTATTATTTTGAAACTCAAGCGGGTAAAGAATATTTAAATATGCGAAAGAAAATTGATATGTTAGGAGATGATAAATAATGCTAGAAATAGATAATGACTTAAGAGATATATTTATATCAGCTTTGAGATACAGTCTGTATCGAAAAACTTATGTATTTACAGAAACAACGTCTTACATTATGAAAAATCAACGAATTTTAGACGAAAGAACAGCTAGAGTCATGCTTAAAGACGTTAATAACAGAATAGTAGAAGGTAATTTAGAAGATTTTGAAATCAATACCCTGATAGATTTTAGGAATGTTTTAGAAGAATCATTAGGAGAGTGATATAGATGGAAATAACATTATATGAATTGTTCGGATTAATCAAAGATGGACAAGGCCCTGATGGCTTTATTTATAACAATATTTACTGGTACAAGGGGAAAAATGATAAAAATAATTATTATGCTTGTAATGGCAAAATGCAATTTACATACTTCAAGATAGGGGAACTTAATAACAAGGTTAAATTACTAAATCAAAGAGAGGAGAAAATATAAAATGAGTGATGGAGTAATTATTACTATGATTATATGCTTATCAATTGTTGTATTATCGTATATTGGTTCAAAAAATAAATAAAAGGATTGGGGATTGGCTATGGAATATATTTTATTAAAAAATCAACTTCAAGACAAAGCAATCTATGAAAAATTAATCCGATTGTTGACTGATCGAATTAGACATTTGATAGAAGACGAACTTGGGCTACATGGTATTAGCTATGATGAATTAAAAATAAAAAAGACGGAATTTAAAGATAGATATGCAACAACATTTGCAAAAATAGAAGATTTAGAGAAAGATCGAAAAATCGCAACTACACAGTATAATTTAATAAGTGTTTTTTTGAGCGAAGTTGATCGAATGATGCTATCAATGAATGATAGGGAAAGAGAAATATTTCGATTGAAATATATATACGGATTAACAAATAAACAGATTGAAGATCGTGGTATCGCATGCGAAAAAACAATTCGTAATTACTTAAAAGAAATCAATAAAAAATAAAATTTACCGGTCCATTACCGATTTTATTTGTTATAATGCAATTGGAGATATTGTCTAAAGTGAAGAATCGAAAGATTCTTTTTTTCATTTAAGAAGGTGTTACTATGACATTAAATGATGTTGTAATCATCATGCTAATTTTGGTTTTTACCTGGCGATGGTTCGCAAGTAAAGATTAATGGCAAAGGATTGGGCTAAAAGTTTTTATCAATCAAAATCTTGGAAACTAATTCGCGACTATGTTTTTTATCAAATTGATTTTGGCTTATGCCGTCGCTGTGGAGAACCAGGAGAGCTCGTTCATCACAAAATCTATCTAACACCTCAAAATATAAATAATCCAGCAATATCACTTAATATTGATAATTTGGAAACTTTGTGTAGGACTTGTCATGCTTTAGAACATGAAGGAGAACCAGCTACTGATAAAGGTTTAATGTTCGACAATCAGGGCAATTTGATTGAAAGGAGCACATATGAAGATACGAATCTATACTCATGATACCTTTTTAGATATTGAAACAAAAGAAGGGTTTGACCAACAAGACTTATTTCAAGCAATAAACGATGCTGATACACTTGCAATACCTTTGATTTCAGGAGGTACCTTGATTTTACCACCATACAATTATGTGGCATTAGAGATATTAAACACCCCCCATCAATCTTAAAATAGTGCTCTTATAATAAACCGCGCCTGAAACCTTTTTAGGACTGCTCGTGAGCGTACGAGGGGGGTGTAGTATTGGAGGCTTGAAAAGATGGAAGAAAAAATAAAAAAAACGGCGATAGAAGAAAAAGAAAAACTGATTAAAAAAGAGAAAAATAAACTTAACAAGATCTTCAAAAATATAAATAAAGATCGCCTTAAAGTTGTTGAAAAACTAATCGATTCAGCCTCATTTATGAGTGTTACCTTACAAGATTTAGAAAAAGAAATAAACAAAAATGGTACAGTTTCTGAATACAAAAACGGAGAAAACCAATATGGTACAAAGAAGTCTCCGGAGGTGGAGGTGTACAACACAATGGTTAAGAATTACACTTCGATCATTAAGCAATTACTCGATCAACTCCCACAAAGCGAATCAGATCCACTGAAAGATGGTGGAGAATTAGCGGAGTTCATTCTTAAGTAATGAACTATGTTGAAAAATACAATCAAAAAATTCAAAGTGGGGAGATTGTTACAAGTAGAAGAGTAAAGGAAGTATATCAGCGATTAGTTGATTCGATGAAAAGGACAGATAGTCCTTTTTATTTTGACGAAGAAAAAGGAAATCGTGCAATTGAATTTATTGAACGATTTTGCAAACAATCGCAAGGAGAGATTGGGAAACCATTAAAGTTAGAATTGTTTCAAAAGGCTTTTATCCAGGCATTGTTTGGATTCTTGGAAAAAGAAACAGGATATCGTCAGTATCGAGAGACGATGTTTTTAGTTGCTAGAAAAAATGGAAAGTCAACAATGTTAACGGGGATTGCATTATATATGCTAATTGCCGATCATGAAGGTGCGGCCGAGATTTATTCCGTGTCAACAAAAAAAGATTCAGCAACTCGTTTAATAACCGAGGCTACAAATATGATTCGTCAGTCTCCAGAAATTAGAGCATTAGTTCGAAAAAGAAGAACTGATATTTTCTTTCCAATGACGGCCTCTTATTTCTCGGCTGTTGCAAGTGATTCGAATACATTAGATGGATTAAATGCTCATGCAGTAATTATCGATGAATTGCACGCAATTCGTGATCGTAACTTGTACGAAGTCATGAAGCAGTCAATGAAGGCAAGACGACAGCCATTGCTTGTTATGATTACAACCGCTGGAACTGTTCGTGAATGCATCTTCGATGACATGTATGAGTATGCATGCGATATTGCGGATGGTAAGAAAGAAGATCCACGCTTTTTCCCAGTTCTTTATGAACTAGATTCTAGGGAAGAATGGTTAGACCCAAAATGCTGGATGAAAGCGAATCCAGGACTCGGGACAATTAAGAGTTATGTTCAACTTGCGGATGATGTTGAAAGAGCAAAGAATGATCCAAAATATCAACGAGGTTTCTTGTGTAAAGATTTCAATGTTCGCGAGAACGAATCGAATTCGTGGTTATCGTTTAATGAGCTTAACAATGAAGCGACGTTTGAAATGAACGATGTATATAACACGTATGCTATCGGCGGATGTGATTTGTCTGCAACGACCGATTTAACATGCGCGACATTGTTGATTCGAAAAAAGGATGATGAACAAATGTATATCTTACAGCATTACTTTTTGCCAGAATCCAAAATCGAAAAATTAGATGAACATAACTCAAATGAGGCTCCATATAAGATATGGTCCGACCGAGGATTGCTTACTATTTGTACAGGCAATCGTGTGAACTACTCCGAGGTGACAGAATGGTTCTGTCAGATGCGTGATGAATATAAAATTGATCCAATTAAAATTGGGTACGACCGTGCGTTGGCTGGATATTGGGTTGATGAAATGAAGTCTAATGGTTTCGAAATGGAAGCCGTTGCGCAAGGGCCATTTACTTGGTCGCAACCAATGCATGAATTAGGGGCGGCTCTAGCTGATAAAAAAATCAACTATAACAACAATCCGATTTTGAAGTGGTGTCTATCAAATACCGCAGTTAAAAAATCCGGATTGAACAATATTCAACCAGTCAAAATTTCAGAAAGGAGACGAATCGATGGAATGGTGTCACTACTTAATGCTTATGTATTGTACGTTAAGTATTTTGATGATTTCATGTATTCGATAGGATGATAATATGAAAAAGCAAAAAAGAAGTATGTTCGAAAAAATATTTAATCCAAGGCCAAGAAAGGAAAACCAGGAGTTTAAATCGGCTCAATTATTAAATAGCACATCGCCCGATTTCAGACCGTTCGATCGCAATGCATATGAACTCGATCTTGTTCGAAGTTCTGTAGATGCACTTGCCAGGAATATTGCCAAGTTAAAAGGAAGAAAGATTAACGGAAAGAATGTGACGGATGACACAAAGCCATTTAATCGTATCCTGCAATATAAACCAAACGAGTACATGGAAGCTTATTCATTTTATTACAAAGTTGCTACGCAATATTACATGAAGAATAATGCATTTATTTTTCCAAAATATGAAAATGGGAAATTGGTTGCACTTTATCCGATTATGGCTTCACAAATTAAATTGCTGGAGGATAAAAAAGGAAATCTTTATGTTCGATGCATTTACTTGAATGGATACACAGCAACACTTCCATATAGTGAAGTGATTCATTTGCGTCGCCATTTTAATGAGCATGACATTTGGGGAACGGATAACGATTGTATTCGTGAAACGTTAGAAGTTGCTAATACATTGAATCAATCCATTTCAGTTGGCGCAAAATTGATTGCAAGTATTCGAGGAATTCTCGAATTCATCACATCATCAAAAGACGAAGATTTGATCAAGAAAAGAGATAAATTCATCAAGAATAATATGGAAATCAATGATGGCACGGGAATCATTGTTACAGATTCCAAATCGAAATATACTCCAATAAATGAAGATAATAAGTTAATTCCAGACGGTCAATTGAATTACATCAAGAATAATATCTATTCTTATTTCGGAGTAAATGAAAAGATTATACAAAGTACATTTAATGAAAACGAATGGGATTCTTTTTATGAAGGTACAATCGAACCGTTTGCAATTCAAATGTCTCAAGCATTTACTAATGCGCTCTTTACAGAGCGAGAGAAAGGTTTAGGCAATGTAATTGTATTTGAAGCCAATCGATTACAGTACGCTTCTAACAACACGAAAATCCAAATCGTAAAAGAATTAGGATCGCTTGGATTATTATCAGTCAACGAGGGAAGAGAAATATTTAATCTAGGCCCGGTTGAAGATGGAGATAAGAGATTAGTCTCTTTAAATTATGTCAATTCAGTTTTACAAGATAAATACCAATTAGGAGGTGGTAACGATGACACAAGTTCAGGAAGTGGAGCAAGCGATTCCACAGAAGAAGGCGGAACAAGCACAAATTAAAAAAATCAAATTAGATGGATGGCATTCTCTTGACTTTATGAAGAAGAAGAAAGAACAACTTGGATTAGAAAAAGTTGTTTTTGTTTTGCCAAACGGAAAGGAGAAAACGTTATGAAAAAGGAAGCAAAAGTAGTTGATCGTGAAATAAGAATGGCAACTAAAAACTTCCGAGCAATTGAATCAGAAGACGGGAAGATGGTTGTAGAAGGATACGCAATTGTATTCGATAGCCCGGCTACTTGGTTTGGCTTTACTGAAACAATTAGCCGTGACGCACTTAAGGAATGTGATATGTCTGATGTTCCGTTGAAATACAATCATGAGGACAGTCATCTTATTTTAGCGCGAACTAGAAATAATAGTTTGCAGTTGGAAGTTGATGATGTCGGATTAAAGATTCGCGCAGAACTTATCGATACAAGTGCGAATGTCGATATCTACAAATCAATCAAAGCAGGATTACTCGATAAGATGTCATTCGAATTTACCATTCCTGAAGATGGCGAAGTTTGGGATTTAAATACCAATACAAGAACCATCACAAAAATTGATAGACTCTGGGACGTATCGGTTGTGGATACACCGTTTTACGATTCTAGTTCTATATACGCTCGTGCTTTATCTTCGTTGGATAACGAGAAAAAGAAGTTGGATAACTTAAAAGAGCAAAATGAAAAAAGACAAATCATTGAAGATATAAAAAATCTTCTAAAAGGAGGAACAAAAAATGAATGAAAAAAGAAAGTTAGAAATTCAAATTCGTCGTGCAGAAATTCGCGAAGAATTGAAAGACGAGGAAAAAACCAAAGAAGAGCTAGAAAAATTAAAACAGGAAGCGGAACAATTGAATCAGGAGGAACAGAAGATTGAAGAAGATGAAAAAGATCTAAAGGCAATCGAAGATAATCCGGATGATCAAAAGGAAATTGAACCGCCAAAAGCGGAAAAAGAGGAGAATAGAAAGATGAATCAAAAAGCAGAATATCGTAAAGCATTTTTAAAAAGAATGCAAGGAAAAGAATTAACAGAACAAGAAAAGAGAGCATTAACTACCGCAGAGACTTCAGCAGGAGCAGCCGTTCCTGAAGAAACTCAAAATGAAGTAATTCGGAAAGTAAAAGAAAAGGCTCCACTTTTGAGCGAAATTACATTATTACATGTTGCTGGAAATGTATCATACGCAGTTGAAGATACTGTTAATGATGCCTCGTTTCATTCAGAGGGAACAGATATTACAGAGAGTGCAGACAAGCTTGTAAGAGTAACACTTGGCGGCTTTGAAGTTACAAAACTAATTGTTATTTCAAAATCTGTTGCCAAAATGAGTATTGATGCATTTGAAGCATGGTTAACCGATATGTTATCAGATTCAATTGCACTAAAAATCACAAACGCAATCATCAATGGTTCTGGTGACGACGAGCCAACTGGTGTTGAGGAAGCAAATACTTGGGGTGCTACGAATTCAGTTACAGTTGCCAAAGATACGGCTTTAGAACTAACTGATGTTACAACACTTATCGGATTATTACCATCAGGGTATGATCGTAATGGTAAATTCTTGATGAGCAAAAAAACATTATTTAACGACTTCATGCCATTACAAGATAACAGTAAAAATTCGATTGTTAAGTGCGAAGGAAAAGATTATTTTATCTACGGCTATCCAGTAATGCTTGATGATAACGTTACAATTCACGAAGCATATCTTGGCGATTTCAAAAAATATGTTGGTAATATGGCTGAAGAAGTTACTGTTGATAGTCAAAAGAATCTTCGTAAGAATTCTATCGATTATCTTGGTTGTGCTATGTTCGATGGTAAACCAGCACTTGGAGAAGCATTCGTTAAATTAGTAAAAGCAACCGCGTAAAAATTGGAAGTCGTAAGACTTCCTCTTTTCTTGTTGGAGGGATAAAAAATGTTAGATAAAATTAGAGCAGCACTTCGATTAAATAATAAAGAGTTTGATTCTGAAATCAATGATTTGATAAATTCGGCTAAAAATGATCTATTACTAGCTGGCATTACTGATGATGACAAAAAGCCTTTAATTTCCCGTGCAATTGAAATTTATTGTAAGGCAAATTTTGGACTGGATAACGCGGATTCTGAAAAATATGCCGAAGCATATCAAAAATTAAAAGATCATTTAGCAATTAGCGAGGATTATGCATGTATTTCAAAGAAGTAGGGTACTTTTGTAAAAAGATTCCTGGTAAAGTCGATGAATTACATCGACCAGTAATTTCTTTTGAAGAAACAAAGGTATTCTGTAATGTAAAATCGGTAGGAATGAGTGAATTTTATCAAGCACAAGTTGCAGGTTTCAAACCAGAGTTAAAAATCGAAGTGAAACAGTATAATGGATGTGATCATTTTAAGTTAAATGATAAGTTATACAAGATTATTCGAACTTTTAATAAAGGCGGAGATGTCACTGAATTAACATTAACATCTTCATTAAATGACGATGAGTAATCAAATAAAAATAGAATTTATTGACATTTCGAGTGAAACAAAAAAAATGATGGTCAAACTGTCAAAAGACGCATTGAAGGAATCGGGGAAAGTTGTTACAAAGATTTTAAAAGAAACCGTTCCAGTTAGAAGTGGTGGCTTGAAAAAATCTATTGTTGCCTGGGCGAAAATAGATTATAAGACTGGGCAACCGTATATGGAAGTTGGTTATCGTTCTCGTCAGCAAATGAGAAAAAAATATGGTATTAAATTTTTCGTAAATCCAACATGGTTTGAATTTGGCACGAAGCCTCATGAAATCATGACCAAGATGATGCAGAAAAATGGAACATCAACTTATAAGTTGCATGACAACAAGAACGATTATGGCTTTAAAGTTATGAATCCTGGTATGACTTCTAAAAACTTTTTAAGGAATTCTGTTATGAATCACATAAAAGAAATTCAAGAAGCGCAAGAAGAAAAACTAGGACAACTAACAGATTTAATGATTTCGCAAGGCGCACATATTGATTTAGGGGAGGATGAGGAAATTGAGTAGAACAAAAGAATTTATTAAGCTATTGCTGGAAGAGGTAAATAAATTATACACATGTTACTATGAGGAGGCTCCTAAAGATGCCTCATATCCATATTTAGTCATTCCGACACTAAATATTTCATCACTTGATAGTGGAGACCAATGTTTTGTCGATATCGAAATTTATAGCAGTGAATTCACATCTGTTTCTGTGGAAGATATCTGCGATGATCTTCGAAACTATTTAACAGGTTTATCCATTTGTAAATCCAACATTGGTTTTCATCTAGGCTTTGAAAATCAAAACATTTCAAAAATAAACGAACAGGATTTGATACCACGAAAAGTATCATTTTCTGCTCGTATTTTTTCTATTTAGAAAGGAGAGAATCTATGGCACTTGTAGAATTAACTGAAAATAATATCAAGAAAATTCAGATTGACGAAGGAATTGTTGTTATTGATCTAGGAGAAACAACGGAAAAGGTTCTAGGACCAACACGCGGTGGTGCCGAAGTAACCATTACGCCAACAATCCGTGATATTGAGTATGATGGTCGTCGTGGTAAAACGAAAGGACTCCAAGTAAAAGATGGCGAAGATGTATCTTGCAAAATTATCACTTTGGATTGTAGCCAAGAAACGTTATTGCTAGCAATTCCGAATGCGGAGATTACTGCTTCTGATTCCACAAAGAAAATCGAGCAGGGAGATTTCGGTGTAATTAAAGATAGTTCGTATGCGAAAAATCTTGCTGTAATCACAAAGACATTAGATGGCAAATTTAAAGTCGTTAAAATTAAAAATCCTATGCATGAAGGTGCATTTGGATTCAAAGCGGTTCAAAAGGCCGAAAATGAACACAATTTGGAATTGCTTGGCCACTATAATTATGCTGATAGCGACGAAAAAATTTGGTCTATTGAAGATGCAGATACGAATCCTATTGCGAGTAGTTAGAGAGTCTTTGCTCTCTTTTTAAATGCCAATATTTATGTTGGTATTTAAAAAGTGAACAAAGGAGAGAAGATTATGGATTTAAAAAATGTAAATTTATCGACAAAAGCACTGTTGGACTTGAGTGCAATTATTGACAAGATGGATATTAAGGACCAGCTTTTTGCAGTTGATAAAAAAACAAACAAAGAGGTTGCTGAGGAAATATTCAAATTATTTGTTGCCAATTTGCATAAAGCCGAGGATGAAGTTTTGAATTTTATTATCGATTACAAAAAATTAGAAGATTCAATTGTAATTGAAAACGAAAATGAGATGACTGCAGAAGAATATGAGAAAGTTTATGATCGAATGGCCGTTATCAATCGGAAAAAGGCTTATGAAAGAGCAAAAGATTTTAATGTGATTGAAATATTTCAGGACATTTTTAAAATCGCAGGAGTAAAGGATTTTTTGCAATAAGCGTAGGGCTTGGGACTCCGGAAGTTCTACGGTTGCTTTATAAAAATTACGGAGGAATTGATTGGTTTAACGATAAGCCAATTTTTTTATTAGTTCAATGTTTAGAAAATGCGATTGAAAAAGAGCAGGCAATCCCAAAATTGATAGATGAGATTATTGCGACGATTTTTCATCGCTCGCCAAGTTTCAATCCGATTTCTAAAAAGAAAAAAATGCGTTCAAGAGAGGAAATCATGCGCGATTACGGATTGGAGTGATGATATATGGCTAATATTTTCAGTTTATATGGCTCAATTTTTATCGATAATGAGAAGGCGAATAAGAGCATTGATGATACGACAGAAAAAGGGAAAAAATCTAGTACATCATTGAAAGAATCGTTTGGTAGTATTGTTAAAAATGCTACACAAGTAGGAACTGCTGTTGTAGGAGCAACTACAGCCATCACGACTGGCACAATGGCATTCGTCACAAATGTTGCTGATACTGCCGGAGACTTGGATGACATCAGACAACGTGTTGGAATGACTGCCGAAGAATTTCAAAAATACGCATACGTTGCGAAAATGAGTGGGGTTGAGTCATCAACTCTTGAAAAAGCAATGGTCAAGCAGCAGAAAGCCTTTGCCGATGCCAAAGAAGGAAGTACGGCAATGATTGAGGCTTACGAGCGGCTAGGAATTAACATCAATGAGATAGGAACAGCGGGAGAATCATTCGATCTCGTTATCAAGGCACTAGCAGATATGGAGGATGAAACAACTCGAAATGCAATTGCTAATGATATTTTTGGGAAATCCTATGCAGATTTAACAACTATATTCTTACAAGGTTCTGATGGTATAGATAGCTTTAAACAAGAAGTAGAAGACCTTGGCGGAGTTATAAGTGATGAGGCTGTTGAAGCAGGTGCCAATTTCGGCGATCAATTAGATCGTATTAAAACAGCTGTCGGAGGCGCAGTAAATGCCATTGGTGCTAAGCTTATGCCCATTATAAGCGAAATATTACAACTTATTATTGATAATTTACCAACAATTCAAACAATGTTTGATGCTTTGGCCCCAGTTCTAGTGAATACCTTACAAACAATTCTTCCAATCTTTATGAATTTTGTTCAAACACTATTGCCAATATTATTAGATTTAATAAATCAATTGCTTCCACCAATTACAAATATTATCTCTATATTATTACCAATTTTCACTAATGTGTTACAGATAATTTTACCGCCATTAATTCAGATTATTCAGGCTTTATTGCCTGCATTTCTTCCATTAATTCAAGCAATTTTACCATTATTACAACCAATCACTGATTTACTATTATATTTAACGAATACAATCCTTGTTCCAGTAATTGGTGTAATTACATCTATTACATCCGTTATTTCCAGTGGACTGTCAGTTGCGTTGAAGGCTTTAACTCCGGTTTTACAAGGAGTGAGTAAAATATTCAGTGATGTCTTTGGAGGATTATTTAATGTAGTTAAGACTCCAATCAATTTTATTATTGATGGATTAAATAATTTTATTAAAATGTTAAATAAGATTAAAGTCCCTGATTGGGTGCCAGGCGTAGGTGGTAAGGGCATCAATATTCCATTAATCAAAAAATTGCGGGTTGGATTGGAATACGTACCATATGACGACATGCCAGCCATGCTACATAAAGGAGAACGTGTTTTAGATGCAGATGAGGCGCGAGAATATCGCGAGAAAGAAATTAGTCCACAACAAGAAAGTGTTGTAAATTACTATAACAACATTACTGTTGAAAAATTAGAAGTTCGAAAAGAATCTGATATCAAACGTATTGCAGAAGAATTATTATATTTACAAAAGAAGAAGGTGGCATAATGGAATGGTTTAAATTTAATGACATTAATTCAGAAAATCTTGGAATTGTTGTTAAGGAAATGCCACCCATCACAATAGCTCCCAGGGATATTGAATCTATTAAAGTAACTGGGAGCGATCGTCAATTGCATATCGATAAGGGTTCCTATTCGGCCTATGAAATGACAATTTCGATCATTTTAATGGATTCCACCAAATTAGATCAAATAAAAAAAACATACCAAGGAACAGGAAAGCTTATATTATCTACACTACCAGATCGTTATTTTAACGCAACAATCATGAATCAGGTCGATTTTTCAAAGTATTATTCAGTATTACGTGAGGCACCATTGCAATTTGAGGTTGATCCAATTTCTTTTTCTAACCAAAAAAAGACATTTGTTGCCGAAAGTAACACAGAAGTGATAGTTGGCGGAACTGCACATACATTTCCCGTCATAAAAGTGACTGGAACTGGAAGTTTTGCCATCAATCATACTTCGGTAATCGTGACTGAAAGTGGAGTAACGATTGATTGTAAGAATATGACTATCACAAATAACAGCATAAATAAAGCGGATAAGGTTGAGCTCGTAAATATGGATTTTCCATTTTTAAATCCAGGACAAAATACAATTATTTTAACGGGAATCACAAAATTAGAAATTGAATACGAAGAGGGGTGGTTATAATGCTTACGATTTATAGTAAGAATACCACCTCTTTTTCAAATTTAGGTTTAGGCGTTTTAAAGGATTTCACATCAAATCCTCAAATTACGGAAGTCCTAAATGCTGAATATAATTTGGAGTTTGAGTATGCGATAGATGGGTGGTTATCAGAATCCTTGGTTGAAGAAAATATCATTAAGGCAAACAGACAACCATTTCGCATTTGGAATGTTCAAAAATCTACCGAAGGTAGTATCAAAATATTGGCCAAACATATTTTTTTTGATTTGGAAAAAAATTTCCTGTTAGACACTGCTCCAACTAACACAAACGCACAAGGTGCATTGAATTGGATACTAGATCATGCAGAGTATTCAACATTATTTAATGCTTCAGGTGACTGCGATATTATTACAACCGCAAGATATGTAAGAATGGATCCAATCACCGCAATTTATTCTGCTGATAATGCTTTACTTGATCGCTTCGGCGGAGAATTAGAGCTGGATGGATACAATATTACCGTTCATAAAAAGAGAGGTTCAAATAATGGGCTTACAATTATTCATCGTAAGAATTTATCTGGTGCAGAATTACAAGTCGATTTTTCAACTGTGGCAACGCGAATTCTTCCACAAGGAAAAGATGGTTTACTATTGCCAGAAAAGTTTGTAGATTCTCCACTTATTAACAATTATTTTGCCCCTTTGTACAAAAAAGAAGAGTTTGAAATCGGAGTAGATGAGGAAACAACAGAAGAAGAAGCCGTCGAACAGTTGAGAAATGCTGCAGAAGCACTATTTGATAAAGAGATTGATCGCCCAACCATTTCTTTAGCCGTTGATTTTATTGAACTATCAAAAACAGAAGAATATAAGAACTATTCATCTCTTGAAACTGCACATTTGGGAGATACGGTAACCGTTATTTTGAAACAATTAAATCTTAATTACGAAACTAGAATTGTAAAGACTGTTTATGATTGCTTGGAAGAACGAATTGTTGAATTGGAACTTGGTTCAGTCGTTCCAGACTATGTCTCTGATCAAAAGGACAAAGAAACATCAGTTGAGAATGCAATAAATCAAATAAACCCATCATCAATTCTTGAACAAGCGAAAGAACAAGCTAGCAATATGATTAACCATCCATTTAACGGGTATATCTATATTTCGAATGACACAGGAGAAATGTATTTGATGGATAATCCGAACGTAAATGTAGCGCAAAATGTTTGGAAATTTGGATTAGGAGGTATTGGATTTTCAAAGACGGGAATCTCTGGTCCATATGAAACTGCTTGGACTCAAGATGGTCAAATTGTTGCTAATTTTATTACGACTGGATCTATGTCAATTGAACGTATTGAAGGGTTGACTGGTAAACTTGAATTGATTGTTAAAGAACAAGAATCACTTGAAGAAAATACAGATGAAAAGATATCTAAATTAGAGATGGATGTTAATAACATATCATCTAGCGTAAGTGAAAAATATGATTTTTTGGTAGAAACAGAAGGAAAGAATCAAATACAAACAGAGGATAGTCTGAATTATCAGCCTGTTTCTTTTAGTATTGAGGGAAATTCTGGAAAAGTAGAGTATTTCTATCCAAGTGACAATTTATATCCATCTGACAATTTATATCCAATTGGGTTAACTGAAGGGAGTTGTGAATAATGAAGATAACTTTATGTGTTGATAAGCAAAATCGTGGAAGCGCAAGTGAAGAATTAAAAGAATACATAATCGATATTGGATGCCCTCTTAGAAGTGTAGACGACGTCTTTGACGAGCTAAAAATATCGACAGACGATAATAATGTACTTGTAGGCCAAATAACAAGACGTTGTTATGTTGACAAATATGGTGTTTTAAAGAAACTTGAACAAGAAGAAGTGCAGGAATTAGACGTTCCGAATATCGAATTATTTGAGGGCACTAATTATGTATACATCAAAGAATTCACAAATCTGAATATGAAACTTGAGTATTTAACTAATGCAGAGATGAATAAATACTTTGCTACAAAGATGGAGATGAATTCTACGATACAGCAGACAGCTGATTCAATCAATTTAGAAGTTTCTAAAAAAGTTGATGAAAACGAAATTATTTCTAAAATCAACATGTCCCCAGAAGAAATTCAAATTCTTGCTAATAAATTGGGACTAACCGCTAACGATGTAATTAATATTATCGCTGGAAGTGAAATTAATCTTACGAGTAAAAATATTTCAATAACAAGTGATAATTTTAGCGTGGATAAAAACGGACATATGACCTGCGTCGGAGCTAATTTTCAAAATGGAGATATTAATACTAATAAAAATGCCTATGTTGGCGATAGTCTGTATATCGGCCAAAATCAAAATGGAAATGCTGATCTTATAAAGTTTCTTTATTTTAGTCAAAACGCATGGATTAAACGTTGGATATTTCCGAGTGGGGGTAATTATTTAAGAATACAATCGGATTTAAATACTACAATAGCATGCAATGAGAATATCTATGTACGTGTTTGGGATAGCGGAATAGATATGTCGCATAATCCTAATATCACATCAGACAAAAGATTGAAAAAAAATATAAAGGACTTAGATGTCTCGTGGATTGATAGCTTAAAAATAAAAGAATTTGAATATAAAACAACACCCGAAAAAAAACAAATAGGACTCATAGCACAAGATTATTTAGACAAAGATTTTTCAAAATATTTTTTGAATAAAAACGAAGAAGGTTACTATTCAATTAATTATGGAAATATCACGAATGCATTAATAAAATACTGTCAGCAATTAGAATCTAGAATTTCCGAATTAGAAAAGAAGGTGAATGTAAATGAATGATGATATTCAAGTGTTAGACACAGAGCAAGATACAGATACTAGTACTTATACCCCATATGAGGTGATTGGTTTTGAAAATGGTACTCTAGTTACTCCAGCTAGCGCCAATTTAGAGACAGGAGCAGTAACGATGCCAGTATATTCTGGTAAAGCTCCAATCAATGCTACCAACCTCAATCATTTAGAACAAGGGTTAAAAGATCTAGAGACACATGTTTTAGATTTGCCTGATGTTGAGAATTCACTAGCAAGCGATAGTACAACTAATGCACCTAGTATTAATGCAGTTAATACAGCTTTGAATAAATTGGGCACTAGGGTACAAATTTTTAACGGAACGGGTAATGTAAATACAGCCTTAACGATAAATACAACTTGGGAAGCATTAGGAAAATTCAAAAATCTAACAGTAGAATTACAATATGCTACGAATAATAATTGCACAACAGTTACATTTCCTTTTGAATTGTTGTCTGATGGGATTAATCTAGCAAATTCAGCGAGAGTTACGAATGTATATATGCCTATTGTGAGTATCGTTGATAGAACTTTCGGGAAGATTCATCTAGTTCCTAGTAATGATGTAACATCAAACACTATCAAATTTGATGGTTTTGACGCTAGTATAACAATTGCTAGAATGTGGGTAGAATACTAATCTACTACCACAAGAAAAAGAGGGTAAGATGAATAATATAACGGAATTTTTAAATGATTTTGCACTATTAATTTTAGGACTTGGAGCGTTAATTGTTGCTTTATTAAAAACTTACAAAAGTACCAGGAAAGAATTAGATAGCATTCCGAAAAAACTGAAACGTCAAGCATCAATAGATAATCTAATAATAGAAGAGCTAGAGAAATTAAAAGAAAGTGTAAATGCGGATAGAGTACAAATTTATGACTTTCATAACGGAGGGCACTACGCCAACGGTAGAAGCGCTTTAAAAACAAGTTGTACTTACGAGGTATGTAGAACAGGTATACAGCCTAAGCAAGCACAGTTGCAAGCAATTCCTGTTTCCTGTATTTCAAAATTTGTAAATGAACTATTGAATGATGGAAAGCTAGAAATAAAAAGATTAGAAGAAATTAAAGATTCAATGCCAGCGACATATCAACTAAAAAAGAGTATGAATTTAAATTCGTTCTATGACGTTGTTATTAATAATAAAAACGGAGACCCAATTGGATTTCTCGCAGTCCAGTTTGTAAAAAATCAGTATAACGTTAAATATGAATCTGACAGGATGAGAGTATTGAAAACGAAGTTCTTTATAGAAGAAAAATTAGAAGAATTACTTAAAGGGAGGAAATGAAAATGAAAATGAATGACAAAATCTACAATATCTTAAAATGGGGGTTGATGATATTTGTGCCAGCTGTAACGACGCTAATTGGTACATTAGGCCAAATATATGGCTTCGATACAGAGACGATTATTTTAACTATTACAGCAGTAGCGACATTTTTAGGTGTAATCACAGGTATTTCAAACTACAATTACAAGAAAGTGAGTGATAAATAATAATGAAAAATGATGAAATGTTAGATTTATGCAAAGAAGTAGTTGTTAATTATTTCAATGAAAATGTTGAAAAGACGGATGGATTTAAGATAAATAAAGATAACGTATTTATTGTATGGTTTTCAAAAACGTTACAGAATTTTAAAGCATTAGTAAGTACTACGATTTCAGATGGTATGTATTATGAGTTAACTTATAATGGCAACAGGAAAGAATTATATTTGGATGCTTACAAAAAATGGGAAAATAAATGTATTAAGGTAGGTGAGTAACATGGAAGCTTTTACATTCGGCATGAAAACGATGCGTATCACTCAAAATTATAATGGTACGACATCTCATAAAACCCATTGGTATAATTCTAGAGATTATGCTGATTATCCTATTGATATTGCTGGAAAAGACGGCAATAAAGAGCCTTATTATGCGCCCGTAGACATGCAAGTTTTGGCTATCAAGGGAAAAGGTAATTCGATGACTAATACTATCTGGCTTGTTACAACAGATAAGGTTCAAACTCCAAGCGGGGTTATGAAAGTATTTATGGCTCTTACTCACTGGAATGATAATGATCCATATGTTTCAAAGCTAAAAGTTGGCAATATCGTTAAAGCAGGTAATCCTATCTGTGAAGAGGGTATAGACGGAGCTACTGCTAATCACTTGCATGTGATCTATGGTAATGCTGATAAGGGGTGTGGAGATACACTCATCCAAAATTCAAATGGTAAGTGGGTATCATCAGGCTATTGCATGAAACCAGAAGAGATAATGTATGTAGATAGAGAGTTTACTACTGTAGTAGACACATGTGGTTTAACTTTTCAAAACAAGCCAAAAGAGGTAGTAAATACTTCGTTTCTTGGAGAAAAAGGGTGGTTAGGTTTTGGAGATGAGAGCGATTCAGTAGGTAAGATATGTCAGTTTATGCACGATACTTTTCCTAAATACGGCGAGTGGCTTGGATTAGATAACGAGAAAATTTTAGGTAACTATTACGGTAATATTATTAAGTCATATATCACGGAATTTCAAAAAAGGACAGGTTTGGAATCGGATGGAAATGTCGGCCCGATTACTTTAGCGAAGTTAAAAGAATTTGGTTTTAAAGAATAAAAACGTTGAAGTTAAAAAGTAATAGCGATTTTGAAAAGTTAAATAATTCCTTTTATAAAAAGTATTACATTTAAAAAAATATCGCTAAAGAACAAAATTCGACATTTTTTATATGTGGAATATTTTAAAATTTATCTAAAGTCTGCTATAATTATTTCGACGGGGGCGAAAAGATGGGCAACAGACTTTATAATTGGTTGAATCGAAACAGTAATAGAGAAACTGCGTTTTTCGTTGGACTGAAGTTTTTATACAAAATTTCCACTGAATTAATTCATTCGATATGTGTGCTTATATTAACTATGATTATATCGGATCTTTATAGTAAAACTGACTGGAAAATGTTCTGGGTTTGCTTAGGAATTTTAATTTTTATAGAAATTTATTTTAATTTTGTAAATGGTTTCAGAAAATATAATTATCAAATCAGAAGAAATTCAAACGCCATTTTAGATGAAATAGTAGTTGCTACTACTGCTTTAGATGACTATATAAATGCGAATGGCGATTCTGGAAAAGGCATTTTTGAATACGCGTCTAATTTAGCTACTGCTTCTTTGTATGATTTGCTAAAACAAGTTACAGGCTGTGAAACAAGAATTTCAGTTATTCAGCAATTTCGTGAAGGCACTAGAAGAAGAAAATGTATAATGATAAGTCGGAAAAGTAGAAAGAGAACGAGCAGTTCAAAGAGAGAATTAATCGTTGATTATATCGAAAAAAAGAATTACTATTTTCTAAAAATATTAAAAGATAATAAGGATATTTACATTTTTTTCGATACTAAAACTGAGGTAGATAAAAACTTCTTTTGGAAGAATAATAAGAAAAGAAGCGATATATTTCAATATGTTGGTATAGCCGAAAAGGTAAAAACCGATGATATAGCATTTTTGTTGCAAATTGATGCGATGGAGAAAAATGCTTTTGGTAAATCCAAAGAAGAATTAAGTGTTTTTTTGGATAAGTATATTTATCCGTATATTCAGTTTTTGAAACATGCTTATAACATAGAACGAACTATGAGAAAGGATGATGAAAATGAATAAAGATGAAAAAAATCTGGACTTATTAAAACCAGAAAACTTCAGTAAAAGCGATCCTAAAAATCCCAAAAATATAAATGCAGAGAAAGAACTAGAAAAGGCAAGAAAAAAACGTATAGAGGATTTAGCAAAGAAAAATATACTTATTAATAATAAAAAATAATAGAGAGCTTCATCATTGCAATTAGTCTCTTTTTTTTATTTTATATAAAAGTAATTGCAAAAAATGTACCTAATTTGTACCTAGAACCATTTTTACATAATAAAACCCTTATTTTATAAGGGTTGAAATCACTATGGAGCGGATGAGGGGAATCGAACCCCCGTCACAGCCTTGGCAAGGCCGTATTCGAGCCACTAAACTACATCCGCAATTTTTGGAGGGCCTAGTCGGATTTGAACCAACGATCAGGGAGTTGCAGTCCCACGCC
>ERZ1643251.1327-NODE-1327-length-28417-cov-6.149919_pt1 | contig 28417 bp, 28 predicted proteins | sample MGYA00579261_ERZ1643251 | MGnify/ENA primary metagenome ERZ1643251 (study PRJEB29033, sample SAMEA4952267) | chicken gut metagenome | biome: Broiler Chicken; feature: Gastrointestinal Tract; material: Caecum | place: Ireland | collected 2018 | study: Broiler... | reverse complement strand
TCCAGTGAGAGATATTGAGATTATTAATTTAGAGCTTATTTTGGCAGATTTAGAGACTGTGAACAAAAGATATGACAAGTTATACAAATTAGCAAGAGTTGGCGAGAAACAATCAGAAAAAGAGTTAGATATTCTTAAGCGAATAAAACAAGCATTGGAAGAGGGCAAGAATGCTAGGACGGTTATCGCAAATGATGAAGATGAGCAAAAGATTATAAATTCATTCTTTTTACTAACCACAAAGCCAGTCATATATTGTGCTAACATAGGTGAAAATGATATTGGAAAAAGCAATAGCTATGTAGATGCAGTCCGTAAATATGCAGAAAGTGAAAATGCAAAAACAATAGCTTTGTGTGCAAAAATTGAGGAAGAATTAACTAAGCTAAATGTTGAAGATAGAGAACTTTTTAAACAGGAACTTGGCATTGAACAGAGTGGACTTGATCAATTAGTCAAAGCAAGTTATGACTTACTTGGACTTATGAGTTATCTTACAGCAGGTGAGACAGAATGTCGCGCATGGACGATAAAAAAGGGGACAAAGGCTCCACAGGCAGCAGGAAAAATTCATACAGATTTTGAAAAGGGCTTCATCAAGGCGGAGGTTGTAAAATATGAGGATCTCGTGGAATGTGGAAGTTACAATGCTGCCAAAGAGAAAGGTAAGGTACGAATAGAGGGTAAAGATTATGTAGTTCAAGACGGTGATGTAATGCTCTTTAGATTTAATGTTTAATAGTAACAAAAAACAACTCTTTTGAATATATCTTAGTACAAAGGAGTTGTTTTTTTATGGAAGATACTAGAAATGACACCCAAAACAACGTAGACGAGATAAATAACGATAATGCAGAAATAATTACACCAAATACATACAACTATGATTTATCTGCACTTTCTGAAGATTTGCAAAGTGCGAGAATTATTGCACCAGCTTATGCTAGCAGAAATAGTGAACTTGGTGCTATTTTACAATATGCTTATTATGCTATAATTTTGGATAATTTAGGTTATACAAATCAGTCTAGACAACTGATGCAAATAGCTGAGCAAGAAATGCATCATTTAAATTTGTTGGGTCAAACATTGATTCGCCTTGGAGTTAATCCAATTTACACGGCATATCCACCAAATAGAGATGGTTATTTTACAACAAGATTTATAGATTATGTGCAAAATCCAAGGAGAATTATTGAAGCGTCGCTTTGTGGAGAGAGATGTGCAATAAAACAATACGATGACATCATCTCTAGACTTAGAAATCAAGCTGTTATTGATATCATAAGGCATATAAGGGAAAATGAAGAAGAACATGTTGAAATACTAAATAGCATGCTGCCAACATTTTCTTAAAAAAAGGCTAACTTTTGGTTAGCCTTTATTTTTTTGTTTGTCTGCTTTCTTTTTCGCTTTTTCTTCTTTAATCCTTTTTTCTTTTTCAAGTTTTTCTTTTTTAACTTTTTCCAATATGATTGAACGTTGTACCGACAAAAGATATTCAGGAAGTTTAAACGATTCAATTTTTGCATTTAAAGCTTCTATTTGATTTTCAAGTTTTGTATGTCTGCTAGCATAAGCTTTAAAATCACGTTCAGACGATTTTGTAATTTGTTGTTGTCCAAGTGTAGTGCGTTGTTGTTTTAAATTTTCTTGATGAATTTGTTCAATTTTTTCAAGTTGTTGTTTTATTTCATTTATCTTATTTTCATACTCTTTAATCTTATTGTCACGAATTTGCTCTGCCTCACGTCTTACGACATCTCTATAAAGAGTTGCTTCTCTGTCATATTCACTTGCTTTCTTCCTTTCCCATTTCTTTATAGTAACTTTCTTCATGAAGTATGCACAGAGTGCGATAACCAAAGCCACAAACAAAATTGCTGTTGGAATTAGGTACCAAAGTAGTCCTTCATTTCCCGTTTCATCGTCATTTTCAATATCGTCATTATCGTCATCGGAAGTAGCATCTTCTGCTGTTAATAGTAAAACTGATTTATCATCTGCAAATCTTTCAAGCGCATCGTTATATTCTGTTTCCTCAATGGTTTCAAACATTAGGTTATCAAAGAAGGCCTGTCCTTGAATCTCGGCACTTTCATTTAAAATTCCAAATTGTAGTTGAACAGAAGTTGTTGAAGATACCGTTACATAAATTGTATAAGTTGTCCATTCATCATTTGAAACAATCTCTTCAAAGTTTTTGTCCATACCGACTAAACCAAAAATTGCACCAAAGGCCAATTTTTCCTCATCACTTACGCCAGCTTGTTCTGTATTTCCCGTGAAACGGGTCAATACATTTACAGATACTTTATAATAGGTATTTGCCTGAAGTGATAGGCTTTCTTTTCCGGTTAGGGTATAGCGAGAAATGGAATTTGAAATAAATGCAGGCATATAGGTTTGTTCTGGATCATCTGTACTATTTGAAATTCCGTAAATGTTATTCTCACTATCAATCATTCCACCATATGCGACAAGATCACCCTGAGATGGATTTGATCCTTGTTCGAGATTTTGTTCGTACATATATGGAGTATGGATACCATACAATGAATCACTGGAAACAAAGTTGAAGTTTGTCAATGAAAAGTCCAACGTTTTATGTGTTTGAGCATACACTTCATATTGATCATCTGTCATTGTGCTATTTGTATCGAAACGAACATTGTCCACATAAAGGTATCCCACGACGGGATTTTCTTCTGTTCCTAAAGCAAGTCTTAATCTCAAAGTGCTTGTGTAGGTATCAGTGTTTATCATTAATGTGTAGTTAGTCCAATCATTGCTGCTAAGTCCTGTATCAGCAAATAAAGTGTTGCCGTCACCATCAACAATGTATACACTAAGTAGACTATTGTTTGCGTCTTGTGTAACGGTTTTATAATCAAATGAAATGGTCTGATAGCTGTTTGCAGTTGTGGTTATATCTGAACTTGTAATTGATTGATACGTTTCTTGGTAATTGTATAACATCAATACATTATTAACATCTTTGTCAACACCAAGATTACTTACAGTGGAAGGATTTCCTGGATTTCTAGCATTGCCATACTCTTGGCGATGAGTTTCATAAAGAGGGGAATGGGTGTTTATTATTCCATACATGCTAGATGTAGCATTTTCTGTTTCACTTGTCCAACTTGCAGGAGTAACAGGATATTCAAAATTTTTATCTAATGTATCGGCTTCATTAAAATTACCATTTTCAACAGTTGGTGAACCTGTTAATATACTAGGTGAAACTGAGATTGAATTTGTTGACGACGCATCATCAAATTGTGACCATGAAATAGCTTCAAAAGTGATATCATCAAAAACAATGCTGCCAGTTGCACCTTCTTCATTGTTTCCTAAACTAAGGACCAAAGAAAATGATGTTTTGTATAAATCGTGGCCTTTAACGTATATGCTGTATGGAGTATAGTTATTTGTTAGAACATTTGTAGTGTTAGAAGAAATGGTCACAGATTGTTCTACGGGAGTATAAAAACTTTCAGAATATTGCTCTCCATAAAAGTTAGATACATCGGTGCCTTCTTTCAAAGTAACATATGCATTACCATCAAAGTCATCACTAACTTTAGCCCAAATCGTAATTTTATACGTTTCATATGGTAAAACATCAAATGAAGAACTTTTGTATTGAATGGTTACGGGTTGATCTGAGGTCGAATATAGAACTAAAGCATAGTTGTTTTGCTCGCTGAGTGAGGAACCTAAATACTTGAGGCCTAAACTTTCCATGCTCGCTTGATTTTGTATGCTAACTATTTTAGCATTCCCACCAATTGGTAAATAGTTCTCAACCGTCCACCCGGAAAAATTACCAGTTTCAAAATTGGCATTGTCTATCACACCAAGGGTGTCTCTTAAATCAATTACGTTTGTTCTATTTAGTACAACACTATCACTACCTACATACTGTCCAGCTTCCTGATAGAAATAATTGCCAGAAAGTTGGGTGATGGTTATGTGATCAAAGAAAACCGCGTTTGTGCTATCGCTAGTCTTTGTGCCAAGCCAAAGTTGGAGTGAGATTGTTTGTTCTTCGATACCAGTTGCTATATAAAATCTATATTCAGTCCAACCATTTGTTGTGTAAGCCTCAAATTTGGTGTTTGCCGTGTCGTCGTCCAAACCTTCAATATAAATAGAGGCACGTGCATTTGTTTGCGTCAGTGTCCATATACTGAAACGATAATATGAGTACTCGTCTAAGGTTATGTCATTAGATTAATATCCAAGATGGTTTTGTGCATCGATTTGTGTAGCTGAATTTTTTGCATTGATCATCAAAATATGATCATCAAGCTCTGCATTTGGTTGAGTATAAGGTTTACTTGGATTTTGAGAACTTGTGAGAGAATAACTGGATGCGCGACTAGAAAATGTTTCAGAATTCACACTTATTACACCATTAGTTCCACTTGATGAACCAACTCTAGACCAACCATTTGGTGTGGATTGCAATGATGAAGTGGTACTTGAATTGAAATCACTGTTAGTTAAAGTAATTTCTTGTGATGCCATATTTTGTGCATATACAAAATCAGTATTTATGCCAGTGTAGAAACAAAGGCACAAAGACAATAAAATGGTTAAAAGTATAACTGAAATAACGTTAAATTTGTTTCTTGTGATAATCATATAAACATCCTTTAAAGTAAATAAGAATTAACTATGCTAGTATAAAGCATCTTATTAATATTTGCAAATATTTTTCGATATTTGTGCAACAATATTTTTATGAAAAACGATTTTTCAAAAAAGCAAATAGCTGTCCTTATCCTTTGTGGAGCATCCATTGGGCTTGTAAATGGATTTTTTGGAGGTGGAGGTGGGATGCTTTGTGTTCCAATTTTGGAAAGCTTTATGAAACTTGAAAGTAAACGTGCGCATGCGACAACACTTTGCATTATTCTTCCTTTAAGTATTGTCAGTGCAGTGATATACATAATCAAGAATGATGTCGACGTTATAAATTTATCTTGGGTAAGCTTGGGGACAATAATCGGTGGCATAGTAGGTGCATTATGGCTCAATAAGATTAACAATAAAGTTTTGAGAGTAATTTTTGCCATACTTATGCTTGGAGTAGGTATTAAGATGGTGATTTGATGTGGTATTTATTTATTATCTTTGGCTTCTTGGCAGGAGTAGTTGGAGCAATGGGTATGGGTGGAGGAACTTTACTCATACCATTATTGACAATTTTTAATGATGTTAGTCAAATTCTTGCACAAGGATATAATCTTTTGGCATTTTTACCTATGAGTTTAATCGCCATTTTAATTCATGCCAAAAACAAACTAATTGAGCCCAAATATTTGTACATTTTAATTCCTTCAGGTATAGTTTTCGCCATAGGAGGAAGTTTTTTGGCCAATTTGATTGACGGCGACATTTTAAAAATTCTATTTGGTGTTTTCTTAATTATTTTAAGCATTTTTGAGTTTGTCAAAATATTAAAAAAATAAACTTTAACAGTGGACAAATATTTATTGTTATGTTACAATAAATCACAGTTAAGGAGATGATAATATGGTTGACCCTAAAAAATGCATTTCTTGTGGCACTTGCCTGGGGATGTGTCCGGTAAATGCTATATCATATAAAGAAGGAAAGGCTTGGATAGATCCGAATATTTGCATAAAATGTGGCACTTGTGAAGCTGTTTGTCCAGTAAATGCCATTAAGATAAATAGATAATTGTAGAGGGAAAAATGGAAAAAATTGCTATTATTGAAATGAATGAAATTGATTTAAAACTTGTTTTAATGAATGTGGTACCTGGTGGATATTACAATGTTTTTGACAAGGTAAACGAAAACCTTAAACTTGGCCAGTCAGTTTTAAGTGAAGGAATAATTTCTTCAATTAAAATAACCGAGACATTAAATGTACTAAAGATGTTCAGAATGGTATGCGAAAACAATTCTATATCAAAAGTTATTGCAGTTGCTACGAGCTTTATTAAAGAGGCAAAAAATCAAAAAAGTTTCTTTGATGAGATATACAACAATACATCATTTTCTTTCACTGTGTTAAACATGGATGAGGAAATAAAAGCAATTTATAGCGGCGTCATAAACTATGTCGATGTTCCAAAAGGTGTTATAATTGATGTGGAAGCTAATTATACACATGTGATCAATTATAACAGACGAACTATATTGAATATTAAAACTCTACCATATGGTTGCGTAAGTTTGGCCGAAAACAAAGTTCCTTATTCGGAGATTATTGAAAAAGTAAACAATGATTTAGAAGGTATGGAAATTTTTCTTCCAACAGAACAAGATGTAATGTATGTTGGCACAGGTCAAACAATGATAAGCGTTGGAAAACTTGCAAAACGTGTTGCTCATTATCCACTTGACATTGACAATAACTATGTGGTTTCCTCCAATGTTTTTGATGCGGTATTTGATAAGGTCAAAGATTTGGATCTTGATCAAACGGTGAAATTAAAGGGTGTGAGTGAGGATAGGGCTGATTATCTTGTTTCTGGAATGGCAATATTAAAAGGCGTGTTGAAGGTTTTTAATGTCCAGAATATTTCTGTATCTTCAGGTGGTCTTAGTGAGGGATTAATCTATAATTATGTTGTGCCAGAGACAAACGACAAGCCACTTAGTGATATGCTTGCTTATAGTTTAGATAATATACGAGTCTTTTATGATATGCAAAAAAGTAATACTTTGAATGTTTACAATTTGGCGTTGATATTATTCAAGCAGTTAAAAGTAATGCACAAGTTGCCAAGAGGGTACATCAAACCATTAAGAATTGCATCATCAATGTATGATTGCGGTAAACGTATAAATTTTGATAACTATACAAAATATAGCTTGGACGTTATCATAAACTCAAAATTGAATGGAGTTTCTCACAAGGACTTGCTTTTGGCTGGGTTTGCTTGTAAGTGTCAAAACCTTGACAATTTATCTTTATCAGAGTGGGTTAAGTACAAGGATATATTGACTGAAGATGATTTGGATGCAGTTAGAAAGCTTGGGGTAATAATCAATTTAGCTTCAAAATTAGATAGTTCAAAAAGTGGAAACGTTCATGATATCAGTTGTGATATTTTAGGCGATTCAATAATAATGAAAACAATTGTAAAGCGCGATGCGGCATTTGATATTAGACAAGCTATGAAACTGGCAGCAGATTTCAAGAAAATATTAAAAAAGAATTTACAGATAATATAATTAATTTCTCATATCATCGATATGAGATTTTAGTTTAAGGAGTTGTATGAAAAAAAATACCTTTTTGCTATCTCTTATTTTACTTGTACTTTTTACATTTTATGGGTGTGGTGGCAATCCGTCGCAAACTGCACCTTCAGATGTAGCTGCAAAAGTTATTGATAGTGTAGTGACCGTTTTTGTTGATAATGAACAAACAGATGCGCAGGTGAGCATGGGCAGTGGTGTGTGTATACGCGATGGAGGATATATTGTTACGAACTACCATGTAATCTACAGTGCACTTTCAAATGATAATTTGTCTATTTCAATATATTTAAATGGTCAAAAAAGCACTGGGTATGATGCAGAAATCTTATGGTCAAATTCAAATTTGGATGTTGCAATTTTAAAATGTGAAAAAAATGATATTCCTTATGTAAAAGCAATAGATAGGGTGATTAATAACCAAAATAAACTTCGTTTACTTGAACCGGTTATTGCTATTGGCACTCCAATTGATTTTGCGTATCAAAATTCTTGCACTTATGGCTATGTAAGTGGACTTGACAGATACACACTATCTGCTAGATCAGGTTTATTAAGCCAAAATGTATATGAAGATTTGATTCAGCACACTGCTTCAATATCCAATGGAAATAGTGGTGGTGGACTTTTTGATTTGAATGGAAATTTAATTGGTTTAAATACATTGGGTTCAGATAGTGGGAATGAAATGTATTTTGCTGTTCCAATTTATCCTGTGCTGCTTGTACTAGATAAAGTTATTGAAAATTATAACACAAATCAGCAATATGTTTTGCCCACTATTGGAATAAGTGTTATTGACAGCACTATTTGTGATATTTATAATTATGATTATATAAACGATAATGGACTTTACGTAACTTTGGTTGAAAATAATGATGGAAATTTCCAAGTTGGAGATGTTATTATATCAATTTCTCATGATGTTTTTACATATAAAATTGATTGTAGGAATGATTTAATCTATGCTTTAATGCAATTGTCAAGTGGTCAGCAAGTAACTGTAAATTTGTATAGAAATAATGTAGTACAAAGTGTTAATATTGTTTTAAATTAAAAGGAATAGTACATGCAAACAATTTTAGGGTTAGATTTTGGTAGTTCCAATATAGTTGTAGTCATGCAAAATGAAGGTTTGATTTTAAAAGAGTCAAACTTAGTATCAGTAAGAAGAACCACAAATGGGTACACGCTTGAATGTGTGGGCAATCAATCAAATAAACTTTTAGGCAAAACGGGAGACAATATTACAACATTTAGTCCTGTTGGTTTTGGTGAGATTGTAAGCTTTGATTATGCAGTAATATTATTAAAACAGTTGCTTGAGAAAATTCACTTAAAACCTAGTTTTTTAAATCCTATTAAACTTGTTTTACTCTTGCCAGTAGGGATGCAAGAGCAAGAAATCCAAAAGTATATGGAATTGTGCCATGCTGTAAAAATCAAGGATGTAGTAATTGTTCCGGGAATTATAGCCAGTGCATTGGGTGAAAACATTAATATAAGTGCCAATAGTGCAAAAATGGTTATGGATATTGGTGGTGGAACTATTGATTGTGCTGTTATTAACATGAATCATGTTGTTTGTGGCTCAACACTTGCTCTCGGTGGTCGGACACTTGATAGTATGATTGTAGAGTTCATTCAAAAAAAATACGGAGTCACAATAGGTCTAAAGACTGCTCAAAACTTGAAAGAGGATATCGGCAGCTTATATCAAAACGACTCATCAACTATGCAAGTTTCTTGTATTGACAATGAAACTATGCTTGTTGATACTATTGAAGTCAGTGCAAAAGATGTTTTTGATTCTATGACTATGTTTTTGGATGAACTTATAAGGGTGATAGAGACGACCATTATACAACTTCCACCAGAACTGGCAGCAGATGTCACCAGGAATGGTATAACCATAACAGGTGGATATTCTAAAATTGTTGGTTTGGAAAAATACCTTAGAACAAAGTTGGGAATAAATATTTTAGTAAGCAACGAGAGCGATATTGCTGCACAAAAAGGCCTTACAAGACTTGTTAACAATATAAATCTTTTAGAAACAGTGACACAAAAATAACAAAACAAAAATAGCATAAAAGGGACATAATAGTACAAAATGTTCCTTTGCTTTTTTTTATTATGTTATTAAACTTAATTTTGAGGTAGAAATGGCAAGGAAGATAGTATTTACAAGTGGTAAGGGTGGTGTTGGAAAAACGACGGTGTGTGCCAATCTTGGTGCCACTCTTTCAAATCTTGGATTCAGGGTTTGCGTTCTTGACGTTGATATTGGACTTAATAACTTAGATGTTGTTATGGGTATTGAAAACAAAGTAGTTTTTGATATCATAGATGTTATTGAGAGCAGATGTCGTGCCACGCAAGCTCTTGTTCAGGATAAGAATTTTGAAAACCTTTATATATTACCTTCGGCTCATTCATATCGGGGTGAAGAAGTTTCAGCAAATGATATAATGGGAGTTGTTAAAAGTTTGGAGCCTAGTTTTGATTATATTTTTATCGATTGTCCAGCGGGCGTTGAACAAGGGTTTAAACGTGCAGTATCGTGTGCTACAGAGGCAGTCGTTGTAGTCACACCTCACATTTCAAGTATACGTGATGCAGATAAAGTGTTGTCAATACTCGCAACTTACAATTTAAATCAAAAATATCTTGTTGTTAATCGAGTTCGTGGCGATCTTATGATGAATGGCGAAATGATTGATGTAGATGAAATAATAAGATTTTTACATATTCCAGTACTTGGTGTAGTCCCTGAAGATGATGATATTGCAGCTCTATCCAGTATAGGTGCTTTAGGTGGAAGGGAATCAAATAGAGCTTGGATGTTGCTTGCCGAAAACTTACATAATGGAACACAGAAGGTTTATGATTGCAAACAAAAATATAGGGGTATTTTTGGGGCTTTTAGGCGAAATCTTAAAAGGAAGGTGTGATGTATGAAAGTTACGATTGCTCAAATTGGAGAAAATAGACTCAAAAGAGTTCTTGTTGATGACAAAGAAAATAGTCCAGAAAAATTATGTGAAGTACTATCCAGTGACATCAAAAATGTTTGTATGTGCTACATGGACGAACCAAAAGTAAATATTACTGCAGATATAACTGATGATGGAATTGAGTTTAATGTAGAAATACAGGCAAAAAGAGTGAAGTCAATTGGTGTTCTAAGTGTGTAGGTAATAAAATAAAATATATTGTGGAAAATTTGGGAAAACAAATAGAATGTACACGGGCATCACCAATTGAACTTGTTGTTTATAAACATAGAATAAACGAGGAAATTTTTTTGGCACATGTTTTAAATCTTAGCATTTTTGTTTCCTCAATTTTTTTATTTTTTAATATATTGAATATTTTACAAGTGGTGATAAAATGAAATATAAAATTCATCCACTTTTTATAATATACTTAATTTTTTTAATAATCATGGGACAATATGAGAGCATATTGATTTATATGTTGGTCGTCTCTCTTCATGAATTCGCACACAGTTATGTCGCTAGAAAGTTAGGATACAAGTTGGATAAACTTTTATTGATGCCATATGGTGTGTGTTTAAACTACAAGACTAATGCATTTCTACCAAAAGATGAAATACTTATAGCCATGAGTGGGCCGATTGTTAATTTTGTTTTGGCAACAATGAGTATAGCACTATGGTGGCTCTTTCCCATAACTTATAACTATACAAGAATGTTCTGTCTGGCGAATGTGGTTATGTTTACATTTAATCTTTTGCCATGCTTTCCACTTGATGGCGGAAGAATTCTGGCGGCCATTCTTACAAAAAAACACGACAGGAAATTTGCCATTAAAATCACTTTAATTTTTAATTTGTTAATTTGTATAGTATTTATATTGACTTTTATTTTAGGTCTATTTTTTAATGTTATAAATACAAACTTGCTGATTATAAGCCTGTTCTTATTTATAGGGATTTTAGAGCCTAATAAATCCACTTCATATGGTTATCTAAGTTTATTTTCTAATAGAAAAAACTTTTATAAAAAAAATAATCAAATTAAGTTTTTATTGGTATTGGGTACTGAACCTATATATAAAATAATGGCCAAGATGTCCAAATTCAAATTCAACATCTTTTATGTTTTATTAAATAACAATTCAATGAAAATAATTTCGGAAATCACAATTAATAATCTAGCAGTTAAATATAGCCCAACAATTACGTTAAGTGAAATATTTGAATAATTTTTGCACAAAATACTTGCATGAAGCAGACACTCAAATATATATACCAAACATTGTTTGAAAATCTCAAGTATGCAGAGACTAAACATAGTATAACAATGACGATTGCTTCGGCTGTAATAGCTTTTGCAAGTACATATTTTTCAAACAATCAATTAATTAATATTTTGGCAAGTGGTACAATCATGTTGGCACTTTTATCCATTATATATTCTTTCGTTGCATTGCTTTCGAGAAATGTAAAGATATCTCATGAAGAACGTGAAGTAAATCAAAAGAATTTGATGAGTTATAGAACGATTAGCCAATATACAGACATTGGATATGTGAAAAAAATAAAAAAAGAATATAATTTGCCAAAAGAGTATGAAATCGATGAAATGGATTTAGATCTGGCCAGAGAAGTGATCTCAATTGCAAAATTGGTTAGTATAAAATTTAGTTACTTTAATTATGCACTCTTCTTTCTTTTTTTGAGTATTTTGTGTACCATCGTGGCAGTTTGTATAAGAGGAAATTTGATATGATTGAGATGATGACCTTTTGGCTTTTAAGTATAGTTGAAGATGATCCCATTCCATATGAGATTTCTAGTATTTGCTTTTGTCATTACAAGCATTTGTTATTTATGGGGGGATGTGAGTATAAGCCTTTGCTCAATTATATGTTTGATTACTTTCCACTAGAAGCGCAATATTTTGATTGTGAACAACTTCATGATATCATTGGCTCAAAATATTATGACGCTATAGTAGTAGATGCAATAAATGAAAGTTTTTCTAATAACACCTTAAAACATGAGTTTCATAATAAAAAAATCTATTATGGTGAATATGGAAAGAAATTAAAATATTTATTTACCATTAAATAATTTTAAAGTGTTTTGTTTTTTTATAAAACTTTGATAAAATGTCTATGGAGAATTTTATGGAAGTTTTAAGAGAGTATTCTCAACTTGTAAACAAAACAAACGAAATTTTGTCTTATGACATTTCTTCAACCCCTATGCTTGACAAAATGTCAGACATTGATCTTGAATACATAGCAAATCACAGCAACTTTACTAGCGAAATAACAAAAGTGGGTGAATTGGCTGAACTTGTTTTTCAGTTAAATGACTATGTGCCTGCAGTGATGAATTATGTAAAAATTTTTCTATATGCCAATCATTTTACATATGTAATGGAATTCATTTCCAAACTTTATGCTAGTCATGTCAATGGAGCGAGTTATGTGAGCAAGGCCAAACCTTACAACATAAAAGAAAGGCTTTTTGACAGGTTTATCGAACTTGTTATCGTTGGAGAAATAGCTAGTGAGTTATATCTGCCATTGATTCTTAGTTGCATTTTTGAAGATAAATCACCGTTGTATTTTTGGCATGATATAGCTATGGAATATATGCAAAATTACATGAGAGAACACGAGGATGAACTAGATATTTTCATGACTGAAAGCAATCAATATATTTTGCAATACATAACATTACTTTTGTCTTTCAATACACAAAAGGGAATAAGCATAATTTTCAATGATATGTCTCATAAAAATATTAGTGAAGAAAATTCAGAATATTTCTTGAAAAAATATCTAAACGATACACTTTCGTATTTTGATAAATATCTGTCAAATTCAGGAGCGTTAAGATTCCATTACATTAAAATTCTCGCTGGAATTAAAAACAATGTAGAAGTAGACAGTAGACTAGAAAAAATATATGATGAGGAAACAGATGAAGAAATTAAAGAGTTTTTATCACATAGGCTTGGAATTAGTGAAACTTTAAGTTTTGGAACTGAATCGCACTTTAGTGTGCTTGCAAAAAGGAAAGTTAAACAACCTCAGGAACGTACACTGGGTATTGCATTTGAAAACTTACCACTTATTTTTAAAAGTGGAAAAGAGGCAAATGCAATTGATAAAACTTATTTAATTGATATTTTTAAAGAAGAAAAAAATTTACTTAATCTTTCTAGTTTAAAATCTTTATATGATGTATTCGACGAAAGTAGTTTAAATTCTTTTGTGGAAAAACTTTTTGATAAACATTGTAAAAATGAGGATATTCTTTCTAGCAAATGGTGTGTCAGAATGTTTGCTTTATTTTCAAATGGCTTGTTTGAGCGCAAGGTTTTTGAGTTTTTATATGCACTATACAAACTTAGTAGGTCAAAAGAGGCGAATTATTTAACTCTGTGTCTTTGCTATGCTCAAAAACCAAACTTTATAGAAATGTTAAAGAGATTGCAGCAATTTAATAACTTTAAGGTCAACATTGAAGAATATATCAAAATTTATTCTGTTAGCAATAAACGCAATGTTGAAGAAATCAAAGACTTAATATTGCCGGAAGTTCTCAGTGATAATGAGATAGAAAAAGAAGTGCAAAGATTGTATAATAATTTTATTTCTCACAGAACATACTCAAAGGAAATGTTTAACAAACTGTTTATACATCATAAGATTTTTAATATGTTTGCAAACAGGCTGGTTTTTGGTGAATACAAACAAGGTAAATTGTATTCTATATTTTTGGTAAAAAATCAGGATATTGTTTACATATATGGAAACCAACAAGAGGGAGATGATGTTGTTGTTAGTTTGGTGCATACTTTAGATCTTGACGAAAGATTTGAAAACATCAATCTTAAACTAGAAAATGCACTATTTGAACAATTTCGCCGAAGTAAGATTGATGTCAGAGATTTCAATCGCGCAAGCATGTCGGTTGGAAATTTTGTTGGAACAATTGTGGATGGTGCTGAATTCGTTAAACATTTAAAAAACCACGGTTTTGTTCCTAACATAAAAGATGGAGAAGTTCAATTCACCTCTATGGTTTGTGAGAACAATATTTTAAATTTACTTGTTGAGATTTCATTTCAAAAGCCTATAACTACAATCTCACCGGTTGCTACGCTTGACAGCATTCGTTTTTATAGGCTTAGTGAGGTCATGAGAGATCAACAAAAATATATAACTATTAAATCTCAAAGTTTGAGTTTGGGTGGGGTAGAGGAGCGATATTTTGACTATATATTATCTCTGATAAAGGACTGATAAATTCGACCAAAATAGTTAAAAATTGACAAATTTTGCAGTAGGCTATATTTTGTATCTTTGTTATAATATCTTTGTGGTTAAGGAGATATTATGGAAGGTAGAGATATTTTAAAATTTATGGCACAACAAGCAAAAAATAGGTTAAGAGGTAAAGACTTAAATTCAAGACAAAATGTCAAAACCATCGACATAGATAAAGATGATGATAAGTTATATTTGAAGGTTAAACAAACAATTGACAATGGATGCACGAATCCGTTGGCAGAATTAATTGATGTTAAATATTACAAATCACTTTCGCTTGAACAAAGAGAAAGATATTTCTTTTCTTTGGCTGATAAATATAGACAGCTTAAAAATAGGTATGAACATGAAAAACTAAAACAAGTCAATTAAAAAAACTTTGATTTATGTTGTATACTATGATATAATTAACACATGGATATTTTATCTGAGCTTAATGAAGCACAAAGGCAGGCACTCTTAAATATTAAGGGTGCTGTTTTGGTGACAGCTGGAGCAGGCAGCGGAAAAACTAAACTATTGACGCATTGTATTGCATATTTAATAAAAAATGAAAATGTAAATCCGGAAAATATACTTGCAATAACGTTTACAAACAAAGCAGCAAACGAAATGAAAACGCGTATTTTTGACATGCTTGGTGTAAGAAACGAAATTTGGATCTCCACATTTCACTCTATGTGTTTAAAGATGCTTAGAGAAAATGTTTCACTGATGGATGGATACACGTCAGATTTTTCTATTTATGACGAGAAAGACAGTGAAAAACTCCTAAAAATGGTGATAACTGATTTATCTTTACCATTGGATGACTACAAGCACTATGCAACTGTTATTAGCATTTGCCAAAATCACAACATAGATATTGAAACTTATATAAGAAATTCAAGACGTGATGAAAGCGATTCCTACAAAGTATATATAGAGTATGAAAAAGCTTTAAAAAGAAACAACGCAATGGATTTTGACCATATTTTGTCAAATGCCTATCAATTGCTTGTTAGCTATCCTAAAGTTTTGGATTATTATTCCATCAGGTTTGAATATATTTTTGTTGATGAATTTCAAGATACGAACAAAATTCAATATGACATTGTAAGACTGTTGTCAAAAGTTCATAAAAACATTTTTGTTGTTGGAGATGAGGATCAGTGTATATATACTTGGCGTGGTGCCAACTTCGAAAATATTTTTAATTTCAAAAACGACTTTGCGCCTGTGAAAGTTTTTAAGTTGGAGCAAAATTATAGGAGTACAAAGACAATCCTTGAAACGGCTAACAAATTGATCTCTAATAATTTTGAAAGGTTTGATAAAGTCCTTTGGACTTCAAATGAACAAGGAAAGAATATTGAATTTAACAGATATTATGATGAACAAAATGAAGCTGAATCTGTAGTATCCAAAATTTGGGCTATGCTTAATAATGGGGACTATAAACTGAGCGATTTTGCCGTTCTTATGAGAATGAATGCGCTGTCTTTGCCTCTTGAACAAAAGTTATTAAATTATAACATACCTTATCGGATATATGGGGGATTCAAGTTTTATGAAAGACAAGAAATTAAAAATTTGATAAGCTATTTAAGAATATTCACAAACCCAAATGATGAAACTGCTCTTTTAAGAGTTATAAATTTTCCTAGACGTGGAATAGGCGACGGTGCAATTCTTAAACTTAGAGAATATGCTAAGGACAATGATCTTGGATTAATCAATGCGATGAAGAGGCTTGCTGAAAACAGTAATGAAAATCGCCAATTGTCAACGAAAATCAAACCTTTTATAGAAGTTTATAATTCGTTATACGAAAGCAAAAATGCCTTGTCTCTTCAAGAATTTACTGAGTCTGTTATAGATAAATTCAATATCAGAAGTGCCTACATGGAGCAAAATGATGAAAATACCGAAAAGCTAATGAACATAGACGTTTTTGTCAATTCAGTTGGTGAGTTCGAAAAAGCTAATGGAAATGCTACACTGTCAGATTATCTTGAAAGTATTACTATGGAAGCGGATATTGATTATATAGGAGATGAAACAGTAACATTGTCGACTATTCATTCCGTTAAAGGTCTTGAATTTAAGGTCGTGTTCATCATTGGGTTGGAAGATGGAATTTTCCCAATATCTAGAGCTTATGATAGCCAAAAAGATTTAGAGGAAGAACGTAGACTTATGTATGTAGCTTTGACACGAGCAAAAGAAAGGATATTTTTGTCATACGCACAGACAAGATATCTTCATGGCAAGAGATCTTATACTAAAGCTAGTAGATTTTTGGATGAGATGGACATTCAATTACCAACTACACAAAAAAAATATGATTATCATAGTTTTATAAACTTGCCAAAAGCCAATAAATATATTGAAAAACAGCCGATATTTAGTTCAACTTCTACACCCAATTACATTGTTGCAAAAAATGAAGATAGACAGAAAAAAGATACATCAGTTTATAAAATCGGGCAAATAGTTGAACATCCTAAGTTCGGCAAAGGTGAGATAGTTGACATAGTGGATGACGGGGTTTGTGCAGAAATTGTCTTTGAAAACTTTGGTAAAAAAACATTGATACTTGAAATAGCACCATTGCAAATTATATCTTGAGGTAAATTATGGAAGAAATGCAAAAATTGGTAGAATTGCTAAATAATTATGCTTATCATTATTATGTATTAGATAAACCTATTATTTCTGATGCTGAATATGACAAATTATATGATCAATTGCAGGACTTGGAAAAAAAATTGGGAATAGTATTACCAAATTCTCCAACAAACAGAGTAGGTGATACTGTTTTGTCCAATTTTACCAAAGTTACACACAAGATGCGCCTTTATAGTTTGGATAAGTGCCAGTCAACTGAAGGGTTAAACAAATGGATACAAGATGCTTTGGAAGAAGAACCCAATGTCGATTTTACACTTGAATATAAATTTGATGGCTTGACAATAGTTTGTACTTACAATAATGGGTTACTTGTTTCATGTGCGACTAGAGGTAATGGAATTGTTGGCGAAGACGTAACACTTCAGGTAAAAACTATTAAAAGTGTACCTTTGTCCATTCCGTTTAAAGGAGAGCTTATTGTTCAGGGCGAAGGAATGATAACGTTATCAAATTTAAAGAAATTTAACCAAAGATATCCACAAGACGCACTAAAGAATGCTAGGAACGCAGTAAGTGGTGCCATAAGAAATTTAGATCCACGCGAAACGGCAAAACGGAATTTGGATTGGTATTGTTACAATATTCTTTATGCAGAAGGGAAAAGTTTTTTAACTCAGGTTGAAATGTTTGAATTTTTGAAACAAAATGGTTTTTTGATTTCTCCATATAAATTATTTAAAACACCACAGTCCATAATTCAAGAAATCAAAAATGTAGATGACAACAAAAATAATTTAGATATTCTAATAGATGGTATGGTTGTCAAAATAAATCAAATTAAAATAAGAGATGAGTTTGGATACACATCAAAATTTCCTAAATGGGCAATGGCATATAAGTTCGAAGCGCAAGAGTTAACTACAATACTTAAAGATGTTATATGGCAGGTTGGTAGAACAGGAAAAGTGACGCCAATTGCTTTGATTGAGCCCGTGAATTTAAGTGGTGCTACTATATATCGTGCTACGCTCAATAATTATATGGATATATTGCGTAAAAATATTTCAATAGGTTCAAGAGTTTTTGTACGCAGAAGTAACGAAGTTATTCCAGAAATTATGGGACTAGCTCAAGAACTTGAGGGATCAATAAAGATAGATCCTCCTCAGAATTGTCCTAGTTGTGGCACAAAACTTGTGCACATTGGGGCATTGGATTTTTGTCCAAATACACAAAATTGTCCTGAACAAATTATAGATCGCATTACCCATTTTGCTAGTAGAGACGCAATGAACATTGAGGGTTTTAGAGATAGTACTTCAAATTTGCTTTATGAAAAAGGTCTCGTTAAATCTCCGGCCGATTTGTATAAATTGACATATGATGATCTTTTAACATTACCACTATTTAAACAAAAAAAAGCACAAAATTTACTTTCGGCAATTCAAAAAAGCAAAGAAGTAGAACTTAGCAATTTTATATATGCACTAAGTATTTTAAATGTTGGCATAAAAACGGCAAAGGATTTATCCAAATATTATAAAACACTAGATGATTTAATAAAAGCAAAAGAAGAAGATTTGGCAAAAATAAGAGATATTGGTGAGGTGGTCGCACACAGTATCGTCGAGTATTTTTCAAATGAACAAAATATAAAAATGATTGATGAACTATTAAATCTTGGCATTAAAATCACCAACAACAGTGGACATGGAAGTAATAGTGGAATCTTTGAAGATAAAACTTTTGTGCTAACTGGAACACTTGAAGATTTCACACGTCAAGAGGCGACATCATTGATAGAAAAAAATGGTGGACAAACCTCCTCGTCCGTAAGCAAAAAAACAAGCTATGTCCTTGCTGGAAAGGAGGCGGGAAGCAAACTTATTAAAGCGCAAAACTTAGGAATTGAAATAATTGACGAGACGCAATTTAAAAAAATGTTAAAATTATAAAAAAAATATTCACAAAAAGTTAATTATGTGATATACTTGTCTAGATTTTTCAAAAATGAGGTGATTGATTATGATGAATGAACCACCAATCGATGAATTGGTTAAAAAAATGGATGGCAATAAGTACAAGCTTTGTTGCGTAATGGCAAAGCGTGCTAAAGAACTTGAAAAACGCATTCCTGCTGAAATAGAAAAAAGTGATAAAAAAGCAATAAGCATGGCCGCTGATGAAATATATGAAGGCCTTATTGTCTCCAGTGATGATGTAAAATAATCCTCTGTTTTGAGGATTTTTTTATTTATATGTTTTTTTTCTTTATTTAATGTGTTATTATTGTTCTATGATTGCAGAAGTAATTGTTGACATTACAAACAGTATGGTTGATAAAATTTTTGATTACTACGCATCTGAGGACGTGACCGTGGGGCAGAGGGTAATTGTTCCATTTGGTAAGAGAAATATTCAGGGTTTTGTAATTAATTTAAAACAGGAAACAACCGTAGATGAAGAAAAACTTAAAAACATTATTTCCACTGTAGATGATTATCCATTGATTTTACCTGAACATATTGAAATTATGCATTTTATGGTAAAAAAATATCATCTACGCTTTGTCGATTGTCTTAGGCTTTTCATTCCTGCCCAACTTAGAAGCGAGAATGTAAAACCTCTTGTAAAAACCTATATAATTGTTAGTGGCGATCCACAAAAATTCAAAAAAACCGTAAGAAGTAATGCAAAAAACTTACTGGCATTATGCGAATACATCAAGCCAAATCAGTCATATCTAAAAAGTGAATTGGTCTCAAAATTTACTCAATCAGCTGTCTCAAAGTTAATTGAGAATGGAATTTTGAGGCAAGAAAAAATTGAAGAAAAACGAACTCCCCCATCAATTGACATTCAGTGTCAAAAGCATAAATTGACACCACTTCAACAAAGGGCAGTTGACGAAATTATCTCCGATAATTCAATTTCTCTTTTATTTGGAGTCACTGGAAGTGGAAAAACGGAAGTATATATGTCAGTTATTGAAAAAGTAGTTCAAAATGGTAAGAATGCTATAATGTTGGTACCCGAAATTTCTTTGACTCCGCAAGTTTTATCTAATTTTCGTGCAAGATTTGGTAACAATGTAGCAATCTTACATAGTGGATTGAGCGTAGGTGAGCGATTTGATGAGTGGAGGCGGGTTTTGTTTGGTGAAGCACATATAGTTGTTGGGGCCAGATCAGCTATTTTTGCACCTGTAAAAAATCTTGGAGTGATCATCATTGATGAAGAACACGAGACAAGTTATATTAGTGAATCAAATCCAAGATATAATACATTGCATATAGCAAAATTTAGGAGCGAGTATAACAACTGTCCTTTAGTACTTGCCAGTGCCACTCCAGATATTGCATCTTATCAAAAAGCACTTAGTGGTGAATATAAACTCTTAGAACTTCCTAAACGTATCAATGATAAGCCAATGCCCAAAATTCAAATTGTTGATATGCTTAGTGAAATCAGAAATGGCAATACTGGCATGTTTTCTAGTGCTCTATTATTTGAACTTGACAAATGCATCAAAGAAAAACATCAGGCAATGCTATTCATTAACAGGCGAGGTTACAGTTCTTTTATGCGATGCACGAATTGTGGTTATGTAGCAAAATGTACTGACTGTGATGTTACTTTGGTTTATCATAAAAAAGAGGACAAATTAAAATGTCATTATTGTGGAAAAAGATTTAAGGCTTTAACTATCTGTCCTCAGTGCAAAAGTACTGCAATAAGGAATGGTGCAATTGGCACAGAACAGGTGGTTAGCGCACTTAAGGAAATGTATAAAGATGTGCCAATTTTTCAAATGGATAATGATACGACACGCACCAAAAATGCCTATCAAAGAATATTATCGGAATTTGGGAAATCCAAACCAGGTATTTTGGTTGGCACTCAAATGATAGCAAAAGGCCACGACTTTTCAGATGTCACTTTAGTTGGTATCATAGATGCTGATCAAAGCCTTTACCACACTGACTATAAAAGCACGGAAAAGACTTTTGAACTTATAACTCAGATGAGCGGTCGTGCTGGAAGGGATAAAGTGGAGGGTAAAGTTATTCTGCAAACATACGCCCCAAGACACTATGCTTATAGGTTTATAGCTAATTATGACTATAAAAGCTTTTTTGACAAGGAACTTAACATCAGAAAAAACACAATGTTTCCACCGTTTACTACCATTCTTAGATTGCTTTTTTCTTCACAAAACGAAGAAATTGTTCGCGAAACCACAAAATTGTGTTATAATGATATTAAGCACCTTAGAGATGAATATTTGGAAGATTTCGTTTATTTGGATGCGATGAAAAGTCCAATTAGGAAAATAAAGAATAATATAAGATATCAAATATTGATGAGAATAAAACACACTCATGAAAATGAGATTATAGATAAAATTTATAAAATTTGTGACAAATACAACAAAGTCAGTGTCTTTGTGGAAATCGATCCACAAAATTTAAGCTAAAGGAGTAAATATATGGCAGTAAGAGAGGTAATACAAAAATCAGACGAATTGTTAAGAAAGACAAGCAAAGAAGTAAAAGTTTTTGATGAAAAATTGGAAGATTTGATTGATGATATGTGGGAAACGATGTATCTGAATAATGGAATGGGTCTTGCGGCAGTTCAAGTTGGTATACTTAAAAGAGTTATTGTTATGGATGTCAACAATATGAAACTTGAACTCGTAAACCCCGTAATTATCAGTCAAAGTGGTTGCGATATTGAGGAAGAAGGTTGTTTGAGCTGTGGCAAAATTAGAGGAAAAGTTAAAAGGCCTATGGTTGTAACGGTAAGTGCACAAGATAGATTTGGATTCCATTTTACAATAACTGGGGAAAAATATTTGGCTAGATGTCTTTGCCATGAAATAGACCATTTAAATGGCATTCTGTTTATTGATAAATTGGAGAAAGATTAACATGAAAGTTATATTTTTGGGTACATCAGATTTTTCTTGTATTTGTCTTGATTATATTTTAAAATCAAAGCATAGTGTTGTTGCTGTTGTGACTCAGCCTGATAAGCCATCCGGTCGTGGACACAAACTTGCTCAGCCAAAGATTAAAGAGATGGCTAAAGAAAAAAATATTAAAGTGTTGCAATTTGAAAAAATTAGGCGTGACGGGGTGAGCAGTTTAAAATCACTTAACGCAGATATTATGGTAACAGCTTCATATGGGCAAATCCTTAGCCAAGAAATAATTGACATATGTCCACATAAAATCATCAATGTGCATGCGTCTTTATTGCCAAAGTATAGAGGAGCATCTCCAATCCAATACGCATTAAAAAATGGTGATGAGATAACTGGCGTTACGATCATGGAAACTCAGGCGGGTATAGACACAGGAGATATGCTGTTGAAACAAGAAGTAAAAATTGACCAAAATGACAATTTTGAATCTTTGACGGTTAAACTTGCCAATTGTGGAGGCTCTCTGGTTGTTTCTGCATTGGATGCTATAGAAGATGGCTCAATAACAAAAACTAAACAAAATGAGGATGAGGCAACTTACACAAAGATGATAAAAAGCGATGACATGATACTAAATTTTGATGATGACGCAAGATCGTTAATTAATTTAACGCGTGCACTTTCACCAAACTTGGGTTCCAAGATGACAATTAATGGTACAATATTTAAGGTGTTTGAAATTAAAAAATCAAATCTTGAGCCTGATCACGACATAAAAAATGGCACTGTCGTTTTGTCCTCGCCAAAAGATGGGCTTGTAATCAAATGTAATGACGGTGCTGTTGAAATTTTGCTTTTGCAAGCACCTGGTGGTAAGATAATGACATCAAAAAGTTATCTTAATGGCAAAAAAATAGAAGTAGGAACTGTGATTAATGAATAGTTTACTAGATTATTCTTTTCAAGAGATTTCAGATATATTAAAACAATATGGTCAACCATCGTACAGAGCGACTCAATTGTATGATGCTATCTATTCGTATAAAGGTGAAGATAAAATCACCAACATCCCAAAATCTTTAATTTCTTCTTTGAGTCAAAATTATAATTTTTTGCCTCTGACCATTTATAAAGAGTTAAAAGGTAGTGATGGTACTATCAAGTTTTTATATAAACTTGCTGATGGAAATCTGATTGAGGGTGTGCTTATGCGCTATAAGTATGGTTACACTCTTTGCGTTTCAACGCAGGTTGGTTGTAGAATGGGTTGTAAGTTTTGCGCATCCACACTCAACGGTCTAGTTAGAAATTTGAGTGCTGGGGAAATTGTTGCCCAGGTACTTTGTGTCAATGCATATTTAAACGGAAGCAGGCAAAACAGGAAAATAACAAATGTGGTGTTGATGGGGAGTGGTGAACCTCTAGATAACTTTGATAATGTATTAAAGTTCATCAAGCTTATTTCAGATGAACATGGGATAAATATCAGTCAAAGAAATATCTCATTGTCAACATGTGGTCTTGTGGACAAAATCGATCTGTTAGCAAAACAAAAATTACAAATAACATTGACTATTTCATTGCATGCACCAAATGATAATCTAAGAAGACAGACAATGCCCATTGCAAATAGGTATTCTGTCAAAGATGTCGTGAATTGTGCAAAGAGATATTTCAAAGAGACAAAACGTAGAATTGTTTTTGAATATGCTTTAATTGATGGGCAGAATGATAGTTTTAAATGCGCTGATGAATTGGCATCATTGTTACATGGGTTTTCTAATCATGTTAATTTGATACCTCTAAATGAAGTCAAAGAAAGAGGCTTGAAGGGAACAAACAAACACCAAGGTTATGCCTTTATGGAGAGGCTAAAAAGTAAAGGTATAAGTGCTACAATGCGTAGAACCATGGGAGAAGATATTGAGGGCGCCTGTGGACAATTACGTGCCAAAGTTATAAATATTACACAATAGATTGTGTTATGCTTAATTGCGTAATACTGAATGTGGTGGGAGTATGGATATTGTTGTAAAAAAAATCGCTGATAATTTTTGGGTAAAAACTAAGGATGGTATAGTACTAGCTAAACCTCGCGGAACAATGAAAGCAAGGGGAATTTTTGTGGGTGATAAAGTAAAATTAAATTCTCTTCATAGTGATATTGTAATTGAGCATATTGAAAAAAGACATAATTTGCTCATAAGACCACCTCTTGCAAATCTTGATCAACTTGTAATAGTCTTGTCGCCAATGCCAAGGCCAGATTTTTATGTGCTGGATAAACTTATGTTATTTTCATATGCATACGACATTGAACCAATACTTGTTGTAAATAAACAAGATTTATCTGATGAATTAAATGATTATGTTACTGAGGTTTACAAGCCAATTATGAAAGTTGTACTTGTTTCGGCCAAAACGGGTTATGGCATTGAAGAATTAAAATTTTTGCTAAGAAATAAATTAAGTGCCTTTGCCGGCCAATCGGCGGTAGGAAAAAGTGCACTTATAAATTCAATTATGGGTGAAGTTATTGCCAAAGAGGGTGAAATTAGTAAAAAAGTAAAACGTGGGAAAAATACAACGAGGCATTGTGAAATCTTTTGCAAAGAAGATATACTTATTGCTGATACAGCGGGGTTTACATCACTTGATGAAACTTTGCTTCCAATTCCATATTATGAACTTCCGTTATATTATAAGGATTACTTACCATATATGTCTAGATGTAGGTATTCTGACTGCAAACATATCAGTGAAGACAAGGCAGAATGTGCAGTTAAAACCGCAGTTTGTAATGGTCAACTTGACAAAGCGAGATATAATCGTTACACTGAAATATATAAAATATTAATGGATAAATGGGTGAGGACACATGGATAATTTGATTGTAGCACCATCAACAGATCCAATAAAAAATGTTAGTGAAATAATTGAATACGCACGAAGTTTGCAACATTGTGCTGATTTTTTACATTGTGACATTATGGACGGAAAATTTGTTGAAAATAAAACATATACATACAAGGGATTAAAAGAGGTTAACCAAAGGACAACAATGCCATTGGATGTGCATTTGATGGTGGAATCACCTTCAAAGTGTATTAAAGATTATTTATTAGCTGGGGCAAACATTTTGACAATACATTTTGAAGCATATAAAAACAAAAAACTGTTGGTTAGAGACTTGAAATATATAAGGAAAAAGAAAGCATTGGCAGGTTTGAGCATTAAGCCATCAACACTGGTTGCTGATATTTTGCCTTATCTTTGTTTTGTAGATGTTATTTTGGTTATGAGTGTTGAGCCGGGTAAAAGTGGTCAGGAGTTTATAGAGGATATATATAAAAAGATAGTTGAACTAAGCAAAGTCAAAAATGATTATAAATTAGATATAAAGATTGAAGTTGATGGAGGAATAACACCACCAATCAGTCAAAAACTCAAAATGTTTGGTGCCGATATGGTTGTTAGCGGAAGTTACGTTTTTAACAGCGATAACAAAGAGTTGGCAATTGATGAACTGAGGTGACACCAAGAGTAAGGAGCTTGCATATTATTATACAAGGAGAAAAACCATGAAGATAATATGCGTGAAAGCACCAAAAATATTGGCTGGAATAATTAAATTTATATTCAGAAAATCTGTTATAAAATAATAATTACATAAGCATAAAAAAACTCACCGAAAGGTGAGAATACTTATGCTTTTTTTGCTGTTTTAATGCATTTTGTGCAAGCCTTAACAGTTTTTTCTTTTCCATCAACGTTGATGGTTGTCTTTTGCAAATTTACTTCATATGTTCTGTTTGATTTACGATTGCTGTGGCTTACATTATGACCGGACATTTTTCCTTTTCCACAAATTTCACAAACTCTGCTCATAATTTCCTCCGCTTTAATTTTTAGATCTCGCATATGTTATCATTTTTTTTTTAATAAATCAAGAGTTTTAAAGCATTTTTATGAAAAATCATTAAAAACACTTGAAGTATTTGTTTTTTTGATGTATATTATTGTTGCGTTTCGTATGCTTAAAAGGAAACAATCTTGGTAGAAACAAATAATTTCTATGGCAAAATAACCATTTCAGATGAAGCGATTGCAACAGTCGCCGGTTTTGCGACACTAGATTCTTACGGTGTGGTTGACCTTGTATCGCGCAATCTTAAGGATGGCATACGAGAATTGTTAGTTAAACAACCATATTCGCGTGGTATAAAAATATCAAATGTAGAAAATAGAATATCCATCGACATTTACTGTATTTTAAAATACGGTATTTCAGTCAGCGCTGTTGCTGAAAGTTTGAAGAAAACAATAAAGTACAGTGTTGAAGACTTTACTGGTATGATTGTAGATGCTGTGAATATACATGTCGTTGGAGTTAGAGTTTAGGAGATAAAAATGCAAAAGTCCATAAACGGCGCAACTTTTAGAAAGATGATATTCGGTGGCGTTTCGCTACTCGATCAAAATAAACAATTAGTGGATTCACTCAACGTGTTTCCAGTTCCTGATGGTGACACTGGTACAAATATGTTTTTAACCATGAAATCTGCTGGAAATGAAGTGAACAATTGTCAGGACAACACCTTCCAAAGTCTTTGTGACGCATTTTCCAAGGGTGCACTTCGTGGTGCGAGAGGAAACTCTGGTGTCATTACTTCACAAATTGTAAAGGGTATGTGCACCGTGCTTGCAAATGTTGAAAACATCACAACAAAAAATTTCGCAAAAGCGATGACCGAAGGTGCTAAAGTCGCATACAAAGCAGTTACAAAGCCAAAAGAAGGAACAATTCTCACTGTGATTAGAGTCATGAGTGAGCAGGCAGTTGAAATTGCTAAAAAGGTCAGTGATCTTGAGGAGTTTTTTAAGCGAGTTCTTGAAAAAGGAGAGGAAACACTTCAGCAGACACCTGAAATGTTGCCTGTACTGAAAAAAGCAGGTGTTGTCGACTCTGGTGGAAGAGGATTAATTGTAATTTTCACTGGTTTTTACAAGGCGCTTATCGGTGAAACAGACTTTTCTGGCATTACGTTCAGTGATGGACAACCAGTACAAACTGCAGATGATGTGATTGCTGATATAAACAACTTGGCAGAAATTGAATTTGGATATTGCACCGAATACATGATCATCAACATGAATAAAAAGACAACGGAGGCCGATATTGAAAAGCTCAAAGAAAAGCTTATGGCAATAGGGGACTCTGTGTTGTGTATTGGTGATTTGCTGTTGGTTAAAGTTCACGTTCACACCAATCAACCTAACTTGGCGCTTGGCTATGCACTTGAACTTGGCGAATTATATAATCTTAAGATAGAAAATATGCGTGAGCAAAATCGTGAACTTAAGAAAAAGGCTGGCCAAAAACAAGAGAATTTAAAAGAACTTGGCATGGTTTCTGTCGCTCCTGGTAAGGGAATAGCAGACCTTATGAAGGACTTGATGATTGATGAAATCATTCAAGGTGGTCAAACTATGAATCCAAGCGCTGCAGATATCGCGCAAGCAGTGGACAAAGTCCCAGCAAAGACTGTTTTTGTTTTCCCTAACAATAAGAATATAACACTTGCATGTGAACAGGCAAAAGGGCTTACAACGAAAAATCTTGTAGTTATACCAACAAAAAATATACCTGAAGGCATTTCAGCATCGCTAGCATTTAATCCAGAAGGCAGCATTGAAGAAAACACAGAGAGTATGAACAGTGCTTTCAAAAATGTTAAGAGTGCCTCCGTAACATATGCAGTTCGTTCTACTCACGTTGATGGATTTGATTTGTCTGTCGGTGAGATCATAGGACTTGATGACAAAACAATATTGGCAAAAGGCGATTTGGTAGGTCCAACAACTGAAGATTTGATCAGCAAAATGATTGATGAGAGTGTTGTAAGCATTACGCTATTTTATGGTGAAGATGTCAATGCACAAGATGCCGAGGCACTTCGTGACACTCTTGCAAACAAATATCCCGAGTGTGAAGTGACCATCATAGACGGTGGGCAGCCGGTATATTATTATATTATATCTATGGAATGAAAATCAGAAACCTGCATTAAAGCAGGTTTTTTTTGTTGTATAAAAATGTTTAGTTAAAAACAACAAAGTTAGACAAATCAGAATAATTAATAATAAAAAAAAACATAAGCTAATAAAAAAACATTATTTCAAAAGCATAGTTTTACACATCCAATAAAAGCATTAGAAAATGCTTGCAGATATTTTAATCTTAATGATATAGAAAAAGATATTATAGAAAAACATATGTGGCCACTTACATTTAGGCATATTCCTAAAT
>ERZ1643251.1326-NODE-1326-length-28442-cov-5.699088_pt1 | contig 28442 bp, 21 predicted proteins | sample MGYA00579261_ERZ1643251 | MGnify/ENA primary metagenome ERZ1643251 (study PRJEB29033, sample SAMEA4952267) | chicken gut metagenome | biome: Broiler Chicken; feature: Gastrointestinal Tract; material: Caecum | place: Ireland | collected 2018 | study: Broiler... | reverse complement strand
TACCACTTCTGATAGTCGGCTTCGTTCGAGAGTCTGAAATCCGCGCCGAGGTCGATAAGTACGCATCCGGCGTCCGCGCATTTTACCGCCAGCTCCTCGGAGACTCCGTGCGGGACCGACGCGAATACGACGTCGCAGCGCGAGATAAGCTCGTCGGCTGAAATCAGTGTGTCTCCGAGTATTTTCTTGAAATTCGGATAGATGTCCGCGAGCTGCTGACCTTCATATGAGACCGACGATACGGCGGCAATCTCAGCGGCGGGGTGATTTACGAGCAGACGCACCAGCTCCGCGCCGGCGTAACCGGTAGCTCCGATGATTCCGACTTTGATTTTGTTCATAGCTGTAATTGTCACGGCGCGTTTATGCCGCGAGACTTCCTTTCTTTGATAATAACCATGACTTCGCCAAACGAAGTCTGCCTGCTTTATTCTGAAATTTATATCAAGACTATGCTGTCGAAAATATTATTAAACCGTATAAATTTACCGGTTCTCGGCAATAAACTTATCTACAATTGATATCTGACGCTCTACAGATTCGCGCGCCGGACCGCCACGAACTTTGCGACCATTCACGCAGTTTTCAAGCTTGATCGCTTCGTATACATCGTCCTCGAAAATATCGCAAAGAGCGCGGTATTCGTCGAGCGACAACTCCTCGAGCGTCTTGTCATTTTCGGTGCAGTATGCGACCAGCTTGCCTGAAACCTTATACGCGTCACGGAACGGCATTCCCTTTTTGACGAGATAGTCGGCGCAGTCGGTAGCGTTGATGAAGCCTTTCGCCGCCGCGGCACGTAGCCGGTCGGCGCGTACGGTCATCGTCGCGAACATCGATGTGAACACCTCGAGCGAAATCAGCGTGTTGTCAACAGCGTCGAATATCGCCTCCTTGTCCTCCTGCATATCCTTGTTATACGCGAGCGGAAGCGACTTCATCATAGTTAAAAGCGTCATAAGGTCGCCGTAAATGCGTCCGGTCTTGCCGCGCACCAGCTCGGCGACGTCGGGGTTCTTCTTCTGCGGCATTATCGACGAGCCGGTCGAATACGCGTCGTCCAGCTCGACGAACCCGAACTCTGACGAGCACCAGAGGATAATCTCCTCCGAGAAGCGGCTCATGTGCATCATCAGCATTGACAGTGCTGACGCGAGCTCGATTACGAAGTCGCGGTCGGACACGCCGTCAATCGAATTTTCAGTCACCGCCGGAAATCCGAGCAGCTCGGCGACCCTCTCGCGGTTTATCGGATAGGTCGTCGACGCCAGCGCGCCCGAGCCGAGCGGCATCACGTTCATGCGCCGCTCGCAGTCGCAGATACGACCATAGTCGCGCATAAGCATCTGCGCGTAAGCCAAAATATAATGTGCGAGGGTCACCGGCTGCGCGCGCTGCAAATGCGTGTAGCCCGCCATGACCGTGTCGATGTTGGCTTTTGCCTTATCGGATATCGCTGACAGCAGACCGAGTATTCTCGCCTTTATTTCCTTGGTTTCGGACAAAAGATACATACGGATGTCGAGCGCGACTTGGTCGTTGCGGCTGCGCGCGGTGTGCAGACGCTTGCCCGCGTCGCCGATACGATTAGTCAGTATCGTCTCGATGTTCATGTGTATGTCCTCGGCGTCAACCGAGAATTCGATCCTGCCGGCTTCGATGTCGTCGAGTATCTTATGTAGTTCGCTGACTATAAGCTCCGAATCCTCGTGGCTGATAATTCCGGCTTCGCCGAGCATTGTCGCGTGCGCGATCGAGCCTTCGATGTCCTGTTTGTACATTCTGCCGTCAAATGAAATCGACGAGTTGAAGTCGTTGACTCTCGAGTCAACGTCCTTCTTGAATCTTCCTGACCATAATTTCATAAATGACAACAGATTTTGCGGCTCCGGAGCAAATCTTCACAACGAAGCCGCAAAATCCTCCTCTTTCCCGATATTTGATTATTTGTTGTCGCGGCGAGCGTCGAGCTTAGCCTTTTCCTTTATCGGCAGCCCGAACAGATTGATAAAGCCGGCGGCGTCCGCCTGATTGTAATCCTCGTCCTCGCCGAACGACGCCGTCTGCTCGTCGTAGAGAGTGTACGGAGAGGTTACTCCGGCGTTGATTATGTTGCCCTTGTAGAGCTTCAGCTTTACGTCGCCGGTCACGCGCTCGTTAACCTTGTCGACGAACGCACAGATAGCTTCGCGCAGAGGTGTGAACCACTGTCCGTTGTAGGTCAGCTCAGCCATTCTCGGTCCGATCTGCGAGTACATGAAGTGGAAGGTCTCCTTGTCAAGAGTGATGGTTTCGAGTACATTGTGAGCCTTGTAGAGGATAGTTCCGGCGGGAGTCTCGTATACGCCGCGGCTCTTCATGCCGACGAGACGGTTCTCTACTATATCGAGCAGACCGATTCCGTTCTCGCCGCCGAGCTTGTTCAGCTTCTCAACGAGAGTTACCGGGTCACACTCAACTCCATCGATCGCGGTCGGAATACCCTTTTCAAAATGAATCGTCACATATGTAGGCTTGTCGGGAGCCATCTCGGGCGACACGCCCAGCTCGAGGAAGCCTTCCTTGTTGTAGTTCGGCTCGTTTGCCGGCGACTCGAGGTCGAGACCCTCGTGCGACAGGTGCCAGATGTTCTTGTCCTTGGAATAGTTCGTCTCGCGGTTGATTTTCAGCGGTACGTTGTGCGCCTCGGCGTAGTCGATCTCCTCGTCACGCGACTTGATGTCCCACTCTCTCCACGGAGCGATTATCGCCATATCCGGAGCGAACGCCTTTATTGTCAGCTCAAAACGCACCTGGTCGTTGCCCTTGCCGGTGCAGCCGTGGCAGATCGCGTCAGCGCCTTCCTTGAGCGCGATTTCAACGAGCCGCTTTGCGATGCAGGGGCGAGCGTGCGACGTGCCGAGCAGGTAGTCCTCGTATTTCGCGTCAGCCTTGAGGCAGGGCCAGATGTATTCCTCGATGTATTCGCGGCGCAGGTCTTCAATGTAGAGCTTCGACGCGCCGGTCTTTATCGCCTTTTCCTCGAGTCCGTCAAGCTCGGTTCCCTGTCCGACGTTGCCTGAAACGGCGATGACTTCGCAGTTGTTGTAATTTTCTTTCAGCCACGGTATGATTATCGACGTGTCGAGTCCTCCCGAATAGGCCAAAACTACTTTCTTTATCTTCGACTTGTCCATTGTAATTATCCTCCGTTTAATATTCGATATATATCATATTTCGCGTCATATAATTTGCGCGGCGTATTTGCCTTTGTATGAATATTATACACCTATTTTTGTATAAATGCAAGGCTAAACCTGTATAATGATGAATAAATATTCAGCGGCATCTTTTGTCAACCTGAACAAATATGTATATTCGCCAGAATATGTATATTCGCCGACAAATGTATATTTGACGTAATAATATCACTATATTATTATAACCCAAAACGGCAAAAAAATCAATACAAACTTGCGCACAAAACGGGGAAAATATATTCGCGCCTATATAAGGCGTTATGAAATTAATGATAAAGGATTGATATAATTGACCAAAACGCGCGGAATTTCCCTGCTGCTCGCGGCGTCTCTTCTGATTTTGCCGACCGCTGCATCCGCCGACTCGAGCAGTGAATGTCATTGGTATATCAAGAAAAACGACTCGCATTCGCAGCCGCCGCTGCCGTCTGAATTCAGCTTTATCGAGGACTACGGCGGATATTATCTCGACCGCGACCATGGCGACGACTGCACCGAAAAGGTGATCTACCTCACGTTCGACGCCGGTTATGAAAACGGCAATGTCGAAAAGACGCTCGACATCTTGAAAAAACACAACGCTACCGGCTGCTTCTTCATCCTCGAGAATCTCGTCCGCCGCAACACCGACCTTGTCAAGCGAATGTTTGACGAGGGTCACACAGTCGCGAACCACACGATGAAGCACAAAAATATGGCTAAAATCACCGACAAAAAAGAAATCGAGACTGAGCTCACTGGACTCGAGCAGCTCTGCCTTGAGCTGGTCGGCGAAAAGCCCGCCAAGCTCTACCGTCCGCCGGAGGGCTCGTTCTCCGAGGACAATCTGAAAATCGTAAATGAGCTCGGTTATAAGACAATCTTCTGGAGCTTCGCATATGCCGACTGGGACAACGACAAGCAGATGGCGCCCGACAACGCGCTCGCGAAGCTGCTATCGCATACGCATAACGGCGAAATTCTGCTATTACACCCGACCAGCTCGACCAACGCCAAGATCCTCGACGAATATCTGACGAGACTTGAAGCTGACGGCTACCGCTTCGCCTCGCTTGAGGAGCTGTGCGGCATATGACGCGCGGCAAATTCCGTATCAAAGTCTGTATTCACACACTCATCTCATTCGCAATATTCGTGTCGGCGGCAATTCTGCCAATCTCTGCCGGACAAAACCCAGACAAGGTGGAGACGGTATACTCGCATAACAATGATTCAAAACGAATCGCGCTGACCTTCGACGATGGACCACATTACAAATACACCGCAGAAATCCTCGACATTCTCGCCGAATACGACATCAAAGCCACATTTTTCGTTGTCGGTATGCTCGCCGAGCGCTATCCTGAATTGATCCTGCGCGAGCTTGCCGAGGGACACGAGGTCGGCAACCACACCTGGTCGCATCCGAAGCTTGGAAAAATCTCCGAGTCGGAGCTGTCGAGCGAGCTTATTAAAACCGAGCGGGTGCTAAATGAAATCGCCGACTACCGTCCGAAGCTCTTCCGTCCACCCGAGGGCAATACAAGCAAGATTGTCGAATCGGTCGCTCAGAAAAACGACTATTCGATTGTGATCTGGTCAGTCGACACGCTCGACTGGGCGCACACTCCTACCGACAAAATAGTTGAAACTGTGCTTGACAAAACCTGTGCGGGCTCGATTATCCTATGTCACGACTTCATCGGCAGCAACAGTCCTACCCCCGACGCGTTGCGCAGATTCATCCCCGCGCTGCTTGACGAGGGCTACAAATTTGTGACCGTCTCCGAGCTGATCGCGAACTGAATACTATGATTAATGCCAGAAAAACCGGAACGCGGGCATATACCCGCGCTCCGGCTTTTATTCGTTCTGCGTGACCAAGTAAAAACAATCGCAATGTGCCGAAATCCGTGTCGCTTTAATATCGTTCAGGGCTTAAGCGAGCCGTCGGTTTCGATGATGTCAGCTTGATATCTTTCAAGCGCTTCGGTACGCTCGCTCTCCTTGGTGAGCAGCCAAACGCCGAGTCGAGCGATATTATGTATCTTTTTGGCAAGCTCATCGCTAACCGGCGGATTCTTGCACCACGCGGTGCGCTCATTGTCAAAGCGAATCCAGACGCAGACGCGCTCGCGCGGCACAAGCTCGGACAGTCGGGCGAGATTCTCGTCCGTGACCGGACCGTCGTAATGCAGCTGCGAATTCGGGAATCGGTGTAGTATCTTTTCGATAAAGTCAAAGCTATTTGCCGTAAATCCGACAAATTCAGCCGCGCCCATGCGCTCGACCGTATCGAAGAATATCTCCTGCTGCGCCTCGTTATGACTTTGCAGCACATTGTCGAATTTCAGCAATATCCGGTTAGCGGCGGCAAATTCGAGCACTTCTTCAAGTGTCGGCAGCTTCTCGCCGCGAAACTGCTCTCCCGCTGCGATCCCGTAATCATATTCGAGCGCGTCGGCGAGAGTGAGCGAGCTTATCGGAAGCGAAGATTCTATTTTCGAGCCGTCGCGGCGGCGCGCGGTTCGGTTTATCGTATGGTCGTGCAGTATTACGCAGCGGTCGTCGGCGGTGAATTTAGTGTCAAGCTCTATCATATCGTAGCCTAACCGAACCGCGGCCGAAAAAGCTGCGAGCGTATTGCCCGGATATTCGGTCGAAACGCCCTGATGCGCCTCAAGCATATACTTTTTCATTTATAAGACCCTGACTTTGCAGAGCAAAGCACCCTTTCCTTATCAATTTTTGAACTGCGAAAGAACCTCGTCAAGCTGGGTTTCGACGCTCTCTTGCCATGAAGCGAGCATGGAAGACAGGTCGTAGTTATCGTTTGCCATCTCGGTATAAATCGCGTCGCTGAATTCTACGCCTATAATTTTGATGACATAGGAGACACTGTTGTGGATAAGATCGAGCATTTCGAGCGAATCCTCGTCGCGCGCCACCTTGCCCTTGAGCATATTGTCATAGTACGCGGGCAGAACGGTGATGTGCGACTGGTACGCCATTTCTTCCATGACCGCGCCGGCAAAATCAAGGTCTGAACAGGTTACCGGCACAAGCATTGCGTGCGGATTCGGGCTGACGTTCCAGTAGCTCTCCTGCTCTTCATCGTACTTCGGAATCGGGAGTATACCAAAATCGACATCTGTGTCGCGCAAATTGGGCGCTGAACCGAGCGAGTCAACTATAAACAGAGCCTGACCGCTCTTAAGCATATTTACGGCATTGCCTACATAGAACAGATTGCCGTTGTTCATAATGTCGAGTATGCGCGTGTATACCGTATTGAAACGCTCGGTGAAGCAGTTGAAGTACGGCACTCCGTCGTCGCCCTGCATTACAATCTCACAGTCAGCTCCGGTGAGCAGCGCCTCGCCAAGACCGGTGACACCCCAGTTGACAATTCCGTAACGGTCGTTTCCGTCAAAGCGCGTGTCGCCGTTTAAGTCGGATACCGCCATTAACGCGTATTCTTCGAGCTTATCAAAAGTCCAGGTTCCGTTTCGCACCATATCGTAGAGATCGGGCAGCTGTAAATCGGTAGCCATCTCCTTATTAAAATATATTGTACGGCAATTGTCGGTCTGGGTCGTTATCGAATCGTTGAAGGTGTAGAACAGCTTGCCCTCGAACGAGAGCTTTTCCTCGGCATTCTGATCCCACCATACCTTGTCAAGGCTGATGTTCGGTATCTCATAAAAGTCGATACAGTAATTTTCGAGCACAAGACTCATAACGTTCGAAAGGTCGGCAAAAGTAAGGTCGGCAAAATCATCGGCAGCGGCGACGCTGGTTTTAATCTGCGAAAGCGTTCCGTCCGTGACCTCAATGGTGATCCCGAGCCGGTCCTCGGTGTCCATGCAGCGCTGATACAGCGAGTCCGAATAGACGTCGCCGGTCATTTCCTCGGGGTATATGTTGGGCTCTATGTATTTGGTTTCCAGTCCGAAGCCATTGAATATGCGATAAGTACGACCCGCGTACTTATCCGTAGCCTCCGGCGGAGTCGTAGTCGGATCGGCGGTTTCGGCGCTCGACACGGTCTCGACGCCGCTGTTGTTGTTCGTAGTTACAGGCTCATTGCTGTCGCCGCAGGAAATCAGCGAGGTCGTAAACGCAGCGCATATCGCGAGCAGCACAATTCTTTTATTCATAATTTGCATGAATTTTACCAGCTTTCGTTTTTTTTTAGAATCTCGAAAATACATATAATTCGTGGCAAAGTAAATTGACGCGTATCATCGATTTATCTTTTCATTCATATCGTATTTATGAGATCACTTTAACAACCTCGCGTCATCCCCCTCGCGCGGCAGCGGTTATTAGCCTGTTTCGCTGATTGAAACTTGTCTCTTCAGAGTGCGGATATCGGTATGACGCGGCGGGTTTGTGCCCTCGGTGAGGCAGGCCGCGCTGCCGAAAGCGACTGCCAGCCGCAGAGCCTCCGACGCGTTTCTGTCCTCGTCCCAAAGCAGCGAGTATTCAGCCGCGATAAAGCCCGCTATCATGCTATCTCCCGCGCCTATTGTCGATTTCGCGTCGATTTTCGGCGCACAAGCGCTGATTATGTGTCCGTCCGACGCAAGCAGTGCTCCGCGGGCTCCAAGGCTCACAAGCACATTTTCGACGTCCGACGAAAGCGCGATGAGAAAATCACGCGCGTCCGCTTCGCTCGCAGTCCCGATATAAGCGGCCAGCTCCTCCTCGTTGGGCTTGATCAGCCAAGGCTTAACCCGCCTTATAGAGTCAATTCCGATCGACTTCGAATCGATGACCAGCTTGACTCCGCGCTCGCGCAGCGACAGCAGAAATTCGACTGCCGATTCTTCATCCATACCGACCGGCAGACTGCCGGTAAAGGTCACGATATCGCCCGGATTTATGTCGAGCAGACCGCCGACATTGTCGAACACATCAGGCGTGCTCTCGAAGCCTTTGAACGAAAGCCGCGTCTCCTTGCCCCCGTCGGGGTGTATCGTGATGTTTTCGCGTATCCGTCCGGGCACTGATATGGCTTTGTAGCTGATCTGTTCGGCTTCGAGCTTCGACTTGAATTCGGAGCCGTTCTCCTCGCCGAGCACGACCAACGCGAGATTCGGTATGCCGTTCGCGTTCAGAGCGCGGGAGATGTTAACCCCCTTGCCGCCGATGTCACGGCTGACGCTCGAAGCTAAATTCTCGTGCTCGACTAAAAATGACGGGATCGACGCGTGTATGTCGAACGCCGGATTCAAGGTCAGCGTAAATATTTTCATTTTATGACCATGACTTCGCGATGGCGAAGTCTCCTTTCTTAGTCTGAAAATTTACTTTATACTTCTACGCCGACCCATTCATACGGCTGCGCCGCCGCTCTGATCGCCGCTGCGCGGACAGCCGCGATGGCAATTGTCTCCTCGTGAGGCACAATGACGCGACCGGTGTCGAAGAATTCGATGAGACTGTCGATGCACCGCGTCCAGAATTCACCGCCCACCTTAAATTCGGAATAGCTGCCGTCACAATATCCGAGCTTCATCGAAAAATCCGCGCCGTTATACTGATTGGTTTCGGCGGTGCGCCCATCCTTGAATTCAATGAGAATCGACGGGAATTTGTCATTTCCGACCGACATCACGCGCTTTATATCGCAGCCCATCAATTTGACGATAGGTTCGAGCTGATGTATCAGATACATCTTGAACTCGCCGCCGCCGAAAGCCTGAAGGCGGGAAATAGCCTTCGGTACGTCTTTATAAACGTCGGCAAAGCGCAGCGCCGACGACGACCAACAGGGCGTGCCGTATTTGTCGGCGATATCGAAAATAGCGCGCGCGGTCTCGGCGTCGGGCGCGAAGGTCTTGTCGATATAGGTGCGCTTTCCCGATTTCAGCGCCGCTTCGGAAAGGCGCAGATGCTGCTCGGGATTGTCGGGCGACAGGACTATAAGCACGTCGCTTTTTTCAATAAGCTCGTCCATCGACGTTTCCAGTGGTATGTTCATATCTGCCGACCACTTCTCATTTGTGCGTCCGCCGGGACGGGGTGACGGAACCTCCGCGTACGCGAGCGCGACCTCATAACGTCCGCCCGACTGCTTGGATATCATTTTAGGATAATTGTTCGAGTGCCATTCATCGAGATAGTAATCGATGAATCCGATCTTTTTCGCGTTCATTGTGAATACCTCTTTTTACTATAGTAAATCAGCAAACCTGCCAAAGCCGGTCCATTGCCTCGGCAGCGGCTCGTCAACGGCTGTAATAATAATTACATCTTAACAAATGTAGAATATCTGATTGAAATGCAATTATTACGGCGATTGACATATTCCGCGCGGTATGCTATAATTATAATAACACAAATGATTATTTGAGTCAATATCAGCCGATAAAGTTTAAAAATAATCATTATTTTGAATATATCAATCATAAATAATCATCAGGAGGGTTGATATATGCTGATAAACGAACGGCAGCAGAGGATATTGGAGCTGCTATCATAAAACCCCGCGCTGAACGTAAAGTCGCTCGCCAATCTGCTTCATGTAAGCGAGCCTACGATAAGACGAGATTTTACCGAGCTTGCCGATCGGCACCTCTTGACCAAATTCTATGGCGGCGCAAAGCTCGTTCACGGAGCGGCGGACAGCGAGATACCGTTTATGCTGCGCGAGAACGAACGCAGTCAGACAAAAGTCGAGATGGGCAAAAAAGCCGCCGAGCATATCGCCGACGGAATGGTGATAATGCTCGACGGCTCGACAAGCGCGTATTACATAGTCCCATATCTTCAGCGCTTCAAGGACCTTATCGTAGTCACCTCGGGCGCAAAAACCGCGGTCGCGCTCGCTGAACGAAATATCCGCACCTATTCGACCGGCGGTCAAATGATAACGCATTCCTTCTCGCTCGTCGGTGAAGAAGCCGAGAGCTTTATCAGGAAAATCAACGCGAATATTTGCTTTTTTCCTGCCGAGGTCTTACACTCGACGGTATCATGACTGACGTATCAGTCGCTGAAGTAAACCTGCGCCGGGTAATGTTTTCGCACAGCAAGAAAAAAGTCCTGCTCTGCGACAGCTCGAAGTTCGGCAAGACTTATTTTTATAATCAGGGCAGGCTCGATGAGGTTGACGAGCTTGTGTCCGACAAACCCTTTGTCCTCGAAAATAAGCCTTGACCGTATTTCAGCCGAGAGCATCATATTCGGCAAAGCATTTTTTTCATCGATAACTTTTTCTCCGCCAATAACTAATGCCCCAAAGCTAACAACCGGGCTAAAAAGTTTGTTTTTTGAAAGAACAGGTTGTAATTTTCGCTTGTACTATATGTAAAAAGACGGTATACTATTTATAGCCGCAAGTCGGCAAACACTCTTTATTTTTACGTATATGCGGCAAATTGAATGAAAGGAAGCTTTTATATAAGCTCAGGCAGTAATCATCATGAAGAATACAAATTTTGAAAGCACCTCCCGACGGTCGCTGGCAATGCTGTTGGTTTTATTGACCTTGTCGAATTTCGCGTGTGGCAGTACCGACAATACCGAACCCGATAGCACGACTGACGGCAGCACATCTGACGGCACCTCAAGCGCTACCGACAGCGCCGATACGACAGTGGCAATAGACGAGCTTGAGGTGCGCGACCTTGACGACCGTGACATCAACATTCTGCTGCGCAGCGAATGGGATTATGAGTTCATGATCGATGAGGAGAGCGGCGACACCGTCTCTGACGCGATCTACAAGCGCAATACCGCGGTCGAGGACAGCTACAACTGCAACCTCAATTTTATCGACTTCGCCGGCGACTGGGCGAATCACGATAACTTTACAAACATAATACACAATTCGGTGCTCGCCGGAGACGGCGCGTATGACTTCATCGCCGGTTATCAGGCTGTGCTTACGCTTAACATCCAGAACGGCGACCTTATGAATCTATATGAAGTGCCGCACCTCGAGCTCGACGCGCCGTGGTGGACCGAAGCCGGAATTGAGGAGCTGACCTTCAATGGTCGCTGCTATCAGGTCGGCGGAGATATCGCGGTCTCACTGCTCGAGGGCATCAACTGTATGTTCTACAACAAGCAGCTCGCCGAGGATTTCAGCATACCCGACCTGTATGAGCTGGTGCGCGCCGGCGAATGGACGCACGACAAAATGCTCGAAGTCAGTCGCGACATATATTTGGATGTGAATTCGGACGGGCTCAAAGGCACTGAAGACCGCTTCGGCTTTATCTCGCAGGGATCATACATTAGGACATATGTAGTGGCATATGACACGCCGACGATATCCGACGAGGGCGAGCTCATATGGAACACCGAACATACGATAAATGTAATTGAAAAGCTGGTCGACTGCTTCGCCACGCCCGATGTGTATGAGACTAAGGACAACGCGGAGAGCGAAAAGCTCTTCTCTGAGGGTCGCGCGCTGCTCATGAACTGCACGCTCGGCACCGCGTCGAAGCTGCGCTCGATGGACGACGATTTCGGCATCATCCCCTACCCCAAGTTTGACGAGAACCAGGAAAACTACATGACAACGACTGCAAACGATGTCTCGATGATCTGTGTGCCGGTAACCGCGCCCGACCCCGAAATCAGCGGACTTATAATTGAAGCGCTCTGCCGCGAGTCGCACGACACAGTCGCGCCCGCGTTCTATGAGGTCGCGCTCAAGAGCAAATACACACGCGACGAGAATTCTGCCGAGATGATCGACCTGATACGCGAATCGCTGACCTTCGATTTCGGTTGGATTAGCTCAATGGCGACTATCGTCTCGGGCGCGCAGTATCAGCTCATGGTCGAGGCAGGCAACAAGGATTTCGCGTCATGGTACGCGGCGAATGAAGCCGAGATTCAGGCGGGAATCGACGGATATCTTTCGGTATACCGCGAATAACGCGATATTTTGATTAACAATACGATATTCCCGATTTAATATTGAACCTATGTAAAGGATAAAACCAACTTGAAACAAATCGATACAATCATATTCGGCGCGACCGCGCTCGCATTGCCGCTCGCTTACAGTCTCGGCGAACGCTGTCTGGTCATTGAGCGCGGCTATTCGGCGGGCGCGGAGTTCGTCGACGCGCTTGTCGCGACGCCGACCGGAGTGTGTGAACCGGAGACTCGGCTCGCCGCGCGGCTGCGAGACGAGCTTACCGAGTCGGGTATACTCGCGCCTGACGGCAGAATACACATACTCGCGCTCGGCGGTCTGCTCGCGAAGCACTACCTTGAAACCGGCTGCCACCTGCTGCTCGGAACAGTGCCGGTTTCGGTCAATCAAATCTCAGACGGATTTGCGGTCGAGCTGTTCAACCCCGAGCAAGGTTACTTAAGCTACCATGCAAAAGGGGTGATCGACACGCGGGCGCTCGGGCACATGGACTTTGAAAAGAGCTTCGGACTGCTGCTCTGCGGCGACAGCTCGCTCAAAAAATACGACGACGGCAGCGCGTACCTGCTGCGCGGTCGCTTCGACGACGAGTATATCCTGCGCCTGCGCGTCGGGCGAAACGCCACGATACCCGAGTCCGAGCTTGCGGCCGACGAATATCTCGCACACAATCGCGATAAGCTCGGGCACGCCAAGGTCGCCGGAATCGCGCTCGCGTTTGGATATAAATTTTCGTCGCCGCTCGATATTGTGCGGGACGGAGTCAGATACATACCGTCAGCCGCCTATCCGGACGCGCTGTCGGCAGTCAGCGGAGGTGAGCGGATATGGCTTTGAATGAACAAAATCAGTTGTGTTCAGTTGACTTGAATCGGTCGGAATCGATTAACTCGATTAGCTCGATAGATTTGAAGCGAAAGACTCTGGTGAATTCGCTTCCGGTCGAATCGAGCTGGAGCGGCGAGTTCGACTATCAATGCGATGTATGCGTGGTCGGCGCGGGCACAGCCGGCGCGATAGCCGCGATAGCCGCGGCAAAGCGCGGACATTCGGTCATAGTCTGCGACTCCGCTCCGATCGCGGGCGGCAGCGCGACCGCGGCCTGCGTCTGGGACTACTACTACGGCTCGGACGGCGGACTTTATTCCGAGGTCAACGCCGATGCCGACTCGGCGTCAGACATATACCTAAAATCGACGTCAGGTCAGCCCGGCTCGAAGCGCAGCTATACGACCGCGCAAAAAAGTCTCGCGCTCGCTAAATTCTTCGATAAATACAATATCAAAGCCTTTTATTCGTCATATGTCACCGATGTCTTTGTCGACTCAAACAAGGTCTGCGGAGTCGCGATAAATGACGGCGAGCGCACAAGCACAATATCGGCAAAGGTCGTAATCGACGGCGCGGAGGGCGCGGTCTGTCGGCTGCTCGGACTGAATACGCTCGGCGGGCGCGTGTCCGACGGCAAATCGGCGCGCTTTTCGCGCACAGTCGGCGTGATGAGCGGCGGATATCTGCTCGGTCGCTGGCGGTTCTGCGGCGATTTCGCCGGAGCTGATACAGAGAAGGCGGCGCGGCTCGACTACGAATACGCGGCCGAGCCTCCCTGTTCAGTCGAGCGGCTCGACGAGAGATGCCGGCTTTACTCGCTCGGTTATGAGACCGGTCGGCGCGAAGTTCCCTGTGTCGAGACCGAACAGGTTTATCTGTTCTCCGACTACCTCGACGGCAAGCGACCCGACAGCGCGATATTCTATACAACCTCGCCGCTCGACAACGCCAATCCGGATTTGTGGAACGAGGATGAGGACTTTCAGGACTGGCAGCTGCTCTGCGATATGCACGCATACGGAGTCTCGGTCGGCGTCACGCCGAAAATGCTGATCCCGAAAGGAATCGACCGGCTGCTGGTCGCCGGAAAGCATATTGGCACCGGACACACGATGACCTCGACCGTCCGTATGAAGTCGGACATGGAGAAGTGCGGCGAGGCGGCAGGAGTCATAGCTTCGCTTACAATCGAGTATGAAACAACTACATTCGACGTCGCGGACGCACATATCGATGAGCTGCGCGGAATATTGGGTGCGAGCGGCTGTTATAATCCGGAAAATGACCGTGGGATATGCGATTTGAATGATCCGACCGGCAATACATGGAAGTCCTGCCATCTGCCGGTCACCGCCGAGGAACTTCGTGAATCGCTGTCGTCGATACATCCGTCGCTCGGGTTGATTTCGGTGCGGCTCGGTATGCCGGAGCAAGTGAATGAGCTTTTGCGCGGCTTTCTTGATGAGGGCGGGCTGCTGCGCGAAAACGCCGCGATCGGGCTTGGACTGCTGCGCGACGAGAGCTGTATTCCGGTGCTACATGAGATACTCGACGGCGGAGTCAAGACCTATCTATACGAGTCGCCGGTGAAGTATCAGTACCCATGGCTGCACGCGACCGAGCTCTGCAATTATATCAAGGCGGTCTGTCTAATCGGCAGATTCGGTCGGGCTGACGACCGGCTGCGGCTCGAAAAAATCGCCGCGTACAGCGGCGACGACTCGCACCTTTTGAAAGCAGCCGAATACGCGCGCGCCGCGCTGAAATCATACGATCGTCAGGCGTGATAACATAATATATGGACGGCGCAGACTCATTCTGTGCCGTCCATTTTTGTTATATTACATTCACTGCGCGATAGTTTCAACTCCGAGCTGTCCGTCTCCGACGTCGAGCGCATAACTCCAAACGACGACGTCGCCGTCGCGCAGCGCGTAGCGCGAGCTGCCATAGTTCGGCTGCCAGCCGTTCACTGTGTATACCCAACCCGAAAACTCGCCCGCGTCGAATTCATACAGATTTCCGATCCCCTCGATATACGCCGAGTTGTAGAGCGGAGTGTCGACGAACTCCATGTGAATCGAGTTCTGCCGACAGACGCGGCTTAACAGATTGAACACGCTCTCACCGCCGTAGAACACGACCTCTGTCGCGGGAAATATCACTCCGTCCTCGGGCACAAGCTCAAGCTTGTCCGGGTCGAGCTCGTCGGCGCCGTCGCCGAGCAGCGCGTCGCAGACAATCGAAATTGTGCAGGTGTATTCGGCGTCCTCAATGACCGCGTCCTGCGGCTCGACCGGCTCGGGCATACCCTCGGGCACCGGATCGGTTAAGTATATGTCGGTCTGCGACTCGCCGCAGCCCGCGACGAGCAATAATATAGTCACGGCTGCTAATAAAATCAGCTTTTTCATATCATCATTATAGCCGCCGCGACGCGGCGGCACCCTTTCTGATATCGTTTTCTGTGAAAATGTGTGCCGCACAATTTCAGCGTCATATCAGCTTCGCGCCGCTGAGCAGCGCGTATATCATCATCGCGGTCTCGCCGCGCAGCACCGGGTCGAGCGGACGCAGGTTCAGAGCCATGACGTCGAGTATCCCCTCGTCGCAGCAGAACGCGAGCGACTCGCGCGCCCACGACGACGACTTGATGTAGTCGGCAAACGGCGACAGCGTGTTGCGTATCGCGACCGAATCGCGGGTCGTGTCAAAGCCGCAGAGCTTCGCGGCGCGCGCCACTACTACCGCCGCGGCTTCGCGCGTTATCCTGCCATCGGGGTCGTAACGATTCGAGCCGACTCCCTCGATAAGCCCGTATCTTACCGCCGCGGCGACATATTCGGAGTACCAAGCGTCGCTCGCGACATCGACAAATCCGGACGATTTGCCGCCCGACGTGAGTCCGAGCGCACGGACAATAATTGCCGCGAATTCGGCGCGGGTCAGACTGTTGTCCGGACGGAAGCTGACGTCCTCGTAGCCGGTCAGAATGCCGCGCGACGCGAGCGCTTCGGCCGCGGTCAGGCATTCGTGCGAATTTTCGCCGCCGATATCACTGAATTCGACCATGCCCGAAATCGACGGAACCTTTACCGCCGGATTTTTGCCGGACAGCCCCTGTGTGGTCGACGGCTCGCTCGTGTCGGGCGTGACGTCCGAATAGTCGAACAGCGAATTTTTGCCCGACTGCATACGGTCTACTGCCGTGAGCGCGAGCAGCGCCTGTTCTGTCGCCATGCGATTGTATTCGAGCTGCGATTTCACGTGCGCGTAGCCGTCTCCGGCGCGGTAGCTCTCGAGGTTGCCGGAGAGCGAGCTGTCCTTGGTGAACCGCTTGTCGTCCGGATCGATTCCCAGCTTTGACAGCGCGATTATCACGTATGACGTAACCTCCGAGCTCTCGCCCCAGCGCGATGGAAATCCGCCGCTCTTTCCCTGCGCGCCCGACAGATATTCGACGCCGCGGTCAATCGCGTCCGACACGTCGTCTCGGTCTGAATAGTTCGCGAGCGCGAGCAATGCCATCGCGGTATATTCGACTTCCGAGCCGTCCAGCCCGCCGAACGAGCCGTCCTCCTGCTGATAGCCGAAGATGTGCTCGATCAGCTTGTCGCGGGTCGTGCGGGTCTTGACGCCGGTCGGATAGCTGATCTGATAATCGCCCGAATCGAGCGCGATCAGGGCCCATGCCGCGCCGTTCATTCCCTGCTTTATCACGGCGTCGAAGTCGCCGAGCGGCTTCACAAGGTCGTAACCGCCGACATCGCGCGGGTCGCGTCCAATCGCGCCGAGCGCGAGTATCAGTCGGCTGTATTCGGTGTATCGGCTCTGATGAAGTACACCGTCGAGCGCGGCGACATATTCGACCGCGTTGACATAATATGTGTCGGCGAGCGACTTTTCGAGCCTGTCGGCACGCGCGAGCGCGACGACCGTCCAGTCGCCGCCAATGCTCGCCGGCATCAGCGACGGCGACGCGTCAGCGAGTTCGCCATACAAATCAACCGCGCCGAGCGGCAGTATGAATATGACTGCCGCGAGCAAAAATGCAACAATTCTTTTCATTATGCTGTCTCCATTCTGCATACAGAATAAGTTCAAAATCAAAATGAACCGCTGTCCGGCGCGACAGCAAATGTGTCAGCCCGACAGCGGTATCGCGTTTATATTATTATAGTCGATAGCGACAGCTTTGTCAAGTCTGATTGTATAAATAACGTGAGTTCGAGACGATTGCCATATAATGGAACTATACAATATAAATAGTCCCGCTGTCAGCATTTTTTCCGAGCGGTCAGTCAGCCGCCTTATCGCCAAAGATGTAGAGGTAGTAGTCCTCAAGCGTCGGAGCAACCTTGAGCGCGCCGTCGTGCGGCGGCTCGTCAGACAATACGCGCACAATCGCCTTTCCGCTCACATCGTCGCGCGCGATGTTGATGACGCGCAGCCGTTCCTGTATCGACTGTACCTCCGACTCGCCGCACGGGATATTCCAGACCTTGCCGTCAATCCGCCGCGACAGCTCGTGCGGCGGGGCGTTGTCGACGATGACTCCCTTTTTGAGCATGACTACACCGCGTGCGATGAACTCGATATCCGACACTACGTGCGTCGCGATAATTACAATCTTGTTGAACGCGATTTTCGAGATGTAGTTGCGTATCGCGATCCTTTGCTTCGGGTCGAGACCGGCGGTCGGCTCGTCGAGTATCAGTATCTCGGGGGCGCCAAGCACAGCCTGCGCGAGCGTCAGTCTCTGCTTCATTCCGCCCGACAACGCGCCGATTTTGCGCCGTGGTACGTCGTCCAGCTCAACCGCGCTGAGGATTTCGGGTATCTGCGACTTTGCCGACGCTTTGTCCATTCCTTTGAGCGCGGCCATATACCACATGAAGCGCTCAACCGTGAAGTTCGGGTAAAGCCCCGGGTACTGCGGCATGAAGCCGAGCTTCTCGCGGAATCGGACGCCCATTTTCAAAACGTCCTCGGTTACGCCGTCGTCGCTCGTATAGCTGATAGTCCCCGAATCGGCTTTGAGATTGTCGGTAATTATGTTCATCAGCGTCGACTTGCCCGAGCCGTTCGGTCCGAGCAGCGCGTATATGCCCGGCTCGAGCTCCAACGTGAAGTGGTCGAGCGCGAGATTTGTGCCGTAGGATTTTGTGACGCCATTGATATTCAGCTTCATAACTAACCTCCTTGTGTTATATTGTCAACGAATGTAAAACCGCCTGTTTGCCATATGACACAAATTAAATGACAATGCAGACAGCTCGTTTATTTCGCGGCTTTCTCGTTGTTCTTTATACAAATTATACCATATAATTGTATCATTGTCAAGCAATATTGAATAATTGACAATATACACAAAATCATCAAAGCGAAATTGTGTCAATCAACGAGATATTCTGCCAAGCCGGTATTATTTCGGTTCGTTTGAAGATTGGCATTGACAAAATATACATTTTATTATATAATAAAGTCAGATTCAACCTCTATACCCGATATTCCCGCGCGGATATATGGTTCCGCGCTGACCACACCCCGAAAAGGAGAAAGGAAGCTTTATTAAAGCTACGGTTACATTTATGAAACACGACCAGACCACGACCGCGCTCGGTATCGAGCTCGGTTCGACACGTATAAAGGCGGTGCTGATAGCCCCGGACGCGACGCCTTTGGCTTCGGGCAGCTACGACTGGGAGAACGAGCTTGTCGACGGCTTGTGGACCTATTCGCTCGACGCGGTGCGGCTCGGTCTCCGGACCGCGTATACAAACCTCGCCGCCAACTACAAGGAGAAATACGGCGAGGAGCTGACAAGCCCCGGCGCGATAGGCATATCGGCGATGGAACACGGCTACCTGCCGTTTGACGCCGACGGCAATCTGCTCTGCCGCTTCCGCACCTGGCGCAACACGAACACCGGACGCGCCGCCGAAGCCCTGACCGAGTTGTTCGGTTTCAACATCCCGATGCGCTGGAGCATCGCGCACCTTTATCAGGCGATACTCGACAACGAGGAGCACGTACATAAGCTCGCGTTTCTGACTACTCTGTCGGGCTATGTACACAGACTTCTGACCGGACAGAAAGTACTCGGAATCGGCGACGCGAGCGGTATGTTCCCGCTCGACAATAAAACGCATGGCTACGACGCCGAGATGACAGAAAAATTCGACTCGATTCTCGCTGAGCGCAAATACAGCTTCAAGCTCCGCGACGTCCTGCCAAAAATATTAGAAGCCGGAGCCGACGCCGGACATCTGACCGCCGACGGCGCAAAGCTGCTCGACCCGTCGGGCAAGCTCAAAGCCGGAATCCCGCTCTGCCCTCCCGAGGGCGACGCCGGAACCGGCATGGTCGCGACGAACAGCATTCAGCCTCGCACCGGCAATGTCTCTGCCGGTACATCGATATTTTCAATGCTCGTGCTCGAGCGCCCATTGTCGCGCGTCTACCCCGAGATTGACATTATCGCCACTCCCGACGGACTGCCGGTCGCGATGGCGCATGGCAACACCTGCACATCCGACCTCGACGCATGGGTCAGGCTGTTCGGTCAGATGACCGAAGCCGCCGGCGCGAAGCTCGACAAGCCGCGGCTGTACGACCTGTTCTATCAGTACGCGCTCGACGGCGAACCCGACTGCGGCGGTCTTATAAACTACAACTATTTTGCCGGAGAGCCGGTCGCAAAGGTGGAGCGCGGTTGTCCGATGCTTGTCCGCCGCCCCGACTCGACATTCAGCTTCGCAAACTTCGCGCGAGCGCAGGTATATTCCGCGCTGTCGGTACTGAAGCTCGGAATGGAGCTGCTCGAGGACGAAAAAATCGAGCTTGACCGTATGCTCGGTCACGGCGGATTGTTCAAGACGCCGGTCGTCGGACAGAAGCTGCTCGCCGCCGCGCTGAACACTCCGGTCGCGGTCATGGAAACCGCCGGAGAGGGCGGACCGTGGGGCATGGCTCTGCTTGCGTTGTATATGCTGAACAACACAAGCAGCCTTGCCGATTTCCTCGGCGGCATATTCAAGTCGGCGAAACTGACGGTTATCGAGCCTGACCCGACCGATGTCAAGGGCTTCGACGACTATATCAAGGTCTACAAGCAGGCGCTCGACGCCGAGCGCGCCGCCGCGGATGTGCTGGCAAAATAAATTCAGCTGTTAAAATAAATTTAGCTGTCAATTGACATATGCAAAACTGCCGATCGGGTTATATACAGCTGTCGTAAAGATGTTCACAGCCGCCGATCGGCAATATGACAAAACCGCCGTATACAGGCAGAAAGGCAGCTTTACCGCATCGCGGCAAAGTGGGTATTATATATGGGTATGAATAATTACGAATTTTGGTTTGTCGTGGGCAGTCAGTTCCTGTACGGTCCCGAGGTTCTCGAGACGGTGGACCGGCGCGCGCATGAAATGGTCGACGTGATGAACGCGTCGGGCAGACTTCCCTGCAAGCTGGTCTACAAGCTGACTGTAAAGACGAGCGACGAGGCTGACAGTATAGTCAAAGCCGCGAACTACGACGACCGCTGCGCAGGTATCGTCACCTGGTGCCACACATTCAGCCCGTCGAAGCTCTGGATAGGAGGATTGTCGAGACTGCAAAAGCCGTGGTGTCACTTTGCGACGCAGTACAACCGCGAAATCCCGAACGACAAAATCGACATGGACTTCATGAACTTAAATCAAGCCGCGCACGGCGACCGCGAGCACGGCTTCATCGGCGCGCGTCTGCGCGCGCCGCGCAAGGTCATCGCCGGATACTGGCAGGATGAGGACACGCAGCTGCGGCTCGGCAGCTGGATGCGAACGGCAGTCGGAGCGGCATTCAGCCGCGAGCTGCGCATTATGCGCTTCGGAGACAATATGCGCGACGTCGCGGTCACCGAGGGCGACAAGGTCGAGGTGCAGAAGAAGCTCGGCTGGCAGGTCAACACCGGGCCGGTCGGACTGCTCGTCGAGACTATGGACAAGGTCACAGATGCCGAGATTGACGCGCTGATGGACGAATATACCGCCGCATATGACCTCGCGACCGACGACCTCGAAACGGTGCGTTATCAGGCGCGCGAGGAGCTGGCAATGCAGAAGCTGCTCGACGAGAACAAGTGCCGCGCGTTCAGCAACACCTTCCAGGATCTGTACGGTATGCGTCAGCTGCCCGGGCTCGCGTCGCAGCACCTGATGGCAAAGGGCATCGGCTACGGCGGCGAGGGCGACTGGAAGGTCGCCGGAATGACCGCGATACTCAAGGCGATGAGCGAGGGCATGACCGGCGGCACGGCGTTCATGGAGGACTACACCTACCACCTTGTCAAGGGCAATGAATACAGTCTCGGCGCGCATATGCTCGAGGTCTGCCCGAGCGTCGCGGCCGGACGTCCGCGAATCGAGGTTCACCCGCTCGGTATTGGCGACCGCGAGCCTCCGGCGAGACTGGTGTTCGAGGGTCACGCCGGGTCGGCTATCGTAGTCAGCCTTATCGATATGGGCGGCAGACTGCGGCTGATATGTCAGGACATCGAGTGCGTAAAACCGATAATGGATATGCCGAATCTACCGGTCGCGCGCGTGATGTGGCGTGCGATGCCCGACCTTGTGACCGGACTCGAGTGCTGGATAACCGCGGGCGGAGCGCACCACACGGTGCTGAGCTACGACGTCACCGCCGAGCAGATGCGCGACTGGGCGCGCATTATGGACATCGAGTTTGTCCATATTACTAAAGACACGACGGTAGAGAGCCTCGAGCACGACCTCATGCTCTCCGACCTTATGTGGAAGCTGAAATAACCCCCACCGACATTTATATACTGAAATAACCCCCACCGACATTTATATAAGGAGAAAAATGAGGAGTGATTGAGTCGCGAGCGGCAGAGTCGCTCCTCGCCTGAATTAAATATGTTAGAACAATTAAAGCTTCAGGTCTATGAAGCCAATATGGAGCTTGTGCGGCATGGACTGGTCGTCTACACCTGGGGCAACGCCTCGGGGATCGACCGCGAGCGCGGGCTGGTCGTAATAAAGCCGTCGGGCGTCAAATACAGCGAGCTTACGCCCGAATCAATGGTTGTGCTCGATCTCGACGGCAATCGGGTCGAGGGCGAGCTGAATCCCTCGTCCGACACCAAAACCCACCTCGAGCTCTACCGCGAGTTTCCCGAAATCGGCGGCGTCGTGCATACGCATAGCCGCGGCGCGGTCGCGTGGGCGCAGGCGGGCGAGGATATCCCCTGCTACGGCACGACCCACGCCGACTACTTCGCCGGTCCGGTATACTGCACCCGCTCTCTCACAAAAGAGGAGATCGACAAGGACTACGAGCTGTATACCGGCAAGGTCATAGTCGAAACCCTGCGTGAGCATAAGCTCAATCCGAAGCACATACCGGCGATTCTCTGCCGCAATCATGGTCCGTTCACGTGGGGTCGGGACGCCGACGAAGCGGTCTACCACGCGGTGGTGCTCGAGGAGGTCGCGCACATGGCGGCAATGACACGTCAGATAAAGCCGGACGCCCCCGACGCGCCCGAGTCACTGCAAATGAAGCACTTTCTGCGAAAGCACGGCAAGAACGCGTATTACGGTCAGAACAAGCCGGACATTCAAGGGTGAATCAACCGTATATTAAGACAGCGCAGCCGGATAATCAGCATTGAGAATACCATAAACCCGGTCAGCGCAGCCGGATAATCAGCATTGAATATACCGTAAACCCGGTCAGATATAACCGAAAATCCATGTAGCATTTTTCGGACAATCTGAACCAATTTACCGCCAATACACATTAAATAAACTGACTGTGTGAACTGATTACTCCAGTCAATCCGAACAGAATCAACCGAATGATCAGAACAAACCAATACTATGAACTTTATATTCTTCTTCCCCGATGAAATGCGCGCTTCAAGCGTCTCCTGCTTTGGCAACAGCGTCGTAAAAATGCCGAACTATGACCGGCTCGCGTCAGAGGGAGTCTGTTTTGACGACTGCAGCGTGCAGAATCCGGTCTGCTCGCCGTCGCGCTGCTGTACAATGACCGGACTGTACCCGCACAACAACGGTCACCGCACACTCTGGCATCTGCTTCGACCGCACGAGTCAAACCTGTTCGGCTACCTCAAGGACGCCGGATACGACATCGCGTGGTACGGCAAGAACGACCTGTTTTCACAGGAGCTGCTCGACGAATACTGCGCTGATATATCCGAGAAGCGAAACGGATACAAGAGTATGCCGTCCCGACCGACCGGTCGGGTCAGCGGTCAAAGGAATCCCTACCCGCCTGACGACCCGCGCTATTATACGTTTTTGTATTCACCGATACCCGAGCCGGACGGCGAGCTGCCGCTCGACATAAACGTCGCGCGCGGGATCGATTTCCTGCGCAAGCGCAAGACCGGAGACAAGCCGTTCTTTCTGTATCTTCCGCTGTCCATGCCCCACCCGCCGTATACCGCGCTCGAACGCTTCTACAATATGTATTCAGCTGAGCCGGACATACCGGTCGGAGCTGACGCAATCGGCGAGCCGAAATACGCCGAGCTGATACGCCGCTACCGCCGGCTCGACAAGCTCGACGCGGATTTCTTCTCGAAGATATATTCGGTCTACCTCGGCATGAACAGCTACTGCGACTTCCTGCTCGGCGAGCTGCTTGACGCGCTCGACGAGACCGGTCTCAAGGACGACACTACAATAATAGTCAGTTCTGACCACGGCGACTGGGCAGGCAGCCGCGGATTGGTCGAGAAGTGGCCGAATTCGATGTATGACGAGCTTGTCCGCGTGCCGCTGATCATCTATTCGCCCGGCTGCAAAGCCGGACACCGCGTGACCTCGCCGAATGAGCTGTTCGACATAATGCCGACAATACTCGAGCTTGCCGGAATCGAACCGAGACACACCCACTTCGCGCACTCGCTTTTGCCGATGCTGCGCGGCGGCAATGGCGACCCGAACCGCGCGGTATTCTGCGAGGGCGGCTACGACCCGCACGAGCCGCACTGCTCGGAGGCATACACCTGCAGCGAGCTACACGCCAAGGACCTGCTTGACCCGAACAACATCTACTACCCGAAGGTTCTGCAGCAGAAAGAGCATCCCGAGAGCGTATGCCGCACGGTTATGATAAAACAGAACGGCTGGAAGCTCGTTCGACGCACGTCGGGCGACAATGGACTGTACAATCTGACAGCCGACCCGCATGAGCTTACGAATCTGTATAATCACACCGAATACGACGACAAGCGGCGCGAGCTTGAGACGGCACTGCTCGACTGGTACATCAAAACCTCCGACACCGTTCCGACTACCGACGACCCGCGCGGATTCTGACCTTGCGGCATACGATTCAATCAAATTCAGCCTTACTATAAATATAACCGCGGTGCGTGATAAGTATCGGCAAATATCCTTGCCCTACCGACCAGCGCCGCGGTTATTTTACATTACGCCTGACATACCTTTGTATTATATGTTTTAGCTTTGCACTATACATCTCCGCTTATTCGCAATTCAACAAAAATGCAAAAAACGCGCCACATCACTGCGGTGCGTTTTTTGGTGAGCCACTGGAGATTCGAACTCCAGACCCTTTGATTAAAAGTCAAATGCTCTGCCTACTGAGCTAGTGGCTCATATCAAGTACTTTTTTCAAGTACTTTAGTATTATACCACATCTGAAAGCGTTTGTCAATAGGTTTCGCTATTGTTTCCAATCAGTTCACAATATATTTTCGTGGCAACCCCGACATATCGCAGCGTCACCTCGACAGCTCCTGACAAAAATCGGCGACAATACGCTGTATGAATTCGTCCTCCGCACCGTTTTCGCGCAGCTGCAAATGAGTGTGCTCAATATGAATTTCGGGAATAATAATATCAACAGTGAAGCATTCGTCAACCAGCTTGAATTCGGAATCCCAGCCATGTGCGTCGGCAATCTGCGCGCAAAGCATGAGCTCAATCAAGAACAGATTGTCACGTCCGGTCATGTATTTTACCAAATCATCAAGCGACGACACATCTATAAGCTCGGTCTGTGCCGTATTGATCCGAAAGGATATCGTTATGCTGCCATTCTTCACTCCGCAGCTCACATCTACCACGTTGTTTTTTGACAATCTTATCAAATTGAATACCATGCCGCATATAAAGAGCGAAAACCTCTTGTGATTACACTTGCAGTAGAATATGGCAGGTTCTGGTTTGAAATTCATCTTGCAGCCATACACGGGCAGAGACATTTCGCAGATATTTGACATAGTCGTCAGCAGCGCGTTGACCGAAACCTCATCGCCGTCCAGCGCTTCATCCGTGAGATTGTTGTATAGCGCCGTCGCAATATGCTGCTTGATTCTGATCATGCGTATACAGCTGCGATCAAACCGAAACGCTTCCTCTTGTTTCGATGTGTGGAGCAGCTGGTAAATCAACTCGCCCAAACGCCGCTGCTCCGCGGCGAGTCCGGCGCTGATAATTTCATTCTCGTTACATTCGGGCGGCAATGTAATTCCATCGTCCAAAAGCAGTGCGATATAGCTGTCTCTGCTTAGCTTACCGCTATACGCAATTATGTCGTAGGCTTTATTGTCAAAATAGATGCTGCCTCTGATTCCATCCCTTCCGGCTTTCGAGATATCGTTTATTAGACTCATATCCAGATGCGGCGTGAGGTTGGTTCCCACAATCGGGCGCTTGAGTGCTCGCTCCGCGCCGGAGCTTTTCATACAAACGTGCAATTTGGAGTCGCACAAAAACAGAATCGCCCCTGTGCAGGACAGCGCCGAGCTCTTGGCATTCTGGCTTAGACGTGTGTTATACTGGGTTTTCATTTTTCCACCTTTGGAATTTTACAATCATACTTATTTGTAAATATCAGGATAATTGTCGTGCTATCCTTTACATCGAAAACAGTTCAAAACAATATCAGTTGGCTTTATGCGGATACGACATCGTATCGATTCAAAATCATTTCAGATTCGCAAAGCGTTCGACCGCCTTGGTGAAGCTCTCGATAGTCTTGTCCGCGTCGCCATGCTCGATTCCGTCGCGCACACAGTGCTTAATGTGACCCTCGAGCACAACCTGCCCCACCCTGTGCAGCGCCGACTTCGCGGCGTTTATCTGAGCGAGCACGTCCTCGCAGGGGACGTCCTCGTCAACCATACGGTCAATAGCCTGCACCTGTCCGATTATCTTTTTCAGTCTGCGGTGCAGGTTTTCCGAATCCATACATTGCCTCATCGCGCATCCTCCGAAATCACAAGAATTCACAATAATATTATACCACCACTACTCATAATTGTCAAGAAACGCGGCGCAAATAACCGCTGTCAAACCTTTTGCATAAGCACCGCGGCTGCGCGCCCGACGCAATAGCAAGAGCCCGGCGATCAATATATACCGGGCTCTTGCTTTATAAAGGTGAGTTTGTAAGAAATCCTCGCAGGAAATTGCTGTACCCCGCTACCGGCTTCTTGCTAACAACTAATTACTAATTGTTTATTTCTAATAAATTGAACCAATATTCCCGATAGAGAATTATTGCTCCTCGCTCATAGCTTCCGACTGATCAGACCGCCCGCATCGCAAACACACTAATCCAGAATATATTTGCGCTGCGCCTCGTAATAATTCAGTATTCCCTCGGCGAGAGAAGCGGCGGCAGTGTCGATCGCGTCGGGCTGCATCATCCGCTCGTATTCCTCGACGTTGGTCATGAAGCAGACCTCGATCAACGTCGATGGGAACTTCGGATTGCGCACCATTGCAAGTCTTTGCTTGGTCGGCGAGCGGTCGAGACGACCGAACGCGTTCGCCATAGTCTCGCCGACGACGTCGGTCAGCATATAGCCTGAATCCGACCAGTAAAGCCCCACAAGTCCGCGTATCGTCGTCACATCCGAGCTGTACGGCATCGAATTCTGATGAATCGAGATACAAAGGTCAGGGTCGACCTCGATCAGCTGATTGAGCCGGTCGTTTATCGGCACGTCGATTTCGGTTTCGCGGTCGCGCGTCAGGACGATATTCGCGCCGAGTGCTTCGAGCTTATCCTTAGCCGCCATGACTATCTCGAGGTTCAGATCCGACTCGTTCAGCGCGCCCTCAGCGCCGCCGAGCGGTCCGAGTGCGCCCGGGTTAGCTCCGCCGTGTCCGGCGTCGAGGATTATCGTCTTTCCGGCGAGCGGCTGATCGCCGTCCGGAAGCACGCGCGGATTTGTCAGCTCGAGCACCAGCTTTCCGTCGCGGTAGTAGTGGTCGAAGCCATAGAAATTCTCGATATTGACGAGACTGAAGAAATACTTGTACGCGTTCGCTTTGACGCTGTTTTCGCCGCGCACCGATGTGAACATCGGATTTTCTGTATATTCTATCTCGGGCGCGGTGCTTGTATCGACATTGTACAATGTGAGAATGAACTCGCCGTTTTCGATATAACAGTTTATCGGTATATTTATATCTGTAGCAATCTCGATATATGTCGCGTCATCATCGATTGTTACGACCGCGTCGTCGAGCACAGCCAGCCCGAACGGCTCGCCCTCAAGCTCCTCGACTTTGTCAACCGCTATGTAGCCGCCGCAGCTCAGCTTGTACAGCCCGCTCGACTGGAGCACCGCGTTGTCGCACATACCGGTCGACTGCGGCGTGTAGTCGTCGTAATACCAGCTGTTCGGCAGTATCTTAAGCTCGGTGTCGTCGCCGAGCACCCGCACCGGAATCGTAGCGTCAGCCCCCATCACGCGTATCTCCGCGCTCTCTGCCGTCGCGCTCTCATCGCCGCGAGTAGCGGTGAACTTGATTTTCCCCACCGACTCGACTGCGCCGTCGGACGCGAGCGGCAGAGTTACTGTACCGACGTATACCTCGGTCATGTATTCGCCCTCATCCGGCGGGTCGATAGTCGCGGTCAGCGCGACCGACACACCGCCGATTTCAGCCGTCACATCCGAACCGGACGGCGCGGTGACGCTGACCGACAGCTTGCGGTCGCTGCCGCTCCACGCGTATGACGGTGTGACCGCGGCGATTTTGTAGCTGTCGAGCTGTGAGTAGACTGTCTGTGTCGGCGTCGACGGCGCGACACCGCGGTTTATCACATACTCGGTTTCGACTCCCTTGTGAGTGAATATGAATTTATTCTCGCCCGACTCGAGCGGCAGGTATACCGAGAAATAGCCGCTTTTCGTGCGGCTCAGCTTTTCGTCGCCGAGCCAGAGCGGCTCGGACGGGTCGGACGCGCCGATTACAAACGTGCCCGCGCCGTCGACATAGCTGCCCGAATAGGGGATGCTGACAGCGAAGTCGCTGACAGCGACTTCGCCGCCGCTCGATTCGACGTCGGTATATACAATCTCCTCGGAAAACACATCCTGTACTTCGCCGAAAAGCCCCTGCGAGTCATTCTTGAGTGCCGCGTAGCCATATAATGTCGAACCGCGGTAACAAAGCTCGCTGCGC
>ERZ1643251.1325-NODE-1325-length-28447-cov-10.792618_pt1 | contig 28447 bp, 23 predicted proteins | sample MGYA00579261_ERZ1643251 | MGnify/ENA primary metagenome ERZ1643251 (study PRJEB29033, sample SAMEA4952267) | chicken gut metagenome | biome: Broiler Chicken; feature: Gastrointestinal Tract; material: Caecum | place: Ireland | collected 2018 | study: Broiler... | reverse complement strand
ATCCTGGAGCGCCTGATGCCCTGGAACCCCGACGTAAAACAGAGGAAATATCTGGAGACGCCTGATTGCGAATAAACGAACCCGGTAGGATTGCAAGGCCTACCGGGTTTTGAGCATATACGGGCGGTTGTTGAGCGCTTACTTTTCATGGGTTCCCGCCTTTTTTGTTACTACCGTGTTAATAGTTCAGTGTTCAGCGGCCCCAAATGTTCACAGCCCTGAACCCTATTTGATAAGTTCCACCGTGGCCTTTAGTTCATCCAAAGTCTTGTGATTATATCGTACCTTTGGGGCAGGTTTTGTCAAGATGAATTATTGTCCAGTTGGCGAAAAATTGTGTTGTCGAATAAAATCAAAAATCATCCGGTTCTATAGCAGAATCGGATGATTATATTTGTGAATTATTCGACTAATTTTAATCTTTCATATAACATTGGGCGCTTAAAAATGGCGAAAAATACATCACTTCTCCATCATAACCGAGCACAGATTTTGGGGTTTGTCTCTCCCATACAGACAGTAGAATGTTCTATTCCGCATTTTACTAGGGGGGGTAATACCCCTATAGCACCCCCCGCAGTTTTGAACCCTGGAGGCCTTGCAAATACTGGGCTTTGGAGGCTTAAAAGCGTAACATGGGATGCTCCGCATTTATAGTTTTCCAGTCCTACATTTGTACTAACAGGAGAGCCTTAATTTGCTTGGGGGCATCCCAACAGCTGAACTAAGGAAACCCACTCCTGGGGAATTGCATCGTACCCATAGTAAAGTCCAGCCAGTCCACCAGCAACGGCAGCTGTTGAGTCCGTATCGTATCCCATGTTGACACACTTCAGCAGACAGTCCTCATAGTTTTCTGTTCGAAGTAGGCTCCATAATGCGGTTTCCAGTGTTTCCACTACATAGCCGCCGCTTCGGATGGATGCTTCATCCCGCTGAGCAATAAACACCAGATCTTTCCAAGCGCCCACAATGGGCAGGAAGCGCCTATGCCTGCCATACCACGCCGATGCCTTCTCCACCCCGTCGTGTACGGACACGGGAATGGTTTCATCATCCAAAATATGGCAGGGAATAGAAACATAGATGCCGCAGGCAGACTGAGCCAGAGGGTGCCGGTGAGTCAAGCCGGATATTTTGTGGATTTCCTGCATCGACCTCGGATTCCACCATCGGACATGCCAGTGATAGGGTGTTCCTTCAGATCTTCCGGGGTGCGGCATTCCGCCGGTACGCCCAATGCATCCCCGATGCACAGTCCATAGATCCCATCCCGGATCTTCGTCACTATGCGTCCATCCTTATTGGTATTTTCCATTAGCAGGGATAGTCATGGTTCCCAGCAACAGCCAGAACAGGCGTCTCCGGCAAGATCTCTGTAATGCAGGTGCGCATCTGCATCAGCTGCTCTGGTGTTCCGTCATTGACCAGATCGCCTACCAGCAATACCAGATCCGCGTCATGCCCCATCCGCAGAGCCTTCCGCACCAGCCATGGCTTTTTATTCAAATGCAGATCGCTCATTGCAAGGATTTTCATGGGAACTCACCACCTGAACTATACTGCCACTATCATATTTTTACGCAATTTCATGCCGCACCCGGCGTCCGCGGGTCGATGCTGACGGCAACTGCGCCATCAGAATGCAGCGCAGCTCTAGCGTCCGCTCTCCCGGTTTGCAACCGCATTTCTGGCTTTTTCGTACCGCGCATCAAAGCGTTTATGGAATTCTCGCCGTTCATGGTGCGAAAAGTTGTGGATCACTTCAATGCCAGGTATTTCCCGCAGGTACTCATCCAAAAGCCACCAGTCGTAATACGCCTCCCGCCCGAATCCATCTTCATCGGGGCCATCCTCATCACACCAGGAGGACACTTCTACCAGCCCGTTTCGATCAACGCCGTAGAGATGGTAGAACCGGGTCGGATCGAAAAAGCCGAATCCCATGGCTCTGAGGAGGCGACCCAGATAATCCCCCCTCAGGTCTGAAGCGACAGCAGAGGGGATCTGCATCCGGGGATGCCGGACAAACCATTGTTTTTTCCACGCCTCCGCCAGTGGATTGCCGTATTGACAGGCGCGATATCGCCAGAAGTTGGCGACGCAGGCACAGAAATCCGATGAATCCCGCGCTGCATATGCCTCCGCCAAGTCGAGCATTGCCCTGGCAGAGCCCTTTGCACATTGTGCCGCCAATTCAGCAAAGCTGGGTTCCTCCCAGAATGCTTCACTTGGCAACGTTATATTCGAAGCTCGGGTCAAAAGATCCATTCCGTGCAGATTCAGCTGCAATTCATAATCCGCAGGTTCTCCATCAAGCTCAATTTCCACCGCCCCGCAGTTGTAGAGCATCTCAGCGGGGAGAATGTGCCTCGCGCAGTACACATCCAATTGCTGCAGCTCCTCGCATCGCCAGAATGCCTGCTTCCCGATTTCCTTTAGGGAAGCAGGGAGTGTGACCTGCCGAACCTTCGAAGAAAAAAACGCGAAAGAATCAATCGTTTTCAGCTGAGGCGGCAGCTCAAGCGTCTGCAGCGGTGCGTCATCGGAAAAGGCGCCGGCAGCCAGGCGTTTCACTGTCGCAGGCACCGTATAGTGAAGCTTGGAGGGATGCCCAAAGTACCGGTACAGCACAGATTTTGTACGGTCGAACAATGGAGTAGAAATGGAGAGTCCATCAAACGTCCCGGCGACCGTCTCACTGAGGCTGTCTGGAAGGTCTAGCGATTGTATCGCTCTGCACTCGTAAAACACGCAGGATCCCATCTTTTCCAATCCATCATTCAGCTTTACCTTTCTCAAATTGGGGCACTGGGCAAAGGCAAAAGCGCCTACAGTCCGGACACTGGCCGGAAGCATTACCCACCGGAGATCCTTTCGGCTCCGAAAGGCATTATCCAGAATTTCTACCGTACCCTCCGGGATCATTGCATGTCCCAATATATCCACCACAGCATTATGAGCTGACAGCTTGGATGGTACTTGGGATCGGGACGGCGCTGCCTTCTTCTGGTGTAGGCAATTTCGAAATTTCTCAAATGTATCCACGTTTCATCAGCTCCCTTTTTCTCTATGGGCTACCTCTGTCCGGGAAGGCAGAGAAGTGCCGCACCGTCAGCGCCTAGAGCGTATTCCAGCAGACCCACTGTGATTCATAAAGGCCTGGGGGTGTCAATCGTTCGAGCATGCTGCAGATTGCCGCCTCTGGAACGGCATCTGACCGCCTGTTATTTCGTCTCAGCTGTTCCTCCCAAGTGGTTTCCAGATACCGGATCTCCGTAGAAGCGCCATAGTCGGCGAAAAGCTGCAGCTGATGCTGCCGCACCTGGGGGGTGAGGTTTGTGGCATTCCAAACAAAGGGCTGCTTCCGGCGGAGCAGTTGACGAGCCCTGTCTCGTGAAGTGTTTACCACAACCGTCTGGGGGTCTGTAGGCAAAATATGGAGCTCCTTACGAATATCGTCCAACGAGATGACCGGGAGTTCCGGATAGTTGGATGCAATCCAGGTGTCTTTTCCCGTGCCGGGCAGACCGGAAACCATCATCACAGACCCCCATGTGTTATCATACAGCGGGATCTCCGGTGTGATGTCCCGGCCTGAAAGATAGGCAAACCGGGTGTGCACGGTTGGAAAGGGGTACGGAGCGGCATAACACCCCATCTCTTTCGCCAGTTCGGCGCAGAGCGCAATCTGATCCAACAGCTGCCCCTGGTCGGTGCAGATCCGCCCCTGAACATCGGCCTGAGCCAAGATGCACAGCAATTCCACAGAAAAACCGGGGCACAGAGCGCCATGGGAAGCGATGACCCGCAGCCGCCGCGGTGCATCTGGATCATCAATCATGTGGGTGGGTATGGTGTGGTATCGTATAAGCAAACAGATCATCTCCCGCAGCTGTTGGCTGGGGCGCGTTCCGCAAAGCCCCATGCTCTGCCACAAAAACACTCTGGCCAAGCTGGCTCCTGCGGCGGCGTGGTGGGGCGAGACCCAGCGTCCATCCTCCAGGCGGGTAGTCCGGGGCTTTCCGACATCGTGGAGTAGCGCCGCCAGGAACAACGCTGTGCGCAGATCTGCGTCCAGACTGCGAAAGTCCGCCATATTGGTCAGTGCCTGACAGACCAATTTGGTATGCGTCCAGACATCGCCCTCGCCGTGGTGCAGAGGGTTTTGCTGCGTCTTTGCCAAGGCTGATATAAAGGACTGCAGCTGCGGTTCCAGTCCGAGCCAATCGATGACCCAAGAAGGCGGCGCTGGTATCAGCCGATTCAAGGCGTTCATGATATTACCTCCCCGGAAGCATCGGCGCAAACAGAGACTCTACCGGAATGGCGATTCCATTGGGGACAATGGGGCGATCTAACCAGTGCGTTTGAGAGACTTCTACGGTTTGCGTAAACGTAGCGCGAACATATTTCAGTCGGTCCACAACTTGGCCGTCCGCCTCGACCTTAATATATAGACCCTCCATCAAATCAGAGGGATCTGTCTCTCGGCACTGTCGATCCGGATCCAAGTCGAGCTTTTTACTGGTGCGCCGCAGATTCTCGTTTTTTTCGGGGCTGATAAACTTGGATGACCCCAGCAGCGACAGCAGATCCTCTGAACGATTAAAGATGCCCTCCGCCAACACCGGTACCGAGACTACCGGAAGATCCCGAAGCAGTGCATGCCGCCGCTGCGTGGAGAGGTAAATGCCCTCCTGCCGATCCAGTACATCAAACTCCAGAAAATAATGGGGAAGCCGGTCATAATAGACCTTATGCTTGGCATAGAGCCATTCCCCGTAGAGGATATACCGGGATCCCAGCACGCCATAGAGCGCATCCCGATGGATCGCAGCCCATTGCTTAAAGAGGTTGTAGTGCCGTTCCCGGTGGCCGCCGGTCAGGTAGTGGCCGCGGCTCTGCAGCAGTAGCGTACCATCTTCGCCGAAGGAAATGGCGGTATTGGCTCCGTCGACTTTTTCCTCCACAACCAAGTGTCGTCCGGCGATAGAGGAAAAGGGAATCTGGGAAAGATCTTCATCCCCGGGTTGGAGGCGGGAGCCAACCAGGTGCGGTGTTCGAGGATATTTGATTAAAGTATGACTGCTCATGAAAATTTCTCCTCGATTGTAGCTGTAAGCAGAAGATGTCCGTTGACGCCACTAAAGTGGAGCCGGTTGCATCCGGCTTGCGTGAAGAGCTCCCTCAGCACGTCACGGGTCAATAGGTGGATGTGTTCCGGATTGTTGTCCGGTTTGGAGGGTACGCTGACTACAACATATCGCCGTGCCAGCCTCACAGCATTTTGGATTGCGGCTGCAACGTCCGGAATATGTTCCAGTACCTCCAGCAGCGTCACCACATCATAGCGGCGCTGACCACCGTCCCATCGGCACAAATCGGCTTCCAGAGCCGTGAGCGTATCGAAGCCGCCGGCAGCCATTCGCTGAAGCATCTGTACGCGATGGGGCAGCAGGTCCAGCGATGTCACCGGAACCGAGGGAAATTCTTCCAGGAAGGGGAATAAGAATGCGCCGCGGCCTGTGCCCACGTCCAGTAAGCTCTCTGGTTGGATGTTGCGCAAAAAGCCCAGTACAGCACGTACCCGTGGTAAATATTCCTTTTGCTTAAAGTGGTACATCCGCAGATCTGCAGCTTCTCCCGCCAAGACAATGGTCTCAATTTCCGGCGGTGTCAGCTGTTCCAGCGGTTTTTGCACTAGCGCTTCGGGGAGTAGGTCTGGCTGCTCCACCGCCACGCCTCGAAGATAGGCAACAGCCAATTTTGCCTTGTAGCGTTCCATTGTAACCTCCTTGTCGTTGATGCAGGCATTTTCACATACAGAAATTATACCATAATCATTAGACCACGGAAACCACGCTATCTCGAAATATTAACGCATCCTTTGGTGATGCGCCAGGAGTAAAACGGCCGTATCGTGAAAGTGCATGCCCATCATCACTCGCACAACCCGATCCGGATGCGCTTCCCTCCAGTTTCCAACCTCCTGCTCAAAGTCGAAGTCAGAAGTCAGTTCTGCCAAATGGAAGTCGATCTGATACACAAAATCATGTTCATCGGTAGCCTCAGTGCAATGGAGCTGCATACTGTCAATCCCAAACCGCTTGCTGATCAACTGGTTTGCCCTGTTCCGCGTGACACAGAGATATCCATTGGCGTTCGCAATCTCCAAGCTGCTCAAATGCAGGCCGGCTAGCATTCCATTGAGCTGAGCAAAGTCGTTCTCGCTTCTTTCGTTAAAATTCACGTTCCATTGAAACATCCTCTCACCTCCACTCTCGATAATGGTTCATATCCCAAAAGCTCTGATAGGTCAGGGCCTGCATGGGAAGTAACAATTCCAGCTCCGAAGGACCCAATGTTGCCCGCAGGCGTGCAGCATCCGCTTCGGAGTAGGATCCCGGTTTGTAATAGGCCAGGGTGATATGGGGCGTCAGACCGTAGCCCAGCGGTACCACGGCTTCCAATTCCTGATACATCCGGTCCAGCTGCCTCCAGCTGTCTGCATCCGACGGCTCCAGACCCAGGACAACGCTGGTGTGGACGAGATTGAACGTTCGAGTTGCCCGCATTTGAAGAGGCGGCTCGTTTTGCCAGATTTGCAGCAGCGGCAGAACCTGATCCTTGACACGCTCCATATCCCGCGCCAGAGCTTCTGAATGCACAGAACCGTTGACCAAGTCGTGCAGCGTCATATGGAATGTATCGGCGGTCAGGGGCTGCGCCAGCATTTGGCCAACCTCACAATATAGCCCACGCTGCAATCCAGCCAGGGCAAACTTTGTGCGCGCATCCAGGGAAAAGACCACCGTGCTGCCGAAAAACGGACGGAAGCTGCCATCTGGATCTACTTTATTTGATAGAGAAGAATTCGTTGTAAAGACGCCTCCGGGGACACTGTTACCGATGTAGTGTTCCAGTAAATTCAGCATATTGTTCCCTCCAACAGAGTTTCTCTGGCACGTTCCCAGGTCAGCCAATTGGCATAGATTGGATTCACATTCTCATAGAGCCAGTCCAGACCGGCCTGGATCCGTGGCGGACGGTGATAGGTACGGTGGGCATCTGTGCCTAAATAGTCGGCACGGCGTGTCAGCACCAACTGCTGAGCCCATGTGCGGATGGCAGGGTCTGTCTCTTCAGACAAACTATAGACGTTGAGCTGTATCCTGCCGCCCATAGCCCGAAATTCGTCGATACGCCCTGTTTCGCCTTGCAGATAGGGATAACGCTCGGCATGGGCGAGAATGGGACGATATCCGCTTTGGGCAAGCGCTTCCGCACAGGATAGCAGGTCTGTGGCTCGACCCCAGGGAGAGAGCTCCATCAGTACGTAAGCCGTGCCGTTCATGGTGGGAAACAGCCCCGCCTCCAACGCGTCCAAGATGCGCTCCATCTGTCCAGGTTCGCAAAGCACCTCGCAGCCCAGAACCAGAAAGAGTTCCGGCCACAGGCCAGCGGCAGTCTGCTGAAGCAGATCAAAACGCGATCGAATCTCCTGGGCCAACACGCGAAAGCTGCCGCTGTGGGGGGTCGCGAAAACGGCGCCGATTCCCTGCTCCCGAGCCATGCGCAGCAGCTCCAGCGCCATCGGCAGATCCAGCGCGCCGTCGTCCACACCCGGGATCACGTGCATGTGCAGGTCGACCATCTCAACGACGGGGCGGCTTGGCGTAAACATATTTCTGCTCCCAGGCCAGGTCGCGGGGTTCCGTGGCCGCCTTATATTCATTCAGCTGACAGTCGTAGTAAAGATCCTCGGCCAGCTCCGTGATGACCTCCAGCAGCTCCAGCTTCTGGGTGTACTTCTCCGGAATGGCCGACAGCCCCAGATGGGCGCCGAGCAGATTGCCGGTGATTGCGCCGGTGGAATCGCTGTCGCCGCTATGATTAACAGCAGCACGAAGGGCGGCGTCAAAGTTGTCGATGTGGCGCAGGGCGCAGTAGATAGCCACCGCCAGCGCCTCATCGCCGCACCAACCGGCGCCCAGTGTGTGGATGGCCTGCAGGTCGTCGCTTCCTGCATCTGCCAGCGCCACGGCCTTCTCAATGAGACGGCAAAAGGCCGGTAATTCTTCGACCCAGAAGAAAATCTGCCTCATGGCCTCCAGCCCATCCAGCACCGCCTCGCGGAGAGCGATAGCATCGCTGTGAGCGAGAAGCCGCACCATATGAGCCAGCAGCGCCGCCGGAATATAACCCATGGGGTGGCCGTGGGTCAGTGCGGCGATCTCTGCGGCCATCAGGTCTGCCGCCATGCCGGCCATGCGAGAGCTGCCGAAGTAAAGTCCCACCGGTGCAACGCGCATCACACCGCCGCAGCCCTTGCTGTGGTTGATGGGGCTGATGATGCCCCCGTCGCCGCCTTCCTCCAGCGCCGGAAGACAGGTATTGCCCGGCGCACGCCTAGCGTAGAGTTCCGGCACGTTCAACAGCCAGCAGGAGATAAACCGCTTGGCAGCCGGATAGTTGGCCGTCTGGGTCTTATACCACTCCCGGTATGCCTCGGCAACATAGCTGGGATAGGGACCCAGGATCCCCCGCAGACAGCCCCGCGTCGTTGCAAAGAGCAGTCCGTTGGCAGTAAACAGCGTCATCTGGGTGTCGTCGGAAATCTGTGCCACGCCGTTTCGCAGGGCGTATTCGGAGATGCCTTTCGCTCCGTATGTATGATGGAGCATGTCCTCCGTCCAGAATTCTACCGGGTAACCCAGGGCGTCGCCGGCAGCGCCGCCGATAAGACAGCCGAGAAATTTGTCCAGTTTCTTCTGCTGTGCTTGATGATCCAAGGCGGTATTCCACTTGCTCTCACGGCCTGCACGGCGGATTTCATCCAGTTCCCGCCAAGATGGGTGCTGCATGTCCTGCTTCATTTTGATTCCCTCCGATCTCTGTACAATTATAATTCAAATGTGACAAATCCTGCGTTTAGCCCGTGTGATCCCAATTCTTAAGCGCTTCCACTGCCGCCTGATGCTGTGTGTTGAACGGCTGGGGGAATGCATATCGGTCACGGCTAGAGCAACTGTGAATCACGCTTACGCCGGGGATCTCCTGCAAATGTTCATTCAGGAACCACCAGTCACAGCGTTCCTCCCGGCCATAACGTGCTTCGTAATATCCCCGCTCCGAACATCCTTCTTGGAGCTCTTTTTGGCTTCGTCAAAGGAGTGTTGGAATCCTTTCTTGTTTTGCGCAAAAGTACTGGCTGCATTGGCACAGATTTCTGCCTCGCTCATCGCTTCAATAAGGGTTTCTCTGTGTTGATCAAAGAATAACTTGCATTTCCCTCTCATGCCGCATAAAAATTCCGACTGCGGAAGTATTTTGCGTCGCGCCTCAGAAGCTGTGATATTATACATTAAAAAGAGGAGAGATTACCATGACAGAGCAGAAGCAATTTTTACAAAATGAATTAAATAAAGAAGAAGCACAGTACATAAAATCGTACATGTTCATCAAAGGCTTCGCGGTAGGCAAAAATCTTAGAGAAACCCAGATCGCTTTGACCTTAGCGCAACGGCTCCACGAAGGCCAGCATCGCAAGGACGGTACGCCCTACCTCTCCCATCCGCTAAAGGTCTGCTCCACGCTTATCAGCTATGGGATTGATGACGATGTAACGCTTGCGGCCGCGCTGCTTCACGATGTACTGGAGGACTGTTCCGACCGGCTGCCCGGCGGTGGTGAGGATCTGGTGCAGGTCTACAGCTTGAGCCGGGAAGTGCTGGAGCTCATCGAGCGCCTGACCAAGTGCTCTGGTCTGGACGATTCTCAGCTGGCGGTCTATTTTCGCAATATTCAGTGCTGTCCGAAAGCCGCTCTCATCAAACTCAGCGACCGGCTCCATAACAGTTCTACCCTTTATAACTTCACGCTGCCCAAGATGCGCAAGTACATCCGAGAGACCGCAATGTTCCTGATACCCATGGCCTCCTATTGCAAAAAATACTATCCGGATTACGCCAATGCCTTTGGCATTCTCAAAACCAGCATTGACAGCATGAACCACAGCATGGACGTTATGCTCCAGAAAATCGAGATGCTGTCAGCTTCCGCTGCAGAAACTACTGGAGATTGAAGTCGTAACCTGTTGCTTCTGCTGGGAATCTATGTATAATAAAACCATCAGATTACTGGAAGGAGTCCGTAGCATGCAGGGACAATACGAGACCAGAATTTCCCAGCGAAATCTCTCGCAGATTCGCGGGCAGCATATGACGCCGTCGGAACTGATCAGCTTTCTGCAAGCAGGCGCGCTCTACCGCTCTTTTGCCGATGTACTTCGGTCGGTATACCCAGGCGAAGATTTGGCCGATCGGCTTAAAGCGCAGTTGTCAGCCCAGGCTGAGATGCCACTGACGCCGAAAGAGCTGGATTCTCTCCGAAAGAATGTTTCCAATTGGCTCAAAGGAAGCGCAGTCCCTCAGAAGCGGGAGCAGCTTTTCAAAATATGTTTTGCGCTGGGCTTGGGCGAAGCAGAAACCAGTCGTGTGCTGGCCAGCGCCTCAGACACGGGGATTCACTATCGTAACCCCCAGGAGTTGGTCTTTGCCTTTGCCCTGCGCACGGGACTGTCCTATCGAGAGGCAGCGGCGCTGGATAGGGAAATGGCAGAGATTTATCAGCCGGCGGTAGAAGCTGCCGAAAAAGCACGTGCTGCCCAATGGAAAGCGAGGGAGCAAGCCTATCATGACCGTCGTACGGCGGCACGGCAGAGGAGACAGCAGCGGCAGCGGCAAGGCGGCTGGGCTGAAACATATATGGCGCCTGATACAGAAACGCCGCCGGACTTTTTCACCCGTAGAATTAGCCGCCGTTTTGAGCGAGTCACCGACCGAGAAGAGCTCCGACAGTTTTTTCTGGAAGTCAGCACGGATCTTGGACAGATTCATGAGAGCGCCTATGAAAAATTCTGGCGCTTGCTGATGACCCTCCAGGAACCGGATGATGTGATTCTTTCTGACCGGGGCTCAGAGGCCTATTCGCTGGATCGAGTCGCCGAGGACTATTTTCGAATGCATGTACCGCTTACCAAAAATACCACACAGTTTGATGTTCTGCAAAAGGCCATCAAAAAGAATTGGCCTGGTGCTACAGAGCTTCAGAAGATGAAAAGTCGAAAAATTGATGTGAGCCGCAAGGCCATGGTGCTGCTCTTCCTCATCACAGAGGACTTCCTCTTTTCCGAAGATCTAAATGAGATCGGCAGCGAAATCGATGCTTCCTGGCTATCGCTGGAGGATGAGACGTCGCGAGACAGGCTGGAAACCGCCTTGAGCAAGCTTAACCTCTTCCTGGAGACCTACGGCATGAACCAGTTGGATCCTGGTAATCCCTTTGACTGCATGGTAATCTATGCCTTAGCCTCTCCTTATGAGGATGATTTTTTGACCGACAACTTCAGCAGTGCCTTGCAGACACTTTTTTCACAGGACATTGCACCGACACATGGATGAAATAGGAACCTACCATGGAGCAATCACGAACACCCCTGCCGCCGGGCAGCTTATTGATATTGGGCGGCATTTCCTACCGGTTGGATGCGATTGAAGGCTGCGGCAGCAGTGCCATTGTCTATCAAGCCACCTATCCGGACAATTTGAACCCCGAGGCGCTGCATCGCGTTTTGGTAAAAGAGCTGTTTCCCGTCTATGCCAATGGCAAGATTCACCGGGCGGCGGATGGCGGAATCGTATGCGCTGCGGAAAGCAGCGGGGTTATGGAAGAAGCCCGGCGACGCTTTCGCATGGGTAATCAGGTAAATCTGGAATTATTGCAGCAGAATCCTGCGGCAACAGCAGGAAACCTTAATTCCTACGAGGCATATGGCACGTACTACTCCGTTCTCTCGCTACACGGCGGCGAAACATTGCTCCATCGTCTGAATGCACAGCACCAGCTCCCTGTACGTGAGGCAGCTGTGATTATGCGTCAAATGCTGCGGGCGCTGGAATGCTTCCACAGCCGCGGATTGCTCCACCTTGATATCAGTCCAGATAACATCTTGCTCTTGCCCGAGCAGGTGCTGCTGATCGATTTTAACAGTGTCTGGGATACCCGAGACGATGACGGCGATTCATTTGCCTTCAGTCATAAGCCGGGCTATTCCCCTCCGGAGGTACTGCTGGAGAACGCACAGGAGATCTGTCCGGCGACGGATCTCTATGCCTGCTGCGCTGTTTTTTTCCATATGCTGGCCGGACGACGCCTTAGAGAGGAAGAGCTGGCGGGAAATTTACGAAAAAGTTTGCCAGCTGCGCTGCCTTGTTTCCACGACATACCACAAACAGCAGCTGCAAAAGCAGCGGCGCTGCTGCTGCGGGGTCTTCATCCGCTGCCTCGGCGGCGGTACCCAAGTATTTCGGCGCTGCAAGCGGATTTAGAGGAGCTTATCCGCCGCCTGGATGGCTGGGGCGTTACCGAGAGCGCACTCTGGGAGGTCAGTGCAGCCGCTTTCCGCACCCAACGGCTTCCGCCGTGGAACTATTTAGCGCAGCCGGTGGAAGGAACATCTGGCGTCATGAATCAATCTGCGCTTGCCAAGGCGCTGGAACAGGGCGGCTTATTTCTCCTTTCCGGTGCTGGCGGCATGGGAAAAACAAGGCTGATGCAGGAGCTTTGGGCACAAAATGCCAAGCAGTATCGTCCCGGAGCCCCGGTCTACTGGTATCTCTCCTTGAAGGATTATCAGGAGACAGGAGGCGCCTCCCACTTCATTCGGCGCGCCTTGCTGCAGTCCCTCCATTTTCTGCCGGAAGCACCCCACTATGCGGATGCGCTCCACACCGTGGAAAAGCTGCTCCGTCAAGCACCGGCCAAGTTGGTGCTGCTGCTGGATGGCTTGAACGAGGCTGGGGTTAAGCAAGAACCACTGCTGCGGGAAATCGAAGCGTTTGGCAGACTGCCTGGTGTCGGCGTCCTGGTGACGGAGCGCTCCGACGCCGTGCTGGATTATGCGCTCCTGGAGTTTGCACGCCTGACGCTCTCGCCGCTCACCGATGCACAGATTGCAGCCCAATTTGCTGACCGGAAGATGACGCTGCCATCCCAGACTGCGCTGCGGCAGCTGCTGACAACTCCCATGCTGCTGTTTCTCTATTTGGAGGTCTTCCAGCTGCCCGTGGGCGCTGAACAAGCACCCGTGCCAGAAACGCAGGCAGACCTTCTTTCTCTGTATCTCGTCCGCTTTACCCGTCAGACCATGCGGGAAGACAGCGGTGATTTGGCAAGTCAGCTGATCAGCCGCTATACCATCTCCCATCTTTTGCCGCAGCTTGCATACGAAATGCAGCGGCGCGGGCGCACTGCGTTGTCGAGGGAGATGGTGCGTTCTATTGCCCATAAAAGCTACCGCGTGCTCAGAAGCCGCCGCTTTGGCGCTGCATTTCCAGACTATCTGGGGAAATCCCGGCTGATGCTGGCCGGACTCAACGGAGCAGATGAGTGGTATGATTTGGCGGTTCGGGAGCGGCTCATGGAACGTTTTGGCCTTTTAAGTGTAACGACGCAAGGTCAGATCGCCCTGCTGCACGATTCGTTTCTCCCTATACTGGCACAGCAGCATGAAGGAAATCGCCGGATCTTGGCAAGGCGTTGGCGGCGGCGCATCATTGCTGTAGCTGCCGCTGTCATGCTGCTTGCAGGAATCGGGACTGCGGCTCTGATGCGCCTGCATTCGCAATCGTCCTATACGGCTGAGGAACAGGCAGAAATCTACGATGCCCTGGTCGGACTAAATACCGCCCTGGGAGCCTGGAGCAACCAAGTAAGTGCTCAACAGGAGATCCTGGAGCGCGCCTCTCGCAGCGACGTGCTGGACAATCAAGATCCCACTGCCCGCGCAGAACTGGCGGACAGAATTGACCTGCAGCGGAAGGTATCGGCTGCCTACTATACACCGGCGCCAGACGCATCGCGAACAGCTGCATTGGAAGACATTGCATCGGACAAGTCGTTGTTTTCTCCCCAGGCACTGGATGCTCTCATGCTCCAATGCGCCGCGGTGCAGCCGGTCGCCGAAGCAGCTATGACACATTTGGAGGACGCTTTGTGCGCTGCGGATAGCGTGTATGATACACGCAGTAAAAGAGAGCAAGTAATCCATGCCTATGCGACCTACCTGGACGCGGAAATCCGGTATGTCTCTTACTTGCTGGCAGATCTGATGTCAGCCATGACGTCGGAGCAGCAGCAGGAGATCTGGGATGCAATCACATATATGCCGGCATTGGACGGATTCTACGATGGAGCCGGCAGTGTTGCTCCGGAGCGATTGGCCGACGGAATTGACCGTGCCTGGGAGACAGTAAAAACTGCACGGCTGGAAATGCTGGCGCAAGGGTTTTCAGCCGCTTGGATAGAATGAGAAAGAGAGGGACTCTATGAAGACAATAAAGGAATCGATTGTCCTGTGCCTTTGCCTGTTTATCATATGTTTGTCAGGCTGCGGCGTTCCGGCAGATCCCGAAACCGAATGGGAGGCTGCCGGAGTCACGGAGGCTTTTTATCGCGTGGCCGAGGATTTCAGTCAGCGATATCTTGCGCTGGATGAAGATGGCGCCCGGTACGACAGCGCACTGGACACCGTTGCGCAGTACCTCGCCGGTACAATCACCCAAAGTGAGGCACAGGGCGCCGTCCAGGCAGCACTGACCGAAATTGAGGATGCATTGGCTCAGATCGAGTCGGTGACCTTATCGGATGAATTGAAAGAAAACTTATCAGCGGTGGATATCTCCCCAGCGGAGTATGAGAGCTTTTCCAATACCCGCGCGCAGCAGCTACAATCCCAAGAGATCCAGCTTTCGAGTCTAATCCATTACCTGGAATACGCCGAAGCAGAAGCATTCGCGTGGGAGGATTTAACCTATGCCCTGACAGTAGACCAGGCTGAGCAGGAGCTCATGCGGGGCTACTATTACTATGGCTGCTTTAACTACTGGTTCCCTGGCGCCAATGAAGCAGAACAAGCGCTCCTGGATGAAAAAGTGACCAGCCATCTGCTTGCCTACTACCCCACAGATGCCGTTTGGTATCAAAACCGCGATGTGGCTGAAGATCGCGTTATGGAATATTTAGATCAATTGGAAGCCTTGATCGCGCTCAATGCGGCGCATTTGGGGCAAGCGCAGGAGGATCTCTACCAGATGGAGCAGGACTTTTCAACGCTCTTGGAAATGATAGAAGAAAACCAACGGCTCCAAGAGACATTGTCGCAGCTGTACGAACTGAAAGATCAAGTCACAACGCTCCAATCCGAGATTGCAGCCGCAAAGGAAGCAGGAGACGAAGCTCTGCTGGCAGAACTAAAGATTAAGCTGGAAGAAATTGTGCAGAAATACGAGGCATTGACACAAGAAGAAATATCTTAGCCGGAAATGAATTGCAGCAGCAGCCGTGTGGCGCTGGTATCATGTGTCCATACAGATAAACCACATGTATGACGGAGGTGGACTATGATGGACGGACGAGTGCCGCGCCCTGCCGGAGACAATATCCAGCTAGGAGGTATACTCTATCAGCTGAATGGTGCAGTTGTGCGAGGCGATATGATCGTCTACACCGCATCAGCGTTAGACCAGGAAGTGTGGGAAAACATCTTGATTCGGGAGCTGTATCCCTGTAATAACGGTATCAGAAGATTGGAAAACAAAGAAATCTCCATTACTTCTGACGGATTCGATATGTTTCTCGCTGCGAAAAGCACAGCGCATCAAGCACAGCGGTTGGAACAGCATTGGCTTCAGCCTTATGGAGGCGGTTCCAGTTTTGTGGAAGCGTATGGTACTCTTTACACAGTGCGCACATTCCAAAAGGCAGTCCCTCTGGATGCCATGCTGTGCCAGAGCCCCATACCACTGGCCACTGCACTGACACTATTGAACCAACTGCTGGAAAAGGTAAATGACCTGCACAATGCTGGGCTGCTGCATCTTCATATCTCACCGAAGAAGATATATCTCTTGCCAGATACGCACATTATTCTAGATTATGACTGCCTTTTCGACAAAACGCACCCAGAGGGATACGGCTGCGTTGAGGCGCCTTCGTGTTATGATGCGCCAGAAATACGACTTGGAAATATTCAGGAAATTTGTGAGGCAGCGGATCTCTATAGCTGCTGCGCTATTTTTTTTGAAATGCTGTTGGGACGGCCTCTACAAGAAATAGATGTACTGGGGAAGCGGCTGCTTCACACTTTGAGTCAATTTCTTCCGCCGGATCTTGGAAGCATTCTATTTCGTGGCCTCCATACCTTGCCGAACCGGCGCTTCCACTGGGCTGCAGAGTTACAGCAGGCGCTGACCGGCTTACAACCCTTTTCGTCGTATCAACATATTACGCCTTGAGTTCTTCCCAATTTATGGTTGTCTTTGAAAATTACAGAGAATGGTTTTGTTTTAGAGGAATCACTGCCTCCATTCTGGATGCAATCGCATAGGCCATGAGTTGATCCGTATCATAACCTCGACACGCCAGCAATGTCCCGGCAGACATCCCTAGATAGGGTCTGCTGAAAGGAGCGAAAAACGGCGGAAATCAGAGAAAAAGCCAAGAACGCAAGAGCATGAGATAAAATTTAAAATCCGAAGGTGCAAAGATATTTGTTGAAGTTTGAAATTTGCTTGCAAGCTCGCTCGACAATATCCATTTTCCCAGGAGAAGCTCCGCGTCAGCGCCTCCAGACCGTCCAGCACAGCCGCCAGCGGGGTGATGGTGTCGCTGTGGGAGAGGAGGCGCACAATAATGTCGCCGAGATATATACCATGGGATGGCTGTGGGTCAGGCCGGAAATGGTGTGTATTTCCCGCATCGCGAAGGACGAAGCGGACGTGCGCTTGTCATACTTTCTATAGAGGACAAACGCCATTGGCAGAATCCGCATCAAAGAGCCGTTTCCGTTTTCCCGCAATATGACGCCGCGAGTGTGGATGTGCCAGACCTCTGCGATGCTCCTTGCCAGACATAGAGAATTGAAGAGACCGAAACATTTTTCGCGGGCGCCCGCCAGCCCGAAACACGATGGCTGCCGCTATTGTCTTAGAGATGGAAGAACCCGCGGGCACAGGCTTTGGCGCAGGCTGTGCGCCAATCAATCCAGATTCTGTTAAAATAATCCCATTGATTGTTGCACCCCACTGAATTGCATTGTATAATATTTACAACTTTCGTTCTCTTTTGCGGGACATGACTGCCACGCTGAAGCGGCAGTCGGCATTCCCCACGCAGTACGATGCTGCCCAGCGCGGCAGACGCGCTACAAGACACCAGAATCCGCATGGGATACCGGGGCAAAATTCGGTATGCTGTCGGGCTGTACCCAGGCACAGCGCACCGGCCTAACAGATCTTCTGCCCACGGCCTGCACGTTCTGCCCCATCATTGGTTCATGTCCGTCGCCATGACGCGGCGCATGGTATCGCAGCGCAGGGAGGCGCCGTGGAACACCGCGGAAATATTTTACGGTGTATCCTCTCTGACGCGTCTATCATGTGAGTGTCAGAGCAAAACAAACTTTCATTGAAAGGAGCACGGCTATGGCTATAAAAGAAGTCGTGGAAGGCGCAAAGAAGACAGCTGACTTGTCGAAAAAATGGGAGCGGGCAGAGCGGAAGGTCAAGGAAGATGCAAAAGAACTCCATACCCGCATCCAGCAGGGCAAGGCCATTGGCGTCGAGCATATCAAGCTGAAACAGTCTGCAGAGCATCTCCAAAAAATAGATAAAGAATTGCAGCTCCAGAAAAAGAAAATAAACCGTTGAGGAAGGAAGGAACCAAATGGACGTCAAAGAATTAGCTGAAACTGCAAAGAAAAAAGCCGAACTATCCAAGAAACTGGAGCAGGCGGAGCGAAAGCTGAAAACGCAGAGCGATATGCTCAGTTCCCGCCTGCGGCACAATGAAGCCATCGGCACCAAGCATATTGACGTAAAATATGCCGCCAAAGAACTGGAACGGGTAAAAAATGAACTGGATAAACTGAAATGATCCAGCGGCAGGTCGAGCTTACATCCCCCAATGATCGGCCTGCCGCCAACTGACCATTTCGGAGCAAGAGAGGAGCAGCGCAATGGAACAGAATCAAAAGCAAGAAATTCTGCGAGCCTTTGATGCAGAGAAGCAGCACATGGCCAAAGACATGGAGCGCATCTACAAAACGATTGCAAAAAACGTGTCCACACAGCCCACTTCCAGAATTGTTCAGTCTATCCCTGCAGAAGAGTCGACGCAAATCGGCGCGTATATCCGCACGTTCCGTCAAACGCTTAAAGCCGCCTGTCAGCAGCAGACCCGTCAGCTGGGCTTCGATCAGAATACGGCGGATATTATTTGGGCGAATGTGATGCAGGCAGCCGGTATGCCGCGGCCCTCTCTGTGCGAAAGCCGGGACATGCACATTCCTTCTGCCAAGAAAGTGCCTTCCGCCGGACCGACCCCGCAGCAGAAGCAGCAGATTGACCGATTGGCCAACGTCAAGAAGACGGGGATCGGCGTCGCGGCTGTGGGTACCGCTGCCGTGGTGGCCACCTGCCTGATCGTTCCGGGATGGACCGGCGCCATAGGCGCCGCCAAGGCGGCAGGGATCCTGGTGGTGGGCAGCGGCATCCTGGGCGCCGTCGTTTCCCAAAAGCAGGCCGAGGAAATTGACCGCCTCACGCGGCAGCCCACATACGTGACGCTTTCTTCGGAAGAGATTCAAGCGCTGATCCTGAAGATTTGTGGTCATCAGCACTCGGCGAATGTGGAAATCCTCGGTCAGTGGGTCGACGCAGTGTGTGCCGAGCTGCTGACGCAGTGTGAACAGGAACTGCGGCGCTAGACAGAGGAGCGGGGACATGAACGTTATTTGGATTGAACCCGACTGCAGCAAGTATTGGCCGAACACGGAAGCTGTTTCGGCGCTGGTGGGAGACGCTTCGTGCCGCGTGCAGCACTTAATTCCCGGCGAGATGCCTGCGCCAGACCCCGGGTGCCGCTGTGTGCTTCTCTCCTCCTTCCGCAGCGGCATCACATCCCATCACCGCGCACTGGTCGTGGAAAACCCCCAGGTGCGCCTTTGGCTCTTCTCCGCAGTGGGTTCCTTCCTCCCCGGAGAACGACAGCAGCTCACAGAAAATCTCGAACAAATTCTGGCCGGCACCAACGCGCGATACGCCATGGTCTTCGATCAGCCGGAGAACTTGGCCGCGACGAAGGCGCAGTGCGGGCTGCCGATTCCGCAAGGCCGCTGCTGCCTGATTGTTTCTAAGAATCCGGAGGCGGCGCTTCGCTGCCGCCAAATGCTGGCGCCGCTTCTGCCGGCATGGGATGTGCTTGCGGAGACAGATCAGCCGGAGGCGGCCTATGCCTTCGCGGACGTAATTCTGGCCGCGGGTACGGCTGCCGAGGATTTTGCGCTCCCGCCGCCGCCCTTCAGTCTGGGTCGCACGTTTGCATGGCTAGAACAGACCCAGACACCGGAGGCGGATCCTACCGCCGTATACAGTGTACTGACTGCCCACGACTGGGCATTGGCGTCCCCGGACCATGTATTTTGCAGCGACCCACAGCTGGAGCAGCACGCTTTGCGGCTGCTCCAGGGCGAGACGACGCCGCTCGCCCTAGCTCACGAAGACAGTTTTATCCTCTGCGATGCTTACCGGCTGCCCCTGCGCAGCAGCGACTATACGGAAGAGAGAATTTGTAGCTATCTGAACCAAATGTGTTGTCTTGCGGCACTGGCGGAGCGGTTTCAGTAGCAGGAAAGGAACGGATTCATATGAAGTTTGAGCCATTGGAAGGCAATATCCGTCAAGATTCCCACCAGCGCCCCGCAGCTAAGGCAGTGCCCCAGGCTGCACCAGGCTCCAGCAATGCAGACCAGCTGCAGTCGACGCTGCTGCGTTCTGGCACAGAACTCCTACAAACCCTCGACCAGATTCCCGGGCTGAACCCCGGCGTCAATCCCTCCTATGCAAAACTGGCGTCCCAGCTCAAGCAGCTGCGGAATTTCCGATTCCAGGTCGGCTTTGCCGGCGGTATGTCGAGCGGAAAGAGTTCCGTGATCAACTCCATCCTCGAATACCCGCTGATGCCGACCTGCAAGCTGACGACAACCTGTGTGGGAACCCATCTCTTCTATGGCGAAATACCGCGCATTAGCGTGGTCGACGACAACACCCGCAAAAAAGTGCTGGATGTCGACTGCACTAATATCTCACCGGCGCATTTTGAAAAGCTCAAAGAATACGCCTGCATGACGACGCGCATTAAAATCATCGAAAATCTGCAGCACTTTACGGATCACAATCTCTTTGAGGACAAGGACTCCTTCACTCCGGAAATGCTGAACATGAATCGCACCGACCCGAACCATGTGATCATCCTAATGATGATCCTTCTCACGGTGTACGTTGACCAGAACAGTCCCATGATGACGGAAAAGACAAAGCTGGTCAACAAGCAGCGCGAAGCGACCTTGAATTTTTTCGGCCTGCAGGATCAGGTGGTCAATTATACCATTCATCTGCAGTGGAACGGCGAGCTGCTGAAGAGCGGCATGACCATCATCGACCTGCCGGGGCTGGGCGCCTACGCACCGGACAAGGAGATCGGGGACGGGCAGATTTTAAAGGGTCACGATTCCATCGCCACCGACGCCATTCAGCATACGGACGCCATGGTGTTTCTGGTGGATCCAGAGGTGGACGGCACCGGGATCCCCGCGCTGCAGGCCATGATCAGCAGCACCGCATTGAAGCAAGCCGTCAACCAAAACGACCTGATTATCCCCATTCTGAACAAGGTGGACAGCTGCAGCGGCGCCTCCGAGGTCAAGCAGGCCGTTGAAAAATTTGTAAGTATTCTGCAGAATACCGGCATCCACAAGCAGGATGAGGATATCCATCGCTACTCCGCCTGGTATGGTGAGTATCAGTACCATAATATTCCAGGCGACAGAACCTGTTTCTATTTTCGGAATTATCAGGATCTCTTGGAGAATGTGCTGGAGGAGCAAGAGGCAGATCTTTCGCCGGAGGAGCTGCATCGCTCCATCATGGAAAAGTCGAGAAAGAAATTGGCCGTTCGCTACAAGAAATCCGGCATTGACGAGTTAAAGGAGTTTTTTCGTGCAACTTATGTTGGAAAAAGCAAAAACCAGCGCTCGTATTCGGCCATTTTTGCGCTGAGACATCTGGCCATGGATCTGGTGCCGCCGATGCAGGAGCAGATCAAAAACTGCACTGTCGCTCGAGGCGTCGCAGTATCCGCCATCAAAGAGATCTCCAAGGGGCTCACCGGCAGCATTGACGGCCCCATTGCGCAGGCGCTCTCCCGCATCGACTCGATGGAACTGGACACCTTCTTTATCAACGCCCAGCTTCAGATGATCCCGACGCTGTACACCGCCGCGTTTATCACGGGGTTGGAGGATTACAAAAAGCGAAACCTGGAAATCTGTAATCAGTTTGAAACCGTCTGGCTGGGGCTCAGCACTCTGGCTCGGATTGATAAGCCCGGCAGCCCCAATCAGCTGCGGTACGCCAACCTCTGCGAGCAGAGCAATATTTTTGGAATCCTGATCAACGAGCCGAACCAGGCGTTTGTGCAGGTAATCACCCATGTGATTCGCGAAAATCAGAATATGTACCGCAGCGCGCTCCAAGTGTTCGATGCCTTAAAGCAGGAAATCCCCACCGCGCTGGATCGCTTTGTCGCCGACTATCAGACCAAATTGCCGGAGAACGGCTCGCATATTCTCGTTCTGCTGACTGCGCTGCGCGATACGCTGGTTCAGTACGTCTCTCAGCAAATTGACGCCGTGACGGACAGCATGAAAATCAATGCCGATGATCTGAACAAGGCGGGCAACGACACCGTGCAGGCCATGATTACCCTCAATACCCAGACCGCGCAGACATATTCCCAGTCGGTCTTGAGCGAGGTGCAGGCAGCGCTCTCCAAGGGCATGTTCTTCACGGAGCGGGAGTATATCCAGGTGACCGGCGAAGGCGGCGTGAATGCGATTTTCTCCAATTTGTCGCTCTCTTCCGCCGACCGCGACTCCATCGAAAGCGACGTTCGGAATATCGGCATCTCCCAAATCAGCAACAATCTGGACAGCTGGTATCAGGACACCAAGAGTAATATTTATCAATACTTTACATCGCTCCGGCAGCATCTGTTCCAGATGATGGACGACACCGTGAAGCTTCTCACCGGCGACGCGGAGCAGCTCGTGACGCGTCGGGACGAGCTGCAGGTTCGGCTCCAGGCTGTGAAGGAAGCGTTGGATCATCTGCGGGATTCGGTGCAGCCGCTGTATGACGCGTCGCTCCAGGATGTATCCGCGGAAACCCTGCTCAAGCACCGCGGGAATATTTTCTCAGGAATCACCTGAAAGGGCGGTGCCACATATGAAACCTGATATAGAACATTGCCTGGCGCAGCCCCACCGGCCAGACCGTGTTGATCGCGTGTTTGCGCACTTTTCTCTCTCTACCCCGGAGGAGGCCGGGATTCGGACGGCGGATCTCGATGCAATCCAACGCTCGGCAGAGTCCTGCTTGGAGCAATTTCGTCTGGAGGTTCCAGCGGCCCAATATAACTCGCATCTGGCGGTCAGGCGTTTGGGCCGCGAAAAGCAGTCCCGATCCGCCGGCAGCGCTGACATGACCCGCGCCATGAAGCAGGCTGCCAGACAGCTGGCTCATACGCTCTGCGCCTATCGGGAGGATATCGCGCTCCATGTCATCAGCCAGACGGACCAGTCCGGCGAAGTGGCAGCCGCGTTCGTGATTTCCAGTCAGTCCGACGGTGCTGAGCCGCTGCGCTCCATGATTCGCAGCGCATACGGCAGGGTGGAGCTGGAAGCGCTCCCGTCCCTCCCCGAATTTCCCATCCGCCTCTATGCCCAAGGCGCGAAGCAATTCTCCGAAAAGAAAAAAGAAGACGGTCCAGAGGAAAAGAACGGCGATACGCTGTCCCCCTGGATAGAGGCGGTGCTGTCCAGCCTGCCGCAAGACGGAAACTATTCCCTGACCATGCGGTTCGTCCCCCTGGAGCAGCCGGAGCGCTTTCAAGCGCAGATCGAGCGGCTCAATGCGCTCCACCATCAACTGCAGTTCTACGCTTCGCTGACCTGGGGCAATTCCATCGGCCTCAGCACAGGCTTCAGCGAGGGACAGAACATGATCCAGTCTTCCCTGGGAACAGATTCCAACAACTACGGATCGAATTACGGCCTCAATCTCTCCGGAAAAAGCGAATACCGGCGTGCGGAATTGACGGCTTCGCATTTGGCCCAAGAGGTGCAGCGGCTTTCTCAGGGGCTTCGCGGCGCCTGGGGACTTCAGCTGTCCGTTTCCGTGCGGGAAATGCCGACGCTGCAGACCGTGACCTCGGTGGTGACAGGCGCTGTCCAGGCGGCGGGCTTCCGGCTTCAATGGAGTCCCACCCCAGCTCCGGCAGTCATCTGGGCAACAGACCAGGAAATTCTTCCGCTGCTCTCCTATCCGACCAAATCGCTCTGCGGACTCTCGTTTGTAGAAAATGAAGATTTCTCCCTTGCCTCCCAGGATACTTGCGAGGCAAGGTTCCAGCTGGGCAATATTTTGTGGAATGGCACGGCTGTTTCTCCATTCTGGCTCTCCGGGGACGCCTTCCGGCGCCATCTCTTCCTCTGCGGCATGACCGGCGCCGGTAAGACCAATACGATTTTTCGAATCATGGAGGGAGCCCGGCTGCCCTTTTGCGTGATTGAGCCAGTCAAGGGAGAGTACCGGGCGCTGAAGAGCATCTACCCCGACCTGAAGATTTGGACCATGAAGGTATCGGATGAGCAGGACGCTGCGGTCAGTATCATGCAGATCAATCCCTTCTGGTTCCCCCGCGAAGGAAATCTGGCCTACCATATCGACAGCTTGAAGACGATCATTGCATCGTCCTTTGAGCTGACTGCCGCCATGCCGAACATCCTGGAGCAGTGCCTGTACAATGTCTATCTCAAAGCCGGCTGGGATCTGGTCACCAATCGGAATATTTACTGGGACACCGTGCCGGAAGCGTATCTCTACCCGACGTTTACCGATTTGCTCGGCGAAGTGGAGACATATCTGGATCAGTCTGATTTCAGCGGCGAGACGCTCGGCGACTACAAAGGCGCGCTGCTCAGCCGGCTCAAATCCTTTGTAAACGGATATAAAGGCATTCTGCTCAATACCACCGAACACCCCGATTACCAATCCCTGCTGAAGGGACACTGCATCCTTGAGCTGGAAGGCTTGGCGGATGACGCCGACAAATGCCTGGTCATGGGTACCATCCTGATCCAATACTATCAGTATCTCAAGCTCCATTTCCGCGGCGAAGGCTCCGGCAGGAACCGCGGCCATCTGCTGGTCATTGAGGAGGCGCACCGGCTGTTCAAAAACACCTCCACTGAAAAGCGCCCCGATGGCGCGCCCAATCCCACCGGGCAGCTAGTGGATCTGCTGAGCAATATGATGGCGGAAATTCGCGCTTTCGGGGAGTGCATGATGATCGTGGATCAAAGCCCCAGCAAGGTGGCGGAGGACGTCATTAAGAATTCCGCCGCCAAAATTGTGCATCGCATCGACAACGGCAGGGATATCAAAATGCTGCAGTCGGCAATGCTCCTGCCGGAAGACGTCCTCAGCTTTGCCGCTTTGGCTCAAGGCGAAGCGCTGATTCGAACCGACGGCATGACCAAGCCCTGCAAGGTGAAGATTCTGCGCTCAGACGTCAAGGAAAGCTATGACCTGTCGGCTTCATTCCGCCCAGCCAGCTTTCTCAGCTGCCCGCTGGCAGATCTCTTTCTGGCGACTTCACTGCTCAGCAGCGGCGGCATTGCCGTGCAAATCGAAGAGAAGCTGGCTGTTTATTTCGACAATCTGGCTGCCTTTGGGGCGTGTGACTGGTATGCCATGACCTGCGATTTGGTCTGTTCCGTGCTGGACGTGCTGCGGGAACATCATAAGCTGGATGTGGTAAACTACAAGCTGAGTGTTCTCACAGAACTTCTTTCGCTGGCTCTGGCGCGGCTGCTGGTCGGCCATTCAAAAAAAGATCTGGGTCTAGCCCATATGCTGCTCCACCGGCTGCTGGGCTTCTTCCAGGATCAGCGCAATGGGACGTACGTCAAGCCCGGGGTCGCCGCGCTGTTTGACGCCTACTGTCAAGCCCATATTCTGCCGCTTTCCCTGGCGCGTCACGGGCAGCGCGCCTCGGAGGAAGAGCATGCGCTGCTGTGCCAATGGGCGGGATTGCCTGAGGACGCCCTGCTTTCATATCTCATTACTGATTTCCTTCACACGCAAATGCTGACCGCGATCCTCGAGGAGGCGCCGTTGCCCCAGGCCGAAGCGTTGCTGGATCGTTTTTTGGAGCATTGTATTCTCCCGCATATGCGCCTGGATGTGCTGGAAAAATATGCGGAGACATTTTGCGCGCTCCATTCCTGCGCAAAGCAGATAATTGGGGAGGAGGCCGGGGATGACTAGTCCAGTTTTACCGTATTTTATGCAGCAGAAATGGGAAGCCGCGAACAATCACGACGGGGATGCCTGCTTTGATCTCGGCGAGTATTTCTATGCGCAGAAAGACTATGCCCAAGCGTTTGCGTGGTATCAAAAGGCGGCGCAGGCGCCGGAGCCAAATCCGAACGCCTTCTTCAATCTGGGTTACGCCTACCAGTACGGGGAAGGAACGCCGCAGGATATGATCGCGGCCTTTGACTGCTACCAGAAAGCTGCGGAGCTGGATCTTCCGCAGGCGCTGAATAATCTTGCCTATTTTTATGAGGCAGGCATTGTGGTCGAGCGCGACATTGAAAAAGCCGACAACTTGATGCGCCGCGCCACCGCTCTGATGAACAACCTGCAAACAGAACTCTACAAGGCGCGGCGGGAGAACGAGCATCTCTTAAGCACGCAGCAGGCGCAAGCGCAGGCGCAGGCAAAGCTGGAGGCGCGTGCGCTGCAGGCCGAGGCGCGCCTGGAGGATCTGCAGCAAAGCAGCACCGCGGCGCAGCAGGCAAACAAGGCTCTCAAAGCGACCCAGGCAGAGCTGGAGAAGCAGCTGAAGGAAGCCCAGCGGCAGCTTACCGCAGTGCAGGCGGAGCTGAAGGAAGCGCAGCAGCAGGCACAGCGTTACCAGGAGCGCTACGGCGCCATGCAGACGGCCTGCCAGACCTTGCAGAAAAAGCTGACGGACGCAGAAGCGGAGAACTCCACCCAAAAACAGGCGCAGGAAGAACAGGCGCAGGAGTTCCGGCGGCTTTCTGAGGCTCTGCAGACGGAACAGGCGTCCCAGGAAAAGCTGCAGTCCTCGCTTTCTGCCGAGCAGAGTCATGTTGCGGCATTAAAACAGGCCGGAGCCGATCATTCCCGCAAGCTGTTGCAGCAGACGAAGGAAATTCAGGCGCTGCAGGAGGCCAATCAGCAGCTTTTAGGGCGGAAACCGTTTCTCCGCAAACCGACGCTGCTGCTCTGGACCGATTTGTATGCGGTACTCGCCCTTTGCTTGTCACTGTTCTATCCGCTCACGCAGCTCCGTCTCGATACGCCGTTCTATCTGATCTCCGGCATCCTGTTATGTCTGACTGTTCTGGGCTTTATCGCATTGGGCAACCGAAAATATATTTTGTTCGCGCTCATCAAGATTTGCGTCGCAGCTGCGTATGCGTTCTTGGTCGTAGTGCTGTTTGAGCCGTTTGCAGCCTTGGAACGGCTTGCGCTGATCCCGCCGCTGCTATGGGAAACCGTCCATGCATTTCGGAAAGAGAAAATGTGAAATGACAACTGCCAGGAGCAGAACTGTAGCCCCCACTTCCCATGAACAGACTTGTACTCGGCCAGTTCTGCGGTCAGTGCGGCAACCTTTGTCCTCAACTCGATTTCATTTTCATCGCTGCATCCAATACCCTTTGCAGATTGGATTCCTTTATCTATCAAATTCTTGTATGTTACTTTATGAAGCCTTTTCTCCGGCACAGAACAACCTTCTTGGAAAGGGAATTAGTCATTCTAGTATTGAGGCACGCTTTGCATGAACCTCTCCGGCAAGCAAATTCTTGAGCTTGTCTTGCAATGTGGTGTTGCTCTTCTCTTTGAAATAGATTGCAACAGTGTAGGTTGTAGACCCCAGCTTCGTGGAAAAAATGCCGTCGGGGGCGTGGGTTTGATCTTTGTTCGTTCGTTTCACCTCCTGTTATTATGGAGCCGCTGCGGCGGCTCCTTTTCTTGTTCTGGCTTTTCACGCAGTATGGTGTTGACCAAGTGTTGGACTGCGAGGAGTTGCTTTACTTCATGCCAGAGCTCGTTGGCTTGGGTGGTTGCGGCTTCGCTTTCTGCCTGGAGCCCGGTGCATTCTGCTTGCCATGCCTTTATGGGAAAGGGTTCACCGTATCCGGTCAGTTTGCGCTTGGCCAGGTAGAAGCGGCGGAGTTCTTGTTCGTGGTCTTGCTGAAATTGCTCCCGGCGCTTTTTGAATTTGATCTGCTGCAGCTGGTCATAGATCGGCTTGGTTTTTGTATAGGCCTCCGCGTGGCGCTGGAGTTCTTGGAGTTCCTTGACCCGCTTGCTGTTGGCTTTGACGGTATCCTGGAGCGGCTGGCGCTTTGCGTGGACTTCAGCGATTTTCTGCTTCAAGTTCTCCAAGGTATAGAGCTTGTTGGCCTGGAGAAAGTTTACCGTCTCGCTGAATGCTTTGAGGTTATTTACCCGCGCCTTTTGCCCTGCGTAGCGGGAAAAGGTCAGCGTACCCTGGTTTCGCTGAGCGTAGTAGTCGCTGAGCAGCGTGACCAGGTTTGGGCTGGTGTCATGCTCCTTTAGCTCGATCTGAATGCCGTCGATCCACCGTTTTAGGCTGGCCAGCTTCTTTTTTAAGGCTTGTAGCATGCGGTTGGTGGCCTTGATCCAGCGGTTCAAATCACCTTTTTCGGTGCGGATTCCCCGCTGCTCCATCTGCCGAACCGCCACGCCCTCGTGGACTGTTGGCAGGAGATCCACTGCCTGTTCGGCGTATGAGCGATGGTCGATTCGGCAGTCCAGCTCTTTCTCATCCAGCTTCTGATTGACCAAGTCCGCCCAGGCTTCCCGCCAGCGATCCAGTGTTTCCGGTCGTCCCCAGTCGGTGGTGGGGACGGCATCAACGGCATACTTCCCGTTAGATTTTCGAAGCCGTTGACCATCTTCATCCAGACGGTAGACCATCCGTTGCTTGGCGCCCCAGGTGCCGTCCTGGTTTAGAGGACGGATGGGCGCCATTACATGGAAGTGCGGATTTTGTGTGCCATTGCGCTCTGGATCATGGATGGCGAAGTCAACAATCATCCCAGCTGCCACGAAGTTTTCCTGCAAGAACTTTCTTGTCAGTTCCAGATTTTCCTCGAAGCTCAGCTCATTCTGCAAAGCAATATCGAAGGAGTAAGCCAGCT
>ERZ1643251.1324-NODE-1324-length-28455-cov-5.028908_pt1 | contig 28455 bp, 31 predicted proteins | sample MGYA00579261_ERZ1643251 | MGnify/ENA primary metagenome ERZ1643251 (study PRJEB29033, sample SAMEA4952267) | chicken gut metagenome | biome: Broiler Chicken; feature: Gastrointestinal Tract; material: Caecum | place: Ireland | collected 2018 | study: Broiler... | reverse complement strand
GAAGAGCATCAACGGCAAAGAGATGAAAGTGTCCGAGATCATCACAGAGCTGAACGCTCTTGGCGGAAAGCACGGCATCGGCATCGTTGACATTGTCGAAAACCGCGTAGTCGGCATGAAATCCCGCGGCGTATATGAGACGCCGGGCGGAACGATTCTTATGGAAGCACATCAGCAGCTTGAGGAGCTGGTGCTCGACCGCGCTACATATGAGGTAAAGAAGGATCTCGGAAATAAATTCGCGCAGATCGTATACGAGGGGAAATGGTTCACACCGCTGCGCGAGGCCATTCAGGCGTTTGTTGATGTGACACAGCAGTATGTGACAGGAGAAGTCAAATTCAAACTTTACAAAGGAAATATTATTAAGGCAGGAGAAACTTCTCCGTACTCACTGTACAGCGAATCACTGGCAAGCTTCACGACCGGAGATCTGTACGACCACCACGACGCAGAAGGCTTTATCAATCTGTTCGGACTTCCGCTCAAGGTACGCGCGATGAAGATGCAGGAAATCGGGAAGCAGAAGTAATATAATATAAGATAAGATCAGAAATGTAACCGCATCAGGAAGAAAACTGCAAAAGGCTGTAAGCCATGCCCATTACATCATTTATAAATGAAGGGGCGGAGCTTACAGTCTTTTTCATACACTATATTTTTCCAGAAGAGTCATAAATCTCCCGTCGTCTTTCAGAAATTCGTACTCATCACTGTCCGAGCGCATGGCTTCAATCAGTGTGGAAAGCGCTTTTCTCCGATATTCCTTTTCTGCGGTCTGCGGCGCCTGTGCAGGCTTCCCATCACTCTTATCCTGTTCCTTTTCTTTTGCCTTTCTTTTCGCATAAGCATCAACATGTGCTAAAAGAGGGGAGCTTTCCTTTTCCTCCGGCGCTGATGACAGCATGGAGAGTATCTGTTCAATATATTCCAGACTTTTCTCTTTGTCTCTTTTCCTCAGCGCCAGCTCCAATGGCAGAATAAGCGGACTGTATCCCCACATTCCGTACAGTTTGGCCGTGCGTTCTCCAATATGGGAAATCTTTTCCGCCCGTTTGGTATCTCCTTCCTCCACTGCGATGCACATCAGCTTCATAAGCGCCTGCTGAAGCTCTGCCAGATCCTCCTGTATCCATCTCTCCAACAGAAGTCCTGCCTCTTCTGTGTTTCCCTGCTGCTCCAAAAGCCTCGCCTGCAAAACCCGCTTGTCCGGCAGTTCACCGGGCAGAAGATCAAGCATTCGCTGTGCTTTTTCAAGCTCCTTCTCATTTAAATATTTGGCTGCCAGCATATAGGCCGCACCGCTTTTTATCCGGCTGTCCTCTGCACATTCAATCACTTGTTCATACCAGAGGCTGATATTTTTTTCATAAACATTTTTCTTTTCCTTGTCAAGCTCTGAAAAAAGCAGAGTCCCCTGAACTGTCATGGCAGCCATATGAATAAACTCCGCACAGGCCGGATATTCCTGTATCTTTCTTTCCGCCAGAGCATAACCCGACTCGAACCCTTCCTTTTGCGCCGTCTCCACAATCTCATTGCACAGACTGTTGATCTCCTCTTCTGACAGTGTACGTTCAAAGCACATCAATGTATTTAAATCTGTGCCAAGGAGCCGCGCCAGCGCTGGAAGGAGAGTCACATCAGGATATGTACTCCCCTTTTCCCATTTATTGACTGCCGGGGCGGTCACACCGAGTCTCTTTGCCACCTGCTCCTGTGTAAGTCCTGCGGCTTTCCTTTTTTCTTTTAATACTACATTCATCGGCATGGCAGTTCTCCTCCAGACATACGAGCATTATATCCCCTATTTACAGCAATGCACACGCCCTGTAATATGGAGATAAACCTAGATTTTATACAGCCTCATTATAACAGACACACAATGCCGCAGACAATTGAATCATTTTTATAAAATCAAGGATAAAAATTAACATCACATTAATTTTGTATTTTCATAATTGTTTAATCTTTGTATACTATAATTAATTTTATTAGATGGAAAACGAAAGAAAAGGAGATGGACAATGACAGAAAAAGTATTAGTGATCCATGACGTTCCACTGTCTTATAAACCGGCAGATCAAATCAGTTCTTTCTATGCCGGCGACAGGACTGCCCGGTGCAAAGGCTGCTTTGGCTGCTGGCTTAAGACGCCGGGAGAGTGCGTCATGCACGATGGAAGTGAACATATAGGGAGCGTCATGGCGCAAAGCAAAGAGGTCTGGATATTCAGCAGCATATTGTACGGCGGATTCAGCATGGAGACCAAACGTGTTCTCGACCGCTGTATTCCCGGGGTGCTTCCGTTTTTCACATGGCGGCACAAGCGAATGCACCACTGCGCGCGTTACAATAACTCACCTGTATTCCACATTGTATTTTACAATACGGAAACTATATCAGAGCGGGAAAAGCTTTTGGCAGAGAAAATTGCCAGAGCTGTATCCGTCAATATGAACTGTTCAGAATGTTCAGTAAAATTCGTCCCCGGATTGCCGGGCAGAAAGGAGGCGTCGGATATTGAAAACAGTATTTATTGCAGCCAGTCCTAAAAAGAGATGGAGCAATTCTGCCTATCTTCTTTCTTTTACAAAATGGTTCACAAAGGGAGAAAAAGCATGGATCAACTTCCGGGGTTCCGGAGATTATGCCCGCATTTTCTCTGAGCTTGAAGATGCAGACGCCCTTGTCCTTGGCATGCCTCTTTATGTGGATGCCATACCCTCGCATATACTGATACTGCTCCAGAAAATCGAACAATATGTAAAGGAAAAAGGTGTCACTTTCCGCGTATACAGCCTGTGCAACTGCGGTTTCTATGAGGGCGTACAGTGTGAATACGAGCTTGAAATGGTTCGATGCTGGTGTGAACGCAGCGGTCTTGAATTCTGCGGGGGAGCCGGGATCGGAGCCGGGGAAATGATCGGTGTGCTCCCGCTCTCTCCTATAATCAGCATCGCGGTTCTGCTGCTTCAGGGCATTATTTTTACGACAGTTTCTCTAAGCGGCGGCACGTTTTCCCTGCAGGCGCTTCTGGGACACCTGTCTCTGTTGGGGGTGTTCATTTCTGTTATGGTCGCCGTCTTGTTCAGTATACGTCCATGGATCGTGGCAGCGCAAGTGGGCACGTCTGTTTCAGTCCGGCGCGGACATGGCGTCCGGTTTTCCACAGTCAGCTTCTGCCCGGCTTTCCTGTTCGTATTTTTTGCCAGCATATACTGGGCGCTGCGCGCATTTGTTCTTCATCTTGTACCTGTATGGAAGCTCTTTCGCAAAGCGTGAGCTTTAATTTGAAGACTTAATTGGAAGATTGGAAGATTTGATTGGGAGATTTAATTGGAGGGGGCGGACTTATCCGTCCCTTGTCATCCTCTTGTATACGCCCACAGATTATTGATCTGGTACTCCAATGTTTCATATTCCCACAGCTTTTTGCTGCGCTTTACACTGTTGGGGTCATTGACCCTGATCTTCCCTTCCTCCACGCCTGTAAGAACAATGAAATGCCCTGTGGTCGTGAAATCTCCCGGCCTCATACTGCATATAATGGGTCTTCCGTTTTCAAGTGCCGAAAATATTCCATCTTTGCTCAATCCCAGTTCTTCTCCCAAGACGCCGAACTGCTGTGCTCCCTCTGTCATCAGGCTCCAGCTCGTACCTGCCTCGCCCGTATAGTACCCCTGCTCTTCCGCAAATTTTGCCACTTTATACGGAGTGACTGTAGGATCTCCCGTCAGTCCTGATACTACCATGGACAGCGCTGTCGGGCCGCATCCGTTCACCGCGATCATATTATCGCCGTATATCTGGTAACCCCAGCGCTCATCCCACTGAAGAAGATGTGGAATAACACCCACTGTCACATCCCCTATGTCCTCCGCTGGCGGGTTATCCTTCATATTGGGATAATTCTTTATAAAATCCGAAGTCTCTGGATTGTTTTCCAAAAGCTCTCCCAGTGTGCCGGACACATCTCCTGCCTCTGCGATCACCGTGTGAACTTCCTTTCCCCATAAAATCCCTTCCTCCGTCAGGATGAGATGATCACCAATCACTTTCTTTGCGGCGAGTGCCCCTGCAACAAGGAGCACAGCCGCCAGAACTCCCCGCACAAGCCTTGCGGTACTCCGCCTTCTCCGCCTCGCACGATTCTGCTTTCTTCTGCCATACACTCTCTGGTCTGCCATCTGTAATCTCCTCCTTTTGCATGAGAAGATTATATCCCTTTCATGCAGAGTATTCTTTTAAATAAACCTTAAGTTTTTATGATGATTCAGGTGTGGAAAGTTCTTTTAACACCCGTTCCTATGAAAAAAGCACCTTACCGTCTGATAAGGTGCTTCTAATTTAATTACCATTTTCTTTTCGGGCAAATAAATATCCGCTTAGAGTAAATAAAAGAGTCTTAATTATTTCAATAATCGAATTTGTAAGTTTGCTTGTTTTTCCAAAAGCTATAGTCACTATCGTATCTATCAGGAAAATAATCCCAAGGAATATCAGGCAACCCACAATCAATTTGAATGCCGAAAAATATCTCTTTTCCTTTCGTTCTTTGTCTTTTTCTTCAATCTTCCTTACTTCCAATTCATCGTCTACACAAGGTGAACTGTCTAATGGCTCATCGACTTCTTCGTTTGGAGTTCCGTATAAATAATCTTCATTTTTATCCATTATGAAACAAACACCTCTTCATCTTTTATATCTTTATCAGATAAATACATGTCTCCTCTCTTCGCCGCTTTATACCATGCCGTCCCTTTCCTGTGCGTCATCGCAGATAGTGGTATTCCATCATACAATTTATACTTTTCCCATATTGTCTCAATAGCCTTCTTAAAAGAGGGGGATGTTTCTTCGTTAGCAATTAAAATACTTCCATCCACTTCTTTATGATAGTGTTTTATTGCATTTCCCCTATAGCCTTTAAAGGCATCATAAATACTTCGTATTACCGGTCCATACTTCCATACCTCAAATTTATCTTGAAACAAAACCATATCTGTATCCTGATAAAATTTTTTGTATACGAGATACGTGAGTTTCTGTAATTTCATAGGGGTGATGTCAATATCTTCTGAAAATCCCTTTTGCAAAATACTATTTGCAACATTCAATGCAGATACCATATTTGCACCTCCCATCTGTATCTTTCGTAATTATAATATATCAGATACAGAGAATTATGTCAAACACAAATGGGAACGTACGTTCTTCTTTTGTAATATTGCATAGCGTAACTTCCTGCGTTCCGGAATGTCAGTCGTTTTTTTACTATTGGGCCGTTGTGACTTCCCGCAGAATCCGCATCACATTTTTATGTGCAATCTTCTCGATCTGCCGCGGGGTGATTCCCGCCTTTTCAAAAGCGGCCCACAGGCGCTCCATATCCTGAACTCCCCGGATACCTCGCGGAAGATCCGTTTTTCCGAATCCGTCTAAATCCGCCCCGAGCGCAACGGCGTCCTCCCCCGCCCGGTCTATCATATATGCCGCGTGGCGGGCGACATCAGAAATATCCGCCCCTCCTCCTTCTCTTAGAAACGGGGAATAAAAATTCACTCCCGCGACGCCGCCCTTCTCTCCGAGGATACGGAGCATTTCATCTGTCAGGTTACGCGGGTGCGCGCACAACGCCCTCGCATTAGAGTGAGAAGCCACAACAGGCGCTTTGCTCTGTCTGATGCAGTCATAAAATCCACCGTCTGAAAGATGGGATACATCAACGATTATACCCATCCCGTTCATCTGCTCCACGATCTCCAACCCAAACCCCGTCAGTCCTCTTTTCATCACCTTGGGATCTCTGCTGTTTGGACTGCCTATACAATTACTATGATTCCACGTGAGTGTGATCAGCCGTACACCTCTTCCGTACAGTTCCCTGAGCCGTTCTGCCCTTCCATTTAACACACCGCCCTCTTCAACGGTAAGAATACCTGCGGTCTTTTTTTCTTCTTTTGCAGAAAGAATATCGTCCACCGTATATGCCAGACGGAACTCTTTGCCCTCTGATCCCCGGGCATAGTCCGTCATGGACAGAACCCTTTCATATGCCCGGTCCCACATTGATTCATGCCCTGCAAATTCAGCTATATTTACATAGCATGCGAAGAACTGTGCCGCAGCTTTAGCCTGCTTTAGCCTCTTGATATCCACACAAAGTCCATTTTCCTGAAGTGTTTCCTCTTTTCCCTTGATCAGTTCACTGAGTGTATCGCAGTGCATATCAATCCAATCCATAGTTTCCTCCCGGTTCATAATATAATTTTTATATATTATGCTATGTATAAATCTTTTCCTCTTTACATAATCTATCATATCATTATTGTACAAGGTCAGGAAATATTTATGGAACCCAAAATCGGTATTGTTGTATGCGGTTTCACGCAGGACCGCCAGTTTGTCACGAATCCGTACATTCAGTCCGTCCGTTACTCAAAAGGTCTTCCCCTCGTCCTTCCCCTTGTGCGCAGTGACCGCATAATCGACGAGTATGTGAAACTCTGCGACGGCTTTTTATTCTGCGGCGGCGGGGATATCACTCCCCTTCTCTTTGGAGAAGAGCCGCAAAACGGAAATGGAAAGACAGATATCACAGTAGACCTGTTCCAGATCCGCCTTATGAAACGCATCCTTGCCTCGCGCAAGCCTGTCCTCGCCATCTGCCGGGGAATGCAGATCTTAAGTGTGGCCTGCGGCGGCACTATCTGGCAGGACATGTCTCTCATTCCGGGCAAAGTTTTAAACCATATGCAGCAGTCCGCATGCCGCAGTGAGGTCAGCCACCGCATCCGTATTGAACGCGGAAGCAGACTGAAAGAATATGCAGGATCATGCCTTTATGTAAACAGTTTTCACCATCAGGCGGTCAATTCCCCCGGAAAAGGCGTCTCCGTCAGCGCCCGGGCGCAGGACGGCGCTATAGAGGCAGTGGAGATCGACTCACATCCATTTGCCATAGGAGTGCAGTGGCACCCGGAATGTATGTACCGCACTTCTTCGGAGATGCGGACTCTCTTCCACGAATTTGTCGCACACTCACTCCGTACCGGTATATAGATAGAACGCCCGGCAATCAATATGGCGTTTCACAAAAAAGCAATATTTGGAACATGAACGTATAAGCAGGGAGGGCGCCGCACATACTAACCTCTGAAAAATCATTTATCTTAAGGAGGTTTTAACTATGGCAGAGATATCTATTCTTGACCTGCAGAACCTGCGTCATCTCATCGGCGGTTATTCTACAACACACTGCAAGATGACAGACTATGCGTCACAGGCCGAAGACCCTGAAATCAAAAAACTGTTTCAGGATGCGGCGGATTCCGCAATGAAAAACAAACAGGAACTCATGAAATTCCTGTAGCAACAGTTCAGCCATGCATCGGGCGCGAAGGCAGACCATGCTTGCATGAGGCTGCAAGCGGGCAGATTGGAGCACCCGCTGAACAGAAGAACATTTATTATGAGGTGAAAAAATGGACGAAAAAACAATGGTTGCCGACACCCTTGTCGGCATTAACGGCGAACTGAAAATGTTCGGGGACATGATCCCGCAGACTGAGAACAAAGAATTAAAACAGTGCTTAAAGCAGATGAGAAACCAGTGCGAGATGTCACAGGAGAAGATGTACGACGCAGCAAGAGAAAGAAGCTACTACGTACCCGCGGAAAAGGCGACGCAGGAAGAGATCAATCATGTGAAGTCTATCGTGCAGATGAAATAAAACAAAATATCCTTTCAGTAAAACTCCTGCAGAGGCGTTCGTTATGCGCAATGACTCTGCGGGAGTTTTCAACATTAAGGGGATATTTTTTTATAAGTCATGTAAGTTCGTTGATAAGTCCCCTTTTTACAAATATCCTGTTGAAACTATAAAATCTGTATGCTATGGTCACAGAAATAACTGCTCGCGATACTTGTTGTTGTTTTCATTTTACGTTATAATCTAAGAAAGGCACTATATGAATAATGAACTTGCAAAAGAACTCACGCTGGCCGAGAGAAAGAGTCAGTACGATACACAGTGTAAAAGAGTCCTCGCGGACCGGACAATCTTGTCGTGGATCTTAAAACACACGACAGATGGAAGTACATATCGGAAAGGAGTTGAATCAGATGTGCAACTTAAGCGATTATGTTGAAGAACTTGGAATTGAGAAGGGACGTCTTCTGACCTTCATCGAGATCGTTCAGAAACAGCGTCAGAAGAACACACAGCCAGAAGAGATTGCGGATTTCCTCGGAGAAGATCCTGCCCTGATCCGCAGTATCTATCAGCGTGTGCAGGAAGAACCCGACAGTCCCAGTAAAGCAATACTCAAAAAAATGAGAGAATTTATTCCTATATAATAACATGAAACTGCTGATATATGGAGCTTTCAAACATCTCCGCATATCGGCAGTTTCATCTGTATTTATCTCTCTATAAACCTTCCGTCATTCGTTTTCGTTCCCGTCGCCTTCCTCACGGATGATTTCTTTAGCTTCTGATACCTTATCGTTGATATCGGCGGTCTTTTCTCCTGCCTGCTCTAACAGACTTGACGATTTTGCCTCAATTTCTGCGAGTCTCTTTATTTTTCTCTCTGACGAATATCCTCTTTCTTTGTCTAATTTAATTTCTGCCTTTAAGACGCCTGCTTCTCCGTCAAGCCTCTCTTTTACAGACAAGATAGCTTCAGACTGCTCCATTCCGGCGGACAGATCCATCATATCCATGACTTTGCTCTTTTCATATTCTTCTTCCGTCATAATCTTCTTTCCGTAACGGTCTGTACCCTGATCTTCTTCTCTCTGGACTGCTTCCTCTGACAATGCCTCTGTGATTTTCTGGTCAAGCATTTCCAGTTGCTTATCATACTCATCAAGCTTTTCGTGATTCATATATCCACTTTCAAGTCCTCTTTGCATTTCAGCGTCCTTACATTCCTGTATGAACTGCCTTTGATCCATAAGCTGCGAAATAACATTATTCCGCCGACCTTGTCTGGAAATAAAAACAGAATCCTGATCATTTAAAAGAGCCGCCGTCCCCTGCCGGTCTTCTTCAATATTGTTTGTCCTGTTGATTTTTTGATTAATTACCGCTGAATTAAAAAGACTATTGCTGCCCCCAATGCCTGACAAATTCATATCATTTCCTCCTCGTCATATTTCCGCTCAAAAGTATCCTAATATAATTATCGGCTTACTAATCAAAAAAATAACTTCATTTAATATGCTAGAGACTTTAAAAATCATACATTATTCATCCTTATATTCCTATGATCTTCTCCCCTTTCTTCCTCGCCGCCGTATATACCGCATATAAAAACACAAGGACAAGGACCGCAACGATGAGCAGAAGTCCTAACGTCTGCATTTCCCATGATACGAACCTTCCGTCATTCATCCAGCACATGAACACCGAGAATAGGATGCCGATGCTTAAGCCGAGTACACCGGGGTAGGCAAATATCTTCGCAAGCTGGCTGTTCAGTATCCGTTTCTGATACTGCGCGTCCGCCCCCAGTTTCTTAAGGCTTAAGAATACTTCTTTGTTATCCTCCGACACCGAGACTCCGCGGACATAGCTCATGACTGCCGCCGTCGCCAGTGAGAGGATGAAGATATACAGGCAGAGCATCACATAGACACTGATAAGCTGCAGACGTTCCTGCAAGATCATGATAAGAAACTGGGGAGCATACCGCCAGTCGTTTAAAAGCTGTGTGTCATCTGCATCCATCTTGAGCAGATCACCATACATATACTCTTCCCCTACGCTTTTTGCCTGTTGTTCCTCCCATCGGTCATACAAGTTTAGATGCGCGGACAGATCGCTGGCATGTTCCACATACATCGCATACAATGCTTTTGCAAACGGATACGTGCTGTCCGGCTCTGTTGTGTTGAACATGACAAGATGCTCTCTCCACTCCGCTCCCGCACCTTCTGACATCTGCGCATAATCACTGTCGCCGATCACATACGCATAAGGCTCTGATATAGACGCCAGCGAATCGTACTCCAGTGTCCCGGCAAAAGTAAGCTGCTTCTCTGCACCGGTGTCCGGATTATATACTCCGTACAGTCCGTCTACAAAATTCCATATGTTCTCTACATGATCCGTGGGCGTGACCGTCCGGTATGTTCCGGGTTCCACCTCTACATTCCGCCCGGTGAGCGCCGCATAATCTGAACAGGATATGAAGAGAGCGGTCTTAGCCTTATCCTTGCTGACAGGCACATAACGTCCACTGTCCTCCTCGTAGTCTGTATACTTGTAGGAAATGACAAGGTCTGTTCCTTCTGTCTCGCCATAATCACACAGCCCGATCCCGTATTCCTCCGCAGTCTCATAGATATCCTCCTTTGTGATCTGCTCCTCTCCCGCAGGATAATGTACGACAAATTCCTTCCCGTTCTTTGTATCCATGCTCCCCAAGCTGTTCAGATACATCATCGCATAAAATCCCGAGAATATCGTGGCAAATAAAAGCAGGACGATCACGCACATATTCCGCGTCGTCGTCCTCGCGGAAAAGCGCATCAGACTGACAGACACCATGTTTTTATAAAATTTCTTCCTGTTCTTTGCTCCTCTGGTCTGCCCTACGATATTCAGGAGCACAAGATAGACACCCGCAAGCGTCACGACATAAAACAGATTTACGATGGACGGCAAGGATTGTCCGAACACATAGACACTGAGCTTTGGAAGACCCATTGTGATCAGTAATCCCAGAGGGATCATCACCACGCCTGCGGCAAATGTCCACGCCGGTATCCGATTTACCATCTCGGGTTGATGCTGAGTCCTTAAGATATCCATGATATTAGAACGCTTAATGAACCTGCGTCCGGCAAAGGCGAGCAGGATCGCCAGTAACAATATAAAACCGATCCCGATGAGAAATCCCGTGATGCCAAAACGGAACTGCATTTCCTCTGTTGATACCAAAAACAGGATAAACAACTTCCACAACAGCCATGAAGCCGGAGCGGCGGCGACAAGTCCTGCCAGCGAAGCGCCTGCCATCAGTAATGCAAGTTCACGGAACAAAAGCCTGCTCAGTCTCTTTTTCTCCACTCCTAGCGCGAGAAAGATGCCGTATTCTCTGCTCTTGTAGCGGAAGAATAAAGAGGACGCGTACAGTGTGAATATCACGCAGCCGACGGCGGTCACAGCCATCAGAAGCGACGCCATTTTCCTCGTGTCTCCTCCGTCCGGAAGGAAATCCTGCACCGTCGGCCCATAATACATGACAGTGAACGACGTGAGGAGCAGAACGGACAAAAAGATGCAAAACGCCAGCATCCGGTACTGCCCTCTGTTCTTTTTTCTCAGCTTGTCAAAAAATTTATTCAGCGTCATCCAGATCACCTCCCAATTCCCTGAGAACGCCGAGCAGTTCATCCATGAACTCTTTTCGTCCGCCCCTTCGCGTCAGCTCATCATAGATCACCCCGTCTCTTAATACGATCACGCGGTCGCAGAAGGACGCCGCATAGCTGTCGTGGGTCACCATGAACACCGTTGCTCCCATCTGTGCCTTTGCCTGAAGAAAGGAATCGATCACCGCACGGCAGGAACGGCTGTCCAGATTGCCGGTGGGTTCGTCGGCGAGCACAACATAGGGATCGTTCATCATTGCCCTCGCCACAGCCGTCCTCTGCTTCTCACCGCCCGAGATCTCCGCCGGATACTTATCCCTGATCTTCCCGATGCCGAATGCCTCGCAGAACTTGGACGCCTTCGCCTCCATCTGTGCCGCAGGTTTTGCGGCAATGACCTGCGGAAGACAGATATTTTCATATACCGTCAGTCCGTCAAGAAGCATGAAATCCTGAAATACGAACCCCAGCTTTTCATTCCTCACATTTGCCAGTCCCTTTTCGCTCATGCCAGAGATGTCTTTCCCACCCAGAATGATTTTCCCCGAATCATGAGGAATAAAGCAGGAAATACAGTTGAGCAGCGTCGTCTTTCCCGATCCGCTGGGCCCCATGACCGCCACAAACTCCCCCTTTTTCACCTGAAAGGACAGATCCTTTAACACAGGGTACTCGTTCGTCCCCGTCCGGTATGTTTTACTTAAATGCTCGATCTTTAACATTGCGTTTGCCTCCCTTTTGTTTTGTAAGATCAATGCCGTCTCTTTGCGTCGGCTCTAAGCATATTATAGGGGAATCTTTTGCAGGACATCAGAGGCTTAGATGGTAAGTTTGACATGGATTTTGCCAACTTTGGGGTATCTATTCAGCCATTTAATTTACTAACACCTCTTGGATCAAACGGACGAAAACAGGGAACGATTACGAAGATCTATTCGGGGATGAGGACGATGCCGGGCGGGTTCCGAGCTACAGAGATAAAGAAAACTAGAGGTTCTGAATCCGTCCAAAAAGCAGGACTTTCGGTGGATAACTCGGCTTCGCCTCAGACAATTCCACCGGAAGTCCTAATGGACGAATCCAGAACCTTAAGTTTTATTAATCCCTTTCGCAGTCACCCGCCCGGCATCGTCCTCATCTCCGAAAGTATCTCGAAATAGGGCCTGTTTTCTCGGATACTTAAGACGGAAGTTAGTAAATAAACATCTGGAAAGCAACACGGGCGCGGCGGAAGAACTATTCAACAGATGAAAGTCTTCAAGCCGCGCCGTCTGTGCGTGTGCCCATTTGATTCGGGCATTTTTGCTTTGCAATGCGCAGGAAGCGGTCGATGAATTTGAAGAAACGATCAGCGGTCAGGAAGAGGTTCAGCTGTGACTTTGGAGGAATCTGACGGAATATCTTATCGGGGTGAGGCAATGTTGTTAAGCCGTGTGAGGGGATTGTTTGAGGCGAAGCCGAGTTGCCCCCACACACGGATTTGCCCTTAAACAGCGCCTCAGCCTGTTAGATATTTCCGGATTCCTAACCGGAACAGCGAAACCTCTCCCTGATCGCTGACTGCATTTTTAATTCCTCCCTGCTTCCGGATGTTGTCACAAAGAGAAATGCTACTGAATGAAATGGCTGATTTGTCACATTCCTGCACGAGAATCCGTCTGCTTCCTCTTGATAGCTCCCGCTCCAGAGAGTACAATAGTTCTGTGGTCTTACAGCACGATCATCTTGCAATCTAACAAAAGGAGACACCGCCAATGGACATCTGCATCTGTGACGACGAAAGGAACTTGAGGACATCCCTGAAAAATGTGTTGGAAACGGAGCTCCAGCTTCAGGGGATCGCTTATACGATACGGGAATTTGACTCCGGGGAAACGTTGTTGAAAGGCTTAAAAGAAAAAGAAGCGGATATCCTCTTTCTGGATATCGAGATGAAGGGGATCAGCGGAATGGACGCCGCCCGCAGACTGAGGGAATCTTACCGAGATACGGTCATCATCTTTGTGACCGCCTACCCTGACTATGTTTTCCAAGGCTACGAAGTCCACGCCTTTCACTATATCTTAAAACCCTACCGCGAGGAGAAGATACGCGAGGTGCTGCGCATGGCGCTAGAGGAAACGCACAGATCCACAGAACAGTATTACATCGTCGAACAGAAAAGCGGAATGCTCCGACTTCTGCTAAAAGACATCCTCTATTTTAAGAGCGACCGCAAGAAGGTGACCGCTGTAACGAAAAACGGTGCAGAGGAATTTTATGGGAAACTAAGCGATGTGGAATCAGAACTATCCGGGCATTTCACCCGCATCCACAACCGCTATCTGGTCAATACCGCCTCTGTCAGCAGGCTCACGCCCACTTCCTGTATCTGCGGGGATGAGGAGCTACCTGTGAGCAGAGCTTACCGGCAGGAGCTTGCCGTTGCCTTCGCGCGTATGATGCTTACCTGATCGAAGAGATTCCCGCGTCGTGTACGAAAACTAATGCGCCGACACAATACATAAAAGGAGACTTTGCCAGACACGCGTCCAGAATGGTATCTGTAATCCGGTCGCATACTTTGTCGTAGTGTCCTTCTGTTACTGATTCTGCTGTATACGATCTTTTCATAATCTTATCCTTTCCATAAAAATAGGACGCACCCTGTTACGGATACGTCTTTCAATGTCATTATTATTCTCTGCTTTTCTTTATTATTCAGACAAACTTGCCATCTCTCTGATCTCTTCCGGCAAATGCTCCCGCTTTTCTTTTCTGTTCCACAAGATCGTCTTGGAAAATCCGGTAATGAAGTTCGCAAAGTGTCTGATAATCAAATTGTGTTGGCGACTCATCTTCTGCAATCTCTGAAAGGCGGAGTAATGTATAATCTGCCTCCATGTTTTTTAATTCTTCCGAATCCTGAATCCTTGCCAGATTTTTCAGCACATCTGAATCCGGATATAAATAAGGATCCCGCATCGTATTATTCCTTCATTTTGTATTTCCGATCTAAAGCCTTTCTTACTTCTTCCATAGAAATCTCACCTTTTTTCTCTTTCTCGATAAGCTTTTTCATATCTGCCGTAGGCTCCAGACCATCTACCTTGATCATTCCGATTCCATAATCCCATTTTTTATCTGCTCTTACTAACATAAGGTATCACTCCTACTATATTTTGCTAAATCTATAGTGTTCTGTTTCTTATTTAGTATACCATAGAACCTCCGTTATAGCTATCGGAAACAAAAACTTGATTTTAATACGTTGATTTTAATAATTTACTCGGTATAATTTTATAGAGGATTTCTCATTAGACAAGCATGAATTTAGAATAGCGAAGAGGAAACAGGAAAATTTAAGATTCTTTCGCGTGTATAATGCTTACCTGAAAGGAGACTTTATATGGAAACACTGTTTAACTCTATGGGAACTGTGATCTATTTTGCGCAGGGTTGGTTCTTCTACCGGATCGTATGCTGCCTCCTCACACCGCCCAAGATAAAGTCTGTAAAAGTTTTAAGCTGGCTGCTGCTCACTTTTGTATGCTCTGTGGCCATCTTCGCGGAAGACATAGTCAACATCTCTCTGTCCCTGCTTCTATTTTTTGCGGTTTCCGGTTTTTTGTTCTCCGGTCCGTGGTATGTAAAGACTTCCGTTGTCATGATACTCTTTCCTATCGTCACAGCATTAAACTATTTACATTACAGTATCGGCGCACTGATATTTTTTACCGTCGCAGGCGGTTACGGTCTTGCAAATGCTGTATTTTCCAATCTCTCACTCCTGATCACACTCGCTTTCTGGTATGTGTTTTATCTCGCCATGAATAAGAGATTATCACGGATTAGCAGCCTTTTGGACAAACGCTCATGGCTGTTTCTTGACATCATCTGCCTTGCATCTTTTGCCGCCGTGATCAGCCTCGTATACTTTATGCCTTCCGGCATAGAGATCGCCTCTTACCCCTGCATGGCGGCGTGTATCTTGACGAACGTCGGGAGCATTTATCTTGCCTCTTATCTGGCGGACGGCATACAGGCAGACATGGAGCGGAAAAACTTACGTATCCAGAAGAACTATTACGAAGAACTGGAGCAGAACCAGACAGCGATCCGCAAGATCAGGCACGATATCAACAGCCATTTCACCGTGTTGGAAGGACTGCTGAAAAACAATGAAACAGACCGTGCCCTGAGTTATTTTGAGAATCTCACCGGGTATGTGGAGACAGGGAGCCGCCGTTTCTGTCAGAACAGCATCGTGAACGCCGTCCTGAACGCGAAATATAACCTTGCCTGCGACAGCGGGATCGACTGTTTCTTTCACATGAGCATCGACGGCATCATGAGCATCGATGATATTTCTCTCTGTACGATTTTCTCCAACACACTGGACAATGCCATCGAAGCGTGTAAAAAAATAAAAGAGCCGGACAGACGGAAGATCTCCGTGCGCGCCCGGCATGGGGAAAACGGTTATTTCAGCTATGAGATCGTAAATTCTAAGCAAAACGAAATCCGCGAGAAGAAAGGAGTCCTTCTCACGGATAAAGACGATGCCCGCTCCCACGGACTGGGTATCGCTTCTGTCAAAGAAGCGGTCGAGAAATATAAAGGGACGTTTGACATCTCCTACACAGAGGACGAGTTCCGCATCGTCGTGCTGATACAGGTGTGATACCCGTATCAGCATGATATATCGTATCGAATTATAAAGATGTCTGCCTCTTCCATGGGAGCTGGACTTAATGTTCATCAGCTTCGTGATTTTGCTGTCTGCCCTTTTTTTAACTCAACGAATCCGTCAATGTTTCCTGTTTTATCAAAGACTGCCAGTGCCATATAGTATGTCGGTTTATTTTTATCACCTCTGTTAGCCTATAATCTTTTTCTTTCGGACATACTCTTCTACCTCTTTAACAAATGTTTCTGCATGCTCGAGCTGAACAGCAGAATCTTCCCTCGAAGCCGTAAAAAAATCGGAATAATCTGATTTTTCACGAATACGGTATGCGCCATCAATAATCTTATACAATCCTCGATCAAATTCACCAGTATGTACAAAATACTGATTAAAATGGGCAATGACAGAACTGTGCTTTGACGCATCAAAACCATCCAAAATATTCACTGCACGAATACCATGGAAAATTGCATAATATGAACGGTTAATAGACGCTTTAACCAACCCCGAATCATGGTTTACTTTCGCCGCCTGCAAATCTTCTTTTGCCCGTTCCAGTCTGTATCTGCATAATGTTTCGGTATCAAGCTGCATAAAGTACAACCCCTTCCTTATCTACATTTCTATAAAAGGGGGAAATTCCTCTCCAGTCCATATATTCCTGATACTTCACATCAATGATGGAAAATACCATAAAATACTTCAATGCCAGTTCTGTTGAAACATCACTAAGTTTTTCATCATATTTTCTCAGTTCTGCATCTGTGCCGTCTACCAAAACCATAATATCCACATCTGAATCCTTGGACTGCGTTCCTCTTGCCACGGATCCATACAAAATCACAGCCTTCAGTCGGTTTCCGTATACTTGGTGAAGGAGTTCTGCCATCTCTTGTAAAATTGTTCTTAACTTTTCATCCTTGATCTTTTCCATGCCCACCAGACCTCCGTCAAATCAAGTCGTTTTGCTTTAAATCTTTTCCTCTATTCATCCTTAGTATACCACAGAACTGCCATTATAGCTATCGGAAAGGCTTCGGTAGGCGGCTGCGGCAACGGCTTACTTGCCCTTGCCCCGGCTGATGATGCTGATATTACAATGGTAAATGGGAAGTTATCTTAATGTCCTCTTAAATCAATTTCGCGTGCAAAATCATTATTATCTCCCCAAGAATAGACAATGTAATAATTATCCCCTTGAATATTAGTCTTAAATGATAATCCTCCATGCTCTATTACTTGGATTTTCTTATCTGTCTGCCTTTCCACATTATATTCTTGGCTGTCATCATTAAAATTTCGATAATATGCAGCAAGCTCATCCACGGACAAATCACTTTTAACCAGAATTGCGCCAAAGTATTGCATACCATTTCCATTCCCTGTGAGTTTACCCGCAAGGTAAGCGCGTTCTATATATTCTGTCTGTTCTGGCAGAGGTATGTCCGCAGCTCGTTTTGCTGTTTTCATTGCGGCATAATCATTTGAAACAGGTATTGCAAAGAGGATGCCGAAAACCAATACTAGGATAATGCCGCCAATTATTGCTAGTATTTTTTTCATTGGCTTATATACGCTTTCTGGGACAGTTCAATCTGATCCCCTGCATCGTCCGGAACTAGTACATAAAAATCATAGTTGCTGTCTTCATTTCATGCTTTCTCCATCCATCAGCCTGTAATCTCACGCGCCACATACACGCCGCTTGCCGACGCGTGGGACAGGGAATGGGTCACTCCGCTGCCGTCGCCGATCACATAGAGACCTTTATGCTTTGTCTCAAGATGCTCGTCGAGCTTTACTTCCATGTTGTAGAACTTCACTTCCACTCCGTAGAGCAGTGTATCGTCGTTTGCCGTTCCCGGCGCGATCTTGTCAAGAGCGTACACCATCTCGATGATCCCGTCTAGGATACGTTTTGGCAGTACAAGACTTAAGTCTCCCGGCTCTGCGGACAGGGTCGGGCGCACGAACCCTTCCTCGATCCTCTTTGCCGTACTTCTCCTGCCGCGGATCAGATCGCCGAAGCGCTGTACCAACACGCCTCCGCCCAGCATGTTAGACAGGCGGGCAATGCTTTCGCCATACTCATTGCTGTCCTTAAATGGCTCTGAAAAATGCTTTTCTACGAGAAGCGCGAAATTCGTGTTCTCCGTCTGCTTCTCTTTATCTTCGTAGCTGTGTCCGTTCACGGTGACGATGCCGTTGGTGTTCTCATTTACCACAATACCGTAAGGGTTCATACAGAAGGTGCGCACCTTGTCCTCGAACTTCTCCGTTCGGTACACGATCTTGCTCTCATACAGCTCATCCGTCAGATGTGAGAAGATGACAGCCGGGATCTCCACGCGCACACCGATATCCACACGGTTTGACTTTGTGGGGATGTCAAGACTTTCGCAGACCTCCTCCATCCATTTGCTCCCGCTGCGGCCCACAGACACGATGCACTTGTCGCACTCAACCGCGCCGTCCTTCGTGGTGATCTTATAGCCGTCCTCCGCTCTGCCCCCTGCCAGTTCAATCTTGTCAACATGGCAGTTAAAGCGGAACTCTACTTTATCTTTCAGCTCTTTGAACATATTCTCAAGCACCACGTAGTTGATATCTGTTCCGAGATGGCGCACCGAAGCGTCTAAGAGCTTCAGCTTATTCTGCATACACAGCTTCTTGAACTTCGTACCCGCAGTAGAATACATCTTCGTCTCTTCCCCGCCGTAGCGTACATTGATCTCATCCACATAGTGCATCAGGTCGAGAGCAGCTTCCTTTCCGATATACTCGTACAGTGTGCCTCCGAAGTCGTTGGTGATATTATATTTCCCGTCGGAAAATGCGCCCGCCCCGCCGAATCCGCTCATGATGGCGCACGTTTTGCAGTTGATACAGCTCTTTACTTTCTTTCCGTCGATCGGACACCGCCTCTTCTCCAGAGGGTTCCCGGCCTCAAAGACCGCCACTTTCAGCTCTGGCGCCTTCTGAGACAGCTCATACGCCGCGAAGATACCGCCCGGCCCGGCCCCGATTATGATCACATCATATCTGCCCATCTCTTTTTCCTTTCTTTGCCCGTGTATATTTTCTCATTTTCCATCATAGTTTCTCCCGGCGGCTGTCTGTTTACTCTCCATGCGCCGGAAAACATTTCCTTGCCCGTATATTTCGTCCTAAGCACGGAAACATCCTGCGTACCTGTATATGATCTTTGTCTGTACACAGATAATGCCGCCCCACTTCTATGTGGGACGGCAGTGACATTCACTTTGAACGGCAGGTTTTACTCAGCCTCTGAGAACTGATCTTTTCCTACTCCGCACAGCGGGCAGACGAAATCCTCCGGCACGTCCTCCCACTTTGTACCAGCCTCGATACCGTTATCCGGATCGCCGATAGCCTCATCATAAATATATCCGCATACGTCACATACATATTTCTTCATTGTCATTTACCTCCTGTTCTCTTTCAAAATACCGGGAGACTTTACTCTCTCCGGAATGGCTTTGTTTGGGGTTGTCCCTTGTACATAATATCACATCCCAAATGCTTTTTCAACGCAGAAATCTTTTTTCCGGTTCTGCGAGGTCACAGGCGGATTATCTGGCCAGCTTTTTGCCGATCTCAAAGCAGTCAAACGTAGCAAAGTAATCTGCCGGGGTCTCCGCCCTGCGGATAAGCTCTACGCTGCCGTCCTCTTTCAGGAGCAGCTCTGCGGATTTCAGCTTCCCGTTATAATTGTATCCCATGGCAAAACCGTGCGCGCCCGCGTCGTGGATGACAAGATAGTCCCCCTTTTCGATCTCAGGAAGCATCCTGTCAATGGCGAACTTGTCGTTGTTCTCACACAGTGATCCGGTGACATCATATTTGTGATCGCAGGGGGCGTCCTCCTTGCCCAGCACTGTGATATGGTGATACGCTCCGTACATTGCCGGACGCATCAGGTTCACCGCGCAGGCGTCCACGCCGATGTAATCCTTGTGTGTATGCTTCTCGTGGATCGCCTTTGTCACCAGACAGCCGTAGGGCCCCATCATGTAACGGCCCAGCTCTGTGTAGATCTCCACATCACCCATTCCCGCCGGGACGAGTACTTCTTCGTATACCTTTCTCACGCCCTCGCCGATGGCATGGATATCATTCGGCTCCTGATCCGGCCTGTAAGGGATGCCGATCCCGCCGGACAGATTGATGAACTTGATGTGTACGCCTGCCTCTTTGGACAGTCTTACCGCCTGCTCGAAGAGCACCTTCGCCAGCATCGGATAATAGTCATTTGTCACTGTGTTGCTTGCAAGGAACGCGTGAAGGCCGAACTCTTTCGCGCCTTTGCTCTTTAAGATCTTGTACGCCTCAAGGATCTGCTCTGTCGTCATGCCGTACTTCGCGTCCCCCGGATTGTCCATGATGTCATTGCTGATCTTGAACAGTCCGCCCGGATTATAGCGGCAGCTTATGGTCTCCGGGATATGCCCGATCGTTTTCTCAAGGAAATCAATATGCGTGATGTCGTCCAGATTAATGATGGCGCCCAGTTTATCCGCCAGAGCGAACTCCTCCGCAGGTGTATCGTTAGAGGAAAACATGATATCCTCCCCTCTGATATCCAGAGCGTCGGACAACATAAGCTCCGTGTAGGACGAGCAGTCGCAGCCGCAGCCGTACTCGTTTAATATACTGATAAGGAACGGGTTCGGGGTCGCCTTTACTGCGAAATATTCTTTATAGCCTTTATTCCACGAAAATGCTTCCTTTAATGCCTTTACATTTTCGCGGATGCCTTTCTCATCATAAAGATGGAACGGCGTGGGGTATGTCTTTACAATCTCTTCGATCTGTTCCTTTGTCACAAACGGTTTCTTCTTCATCGTTATCTCTCTCCTTTTCGTATTTTAATCAGTTCGATTTCATTTGCCATGGCTGTTTTAAACAGCCTGACAAAGTTTTTCTGCCCGGAGTACAAGCATGTATTCATGCTGCCCTGACCAAACTCGCCTGAGAGCACGTACTTGGAATCAGTGATAAGTCCGATCTGCTCTCCCCGGTTCTCTGTCAGATAGATAATGGCCCCCTGTATCGAAAAGGGCCTGTCCGTGATCAGCACGATCTTTTTCCCGTCCTCCGCCATCGCGGACAGCTTGTCCCTGAACTGCTCCAGACAGACAGCGGAACAGGAAAAATAAACCCTCTCCTCTGCCTTGTCCAGAAGATTACAGATCCTGTCCCTTATATTTTCCTCTCTGTCCACTGTAATATAGCCTTCTGCTTCGGACGCACCTCTCGGCAGGTTCTCGGCAAGCCAGTCCTGTTCCTCCTGCATCCGGCGGATGCGGTTTCCGCAGAATTCCTCCGGACAGACCGGAATGTATTTCTTCGCAGATTCTTCGACCAGATAAGCCGCCCCCTTCTCCACAAGCGCCGCAAGGGAAGTGTAGGCATTAGAACGGGATATCCCCGTGTCCCTCGCGATCTCGTATCCGGTCTGCTTTCCGTGGGCGAGGAGCTGTTCATAGACAAGCGCCTCCTGCCGGGAAAGTCCGAAATGCGTCAGATATTCGACTGCTCTGCTCTCCACCATGATTTCCCTCTCTTCGAAATATCCTCTTTCACTGAGCTATGATTGGTTCTTTATTTAGTAGTTCTTATCAGGAACACTATATTACAGTTCCCTCTGGCTGTCAACCGGATTTTACAAATATCTCTTTGTATTACTCAATCTATAAAATCCGTATCTCCTTATTCACCTATTTCAAGAAGTTTTTGCGCAATACGCCCATTAACTTCCACATAATACATTAGCTCTTCATCACTCAAATCTTGCTCTTCCCACTCCGCAAACTTTTTATCCATATCAGCAGCTCTTTCAAGTATATCTGTATATTCAGCAATAAGCTGCAGATCGCTTGGGTTTTCATTGTATTTCTGAAGGAAATCGCAGTATTCGTCATAAAATGCTTCATAGCTGTCCATAGCTTCCTTGAACTCCGGGCGTATTCCATCTGTCAGTTCTGCACTATCCTCTTCAATCTCTATGCCCGACTCTTCTACTGAAGATACTTCACTTTCTGTTTCGGACATTGTAAGCTCATCAGATTTTCTGATTTGGATGGTCATTACCTCATTTCCTTGATAAGATACAGAAAGCTGATTGCCATTTTCATCTTTGGCATTGTAAAAGCTATCTCCTCTTTCATAATCAACAGAAAATCCTTGACTAAAGCAATCATCTGCATATGTATTAAAATCTTCTCTTTTTGTTTCCCCAATATAAATGTAGCAGTTGTCTGCTGTATCAGTAGTCACTTTTCCCACAGCAGATTTCGGAATTGGCAGCAAACTCGCAATCTCACTCTTTGGCCAGATCAATACCCCCATCTGGACCGGAGCTTCAAGCTCTATATACATAGTTTCTCCAATATATTTCAACTCCAATCTATACCCTTCTTCATTAAAAGCTGTATAAACATCTCCGGTCTTTTCACTATCAAGTGTATATCCCAAAGCCTGACATTCTTCCATGTAGGACATATAATCTCTCGTCCCTGTCTTTTCCACATGAATACTTAGTTTTTCACTATCATTACTGATAATGCTTCCAATATTTGATTTTGGCTTTGGAAGTCTGTCACAAAGGACTGCTTCTTTCCAGTCAAATCTTTCCCGTATATTTCCTTTAACGAAGCTGACTATTCCTATCATAGCCAAAATAAGTACCAGTATAAACCACCTTTTTGTGTAGAAAGGTTTCTTATTCTTTGCACCGCATGAGGGACAAAATTTTGCATTTTTCGCAATTGGAGTATTACAATTTTTGCACATTCTTATCTTTGTTTTCTTTGCCATATTCTTTTACCTCGTAGCTTTCAACCTTATTTTTTCTCTCAATTTTTTTATGCCGTCCACATAAGTCAGTCCTTCATCCTCTTTTGGGACAGAAGGCATCCCATGGTCTAACACTAATGAAACGAAACCTGTTATCACTCTCAAATCTGTAATCTGTTCCTTGACCACCTCTTTTTGACATTCTAAACAACCTCTCTTCTGCTCTGTTGAAAATGTTGAAAGATGCTTGATCTCACTTAGTTCAAATCCCATTTCTTTATATACAAGTATCTCCCATATTCTTTCTAATGCTTTTTCGTCAAACATACGGTAATTATAGATATCCCTATGCACCAACAGCAAACCTTCATCATCGTAATACTGTAGTGTACGCTTGCTTAACCCCGTCTGTTTACATACTTCGTTTATCTTTTTCATCACAGCCTTCCCTTCCCCGCACGATAGAGCATAACCTATCACGTTCGCGTGATAGCAACACTCTTTTGCGGAATCCTCATTTGTCTCATGAAAGGCTTTGTAAATTTCGCGATATTGAAAAAAGAGTACACAAAAAGACACAGGACGCAATGCCCTGTGCCTCTGTAATATTCTATTATGAATTGTATTCGCAAAATCTAATCTACTTAATCTGCTCCACTAAATCTAATCCACCGTGGCGATCCGCATCATATTGCTTGCCGCGCTCTTCTCCTTCACCACGTTCGGGGATGGAATGCCCGCTGTGAGCACGACCACGTCTCCGCTCTCTACGTACTGTTTTACCTTCGCCAGTTCGATGGCGCCTTCGCAGATATCATCTGTGGTGTTGAACTCCTGTGACCGGATCGGAGTCACTCCCCAGTAGATGGACATCCTGCGCAGCGTCCTGTCGTTCGGCGTCACGCCGAGGATCGGCTGGCGCGGTCTTAAGTTGGACACGACTCTAGTCGTAGCGCCGGATACAGACGGGGTAAGGATACATTTTGCATTCAGGTTCGCAGCCGCCAGAACAGAAGAATATCCGATGGCGCTGGACAGTCCCTTCTTCAGATCTCCGCCTCTCTGCTCGAGCATACTGTCGTAGTCGAGATGCTGCTCCGTGCTCTCGATGATATGCACCATCATCTGGAGCGCCTCGAGAGGATATTTGCCCTGAGCGGTCTCTCCGGAGAGCATCACCGCGTCCGTGCCGTCGTACACCGCGTTGGCAACGTCTGTTACCTCCGCTCTTGTGGGGCGCGGATTTCTCATCATGGAATCCAGCATCTGTGTGGCTGTGATAACGGTCTTGAAATTGCTGTTGCACTTCTGGATGAGCATCTTCTGGAGATACGGAACCTCCTCCGCCGGGATCTCCACTCCGAGGTCGCCGCGGGCCACCATGATACCGTCCGCCGCACGGATGATCTCGTCGATATTCTTGATTCCCTCCGCGTTCTCGATCTTCGCTATGATCGGGACATAGGGCGCGTTCAGTTCTTTTAAGAATGCCTTGATCTCAAGCACACACTCCGCGTTTCTTACAAAGGAAGCGGCAATAAAGTCGATTCCCTGCTCCACGCCAAAACGGATATCATCTTTATCCTTCTCTGTGATCGCCGGAAGCCTCACTGCTACGTTCGGCACATTCACGCCTTTCTTCTCGCCGAGTTCTCCCCCGTTTACGATCTCGCAGAGGATGTCCCTGTCTGTCTTGCTAAGGACTTTCAACTCGATCAGTCCGTCGTCGATGAGGATGACCTTTCCTGCGTCCACATCCTGCACCAGACCATCATAGGTGATGGATACTTTCTCCGCATCCCCCACAATCTCGTCTATGGTAAGCGTAAACTGCTCTCCGGCTTTCAGCATGACCTTCTTACCGTCTTTTAACACGCCCGTGCGGATCTCGGGACCCTTTGTGTCAAGAAGTATCGCTGTGTTGGTGTGCAGCTCCTCACGCAGCTCTTTGAGCAGATCCATTCTTCTCTTCTGCTCCTCATGATCCCCGTGGGAAAAGTTAAAACGGGCGACATCCATACCGTTTTCCATAAGCTTCTTCATAAGCTCTCTGTCATTTGTATTTGGGCCCATTGTGCAGACTACTTTTGTCTTTTTCATAAATATTAATTCTCTCCTTTAATAATTATTTCACATGCTCATGAGTGAACAGGTGGTCCTGACAGTATTCATAATTGCCGTTACATTTCGAGCAGAAACGGAATTCCAGACAGGGATCGTCAAGCTCCGTCCTGCCGCACACCGCACAGCGGTGCTTCGCCCCGCCCGCATAGTGCATATGCGGAGCTGACTGCTTTTTAAATTTCGCTTTGCGCGCCTGCTCCTTCGGCGAGAACCTGCGCATATTCCGGTTTGAAAAGAAGAAGATCACGAAATTCAAAAGTGACGCGCCGATGGCGACGCGGACGGCAAGTCCGCCAGTGATGAAATAATACAGCGCCATTACAGCGTAGACGATTGCCATCCACTTCATCTTGATCGGAAGGATAAAGTACAGGTACACCTCCATATCCGGGTAAATAGCGGCAAAGGCAAGGAATATGGACATGGTGATATAGTTCGTGCTGATACGGCTGACCCCTGAAAGCTGCACCTCCACGCCATACACAAAAAGGAACACACTGTAGAGGATAAACACTGCGATCATGGTAAATAAAATTCCGGAGAAAATATATACATTGTACCGAAAGCTTCCCCATGTCCGCTCAAGCGCCGTTCCCAGCGAATAATACAGAAGAACGAGAAACAGCAGGCTGACAGGTTGTACCGTCGGCGGGATGAGCACCCAAGAGATCAGTCTCCACACCTGCCCCCTCACGATATATGCCGGCTCAAGCGTCAGCCAGTCGATCAGGTTCGGCGTCAGATACATGACAACAAATCCGACCACATATCCCGCCAGCAGATACACTGTCAGGTTGGGTATAGCAAAGCGTCCAATCTTTTTCTCTAATTTATTCAGCCAGTTCAAAGATATCCTACTCCTTACTTTTTAGAAATTGTTTTTAGTTCCATACAATCATACCGTCCGCCAACCTGTTTGTCAAATATATGTTGCCCCTTTTCACTGGTTTCACACGATCTTTATGTAAATTATCCATATGAGACGGCATTATTTGCAAATCCCGCATAATAATAACAATTGTCTTTTCTGTTTTCCTGTCGTATAATGTAGGTTGTTGTAAAATATGTGAACACATTTAATAAGAAGAAACTCATATAAATTTTAGTACAGAAGATTGGAGATCATACAATGAATCTGAAAGAATTACATACTCTTGGAATCGACATCGGTTCCACAACAGTCAAAATCGCGATTCTGGATGAGGAAAATGAAGTTCTCTTCTCCGACTATGAGAGACATTTTGCCAATATCCAAGAGACATTATCCGACCTTTTGGGCCGTGCCCTCTATAAGCTCGGCCCGATCCACGTCTCCCCGGTCATCACCGGAAGCGGCGGCCTGACGCTGGCCAAACACCTTGGCGTACCTTTTGTTCAGGAGGTCATCGCAGTATCAACGGCGCTTCAGGACTATGCGCCGCAGACCGACGTCGCCATTGAGCTGGGCGGCGAGGACGCGAAGATCATTTACTTTGAAGGCGGAAATGTAGAACAGCGCATGAACGGAGTCTGTGCTGGCGGTACAGGATCTTTTATCGACCAGATGGCTTCTCTTTTACAGACAGACGCGTCCGGCCTGAATGAGTACGCCAAAAATTATCAGGCGCTCTACTCCATCGCCGCGCGCTGCGGTGTGTTTGCCAAGTCGGATATCCAGCCTCTTATCAACGAAGGAGCATCCAAGGAAGACCTTGCGGCATCTATTTTTCAGGCAGTGGTCAACCAGACCATCAGCGGTCTTGCCTGCGGAAAACCGATCCGGGGACATGTGGCCTTTCTCGGAGGGCCTCTTCACTTCCTTTCCGAGCTCCGCGCGGCCTTTATCCGCACACTGAAGCTGGACGACGAACATATCATTGCGCCGAACCATTCCCACCTTTTTGCGGCCATTGGTTCTGCCCTCAACTCAAAGAAGGACACTCCGGTGGCGCTTAGGGAGCTTCAGGATCGCCTTGAGAAACGCATCCAGATGGAGATCGAGGCCGAGCGTCTGGAACCGCTGTTCGCCACAACGGCAGAGTTCGAGGAGTTCACTGCCCGCCACGCGAAGCATCAGGTTCCGGTCAAGGATCTTGCTACATATAAGGGAAAAGCGTTCCTCGGCATTGACGCAGGCTCCACGACGACAAAGGCGGCCCTCGTGGGTGAGGACGGGACACTGCTCTACTCCTTTTACCACAATAACGAGGGAGATCCGCTGGGAACGACCATCTCCGCCATCAAGGAGATCTATGCTCTGCTGCCGGAGGATGTAGAGATCGTACACTCCTGCTCCACCGGATACGGCGAGGCGCTCATCAAGGCAGCGCTCATGCTGGACGAGGGCGAGGTAGAGACAGTCGCCCACTACTATGCGGCGGCTTTCTTCGAGCCGGATGTGGACTGTATTCTGGACATCGGCGGACAAGATATGAAGTGCATCAAGATCAAGAACCAGACCGTGGACAGTGTGCAGCTTAACGAGGCATGCTCCTCCGGATGCGGCTCTTTCATCGAGACATTTGCCAAATCACTGAATTACTCTGTGGAAGACTTTGCCCATGAGGCGCTTTATGCACAGAATCCCATCGACCTTGGCACACGCTGTACTGTGTTCATGAATTCCAAGGTAAAACAGGCGCAGAAGGAAGGGGCGTCCGTGGCAGATATCTCCGCGGGTCTTGCCTACTCTGTCATTAAGAACGCGCTTTTTAAGGTTATCAAGGTGTCCAGCGCTTCCGAACTGGGCAACCACATCGTCGTACAGGGCGGTACGTTTTATAACAACGCCGTCTTAAGAAGCTTTGAGAAGATCGCGGACTGCCATGCCATCCGCCCGGATATCGCGGGAATCATGGGTGCTTTCGGAGCGGCTCTCATCGCCCGCGAGCGCTATACAGAGTGCGAGGGCACGACCATGCTCTCCATCGAGGATATCAAGTCGCTGGAATACTCCACGACCATGACAAAATGCCGCAAATGTACGAACACCTGCCGCCTGACCATCAACCATTTCAGCGGCGGGCGCAGGTTCATCACCGGAAACCGCTGCGAGCGCGGCCTTGGAAAAGAAAAATCACAGAACACAATGCCGAACCTGTTCGACTACAAGTTCCACCGCTATTTTGACTATGAGCCGCTCTCCGAAGAAGAGGCAAAGCGTGGGGTCATCGGCATCCCCCGCGCGCTCAATATGTACGAGAACTACCCGTTCTGGTTTACATTTTTCACAAAACTAGGCTTCCGTGTGGTACTCTCCCCGGCTTCTACGAGAAAGATCTACGAGCTGGGTATCGAGTCCATCCCCAGTGAATCCGAGTGTTATCCGGCGAAGCTGGCGCACGGGCATGTACAGTGGCTGATCAACACAGGCATCAGACGCATCTTCTATCCGTCCATCCCGTATGAGCGCAACGAATTTGAAGAGGCGAACAACCACTACAACTGCCCGATTGTCACCTCCTACCCGGAGATC
>ERZ1643251.1323-NODE-1323-length-28455-cov-15.352218_pt1 | contig 28455 bp, 27 predicted proteins | sample MGYA00579261_ERZ1643251 | MGnify/ENA primary metagenome ERZ1643251 (study PRJEB29033, sample SAMEA4952267) | chicken gut metagenome | biome: Broiler Chicken; feature: Gastrointestinal Tract; material: Caecum | place: Ireland | collected 2018 | study: Broiler... | reverse complement strand
GCTGCGGCTGCTGCGGCACCACGGCCTGCCTGGCGCTGCTCAACGACGCGGTCAAAAAAGGCGGCGTCATGGCCTCCAACCATGTGGGCGGCCTTTCGGGCGCGTTCATCCCGGTTTCGGAGGACGACGGCATGATCAAAGCCGCCGAGTGCGGCAGCCTGAGCCTTGAAAAGCTGGAGGCGATGACCGCGGTGTGCTCGGTCGGCATCGACATGGTCGTCATCCCCGGCGACACCCCGGCCGAAGTCATCAGCGCGCTGATCGCAGACGAGGCGGCCATCGGCATGGTGAACAGCAAAACCACCGCCGTGCGCGTGATCCCGGCCATCGGCCACGAGGCGGGCGATGTGCTCGACTTCGGCGGGCTGCTGGGCCACGCGCCGATCATGCCAATCAGCAAGTTCAGCCCCGCGGTCATGATCCGCCGCGGCGGGCGCATCCCCGCCCCGATGCAGGCGCTGAAAAACTGAGGAAGGCCAGGTGAAAAGTTCCGATGAGCAATGTCGTAGACCAGAGCCGCTGGGATGACAGTTACCAGCATTACCAGTTCCACAGTCAGGAGAACGCCCTGCTGACCCATGAGATCTGCCGCACACTGCAGGCGGTCGGAGCCGTACCCCGGGGCCGTTGCTTTGAAGTCGGGTGTTATCCATGCGGCTTCCTGGCTGCATTAGGCAAAACCTATGATCTTGAGATCAACGGTGTAGATATCACGAGCGTTCCATTTGAGCCGCTGTATGCCTGGCTGGATAGCCAAAACGTGCGCCGCGGTGAGATCCTGCGTGGAGACGCCTTTGCCGTCATAGATCAGCTTGCCTCCAAAGGCCAGTCCTACGATCTTGTCTATTCGCTCGGCTTCATCGAACATTTTAACAATTTTCTAGAAGTAATCGACACCCATGACAAAATCGTAGCGCCGGGTGGTTTACTGCTCATTGCTACGCCCAACTTCCGCGGCTGGCTGCAGCACTTCCTCCACAATTGGCTGGATCGGAAAAACCTCGAGGGACATGTGCTTCCTTCGATGGACCCCGCGTTATGGGCCCGCCACCTGGCAAACCGCTACGACGTGCTGTTTGCCGGGCATGTGGGCGGTTTTGATTTTTGGGATGAGCCACAGCAGCGCACACCGTTGCAGAAACTGGCGCTGAAGGTAGTAGACAAAACAAGTGGGAAGCTAACTACCCTGCCCAGTCACCCGAGCTATGCTCCGTACTGTTTGTTGATTGCGCAGAAAAAGGAATAAGATATTTTGTATATTTCCCCCCGCTGCGGGCATACTAGCGGCAGAAAGGGGAATGTATCATGTTGTATTCTGTTTTTGGCAAAATTCTGCTGGTCCTGCTGATCGTCGGCGGGCTGAACTGGGGCATTTACGGCATCTGGGGCCTGAACGCCGTGGGCTGGCTGCTGGGCGGCAGCCTGGGCTGGCTCGCGCGCGCCGTGTTCATTGTGGTGGGCGTGGCGGCCCTGGCGCTGATCCCGGCGCTGTTCGCCCAGGCCCCGCACCACAGCGGCCCGGAAGAACACCGCGCGTAACGCCGCAGCAGACCCAACAGCAGACAAAAAACCGCCGCGCAGGCAAACGCTGCGCGGCGGTTTTGGCTTGTGCGGGATATTCTGTTACCGCGCAAGGACCCGTTCGATGTCCATGGCCTGGATGGCGTCGTGGCTGGCGTTTTGGGGTACGAGGGTCAGGTCGTAATAGTCGATGTCGTACCCAGCGGCGGTCAGGGCGGCGTCGAAGGCGTCGGCCACAGCCTCGAAGTCTGCGTTCTCCGGCGCACCGTCCCACAGGATCTGCGCGCAGAGGCGGTCGGGTACTTTCGCCGTGACGGACGCCTCAAACGGGGCGTCCGGTGTGAACAGGCCGGCGTACTCCCCCGCCCCCGCCCCCGGGGCTTCCGGCGTCCAGCACAGGTCGAGCTCAATGCTCGCCAGCTCGCCTGACGCATAGGCGTTATAGACGGCGGCGCGCTCGTATTGCGGGCAGGCTTCGTCCAAAACGGCCTCGATGGCCTGCGCGCCCTCGGCCCCCTGGCGCTCGAGTGTCCGGCTGCGGTTTTCCAGCTGGTTGGCGGCGTCGTCCTCGGTCAACAGCCAGAAGCCGGTCGTCACATGAAACGTCGTGTCGGGGCTGTCTGCGGCCTGGACGGTCACGCCGTAGTTAAAAAAAGTGCCGCCCCAGCTGTCCAGCACGGTGAAGGTCTGGCCCGGGCAGAGCTTTTCGGCGCGGGCAATGGCCCGGCGCTCGGCCCAGGCGCGGCTGAGCGGGTCGCCGCGCAGCGCGTCGACGGTCAGCGCCAGCCCGGCCGCGATGGCAAGGCCGCCCACGGCGGCCAGAACGCGCAGCCCCTTGCTGCGTTTGGCAAACGGTTTCATTTTTCTTCCTCCTCTTTTTTAAACGCATAGGCCAGCCAGTACCCGGCCAGCGCGCCGACCAGGCAGAGCGCGGCGGTGAACACACCCCAGCCCAGCGCCCCGCGCACAGCCGCCCACAGGTTTGTATAGCTGTGCTCGAGCTGCGAACTGATGAACGCCGCCAGCGCCGAGACCGCCAAGGTCAGCGGCGGCAGCACACGCCAGGCCGGGTCCCGCTGCCAGCAGAGCACGCCGCAGACAAGCGGGAAAAACAGGAAAACAAGAACGCTGTAGCGCGAATAGGTCAGCAGCGTGCCGCCCACCACCCCGGCCGCCAGCAGCAGCGCCGTGCGGTTTTTCAGGCGGCGGCGCAGGCGGCGCAGCACACGGGCGTCGTCCGGCCCGGCAGGCAGGGGCGTTTCGGGCGCGGGGGACGCGCCGGTTTCCGCCGCCAGGGCGGGCCATTCGGCCGCGCAGGACGGGCAAGCCGCCAGATGGGCGCGCACCAGGGCGGCGCTGTCGGCGCTGGCGACGCCGTCGGCCACGAGCGGGGCCAGGTCGCGGCAGACCGCGCAGGAAATGGCATTGGGTTCAGGTCTCATTCAACAGTCCCTCCTTCTGCAGGGTGGTTTGCAGCCAGCGGCGGGTGCGGTGTTCCAGCACCCGCGCGCTGGATTCACTGATGTTCAGTTTGGCCGCGATCTCGGCGTAGGAATACCCGGCGGCGCGCAGCCGCACGACACGTTCGGCCGGCGGGCCTTTTTCGTCCAGCAGCGCCTGCACGCGGGCCAGTGCCTGGCGGGCGGCGGTGCTTTCGGCCAGGCGGTCGTCCAGCGTTATGCCGAGCAGATCGTCATACGGCAGCGTCTCGTGGCGGCGGCGCAGGTCCTCGCGCCAGACGTTGCGCGCCAGACCGAACAGCCATGCCTTGACCGGGCCGCCGTGCCAGCCGCCCGCGCACTGGATGGCGCGCAGGAAGGTATCGCTGAGAAGGTCCTCGGCGCGGTCGGCGTTATGGCAGAGGGCGAAGAGATAGCGGTAGAGTTCGGTGCGGTAGGTTTTGTAAAGCAATTCCAGTTCGGGCAGTTCCGCCATACGGTCGCCTCCTTTCCAGCGCGCTTACCTAAGAGTGACGTTTTATCCCCCGTTCGTTACACAAAGCGCCAAACTTTTTTGCATGCAAAAGCCGCTGCCGGGTCATTCCGGCAGCGGCTGCTTTCCTGTCCTGTTTTATTCTGCCGGGCGGGCGAAGGCCGCGGCGCGGCGGGCGTGGAGGCCGACGCTGAGCACCAGGCCGACGCCGAGATAGACCATCAGCACGCTGGAGCCGCCGGCCGAGAAGAACGGCAGCGTGACGCCGATGACCGGCAGCACCTGCAGGTTCATGCCGATGTTGATGACGCACTGCCAGAACAGCGCCGCAAACACGCCGGTGGCCAGCAGCCGCCCCAGCAGGTCCGCGCTGGCGGCAGCCGTGTGCAGTGTGCGCAGCATGATGGCAAACAGCAGCGCCAGCACGGCCAGCGCGCCCAAAAAGCCGAGCGCGTTGGCCAGGTAGCTGTAGATAAAGTCGTTCCATGCGTTGGGGATGAAGATGCTCTCGTCCTGGAAAAGCCCCTGCCCGGTCAGCCCGCCGGTGCCGATGGCCATGGCTGCCTTGTTCTGCTGGTAGGCGATATCGGCCAGGGCGGGGTCCTCCGGCGTTAAGACGGCCAGGATGCGCTGGAACTGGTAGCCTTTGAGCAGGTCCGGTTTGGCCAGCAGCAGCGCCGCGCCGCCCGCGGCCGCCAACCCCAGGCCGCCCAGCGCCAGCGGCAGCGAAAGCCCGCCCGCAAACAGCATGACCACGCCGATACCCGCAAAGATCAGCGCGGTGCCGTCGTCGCCCTGGATGTGGATGGCCAGCACCGGCAGCGCGATGTGCAACAGCAGCGCCAGCAGGTTGCGCGGCCGGTTGACGCGCCCGCGCACATGGTCCAGGTGCCAGGCCAGCGTGAGGATAAAGCTGAGCTTGGCGAGCTCCGTGGGCTGGAACGTCATGCCGCCGACGCGGTACCAGCTGTAATTGGAAGTACCGCCCGCATCGTAGCCGATGACGATGAACCCGGCGTGCACGTTGTGCAGCACGAGCGTGGGCAGCACCAGCCCCCAGGCCAGCACCGCATGCAGCGGCCAGGCGCGGGCCAGGGCGCGGTAGTCGACCGTGGAGACCATGACCGCCAGCATCATGCCCAGCAGGCTGGCAATGAACTGGACCGAAGCCTTGTTGGCCGAGCCGCCCAGCTGGCTGACGCCCACCGACCACAGCCCCACCACACTGAACGCCGAGCACAGCAGGCACAGCGCCAGATAGGCAGCGTCCACACTGCGCAGGTAGCGGCGGGCAAGCGTGAGCATGGCGGGGTCTCCTTTCAGGTGGTTTCGGAGCTTTTTGTAAAGATGCCTTGCTTGTATTATAGCGCGGCGCGGCGGCTTTTGCCACCGGCGGGGAAAAGTTTTACAATATTGTTATTCCGGGCGCTTGCGGGTCGTCCCGATTTTACAAACGGCGGCGGCTGTTGTATAATGGTAGAAAATTCCCCATCAGTAAGGAGTATGCGCCATGCAGCAGTTTATGACCCATTCGCGCGCCGAGACCGTCGAACTGGGGCGGCGGCTGGCCGCCCGGCTGGCCCCCGGCACGGTGGTAGCCTTTACCGGCGGGCTGGGCGCGGGCAAGACGGCGTTCTGCCAGGGCCTGGCCGAAGGGCTCGGCTGCACCGACCCGGTCTCCAGCCCGACGTTCGCGATCGTCAACTATTACCGCGGGCCGCGGCCGCTGGCGCACTTTGACCTGTACCGCATCCACAGCGACGCCGACCTGGCGGCCGCCGGGTTCTATGATTACCTGGACAGCGGCGCTGTCATCGCCGCCGAGTGGAGCGAAAACTGCGCCGGGACGCTGGCGCTGGAAAACCCCGTGACGGTGGACATCGCCCGCATCGACGACACCACCCGCCGCATCACGATCGGCAACGCGGAAACGCTTTTATAGTGTGAAGAGTTTAGAGTTTAGAGTTTAGAGTTTAGATATGGTGGACCGCCGCCCTGCGGGCGGCTCAAAAAATGGCCGGAAACTGTACGGCATATTTCAAAATGTGCGCGCAGCGCACACCATATCTTAACTCTAAACTCTTAACTCTGAACTCTCAAAAAAGCTCTAAACTCTCTTATTCCCAAACTTCTCCCCCGATACAAAGGAGCCTTACCCCTATGAACATTCTTGCGCTGGATACAGCGGGCAAAACGGCGGCGGTGGCGGTCCTGCGGGACGACACGCTGCTGTATGAGACCGTTTCCAACACCGGCCTGACCCACAGCGAAACGCTGCTGCCGATGGCGGACGCCGCCCTGAAAGCCTGCGGCCTTACCTGCGCCGATATCGGCCTGTACGCGGTCACGGCCGGGCCGGGCAGCTTTACGGGGCTGCGCATCGGGCTGGCGGCCGTCAAAGGGATGGCGCTGCCGCGCCAGACGCCGTGCGCCGGGGTCTCGACGCTGGCGGCGCTGGCTTACGGCATGGCGGGCGCGGGCACCGTTGTGGGGGCGCTGGACGCCCGCCGCGGGCAGGTGTACTGGGCCGGGTTCGACCTGGAAACCCACGAACGGCTGACGCCGGACGACGCCGCGCCGGTGGAAGCGCTGGAAAAATTTGTGTCCGGCTGCAAAAAGCCGCTGTTTTTTGTTGGCGACGGCGCTTTGTTGTGTTACAATAGATACAGCGAGGTCCCGGGCGTGCTGCCCTGCCCGCAGCCGCTGCGCGTGCTGCGCGCCGCGGGCGTGGCGCTGGCCGCGCGCCAGCTGTGGCAGGACGGCCGGGCCGTGCCCCCCGCCGCGCTGCTGCCAGACTACCACCGCTTAAGCCAGGCCGAGCGCGACCGCCTTGCGCGGGAGCAAGCCTTACATTAGAGTTTAGAGTTAAGAGTTAAGATATGGTGTGCGCTGCGCGCACATTTTGAAAAAGCGCCACGCAGTACAAGGCCATTTTTTGAGCCGCCCGCAGGGCGGCGATCCACCAAATCTAAACTCTTAACTCTAAACTCTTAACTCTAAACTCTGAACTCTCAAAAAGCTCTTCACTCTAAACTCTTATCCTCAAAATATAAACCATGAAGGAGACACCACTATGAGCGTTGTAGAAATTGTCGATCATCCCCTGATCCAGCACAAGATCAGCCTGCTGCGGGACCGCAACACCGGCACCAAGGAGTTCCGCGACCTTGTCAGCGAAGTCGCCATGCTGCTGTGCTACGAGGCCACGCGCGACCTGCCCACCGAGGAGGTCGAGGTCGAAACGCCGATCGCGCTGGCCCGCACCAAGGTCCTGGCCGGGCGCAAGCTGGCGCTGGTGCCCATCCTGCGCGCGGGGCTCGGCATGGTGGACGGTATGCTGAGCATGATCCCGGCCGCCAAGGTCGGGCATATCGGCCTGTACCGCAACGAGGGCACGCTGGAGCCGGTGGAATACTACTGCAAGCTGCCCAACGACATTGCCGAGCGCGAAGTCATGGTGCTGGACCCGATGCTGGCCACCGGCGGCAGCGCCATCGACGCGATCAGCACGATCAAGAAGAAGGGCGCCAAGCACATCAAGTTCATCGGACTGCTGGCCGCGCCGGAGGGCATGAAAGCCCTGCACGAAGCGCACCCCGACGTCGACATCTATGTCGGCGCGCTGGACGAGCGCCTGAATGACAAAGGCTACATTGTGCCCGGTCTCGGCGACGCGGGCGACCGCATTTTCGGCACCAAGTAACGCCTTTTTCTGTACCTTCCTTTCTCCCCCGCTGCAGGCCGCCGCGCCTGCGGCGGGGGTCTTTGTACCTGCCGCAGCGCAAGGATGAACGCCCATGATTTACCTGTCCGAATTTCACTTTCCCGGCGAGGACCGGGAATGGAGCTTTTTTGCCCGGCAGCAGCGCACCTGCTACGACAGCTACTATCCGTTCCAGCTGTTCCCGGCGCGCGGGCTGCGCGCGCTGGAGCTGGCCGACGTGACCATCCTGTACGGCGGCAACGGCTCCGGCAAGACGACGGCGCTCAATGTGATGGCCGAAACGCTGCGCCTGCGGCGGTTCACGCCGTTCAACACGACGAACTTCTTCCCCGATTACTGCCGCCTGTGCAGCGCGCACACGCTGCACGAGCCGCCGGCGCACAGCTGCATTTTGACCAGCGACGACGTGTTTGACACGATGATGGACCTGCGCGCGATCAACGAGGGGCTGGACCGGCGGCGGGATGAACTGATCGACGAAGCGCGGGACGCGCGCTACGCCCGCTTCCAGCTGCACAGCCTGGACGACTACGACCGGCTCAAGCAGGTGGCCGAAGCGCGCCGCACCAGCCAGAGCCGCTACGCCAAGGCGCGGCTGATGCACAGCGTGCGCACCCATTCCAACGGCGAAAGCGCGTTCCTGTTTTTTACCGAGCGCATCCGCCCCGGCGCGCTGTACCTGCTGGACGAACCGGAAAACAGCCTGGCCCCCGCCCGCCAGCAGGAGCTGGCGCAGTTTTTGGCCGATGCGGCGCGGTTTGACCGCTGCCAGTTTGTGATCGCGACCCATTCACCGTTTTTGCTGGCGATGCCAGGCGCGCGGGTATACGACCTGGACAGCGCCCCCGTGCGCCCGCGCCGCTGGACCGAGCTGCCCGGCGTGCGGGCGACCTATGAATTTTTCCGCGACCATGCGGCCGCGTTTGAGGAGGAAGGATAAATGCCTGCCAGAAAACAGCTCCGCCAGGGTGAGACGCTGACCGCCTTTGACCCCGGCGATGTGCTGCAGGACACGGAATTCCGCGACTGTACGTTTGAAGCCTGCCGCTGGCAGGGCCTGCGCGCGCAGAACTGCAGCTTTATCGACTGCCGCTTTGTGCGCTGCCAGCTTTCGGGGGTCGTGTTCAGCTTTTGCCTGATGCGGGACGCCGTGATGGAAAACTGCGCGTTCCGCAGCATTGCCTGGGGCGGGCTGACCGGGCGCAGCGCCGTGGCGCAGCCGTTTGCGGCGCTTACCAACTGCAGCTTCCAGTACAGCGATTTTTCCGGCCTGGCGCTGGCGGGGTTCGATTTTTCCACCTGCCAGTTCCGGGAATGCGTGTTTGACGGCTGCGCGCTGGCCGGGGCGGATTTTTCCGGCGCGCCGCTGGGGCGCACGGCCTTTACGCGGTGCGACCTGCAGAAGGCCGACTTCCGCCGCGCCGAAGCCTATGCCATCGACCCCGCCGCCAACAAGCTGAAAGGCGCGCGGTTCAGTTTCCCCGAGGTCGTCGCGCTGCTGGACAGCACCGGCATCCAGATCGAATAGGCAGCAAAAAGCGTCCCCCTTCAAAAAAGGGGGGGCGCAGAGCCCGGCGGCATCGCAAACCCATGTAGGGGCCGATGCTTGGCATCGGCCCGCGGGGCGGGAGGCTCTTTGCGGGACGATGCGAGCATCGTCCCCTACAGAATGTCGGGAACACAGCGACCGACCGGGGATCCTGCCGCGTTGCGAACATTCACGGGCGGATATGGAGTCCGCCCCTGCGGTCAACGGCAAGCGCCCGGCCAAAACGGCCGGGCTCTGCATGTTGGTTTTTAGTGTTTCGCGTAGTCCCGCGCGCCGTAGATCGCGGTGCCGATGCGCACGATGGTCGCGCCTTCCTCAATGGCGGCGGCATAGTCGCCGCTCATGCCCATCGAGAGCGTATCCGGCACGGCGCTGGCATACTGCCGGGCCTGCAGCGCGGCCAAAAGCTCGCGCATGGCCGCAAAAAAGCGGCGGGTCATTTCCGGCGTCGCGTCGGCGGGCGGGATGGCCATCAGCCCGCGCAGGCGCAGGTGGGCGGCGGCCTCGGCGGCTTCGGCCAGCGGCCACAGGCTTTCGGGCGCAATGCCGCTCTTGCTGGCTTCGGCCCCGATATTGACCTCGATCAAAATATCCTGCACAAGACCGGCGCGGGCGGCTGCAGCTTCGATCTTCTGCAGCAGGCGCTCGCTGTCCACGCTTTCGATGACCGCCGCGCGGCCCACAACCTTGTTGACCTTGTTGGTCTGCAGGTGGCCGATAAAATGCCCCGGTTTGCCCGCATAGGCCCCGGCGTCGGTCTTTTCCACAAGTTCCTGCACATGGTTTTCGCCAAACAGGTCGATGGCAAGGTCCGCGCTGGCGCGCACCTCCTCGACCGTGCGGGTCTTACAGGCGGCGCACAGGCGTATTTCAGCCGCATCGCGCCCGGCTTTGCGGGCGGCTTCGGCCATTGTCCGGCGGATGGCTGCCACATTTTCGGCCATGCGGGCCAGTGTTTCCTGGTTGAGCATGTTCACATCTCCTGGTAAACGGCGCGCGCCCCGCCGATGTAGGGCGGGCGGGTGCGGGCGCACAGAATGTTGGCCTGGCCGATCTTGTCAAGGCTCAGCCGCACCGGCACGGCCACGCGGCGCAGGTGCATGCCGATGAGCGTGCCGCCGATGTCGATGCCCGCGGCAGCGCGGACCTCCTCCACCAGCACGGGGTCGCGGAAAGCCCGCCAGCAGCTGGTGGCCCAGCTGCCGCCCGCGTGGGGCTGCGGCACGGCGTTGACCGGTTCATAGCCGCAGCGCTCGGCCACGGCGCGCTCCAGCACAATGGCGCGGTTGAGGTGTTCGCAGCACTGGGCGGCCAGGCTGATCCCCTTTTCGGCCAGCACCGGGGCCACGCCGGCCAGCACGGCCGCGGCGGCCTCCATGCTGCTGTCCTTGCCGATGTGCCCGCCCACGATCTCGCTGCTGGAGCAACCGATGACAAAGATATCCCCGGCGCGCAGCCCGGCTGCGGCCAGCAGCTCCTGCACCGCCCGGCGGCTTTCGGCCGTGATGCGGGCGGTATCCAGCGTATGTTCCATAGTCGTTGCCCTCCCCTTTCCGGTTTGGTTCTATTATAGCACATTTGTAAAGGGGCGGGGCGGCGACCGGCGCTTTTCCTTTGCGGCGACGGACGCCGCACAGCACAAAAGCCCGCTTTACAGCGGGCTTTTGTGCATAGAGGGGTGGGAAAGTATATAAAGGTCAGTGAATGTCTTTGCTATAGTTAGTATTATACCGTTCCGCCGGAAATTGTCAAACCAAACCCTTGTATTTTTGTTTTCATTTTATTATAATTAGCTCGGATATACTTTAATTCCTTCAGCAGCGGGCGGAGAAAACACCGTTTTCCTGTTTTTGATGTTCCGCACAAAGGTCTTTTTCTTCATTTTATTTTTTTGTGCGCTTTGCATAAAACACACAGGATGGGAGGGTCCCGCGTGGACGATCTGGACCGAAAAATCATACAGCTTATGGTACAAAATGCGCGCATGCCGGTCAAGGAGATCGCGCAGAAGATCAACCTGACCAGCCCGGCGGTCTCCAGCCGCATCCACCGCCTGGAGCAGGAGGGCGTCATCGGCGGGTACACCGTGCTGCTGCACCGGCCCGACGAACCCACCCGCGTACAGGCGCTGATCTCGGTGCAGACGCACCCGGAATCCCGGGAGGCGTTTTTGTCCATGATCGCCGGCGAGCCGGACGTGCTGCAGTGCTACCGTGTGACCGGTTCGTACAATTTCACCGTCAAGGTGAGCTGCGCGGGCATCGACGAGCTGGAGCACCTGCTGACCCGCATCCAGACCCTGGGCACCACCAACACGCAGATCGTGCTGTCCACCCAGCTGGACCGGCCGCTGTCGCTGTGAGCGCAATTTTATGAAAGAAGGCTTTTTGCCATGCAACTGATCTATTGCCCCCAGTGCGGCCTGCTGCTGCCGGCCGGGGCGCGCGCCTGCCCGCGCTGCGGCCGCCCGGCCCCGGTGCAACCCCCGCCGCCACCCCCGCGCTACCAGCCGCCGCGCACCGCCCCCGCGCCGGGGCCGCGCTACCACACGCCGCCGCGCGCCGCGCGCCCCACGCTGGGCGGCTACCTGGGCGCGCTGCTTTTGTTCAGCATCCCGGGCGTCGGGCTCATTGTGCTGTTGGCGTGGGCCTGCGGCGGCACCGACCGCCCCGACCGCCAAAAGCTGGCGCAGGCGTTTTTGCTCTGGCTGGCGATCCTTTCGGCCGTGGTGCTCGCGCTGGCCATCGCGTTCGCCGCCCAGCCGCTGCTGCCGCTGTTCGCGCCGCTTTTGCACTGCCTGCGGCCGCTGGCGCTGGCGCGGCTGCTGTTGTAAAGGAGGTCCTGGCATGAAGGCAAGCGTTATCATCCCCAACTTAAACGGCGCCGGGTGGCTGCGGGATTCGATCGAATCCATCTGGGCGCAGACCGAGCCGGACTTTGAGCTGATCGTCGTCGACAACGGTTCGACCGACGAGAGCCTTGCCATCGCGCGCAGCTACTGCGGCCGCGCGCGCTATACGCTGATCGAAAACAGCGAAAACACCGGTTTTTCCCACGCGGTCAACCAGGGCATCGCCATTGCCAAAGGCGAATACGTCGCGCTGTTCAACAACGACGCTTTTGCCGAACCGCAGTGGCTGGCCGAGCTGCTGCGCACGGCCGAAGCCGACCAACGCATTTTTGCCGTGAGCAGCCTGATGCTGCGCTATTACGAACCCGAACTGGCCGACGACGCCGGGGACTATGTCACGCTGCTGGGCTTTGCCTGCAAGCGCGGCGACGGGCTGAAAGCCAGCCGCTACCAGCGCCCGTGCCGCATCTTTTCGGCCTGCGGCGGCGCGGCGCTGTACCGCAAAAGCATCCTGGACGAGATCGGCGTGTTCGACGAGCTGTTTTTTGCCTATTACGAGGATGTAGACCTGAGCTGGCGCGCCAACAATTTCGGCTACAAAAACGTCTACTGCCCCACTGCGCGCTGCCGCCATATCTGCGGCGCAACGACCGGCGCGGTGCGCTACAACCCGTTCAAAAGCATCCAGAGCGGGCGCAACAGCATCCTGCTGCCGTACAAAAACATGCCGGCGCTGATGCTGGTTGTAAACGCCGTGCCGCTGGCGCTGGGGTATCTTTTGAAGGTGGTCATGTTCCGCCTGCGCGGCTTTGCTGGCGACTATGCCAAGGGCTTTGCCGAAGCGCGCGCCGCGCTGCCCAAAGTGGATAAGCCCAAATTTTACTGGCGCAACCTGCCCAACTATATCTGGGCGGAGGGCAGCATGATCGCCGGGCTGTTCCGCTATGCGGTCTACCGCATCCAGCGCGCGCTGAAGATCACCTGAACATCAATAAAAAGGCGCAGCCGCCTTCCCCCTGTGGGGAGGCGGCTGCGCTTTTCTTTTCTGGAAGGCCGTGTTGCCTATCCCTTTTTTTCGTTTTTGCCGAGCACGAGGCGGCGGAAGCCTTCGCCCTGGATCTCGTTGGCCTGCAGCATGATGATAAAGCTGCCGGGGTCCAGGCGCTTGATGACCTTTTCGATCTCGTACAGCTGCTTGGAGCTGCAGGCGCACAGCACAACGTCGCGCGGGTCCTGCTTGTAGCCGCCGTAGCCCTTGAGGATGGTGGAGCCGCGGTCGACTTCGCGGTCGATGGCCTCGCAGGCGGCGGGGCCGTTTTCGGTAACGATCATGGCCAGCATGCAGGAATTGAAGCCGAACATCATGCGGTTGATGACGGTGGATGCCAGGAAATTGAGGATCAGGCCGTAGATGATGGCGTCGACGTCGCGGAAAACGACGCCATTGGCCAGGATCACGGCCAGCGCCGCGCCGAAGGTCAGGTTGCCGAACGGCAGGTGCGGGTGCTTGACCTTGATGGCCATTGTGATGAAATCGACGCCGCCGGTGCTGGAATTCTGCATATAGATCAGCGCGTCGCCAATGCCCATGACCACGCCGCCGCAGACGGCGGCGAGCAGGCGGTCGCCGGTGTAGACCGGCAGCATGGGCAGGACAAAGTCGGTAAAGAAGGCGAACATCACCATGCAGCGCACGCTGCGCAGGAAAAAGCCGCGCCCGAGCAGCTTGAAGCAGTACAGCACAATGGGCACGTTGAGCAGGATGTTGGACAAGCCGATGGGCATCCCGAACAGGTGGTACAAAATGGCGCCGACACCGGCAATGCCGTCGATCGGCACCTGGGCCGCCACGGCGAAGCTGTAGACGCCCAGCGCCGAGACAAAGCAGCCCAGCGCCTCGAGTGCCAGGTTTTTGAAGCGGTTTTCGGTCATAGGGTCTCCTTACTGCGATAGACAAAGACAAAAAGCAGGCGGAAGACATCCGCCCGCTTTTAACGATCCTAAAGATCAGCCGCTGTACTTGATGTTGGACGGCTTGTAGGCGTTCATCGCACTCTGGTCCAGCGCCTGCTCCATGGCGGCGCCTTCGTCGTACAGCATCTGTTCGACCTCATCGCCCTTCATGGCGGTGAGCACGTCCGGCTGGGCCTTGTAGGTTTCCAGGCTCGCGACCTTGAGCGGGTCGACCGCACACATCACCGTAAAGGCGGTGCCCGTGTTGAAGACGAACCAGTGGTCAAGGCCGTTTTCCTCGACCAAATCGGTCAGGCTGGAACCATAGAGGGCAATATCTTCCGGCGTCATCAGCGAGCTGCCGACATAGTCGAGCGCAGCGGCGGATTCCATCGTTGCGCCCAGGACTTCGGACGCCTGCGGCACATACTGCTGGGCGGCCTCATACATCGAGGTATAGCGCTCGCTGCGGCCCTGCTCGGCAGTGGCCCAGCCGTTGAGCGTATCGGCGCACTGCTGCGCCAAAGCGGCGATCTGCTCGCTCTGGTCCTCATCGGCAAAGGCGTAGGTGGCGGCGTCGAACAGCGGCAGCTGCACGGTATCCAGGAAGAGGCAGTCGTCCTGCAGGTAGGTGGTGTAATCCTCGTCGGTCAGCGGGGTCTGGCCATCCTCGCCGTAGATCAGGCGGGTTATGGACTGGGCCTTGGCGGCGTTGAGCTGGTAGGCTTCCAGCGTGTCCTGGCCGATGCCGTTGGCGCGGTAAAGGTCGCTGTTGCTCTCATAGAGCTCCGCGGCCTGCTCGGCGGCTTCGGAGGTGGAATAGCTCGAAAGCGTGCCGCCGAGTTCGTCGAACTTGGCTTCGACCGCGGCGTAGTACTGCAGGTTGCGCAGCGTCAGCCGGGCGACATAGTCGGCGCCGTCGGTCGTGACCTGCTCACCGCCGATCTCGCCGGTGCACTCCGCTTTCAGCACGGCGGCGATGTCGTCGGCCGTTTCGCCGGTGGCGAGGTCGGCGTCCCCGGCGGCGGTGGAGTAGGCTTCATACTGGGCCAGCAGATAGATGCCGGCCGGGATCTCCACCGAGCCGATGTGCCCGACGGTGGCGGGGGTCCTGATCGCGCAGCCGGTGGCGGCGAGCGCCATGACCAGCGCCAGGCCCAGGCTGAGGAATTTGGTACGCAAAGAATTCATCGAAAACAAACGCTCCTTCATGTATGGAAACACCGGCGCGGGCCGGTCCTCCGCTGTGTTTGGCTGCGCAGCGCGCATATGAAAGCATTATACCGCGTTTGGGCGCAGTTTGCAAGCAAAGGAGAGTTAGTTTTTGTGAGTTGAGAGTGAAGAGTTTGTTATCAAGAGTTGAGAGTTAAGAGTTTAGAGTTTAGATATGGTGTGCGCTGCGCGCACATTTTAAAAAACGCTTGAAAATGCCGCCGGGTCCCCGGGGACGGCAGGCGGCGTGGGGTAATCCCCCGGTCTCCGTTCTCGCCCCCCTTGACAAGGGGGCCTTTTGTACGCCCGGCGGCCTTTTCAATATTTTGAGCCGCCCGCAGGGCGGCGGTCCACCAAATCTGAACTCTAAACTCTGAACTTTAAACTCTGAATTCTAAACTCTTAACTCTGAACTCTTAACTCTTAAAAAACTCTCACCCCCTATTCTGTCCCCCGTTCAAAAGCGCGACGGCGTCGCGCAGGATGGTGAGGGGGTCCTCGCCGGGGGCAAGGCGCAGGCTGATGTACGGCCGACCGACCGCGCAGTATTTGACGCGGCGGGGCATGGCTTCCAGCAGCGGGCCCATCTGCGCGGGGCCGATGACGTCGGTGTACAGCAGCAGGTCGCCGCCTTTCTGCACGATCTCGACAATGCCCGCGCGCGCGGCCGTCACGCGCACGAGCGAGACATCCACAAGGCTCTGCACGCTTTTGGGCGGGTCGCCGTAGCGGTCGATGAGTTCGTCGAGCACATCTTCGGCGTCTTCGGCCGTCTCGATGGCGGCAATGCGTTTGTACGCCTCGATGCGCCCGGCTGCGTCGGGCACATAGCTCTCGGGCAGGAAGGCGTCGGCGGCGATGTCCACCAGGCAGTCGCTCTTGTCCGGCTCGGGCGGTTCGCCGCGGGCTGCGGCGATGGCCTGGCCCAGCATTTTGACATAGAGGTCATAGCCGACGGCCTCCATATGGCCGTGCTGGCTGTGCCCCAGCAGGCTGCCCGCGCCGCGGATCTGCAGATCGCGCATCGCAATGCGGAAGCCGGAACCGAACGCCGTGAACTCCCGGATGGCCGACAGGCGCTTGGCGGCGACTTCGGTCAGCACGCGGTCACGGCGGAAGGTGAAGTAGGCGTACGCCTTGCGGGACGAACGCCCGACACGGCCGCGGATCTGGTACAGCTGGGAAAGGCCCATGCAGTCGGCATTTTCGATGATAAGGGTGTTGCAGTTGCGCACGTCGACGCCGGTCTCGATCAGCGTGGTGCACACAAGCACGTCGATCTCGTTGTCCAGCAGCTGCTGCCAGACCGAGGAGATTTGTTCTTCGGTCATCTTGCCGTGGGCGACGCCGATGCGCGCGCCGGGCACCAGCTTGTTCAGGCGGGCCGCGCACTGTTCGATGCTGTCGACACGGTTGTGCAGGTAATAGACCTGGCCGCCGCGCGCGAGCTCCTTGCGGATGGCTTCGGCCACGATGCCCTCGTCGTATTCAAGCACATAGGTCTCGATGGGCTGGCGCTCGATGGGCGGCTGTTCGATCGTGGACATATCCCGGATGCCGGACAGCGCCATGTTGAGCGTGCGCGGGATCGGCGTGGCCGAAAGCGTGAGCACATCGACGCCGACGAAGTTTTCCTTGAGCTTCTCCTTATGCTTGACGCCGAAGCGCTGTTCCTCGTCGATGATGACAAGGCCGAGGTCGCGGAACTTGACGTCGTCGGACAGCAGGCGGTGGGTGCCGACGACGATATCGACCGTGCCGTCGCGCAGGCCGCGCAGCGTCTCTTTCTGCTCTTTGGCGCTGCGGTAGCGGGACAGCAGGCCGATGCGGATGGGGAACGCTTCCATGCGGGCCAGCGCCGTGTTGAAGTGCTGCCAGGCCAGGATCGTGGTGGGGGCCAGGATCGCGCACTGCTTGCCGCCCATCACGCACTTGAACGCCGCGCGCAGGGCGACTTCGGTCTTGCCGACGCCGACGTCGCCGCACAGCAGGCGGTCCATCGGCCAGGGCTGTTCCATATCGTGCTTGATCTCGGCGGCGGCGGTCAGCTGGTCGGGGGTCTCCTCATAGGCAAAGCGCTGCTCAAAATCGCCCTGCCAGGTATCGTCCGGCGGGAAGGCCGTGCCCTTGGCCTGTTTGCGGCGGGCGTACAGCTCGATGAGCTCCTTGGCCATCGCCTCGGTGGCGGCGCGCACGCGCCTGCGGGTCTTGTTCCACTCGCCGCCGCCCAGGCGGCTGAGTTTGACCTTGTCGGCGTCGCCGGGGGCCGTATAGCGGGACAGCAGGTCCAGCTGCGTGACCGGGACGTAGAGCACATCCTTTTTGTCATACTCGATGCGCAGGTAGTCCTTGGTGACGCCCTGCACCTCCATGCGGCGGATGCCCGCATAGCGGCCGATGCCGTGGTTCTGGTGCACGACAAGGTCGCCGGGCGTGATCTCGGTCAGGCTGTTCAGGGCGTCCTTGCCGCGCTTTTGTTTGCGGCGCGCGGGGGCGCTTTCGCCAAAGGCGCGCGCCGTGATCAGCGCATAGCCCGCAAACGGCAGCCCGCACCCGGCCGAAAGGCAGCCGGGCAGCACCTGCACAAGCCCCGGCTGCGGCGGGGCGGCCGCGTCGGTGGAGACAGCCAGCCCCCGGGCGCGCAGGTCGCCCGCAAGGCCCGCGGCCGCGCGCGGCGTGCCGGCCAGCACCGTGACCGCCGTGCCTTTGGCGCACAGCGGCTGCAAATCGTCCAGCAGGGCGGACACCTCGCCGCCCCAGGCGGGCAGGCTGTGGCAGGGCACGTTGACAAGGGCCTTGAGCGGCTGGTCGGGCAGGCTGCGGGCGAAGTTTTCGGCCAGCAGCGTGCGGCAGCGCCCGGTCTGTGCCCACAGCCAGCCGGGCGCGGCGTACAGGTCGTCCAGCCCGGGGCACAGCGCGCCGTCCGCCATCAGGGCGGCCAGCTCCTCGCCGCGGCGGTAGGCGGTCGCGCGGTCGGCCTCGCGGATGGAGGCCGGTTCTTCCAGGAACAGCAGCGGGTCTTCGAGATGGTCCAGCAGCGTCGCGCGCACGGGGTAGCGCACGGCGAGGTATTTGTCCATCGAAGGCGGCAGCGCCCCGGCGTCAAGCAGGTCAAGGTCGGGGGCCATGACGTCCTGCATGGCCGTGCGGCGCTTGCCGCGCTGCTTTTTGAGGAAAGCGCGCAGCGCTTCGGCCGCGGCCTCCGGCGCGCCGAACAGGACCTCGCGCGCGGGGCTGACATAGATTTTTTCGACGGCGTCGTCCCGGCGCTGGGTGGCCAGGTCGAAGGTGTGCATCGTGTCGATCTCGTCGCCCCAGAATTCAACGCGCACGGGGGCTTTCATGTCGGGGGCATAGAGGTCGAGGATCTCGCCGCGGATGGAAAACTGGCCGGGGCCGTCGACGCGGTCGCGCCGCACATAGCCCGCGCCGAGCAGCAGGGCGGTGAGGTCTTCGCGCTCGATGGCGTCGCCGGGGCGCAGCGTGCGGGTGTTGGCGCGGAAATCCTCGGGCGGGACCGTGTACTGGGTCAGGCCCTCGCTGGGCACGCAGACGGCCTGCAGGCGCCCGCCCGCCAGGTCGCCGAGCACGGCCAGGCGGCGGTATTCATACTCGCGCCCGGCGCTCTCGATGGGGCGCAGCAGATAGTCCCGCGCCGGGAACACGGCCGCCGCCACGCCCAGCGTGTTGAGGTCGGCTGCAAAGCGGGTGGCTTCGGCCTCGCCGGGGGTGACGATGCAGAGCGTGCGCCCGAGCGCGCGCGCGAGCGCCGCATACACAAGCGCCCGCCCCGCGGCAGGCAGCCCGAACAGCGCGCACGCGCCCTTGCCGGACAGCGCCCCCGCGAGCTTTTTGTATTCTTCGGTTTGCAGAAAAAGTTGTTCAAACATAAATGATACGTTTTGTATTGTTTCGCGCGCATATATACGGTTTGTTGTTTTGGTTCCACTCACAGCCGGACCGGCGGCGCGTCCAGCCGTTCGAGGCCCCAGCTGCGCCAGCCCCAGAGGGTATCCTGCCCCGCCGGGGTCGTGACGGACAGCGTGCCGTCGGCGTTCATGGCCCAGCGCCGCACCTGCGGGTCAAGGCCGCTGGACATCCACAGCGGGGCGACCGCCCCGGCGGCGTCACAGGTATAGATAAAGATATGCTGGCTGTAGCGCCAGTCGTTCTGCGGCACCCAGAACGGGCGGCTGGGGCCGTAGTGCCCGCGCCGCCACACAAGCAGCAGCAGTTCATCCCGCCCGTCGGCGTCAAGGTCGCCGGTCAAAAAACCGCGCACACGCCAGCCGGGTTCGGCGGCAAACAGCGTCTCGCCGCCCTGCAAAACCGCAAAACCGCCGCCGGGCGCCAGCTCCAGCGCCAGCGTCCCGGCCGGGGTGCGCCATTGCCCGCTTTGGGCGCGGCCGGGGGCGTAAACGTCCCCGCGCACCGCCAGCAGCAGGGCGACGAGCGCCGCCAGCCCCGCCGCATACAGCGCGCGGCCCAGGCGGGCGGCGTGCCGCTTAATACAGCGCGCCGGTGTAGGCATCGGTCCAGGCGGGCTGGTCGGGGCGGGTCGAATGGTACCGGCCGTCCTCCCCCTGCTCGTAGCCGCTCAGCAGCGCCCACCAGTCCTGGTCGGTCATGCGCTCGCTGCTGGGCACGTCAAGCTGGTAGAAGTCAAACACCGTGCCGCTGGCCAGGCGGATGCTGCCGTCGACCTCGACCAGCACATAGATCGTGCCGACGCCGGTGCCCACCTGGCGCACCGTGCCGTTGGGGTCGGTGGCGATGTCGGCCACCAGCGCGGCGGGCATCTGCTGCGGGGTATAGATCCCGGCCTCCTCATCCTGCACGGTCTGCGTCCAGAAATGTTCCAGCTGGCCGCCGTAGCTGCGGATCAGCTCAAACTCCTCGTCGGTGGGCAGCTCGCCGCGCAGCTCCTTTTCGGCAATGGTCATCAGCTGTTCGTTGAGCGTGTACAGGCGGCCGAGGTTTTCGGCGTCGGCCTCGCTGAGCAGGCCGAGCGCGTCCAACCCTTCGGCCGTGGCCTGGCACAGCGCGGCCAGCTTGCCGAACACGGCGGGTTCGGCTTCGACATAACCGCGGTCGTCCTCGGCGTCGATCGGCCCGCCGCCCATCTCGCCGTAGACCTGTTTGGCATAGAGCGCCGTGTCGTGCTTGAGTTCGGCCCAGCTGCCAAGGAAGCTCGCCAGGCTGCGCTTAGCCCAGGCTTCGGTCTGCATATACTGCGGCCAGCCTTCGCCCTTGGGCTGCAGCAGCGGGCGCAGCGTGTCCAGCCAGGCGACGTAAAGGCTGGCGGTCCAGGTGGCGGCCGGGGCGGTGTCCAGCTGGGCGCGCACCGTTTCCATCTGTTCGCCGTAGTTGGGGTATTTGTCTTCGCCCTGTTCGTTGAGGATGGCCAGCGCCGTGTCCGAGCCGAGGGCGGCGGGCAGGTCGAGCGCTTCGGGCAGCATGCGCCGGCTGCCGTCGGCGGCCTGCTCCACATCGCGGTAAATGAGCTGCTGGAACACCGCGGCGTCCAGCGTGAAACGCTGGCCCATAAACCGGAACCCGGCGGTCGCGGCGTCGCGGTCCTCCCACTCAAAGACCGGCATCGAGTTGACGGCCCCGGGGGCCAGTTCGGCCAGCGCCGCCGTGTACGCGGCAAAGGCGTCCGGCTGCTGCGGCAGCGCGGCCGCTTCGGGCCAGCCGCCGTACGCCTGCTCGATCACCGGCGTATAGTCGGCAAAGCAGGCGTCGTCGCTGGCCCCGGCAAAGAAGGAGGTCACAGCGTACAGGCGCTCCCACGTTTCCCGCGCGTCCCCGGCCGTTTGCAGCGCCAGGCAGGCCAGCAGCGCGCTGCGGCTGGCGTCCTCGTCCGCGGCGCGGAAGGTCAGGCGGCCGTACCACATCATCGCCCTGAAATAGCGCTCCAGGCTCTCCTCCCCGGCATAGTAGCTGCGCGGGATGTACTGGGTGTAGTCCTCCATCAGGGCGGCGGCCGGGTCGCCGCCAAGGTTCATAACCGGCGAGGCCGCGGTCGTATCGGCCGCTTCGATCAGCGCCAGCTCGGCGGCGACAGGTTCGGCCACCGCCTCCGGCACGGCGGCTGCAGGGTCCTGCAGGCAAAGCCCGACCGTGAAGAAGGCGAGGGTGCGGCGGGCCGCATTCTCCCATTCGGTGCCCGCCAGCGCGTCCAGCTGGGCCTGCGCGGTCTGCTGCATCGTGCGGCTCAGCTCAAGCAGCGCGGGGCCGAGCTCATTGCGCTCCGTCTGCTTTTGCAGGTAGAGGAAGTAGAGGTGATAGGTGTGGAGGCTGGAATCGACCGTGATGAAGTTGGGGATATAGCCGTAGCGGTTCATCTCGTAGCGGCTGAAAAATTCATCGCCGGTGCCCGGCACGACAAGGAACCCGTTCTGCAGCAGCTTGTCGCGCGCTTCCTGCGGCCAATAGTCCATGTCGCCGGCGTTGATGACGTTGGAAAAATCGCTTTCCACCGTGAACGCCGGGACGCTGGGGGTCAGGGTCTCGTCATAAAGGACAGGCAGTTCGCCCAGCAGCCCCGGCAGCGTTGCCGCGGCCGGCAGCGGCGCGGGGTCGGCCGCCTGTGGCGCAGAGGGCTGGGCCGTTTCGTCCGGCTGGTCCGTTTTTTGCTCCGCCGTTTCGGAGAGCTTGTCCTGGGCGGTGCGGCTCCCGGCAGACAGCAGCAGGTTGGCGATCTGCCCGGGCACACAGCCCGCCAGCCCGGCCGCCATGACGGCGGCCAGCAGCAGGGAAAGCAAGCGGCGTTTTTTCATCCTTTTCATGGGGGCGCCTCCTTTTTCTTTATGATATTGCCTGTTGATAGCCGAATGGCCCGGCCGCCCCCAGGGTGGGGGCAGCCAGGCAGACGGCGCAGAAAGAACGCGGGAACTATTTAATGGTTGAACTTGTTCTGGGCTTCGCCGAGCTTACCGGCCAGGATCAGGCGGCAGGCGGCCTCGATGTCGTCGCGCCGGTCCGCCACGGCTTTGGCGGCGTCCGGCGGGAACTTGGCCAGCACCCAGGCGGCCAGGTCATAGTCCGGGTGGGGCTTGGCGCCGACGCCGATGCGCAGGCGGGGGAAGTCCTCGCCGCCCAAAGACGCAATGATGCTTTTGATCCCGTTGTGGCCCCCGGCCGAACCGTTCGCGCGGATGCGCAGATGGCCGGGTTCCTGGGTGATGTCGTCGCAGAGCACCAGCACATGGCTGCGCGGGATCTTGTAAAACTGGGCCGCCGGGGCGATGCTCTGGCCGCTGAGGTTCATGTAGGTCAGCGGCTTGAGCAGCAGCACCTTGCGGCCGTCGACTTCGGCAATGCCGTACAGGCCCTGCCACTTGGATTTGTTGAGCGTGCAGCCCCAGCGTTCGGCCAGGGCGTCCAGCGCCGCAAACCCGGCGTTGTGGCGGGTGCCTTCGTACTTGGCCTCCGGGTTGCCGAGCCCGGCGACGATCCATTCAGCCCCCGACGAAGGGGCGGCAAAAAGGGACATGGGTTTCCTTTCTTTAATAGAGTTCAGAGTTTAGAGTTCAACGTTGGAAGAGTTTAGAGTGAAGAGTTTAGAGTTTAGATTTGGTGGATCGCCGCCCTGCGGGCGGCTCGAAAAAAGCGGCCGCGGTGCTTCGGACGTTTTTCAAAATGCGGCGCAGCCGCACCTTATCTGAACTCTTAACTCTAAACTCTGAACTCTACTCTAAGCGCGCACCGCGGCGGGGCGTCATTCACTTTCGGCTTCCAGCTTTTTCTTCTTTTCCATGTATTTCTGCAGCTTGTGCTCGCCCCAGTTGGGCAGGGCGGTCTGCTTGCCGCGCTCGATGGCCAGCGCGCCGTCCGGCACGTCCTTGCCGATGGTGGACCCGGCCGCCGTATAGGCATGGTCGCCCACCTTGACCGGCGCGACCAGGTTGGTGTTGCAGCCGATGAAGGCATAGTCGCCGATGGTGGTGTGGTACTTGCCCTCGCCGTCATAGTTGCAGGTGACGGTGCCGCAGCCGAAGTTGCAGTACTTGCCCACCGTCGCATCGCCGATGTAGGTCAGGTGGCTGACCGTGTTGCCGCGGGCGAAATCGGCGTTCTTGGTCTCGACATACGCGCCCAGGTGGCAGCCCGCGGCCGTTTTGGTGCCGGTGCGCACATGGGTGAAGGGGCCGATTTTGTTGTCCGGGCCAAGCGCGCTGTCGTAGCACTGGCTGGCGTTGACCGTGCTGCCGCGGCCGACGGTCGTATTCTCCAGCAGCGTGTTGGGGCCGATGACGCAGCCCTCCTCGATGACGGTGTTCCCGCGCAGGATGCAGCCGGGCAGGATCGTCGCGCCCGGGGCGATGACGACCTCGGGGTCAATGTAGACGTCGTCGCTCCAGAACTCGACGCCGTTTTCAAGATGCTTCTGGAACGTTTCGGCAAAGCGCTGTTTGGCCGCCAGATAGTTTTCGCGTGCAGTCGCCATGGGTCAGTCCTCCTTAAAAATATCGCCGGGATGCCGCTGCGCGGACAAACGCGGCCGGTATACCCTTCATTATATATAAGCTCGTTGTGCGTGCGGGGCAAACGTGCCCTTTTGCCCATTATACCAGACCCCGCGGCGAAAGAAAAGCCAAACGGCGGGCAATGCGCCACGCGGCATCGGCCCGCCCGCACGGCCTGCAGATAGAACCTGCGGGCTGTGCGGCCGGGCTGCGGCAAGGGTGCGTGGGCACGCGTTTTTTGAAAGTTTCCGAACTTTTCTCCCATTATAATTTAGCTGATTTTTGGGCAAATTGCAAGAGGTTCGCCCCAAAAATTCAGCAAAATTTCGGCCAAAACATTCAGCATTTTTTTAACAACACTCTGGTATTTCCCCTGCTTGTCTGTTATAATGGACTATGCAATCCCCATATGTATTGCGGGTGTGCGCGCTGCCCACAGCGATGCGGGCGCGCCGCACCGGGAAGAAACCGTAAGCAAAATTGGAGGCAAGACATGAGCAAGAAGTATCTCTATCTGTTCAAAGAAGGTCATGACGCCTTCGGCGGCGACCAGACCACCATGAAGAACACGCTTGGTGGCAAGGGCGCCGGCCTGGCCGAGATGACCCACGCCGGCATGCCGGTGCCGCAGGGCTTCACCATCACCACCGAAGCCTGCACCCAGTACTATGCTGACGGCCGCGAGATCAACGAAGAGATCAAGGCTGACATCTTCAAGTATATGGGCATTCTGGAAGAGCAGACCGGCAAGAAGTTCGGCGACATCCAGAACCCGCTGCTGGTCTCCGTGCGTTCCGGCGCGCGTCAGTCCATGCCCGGCATGATGGACACCATCCTGAACCTGGGCCTGAACGACCAGTCTGTTGAGGGCCTGGCCAACAAGACCCAGAACCCCCGCTTCGCTTACGACTGCTACCGCCGCTTCATCCAGATGTACTCCGACGTCGTCATGGAGCTGGGCAAGAGCTTCTTTGAGGAGCGCATCGACGCCATGAAGGAGCGCAAGGGCGTGACCCAGGACGTTGACCTGGATGCCGACGACCTGAAGGAGCTCGTCAAGGAGTTCAAGGCCATCTACCTGGAGAAGCAGGGCTCCGAGTTCCCGCAGGACCCGAAGGAGCAGCTGATCGGCGCTGTCAAGGCCGTGTTCCGCTCCTGGGATAACCCGCGCGCCAACGTTTACCGCAAGATGAACGAGATCCCCTACGAGTGGGGCACTGCCGTCAACGTCCAGCAGATGGCGTTCGGCAACTCCGGCATGCGTTCCGGCACCGGCGTCGCCTTCACCCGCAACCCCGCCACCGGCGAGAAGAAGCTGATGGGCGAGTACCTGATCAACGCCCAGGGCGAAGACGTCGTGGCCGGTATCCGTACCCCGTCCCCGATCAGCAAGCTGCACGAGGAGATGCCCGAAGTCTACGACCAGTTCGTGGAGATCGCCACCCGCCTCGAAGCCTACTACAAGGATATGCAGGACATGGAGTTCACCATCGAGGATGGCAAGCTCTTCATGCTGCAGACCCGTAACGGCAAGCGCACCGCGCAGGCCGCCCTGCAGATCGCCTGCGACCTCGTGGACGAAGGCGTGATCGACGAGCGCACCGCCGTGCTGCGCGTTGAGCCCAAGCAGCTCGACACCCTGCTGCACCCGCAGTTTGACGCCGCCGCCCTGAAGGCCGCCGAGGCCATCGGCAAGGGCCTGGCCGCTTCCCCGGGTTCCGCCTGCGGCCGCGTTGTCTTCAGCGCCGAGGACGCCGAGGAGAAGGTCAAGGACGCCGACTGGAAGAAGGTCGTGCTTGTCCGTCTTGAGACCAGCCCCGAGGACATCGTCGGCATGCAGGTCTCCCAGGGCATCCTGACCGTGCGTGGCGGCATGACCAGCCACGCCGCCGTCGTTGCCCGCGGCATGGGCACCTGCTGCGTCTCCGGCTGCGGCAATGACAACGACGTCACCATCGACTACGACGCCAAGGTCATCACCATCAACGGCCACACCTTCCATGAAGGCGACTGGATCAGCATCGACGGCTCCACCGGCAACATCTACGAGGGCCAGATCGCGACCGTGGCTTCCACCGAGAACGCCAACTTCAAGCGCTTCATGGGCTGGGCCGATGAAGCCCGCCAGCTGAAGGTCCTGACCAACGCCGACAACCCGACCGACGCGCAGAACGCCGTCGATATGGGCGCCGAGGGCATCGGTCTGTGCCGTACCGAGCATATGTTCTTCGCCGAGGACCGCATCAAGGCCGTGCGCGAGATGATCTGCGCCCGCACCGTGGAAGAGCGCAAGGCGGCCCTGGCCAAGGTCGAACCCTATCAGGAGGCCGACTTCACCGCCATGTACAAGATCATGGGCGACCGTCCCATGACCATCCGTTACCTCGACCCGCCTCTGCATGAGTTCCTGCCCACCAAGCCGGAAGACATCGCCGAGCTGGCCAAGGATATGGGCATGACCGCTGAAGAGCTGAACAACGTCGTTGTCAGCCTGCATGAGTTCAACCCGATGATGGGCCACCGCGGCTGCCGTCTGGCTGTCACCTACCCCGAGATCGCCGAGATGCAGACCGAGGCCGTCATCAAGGCCGCCATCAAGGTTTCCGCCGAGACCGGCAAGATGATCACCCCGCACATCATGATCCCCCTGGTGGGCGAAGTCAAGGAGCTGAAGTTCGTCAAGGACGTTGTCGTCAAGACGGCCGACGCCCTGATCGCCGAGGCCGGCGTGGACATGAAGTACGAAGTGGGCACCATGATCGAGATCCCGCGCGCCGCCCTGACCGCCGGCGAGATCGCCAAGGAAGCCGACTTCTTCAGCTTCGGCACCAACGACCTGACCCAGATGACCTTCGGCTTCAGCCGTGACGACGCGGCCAAGTTCCTGACCGCTTACTACGACACCAAGATCTACGAGAGCGATCCGTTCCAGCATCTCGACCAGACCGGCGTTGGCCGCCTGGTGAAGATGGCTGCCGAGGACGGCCGCGCCGCCAACCCCAACCTGGGCCTTGGCATCTGCGGCGAGCACGGCGGCGACCCCAGCAGCGTGGAGTTCTGCCACAACGTTGGCCTGGATTACGTCAGCTGCTCCCCGTTCCGCGTGCCCATCGCCCGTCTGGCTGCCGCCCAGGCAGCCATCAAGAATCCTCGCAAGTAATTGCGTTGGACTCTTGGAGCTCACTCACGCTCAGCTTAGAGGATGCGCAAGCATTCCAAAAAGCGCATAACAGCGTGATAAAGCCAAGCCGATGGCGTGATATCGACTTGGAGATCTACCTGTAATACGCCAATCCCCCTGCTACTGATTTCAGTTGCAGGGGGATTTTTTATGCCTACTTTTTGTTCAAAAGGCGATTTTGGGCCCGGAAAATCTGGATTTTCTGAAAATGTACCCGGTTTTTCGTATACATTTTTGGGCACAAAACGCCTCTTGCAAGCCTTATTTTTACCAAGAAAGGAAGCGTATTGTCATGGCAGAAAACCAAGTCCAAAACCCACCAGCTGAAAAAGTAATCGCTCTTTCAGCCAGTCTGCTGCAACCCTTTCAGGGGCATCCCTTCCGGGTGGCCAGCGGCGAGGAGATGGAACAACTGAAGGAAAGCATCCGGGAGTACGGTGTACTCTCACCTCTGCTGGTTCGCCCCCGTGGGGATGGCCGGTACGAGATCGTAAGCGGACACCGCCGCAAGGCCGCCTGCGAAGCACTGGGCATCACCGAACTGCCGGTGCTGGTCCGGGATATGACCGACGACGAAGCGGTGATCCTGATGGTGGACAGCAACATCCAGCGGGAGCATATCCTGCCCAGCGAGAAAGCATTTGCCTATAAGATGAAGATGGAAGCCATGAAACATCAAGGTGCCCGCAGCGATTTAACTTCGGGCCAACTTGGCCCGAAGTTACGTACAGACCAGCAAGTTGCAGAAGATGCAGGAGAGAGCAGAAAACAAGTCCAGCGTTACATCCGCCTGACCCACTTGATTCCCTCCATCCTCCAGATGGTAGACGAATACCAGATTGCCTTCAATCCGGCGGTGGAGATTTCCTATCTGGCCGAGGAGCACCAGCGGATGCTCAAGGAAGAGATGGACGCCTGTCAGGCTACACCGTCCCTCACCCAGTCCCGTACCCTCAAACAGATGAGCCAGGCGGGTACGCTGACTCGCGAATATCTTCACTACCTGCTCACCGAGGAAAAGCCCAACCAGCGGCAAAAGTTTTTCCTCAATCAGGAGGACGTACAGCGATATTTTCCCAAGCACTACACCCCGCAGCAGATGCAGCAGGTCATTCTCCATCTGCTCCACACCTGGCAGCACAAACGCGGCTACAACAAGGACACTCAGGAACGCTGAAGGAGGCACACCATGAAACTGACTTACACCGAGATCAACGGCTATCTCATTCCCGATCTGGTTCTCCCCGAAACCGACACCCGGCCCATCGGCAAATACGGTGAACTGCGGCGGCAGTTCCTGCAGGAGCACCGCCCCGACCTGTTTGACCTCATGCTTCTGGAAGGTACGCTGCACAGTCATCTGGCCGATGTGGACGCCGAAGCCCGGCAGATGGTGGAAGATGCCATCGCGCAAATGGCCCGACAGCAGGGAGTGGATGAAGCCCTAAAACGGGCCGATCCGCTGGCCTGGGCAGGGCGCATGAATGCAATCAAGAATGCAGCCGAGGAAGCGGTCCTGCCGGACCTTCTGTACGGGGACGCGCTGGAGTGATTCCTTTTCAGTCCGTACAAAAAGACCTGTCCGCAGGGGTAACGAGCACTGGCTTTGTATAGCTTTTGCAAGCCATACGCCGCCCCAGCGCAGGACGCTGGCAAGGGGCGCAGCCCCTATGACCCCCGAAAATCCAACAACGCAACAATGCAAAGACCGAGCAGCGATGCCCGGTCTTTTGCTATATGGAGGTGAAATTATGTTGACTCGAAACGTGCAGATGAACATCCGGGTGACGCCGGAAGAAAAGCGGTTATTTGAACAGGCCGCCGCCCGATGCGGGCTGACACTCTCCCAATACATCCGCATGCGGCTACACAACCAGATGCCCCGGCAACTGCCCAGCGCCGACTACCGGCAGGTGCTGGATGCTCTCACCGCCCTCTACCACAAGGGCAACACACCGGAGGTTCAGCGGGAGATTCTGGACACGCTGCTGGCCGTTCAGAGGGCCGTTACGGTGCCGCAGAAGGAGGAATGAGAAGATGGCTGTCACCAAGATCTGGCCC
>ERZ1643251.1321-NODE-1321-length-28508-cov-10.681123_pt1 | contig 28508 bp, 23 predicted proteins | sample MGYA00579261_ERZ1643251 | MGnify/ENA primary metagenome ERZ1643251 (study PRJEB29033, sample SAMEA4952267) | chicken gut metagenome | biome: Broiler Chicken; feature: Gastrointestinal Tract; material: Caecum | place: Ireland | collected 2018 | study: Broiler... | reverse complement strand
GATATCGGGGATTATATCTCCGTCACCTGCGAGGACGGCAGACTGGTGATCACACCGGACGCCGAGAGGGTGGCTGTGAAGGCCGCAGAAGCCGAATACATGGAGCGGGAGATGAAAGCCTTACAGAAGCGCTACGAGGCCGAGAAAGTCAAAATTCGGGCTCAGATGGTGGCGGAACCGGGAGTGAGGTGGTAAGCATGTTTACCACGGAAGAATTACAGGCAATAGACCGAAAGTATTTCACAGTGATCGTTGCGGATGCCTATGACGTGACTCTGATAAGCAATAACACGAGGCACGTCTGGTATATCCACAATGTGGAGCTGAAAGACCGGAACCTTTGTCTGGTATATCACAAACATAAGATCAGTCACCCCTATCACAGTCATTCCCGGTGCGGGACACTTCGGAGGGCAATCAGGGATATCAAGTCCCATGATCAGTTTCAGTTAAACGGCAGGAAGCTGGTCTATAAGCATTAAAACAAGAGCGGTAGCACCTGAATGATGGATGTTACCGCTCTTTCTCTGTCTTAGCTTATGCTGTTGTCTTACTTACGGTTCTTCTTGTGGTGACGGAACTTCAGATACTCACATACCGCATCATGAGCGTTGTTAATCTCCTGGCGGCCACGGCTGGGCTTAAGGTTAATCTGGACGCAGATATCGTCAATCGGTACTCCCTGCAAGCTGAGACGGATAATCTTAGCATAGCGTGGATTTTCCTTGTCGAAGTGAGCGAGAAGCTGTACCTTCAGCTCTTCAACGGTAGGACCGGGGCAAAGCTTGTCCAGAACCTGATCCTCAAGAGGCGGCTGGGTCTTATCCTCAATATCGAAGGTTTCTCCGTCATATTCATAATCAATCGAGAGGATCTCAATGCGGTTAGGGTTGTAACGCTCCAGAAGTCCCCTGTTCGGGCATCCCTTGCAACGGCGGGTGCCGGGGCAGAGCTTGTCACTTCCATTAGGGTTCTTACCGATGATGCAGCGGCCTTCGCGGCGCATCTCCATGTCCTTGTTGATCTCATCCCAGAAGCCTTTCATATAAGAGGCGTACTGGGATTCGTAGATGGCCATGAATCCGATGTGGTAGCTGAATTCTCCGAGATGCATGGTGGTGCAGTTGCCATCGATATAATCGCTTTTCTTCAGCTCATAGAGTTCGATGCGGAAGGGCACCAATACCATACCGTCCGGGACAGGCTGTCCGTCGAATGATTTACGGTTGCTGTACTTCTGGGTGTTGCTGTAATCTGCTTTATGTGCCATTTGAATTTCCTCCATTGATTGGCGCGGAGGAAATCCGCATGGCGATATTCGATTTTGAGTGCCTTTAATAGATGGCTATTCATTTCGGATTCCTCCTAGTTTGCAATAGCCAGCTGTCCTATTAGGCTGGTTTATGATGTCTGGGCTTTGTCTGGAATGGATAGGACCGTTCTTGATCAGGGAACGCCGATACCTGACAAAGAAGCATTTCTCAATGCTCAAAAGCATTATGGCAGAAATAAAAATGAAAACCCTGGACACAGGTATGTCCTATTTTGGCTGATATGTGACGTGAAAATGAGAACTGTATAGGGACTCAGGTGCGGCTTCAGTGAAATCAAGCCCCGGACATGTTCGTGTCCGGGTAGGGTAAAAAATAATAGGAAATTTTCTATCCTCACAAATAAGAGTAAATAGAGGCTAAATATAAACAAATAACAACAAAATACTTGCCGGATTCAATCATGTGGGTTATACTGATGATGGTTTACTATGTCTATTTGGAAGCAGAGCGAGGAACGCGAGATGACTGAGAACATTAACGATAAATGGATAAGCATCGAAGAAGCTGCTGAGTATCTGGGTATTAAACCTGTAACGCTTCGCGGGTGGATTCGGAATAAAAAGGATGGCATACCTGCCAATAAGATTGGCAAGCAATGGAAGTTCAAAGTGTCCGAACTTGACGAATGGGTCAAGAGCGGAAAAAGTGCTATCGACTAAAACTGCGTAAGAGCGAAAACAAATGTCAATCTAAGGAGAAAAAGCAATGGCCGTCAAGAAAACACAATTGTATGCGTCGCTGTGGGCAAGCTGCGACAAACTTCGTGGAGGGATGGATTCGTCAGAATACAAGGATTATATCCTGACGCTTCTTTTCATGAAGTACGTTACAGATAAATTCAAGAATAAGGGAGCCTATGAAGATATAAAGGTCTTTGACAAGGCGCATGACAAAGATCCTGATCCGGATAAGAGAACCGGGTGTTCTTTTGATGACTTTATTGCTCTTAAGGGAAAGAAAAATATCGGTGAAGGCATGGATAAGATCATCGCGCGCCTGGCCGATGAAAATACAGATCTGAAAGGTGTTATCGATATTGCACATTTCAATGATGAGAAGAAGCTTGGAAGCGGAAAAGAAATGGTGGACAAGCTGACGGATCTCATCTCCATCTTCCAGCGACCTGAACTGGACTTTTCAAAGAATAAGGCAGAGGGCGACGATATCATCGGCGACGCATACGAATATCTGATGCGTAAATTTGCTACAGAGAGCGGAAAGAGCAAGGGACAGTTCTATACTCCGGCGGAGGTATCCAGGATCCTTGCTGAAGTGGTAGGTATCAGCCGGTGTACTGATTCCAGCGCTACGGTATGCGATCCTGCCTGTGGCAGCGGAAGCCTGTTGATCAGAGCCATAGATGCGGCACCATTTCCGATCATGGGGTATGGGCAGGAAAAAGAAAGCACTACAGCCGGTCTCGCAAAGATGAATGCCGTTCTGCACCGTAAAGCAGAAATAACGATCAAGAGTGGAAACACGTTTTCAAATCCGCAGTATCTCGATAAATCCGATAATTCAATTCTGGAACGCTTTGACTACATAGTGGCCAATCCACCATTTTCCATGAAGAACTGGCGTGATGGTATTGCGGGGAAAGAATATGGACGCTTTGAGGGATATGGCGATACGCCGCCGGAGAAGAATGGCGATTATGCCTGGCTGATGCATATTCTGAAAGCATTGAAAAACAACGGTAAGGCGGCAGTCATCCTTCCGCACGGAGTCCTTTTCCGTGGAAACGCAGAGGCGACGATCAGAGAGGCGATTATCAAGAAACACTGGATCAAGGGCATCATAAGTCTTCCGGCAAACCTTTTCTACGGAACCGGTATTGCGGCATGCGTGCTGGTAATCGACAAAGAGGGGGCTGCCAACAGGCAGGGTATCTTCATGATCGATGCCAGCCGTGGATATGTTAAGGATGGTAACAAGAATCGTCTGCGTGAACGCGATATCTATAGAATCATCACGACATTTAATGAGCAGATCACAACGGATCCAAAGTATGCCCGCTTTGTTCCTAATGACGAGATAGAAAAGAAAAATGAATGCAATCTCAATATCACGCGATACATAGATTCTACTGATCCGGAGGATATCCAGGACATCTATGCCCATATTCATGGTGGAATCCCGGCTGTAGATATTGACGGGCTTTCAAAGTACTGGGAAGTATTTCCGTCCTTAAAATCTGAATTGTTGTCCGCAATCAGTGATAAGTATTACAGCCTGAACGTAGAACACGAGAATATTCGTCAGACGATATATAAGAATGCGGAGTTCTCGGAATATGGAGAAAAACTGGATGAGGCCTTCTCTGCCTGGAAAGCTAAAGAGTATCCGGTACTATCTGCCTTGGATGAGGATGTATCCGCAAGAGAACTAATTGTAAGCCTTGCGGAAGACATTCTTGCAGAATTTGAGCATCTTTCTCTGATAGACAAATATGATGTGTATCAGGTGCTGCTGGCATACTGGAATGAGATCATGAACGATGATGTGTCTCTGATTATCAGCGAGCCAGAGGGATACGGAAACGCCAGGGAAACAGATAATATCCAGGAGGAAATCACTCAGGGCAAAAATAAGGGTGAGATGAAGACGGTCGGATGGGAAGGAAGGCTGATCCCGAAGGCTATTGTAATAGATTCGTTTTTCCGGGAAGAAAAGAATGCTATAGAGGAAGCAGAGGCTGTAGTAGCAGAGACAGAAGCACAGCTTTCTGATCTGATCGAAAGTGCCGATGAGGAATCTGCTCTGGCAGATGTGGCAGAAAACGGAAAGGTTAAAGCGAAAGATATTGAGGCGAAGATTGATGAATTAACCAGTACGATAGAGACAGAGGAAACGATTGAGCTTGAAATCATACGGATGGACCTTCATCTTGTAAACACGAAGAAGCGGTTGGAGGCATATCTTTTAGGACATCCGCTGTGCAAGAGTGCGGTCAATGAAAATGGAAAAATCACAAAAGCTTCTATCGACTTCCGCCTTCGTATCATCAGAACTGAGGAAAGCGTGCCGGAGAGCCTGCAGGATGATGTCAATCAGTTAAAGGCAGTCCTGGAATTATGCGGCAAGGTATCTGAATACAATAAGATTGTGAAGGAGCTGAATAAGGCACTTGATGAGAAATGCCGTGAAAGATATAAAGCCTTTACGGACGAAGAAATATTGGAATTGCTGGTGAATAAGAAGTGGTGTGATAGCATATTCTCTGGAATAGCAGAGTTGTATGCCTCGATTTCTCATCACTTGACAAATAGAATTATTGAGCTTGCAGAACGTTATGAAAATACGCTTCCAGAACTTAATAAATCTACAAGAGATTATGAGACGATAGTAAAGTCTCATCTGGAAAGGATGGGATATAAATGGTAACAGAGTGGAGAGTTATTAATTTATCAAAAAATTCCAAGATAAAGGCAAGGATTGGCTGGCAAGGACTCACCACTGCTGAATATCTGGATGAAGGGTATTCTTTTCTGATAACTGGAACCGATATTAAGTCGGGGCGTGTTGATTGGTCAAATTGTCACTTCGTGACATATGAGAGATATGCGCAAGACCAGAACATTCAAATAACTAATGGGGATTTGCTTCTTAGCAAAGATGGAACCATTGGAAAAGTAGCACTGGTAAAAGATTTAAGGAGACCAGCAACACTGAACAGTGGTGTCTTTGTTATTAGGCCGATAACTGATGCATATCGTACTGACTACATGTTTTATGTGCTTGAATCCTTCATATTTAAGGATTTTCTCGGACAATTATCTGCTGGTTCAACGATCAACCATTTGTATCAGAAGGATATTGTTAAATTTGAATGCACATTACCACCGATACGCGAGCAAAAGCGAATAGCTAATGCACTATATGCTGTTGATGAAACAATTGATAGCTTGAGAAGAAAAGTAAACAAATATAGAGAGTTGCGTGAGGGGTGTTTACAAGAAATGTTTCCGTCAAAGGGGGAACGTCTGCCTAAAAAAAGGTTTCCCGAGTATAAAAAAGAGTGGAAAAAATTCACATTTGGTAATTTGACAAACATTCTTTCAGCTGCACGAGTTCATAAAGATGAATGGACAAATGCAGGTGTGCCTTTTTTTAGATCAAGCGATGTAATGGCCGCTCTCAATGGAACAAAAAACGATAAGGCATATATTTCAGAAGAACTATATGAAAGACTATCTATGGTATCAGGAAAACTAGAAAAAGGGGATATCCTTGTTACTGGAGGCGGATCAATTGGCAATCCATATATTGTGTCGGAAGACAAGCCGTTATATACCAAAGATGCAGATTTATTGTGGGTAAAGAGGAATGATGGAATCGACACATATTTTCTTTATACATTTTTCTTTACACCTGCATTTCGGGATTATTTATTGAGCATAGCACATGTGGGAACCATTGCACACTATACAATAGAGCAGCTTAAGAAGACTCCGATAATGCTGCCAGAGCTATCAGAACAAATTAGCATTGGAGCTTTTTTTAAGGATCTTGATACAACCATTAAGTTACAACAACTTGAGCTGAAAAAATATGAAAATATTAAGCAAGGCATGATGGAAGATTTGCTGACCGGAAAGGTCAGATTGGTGTAAGGAGGTGCTTGTCAGATGAGTATTGGCGATGCCGAGATTAAAACACAGGAAAGGGTAGTCCGATTCTTCAAGGATCCGGAGATTTTAGGCTATCAGTATATTGGCAATCTGTCAGATCAGCAGAATAAGAATATCAAAGAAGACAGGCTTCGCCAGTATCTCCGGCTGAAAGGATATGCTGACAAGTTGATTGACGGTGCCATCACGCAACTGCAGCAGGAATCCGGAAATCTTTCAAGAGGCCTTTACGATGCCAATAAGACCGTGTATTCAAGGCTAAAATATGGAATTCCGGTCAGTGAGAGCCCGGAAAAGCCGCCGGTGACTGTGCAGCTGATTGATGAAGAGAATCCGCTCAACAATGACTTTGCTATCGCCGAGGAAGTTACGGTTGTTGAGCAGTCTGAAAAGCGCCCGGATCTTGTTGTATATCTGAACGGCGTGGCTGTCGCTGTTATTGAACTGAAGCGAAGCAGCATTTCCGTGTCGGAGGGTATCCGTCAGAATCTGACAAATCAGAAAAACACTTTTATTCAGAGTTTCTTCTCTACCATGCAGTTTTGCATGGCCGGAAATGAGTCAGAGGGGTTGCGATATGGAACACTTCTGACCGGCGAGAAGTTCTACATGGAATGGAAGGATGACGGCTTTAAGGAGCATGAAGAAGAGCGTGATCCGGTCGATGTCCGTATCAGTGAAAAATGTGCAGACATAGAGAATAAGCTTCTGAAGCAGATCTATGCCATGTTTGATAAAGAGCGCTTTATCGATCTTATCATGAACTTCGTCGTTTTTGACAAGGGCATCAAAAAGGTGTGCCGATATAATCAGTATTTCGGAATAAAACGCACAGAACAAAGACTCAACAACCTGAGATCTGAACTTCATAATCCGAATAGAGATCAGGGAAATCCTCTTGGCGGCATTCTTTGGCATACCCAGGGATCCGGAAAGACTCTGACGATGGTATGGCTTGCTAAATGGATCCTGACACATTGGCAGGAACTGAATGCACGTGTACTAATCGTTACGGATAGAGATGAACTTGATGAGCAGATAGAAAAGACTTTTACAGGGGTGGATGAAAATATCGTGCGCACCAAGAGCGGTAAAGATCTGCTGAACCGCTTGAATGTATATGATGATTCCCTGATATGTTCTCTGGTTCATAAGTTCGGACGTAGAGGCGGGGAAGCGACTGAAAACGATTATGACAAATATATAGAGGAACTGAAGGCTTCACTTCCGTCAGACTTTGAGGCAAAGGGCAATCTGGTTGTGTTCGTTGACGAATGCCACAGGACACAGTCCGGGAAACTGCATACCGCAATGAAGACGATAATGCCGAACGCGGTCTTTATCGGCTTTACCGGAACGCCGCTTCTGAAGAGGGACAAAAAGATTAGTATTGAGGTATTTGGAACATATATCCATGCCTATAAGTACAACGAAGGCGTAGCAGACGGTGTTGTACTGGATCTTCGTTATGAGTACCGCGATGTTCCGCAGGATCTTTCATCACAGGATCGTGTGGATCAGTGGTTTGATGTTAAGACAAGAGGTCTCTCTCCGCGCGCCAAGGCGAAACTGAAGGAGAAATGGGGAACTATGCAGAAGGTCTACAGTTCCCGCTCCCGCCTTGAAAAGGTTGCATGGGATATTATCCAGGACTTCAATATGAAGCCGCGCCTGATGGACGGTAACGGAAACGCTATCCTTGTATCAGATTCCATTCCGACCGCCTGCAAGTACTATGAGATATTCCAGCAGATGGGATTTAAGAAGTGTGCCATCATTTCATCCTATACCCCGAACAAGGGCGAGCTGCGTACGGATACAGTCAGCGATGAAGATGATACGGAAACCTTCCTGAAATATGAAACCTACCTGAAAATGCTCGGACTGGATCCTGCCAATCTGCCTAACGCCGGATCGATTCAGTCCAAGGTGGAAGAGTTTGAGAAGGAAGCCAAGCGCAAGTTCGTAGAAGAGCCCGCAAACATGAAGCTGCTTATCGTTGTAGATAAGCTTCTTACCGGATTTGATGCGCCGCCTTGTACATATCTGTATATCGATAAGAATATGCAGGATCACGGACTGTTCCAAGCTATCTGCCGCGTAAACCGTCTGGATGATGATTCCAAGGATTTCGGATACATCGTTGATTATAAGCAGTTATTTGGAAAACTTCAGACGGCAATGAAGGATTATACGTCCGGTGCGTTTGAGGAATATGATCCGGAAGACATCAAAGGACTTGTAAAAGACCGTCACGATGAGGCTATTGCATATTTCGATGAAGTCTATGACGCAGTAGAAGAACTTTGTGAAGGAGTCGAAGAGCCACGGGGAGAGATCCAGTACATTCATTACTTCTGCGGTGTTTCCGGGCAGTCAGAAGAGAGCGACGAGATATATGCTCGGTTGAGAGAGAAGCTTTACAGACTCGTGAGCAGTCTGGTCAGAGCATTTGCAGAGGCGAAGCCATATCTGGCAGATGACATTTCCACCGGTAAACTGAATGAATATGATAAGAAGGTTACTTTCTATATTGAGCTAAAGAAGACGATCGGAACAGCCAGCGGCGATTTTCTGGATCTGAAGGCGTATGAGCCTGATATGAGGAAGATGATTGATAATTACATCACTGCAGCTGATGCCGAGAAAATAGGCGATTTTGACGATCTTACGCTTTTGGATTTTGTGGCAAAGCAGGGAGAGACACTTACCGGTGGAAGCGAAGAAGGCCATAAGGAAGGCGCTGCCGAGGCCATCGAGAACAACATCAGAAGGAAGGTCATTGAGAAGGTCACAGTCAATCCGCGTTACTACGCAAAAATGTCCGAGATACTCGATAAGCTGATTGAGGAAAGAAAACAGGGTGTTCTTGACTATGCCGAGATGCTGGAAAGATATATCAAGTTGGCGAAGGATGTGGATTGCCCCGAGGATAATGATAAATATCCGGAGAGCATAAGGAAGAGCAAAGCACTTATGGCAATTTACGACAACGCCGGCGAAGATGAAAAGCTGGCTATAAGAATCCACAAGGCGGTGAAGAAACAGGCGCTTTCTGGATTCAGAGACAATCAGGTTGTCATCAGGAGAATAAAGAAGGCACTCTATGAGATTCTGAACGACGATTCTGAAGTGGAGCGCATTTACAAGATCATAGAGAAGCAGGAGGAATTTTAATGCGCATTGTCATTTCCGGGATACCGATAGATGTGCAAAAAAAGAATATTAAGAACATGCATCTTCAGGTGAAGCCGCCTGATGGGCATGTCGTGATTTCTGCGCCTTTAGCTGTAGATGATAAAGCGATCGAGGCTTATGCCAGGACTCAGCTTGGTTTTATAAAAAAGTCCATTGCTCAGTTCCAGAATCAACCGAGAGCGTCAAAAAGACAGTATGTTTCCGGCGAGACAATGTATATCTGGGGGAAACAATATTTTCTTGTTTTTAAACCGGATAACCAGAAGAATGGATTTGAAATCCAGAATCAGAACATTGTTCTTTCCATGAGCTCAAAGAGCACGGTAAAGCAGAGGGACGCTTATGTGAAGGAAGAATATCGGAAAATACTGAAAGAGGAGATAGAAAAAAGACTTCCTAAATGGGAAGAAATGACAGGCCTTAAGTGTGATTCCTGGCAGACAAAGTACATGGTCACAAAATGGGGTGCCTGCAGTACAGATAAGAAGAAACTTTGGTTTAATCTGCAGCTGGCTCAAAAACCGGTAGCTTGTCTCGATTATATTATCCTTCATGAACTGACGCATCTGATCACCAGAAAACATGATGCTGTATTCATTGCCCACATGGATCGGTATATGCCTAATTGGCGTGAGATCCGTAAGGAATTGAATGACAGCAGACTGGACTATTATGAGGCGCAGGATGAAAGTCCTCTCCAGAAATTGATCGATCAGTCCAGATATGATGATATACGGGATGCGGTGCTTGCTTACATCCAGGAAGAAAATTCCGTTGGGGCGAAGAAGCCGGTTGTTGCGGATATCGAAATAGAGAATGTTGTACATATTGAGCAGCCTGAGGAAGGAATCATATCCTTTGATGTGATTGTATCCTGTGATATGGAGATGCCTTCAACATCAAAGAAAGGATACTTTGGCGAGCGCTGGCTGAAGATTCACTGCCAGGTTACGCTGGGAATTGATATGAGCGGATTCAGGATAATCTCCATAGGAAACTGTGAGCCGCAGGAAGAATCCGATAATGATCGTTTGTCAGGCGAGCTTGTCCCTATCATTTCGCGTGACCAGTTTGAAGAAGAAGCGGAAAAGTTCCTTAGTAGATATTATCCTGATGCTTTGGAAAAGCCTACAAAACTGCCAATAGAGAAGATCGCAAAGGAAATGAAGCTGAACGTTGTAGAAGACGTCACTCTTTCCGATGAACTCACTTATTTCGGAACGGTGGTTTTTGATGACGGAAATATTGTCGATAAGCACAGGAAGACCGTAATTCGAAACGCTAAGAGAGGAACCGTATATCTGGATCCAAGGGTGTCATATGAACGCTCTATTGGCACAAAACGTACAACATTGGCGCATGAATGTTTCCATTGGCATCGGCATCAGCCATATCATGTTTTGATGAAAATGATTGGTGCTGAAGATAACCTTGGCAAAGCCATACAGTGCACGATATCGGGGAATACAGCCGATTCGGATAAGTGGAAAGCTGTAGACTGGATGGAGTGGCAGGCAAAAGGTATTGCGCCGAAGATTCTTATGCCGGAGAAAACGGTCCGTCCACTAACGGAAGATCTCATCAGAGAATACTCTGATAACGGAAATGCTACAGTTGCAATTTTTGAGCGAATCATTGACGACTTGTCTGAGACCTATGATGTATCCAGACAGGCAGCAAAAGTACGATTGGTAGAGCTGGGATATTCCCGGGCAGAGGGCGCATATCCTTTTGTCAATGGAAGATATGTCAGCGGGTATAACTTTGATACGGATGTATTAGAAAACGGTCAGACATTTACCGTTCCCTTTGCGGATGTCATTAAGGCTTATTGCTATGACCGGGATTTTCGTAAACTGATTGACACAGATGCAGTCAGATATATTGATGGGCATGTCTGCCTGAATAACGATAGATATATTTCGTTTGGTTCAGATGGCAATGCTTCGCTGAGCCAGTATGCATTAAACCATATAGATGAGTGCTGTATCATTTTCACAAGAGGCTACAGTTACCAGTCCAAATATCAAGGTCTGAAGAATTACGCATTCTTTATGCGTAACGCGGCACCGCAGGAAGACCAGATAGAGTTCTCGTTTGAGATGAACAAGCATAATAAAACGCTTTTATCTCAAATTCAGAACGCAAGGAAGAGCGCGTCTCTTATGCAGAAATATCCGGGTGCATTTTCTGAGACTCTGGTACAGCTGATGAAAGATAAAAAGATGTCGGCAAAGACATTGGCGGACGGATCTCTGGTTGGAGAGAAAACAATTCAACGCTTACGGAATAATGAGGAATACCCGACAACGAAGCAGACGGTGATGGGCTTATGTTATGGACTTAAGCTAACGATACCGGAGGCTGAAATGCTGATAAGTAAGACAGATTTCAACCTGAAGCCGACAACACCGGAAAACAATGCCTATCGGTGCACGCTGGGTTCATGTGCCGATATCAGCATTTATGAAGTTAATGAGATGCTGGAGGCAAACGGGTATAAGCCGTTTGGAAGTTCGCCGGCGGAATAAGGTAAGATGCAAAGGATAACTATTTATGAGCGGAATGTTTGATGAAGTCAAGAAAATTGGAGATGATGTCAGTTTTGATGATCTTGTCGATTTTTCTGCCGAGGATGAAATGGCGTCCTCGGTTGTTCGTGATGCTTCATCAGAGGGGACCGCAACACAGGCTGGATTACAGACGAGAAGTCTCCAATCGGCAATGGACAATTATGCCGCCGCCATGAATCAGTCTGCTATAGCTAAATCTACGGGACTACCGGTAAGGACACCGACACAACAGTATAAAGGGTTCGCTGCGGAAGAATATTTTAAGAATACTATGAAAATAAATGCTCTTGCAAAGGGCGTGTCCGATTCTAAAATCGGTATTTACACAAAAGGACAGATGCCGGATGGTACTGTCCTTTCTGGCATAGATATGGAGACGGATATCTCCATCTGGACAAGAGAGCATCCGTGGGATAAGCCGATGAGAACGGCTGATTATCAGTCTAAGATTCATAACAAAGCTTCTGCATATGCTAAGGATATGAACAATCCACAGTATCAGGATGTGCAGTTTGTCGGCGGAGCCGGTCAGGGCGTAAATGATACAGTAAAAGTTGACATTGGAAGAAAAACAATTACTTCTGATTCTATAACGCCGGAAGAGGCGGCTGAGTTAGCTGAACAGATGAAAGCTCAGTCAACGCCTGAATATTAAAAAAGACAAGAGAAGATTGATGAATTGAATAAGGTGAATCTGGGCAGGGCAGTTATGGTCGGCGCAGCTACAGGTTTTATTCTTACCACAGTTCAAGAAATTGTCGGAGTGATTAAGAACGGGAAAGATCTACCGGAAGATCAATTCGTTCAAAGCATAGAACATATTTTGTGCGGAACAGTCGAAGGGGGAGTACGCGGAGGCGCAATCGCCGGATCTGTTCAATTATTTGGAAAGATGCTTGGAAAAGAGGTAGCTGCTAATTCGCTTGAAGCTATTCCGATTATGGCAACAGCGAATGTGGCTGTAGATTTTGCCAAGGATCTTTATAAGTGTTTTGTGACACAGACAATAGATACTGATGACCTTCTCTGTAATTCCGTCAATAATGTATTTTCTTCTGCCGCAGGATTTGGCGGTGCATGGGCGGTTGGTCAGATCGGGGGTCAGATTGCAGGGCAATTTAGCAGTCAGGCATTTATACAGGGTGTAGGTCTTCTTACATCTGCGAAAACGGCAGCGGCAACAGGTGCAGCTATCGGATCCAGTTTAGGACCGATCGGCACTGTGGTAGGCTCAGTAGTTGGTGGAATCGTAATCGGAATCGGAGCAAACGCTATTATTGGAACAGCTAACAAGGATGCTCAAAAAGCATATTGTGAATGTATTGCAGATATCAATTCACACATAGAATTAAGTGGCTGCGAGAGACTATATTATTTTGCTGATTCTATGGAAAGCATATCTGAGTTCCGGCTGTCATTCAAAGACCTTCTGCCTTGCTATAACCTTATCTCAGATCTGCGCGAGTATAACATCCATAAAAAGGCAATAAAAGCCATTGATGGTCAGTTGGAGGATAATCTGTCTGGCATCGATTCTGAAAAGCAAAAAGCATTACGGGAAATTGAGAAGCAGCATCATAAGAGAATTGCTGAACTTAGCACTATCTTTGCAGAGCAAAGGTTGGTTATGCAGAATGATTTCAGAGAATCAGTTAATACCTATGTTGCTAATTCATATATGCAGTATGTCAGTGTATATGAGGTTCTGGAAGGTAATGCAAATGCCCTGGTAGAAGAACTGAAAAACAGAAAGACAGAGCATTCTTATGTTCTTGACTATATGCGCCACAGAAATGAGGTAAATGAGCAGATAAACAATTCTCTCCATGAGCTAATAGAGGACGGTGATGTTGAGTTACTAATGCCTTTCATCGAGAAGATTACATGGTTTATTCAACAGGATGAATTGATGGTTGGACGTCAATACATATCGTTTGATGAAGCCTTATACCTTGTTGACGGGGGTGATGTATTATGAGCGTATGGGACTATGTAATGCCTCATAGACTGCTTATTAACAAGTCTCTCCGGAAAGAGGCAGAAGGTCTTCGGGCTCGCATCGATGCATATCAGATTGAATATGACAGACGTGTTGAAGAGTGCCAAGAGGAAATAAAGAGAGTTGAGGCAGAATGCCAGGAAAAGCTTCTTCAGTTTAGGGATTCTTTAGTGGAAGAATTGCAGGGGGAGAAAAGCTTTCTTGAATCCGTGGCACAGGATATTACATCGTATGCAGATGCGTATTTACATCGAAACTGTCTGTTTCAAATGCGTGATATAAAAAGAAAGCAGCTTGAAATACTTCAGGAAGACAATGATTTTCTTAGTGGCCAGATGGCTCTAATCGGCAGAGAAATAGATTTTCTCAGGGAAAGACAGAATGAGTTGACATCCTTCACTGATGTAAAAGATATTATCCGACTTACTTCATTATCCGGCCATGAGATTAGCTTTACTGAAGGGGACGATGCAAAAGATTTGTTGGATAAAGTGTCTCAGGCGATTTCAGATTGTGAATCCGGTCAGGATACTGAGCGGTTTGCTTTAGTTCGTCTGAAAGGGATTATACAGGAAAGGTCTGAATATCTTCCGACGATAAAATATATCGCGTGGGTTATTCAACAAAAGATTCAGTTTAGCAAGCAGCTTTCTGACAAAAGAAGTGGCGTAAGGGATTCACAGGCAGCTGTTCGGCAAGAAGTCAAGCAGATTGAAGATAACATCAATTCAACATCTGAAAAGCTGGAAGCTATAGCTAAGAGAATACGTTTTTATTGGGCGCATCCGATTACATACTTGAGTGCAGATATTTCTTATGCATATAAAGAGAAAAGCGAGACCGGGAACCAGCTTCGTGATGTGGGCGAAGAATTGCATAATATGGCAAGCTGGCATTCTGATGATCAGGATAAGTGGGAACGGTTACAGCGTGAACGCCGAGATCTTTCATCGGAAATGGAATCTTTAAGGGACAGCATTTCATCTAAGAAAAAAGAACGAAGTCAGTGGTTTGAAAAACGAGATTATATTTTTCAGGTCTGTAAGAAATATGGAGTACCACTCATACCTGATAAAAAAGCTCAAACCGATGAAGATCGCATAATTGCTGACAGACTTGTTGAATTAAACGAGATACGGACAGAAGGTGCAGCTGAGGCTGAAAAAAAGTGTGAGCAGGAGAGAGCTGAGATTATCGCTTGTTACAATGAGGCACGCGGCGAATTAGAGTCAGAGGCATCTTCTGTTGAAAAGAAAATAGCTCAGTTAGTAGCTGAGTATGATGTAACCGCGACCAAGGTATCTTCCGCAGAAAAGAAGGTTAAACAGATTAAGGATGGAGACGATAGGTTTTTCTTGGTAAAGATGTTTTCTGAAACGCCAGGATTAGATTCTGCGAGAAAGACGGTGTCCTTATTAAAAAAGGAACTGGCGATTCTTGGTAAAAAGAAGGCTGAGGCGGAGAAAAAAGCGAATGAAATAAAGGCTAAGATTGCGGAGTTAGATAAGAAGCATGAACGTGATCTTAGAAGATGTATTCCGAGAGCTTTAAGACCAACGGCAGCGGAAGCAAGAGAAGAAAAAAAGCTGGTTTACAGGAAGGAAGAAATAGAAAAACGGCGTAAGGAGGGCGGTTATGAGAATAAGAATTGATTTTCAGTTAAACCGTCAGTTCGGCGTTGTAGAGAGAATAATATTCAGGCTTGTCCTTAATGGCTTCTCGGATTCAAGGGAAATTGCAAAAGCACTTCCGCTGTTCTCCGATTCTGTGATAGCAAATGGGATAAAGCATTTGGTAAACCGTCAGGTATTGGCTGCCGATATCGAAGCTGGCAAATTGTATTTGTCCGAGCCTCTGGTTGCAATTATTGATATGTGCTTAGAAAACACTTATGAGATTGATGCCCCTGCCGAACTGGAAGGTTGCATCAAAGGGGATGGGTTGATGATTTCTGGTATCGCAGATGAAGAGAGCCATTCTCTAAAACAAGCGATATTATTTGAATTACTGCCAGGTATAAAGCTTGATATTTATGTGGATTCTTTAGACTTTGTACTATGCGAAGAGCGAGGTGATCAACATGAATAATCAGATATGGATAGATCACTTGACAAGCTGGAAGGCGTTTTTGAATGAGCGCATTTCTTTAACAGAGGACGATGGGGAAAGAATAAAATGTGAGCGTCAAATCAAGACCATTGAACGGGTGAGATGTGGTGCGGTACTTAATCCGAATCTTCTATCTGAGTTTGTTTCGCCCACAACTGAAGAATCCGAAGAGGGTGTATGTGAGGATTTTTATTTTGACCTAAATGATTCGCAAAGGAAGGCTGTCAGACTTGCTCTTGGAGAGAATGATCTGTCTTTGATACAAGGACCTCCTGGAACAGGAAAAACACAGGTTATTGCTGAAATATGTCTGCAGTTTTTATCGAGGAATCCTGGCCTTCGCATTTTGGTCTGTTCTGAAACGCACGTGGCTGTAAATAACCTTCTTTCAAGAAATGCTCAGTATAGAAAGGGGATTAGAATTGTGCGTATTCGTGACAAGGAGAACGATGATGCTGTTGATGAATTTTCTCCGGAAACGATAATCGATTCATATTTGAACTGGGCAGCAGATAGCATTCAGAATAAAGCAGCTTATACCATTATCGAAGAAGAATTAAGGGACTCTTTTTCTAATGACCAACGGAAGATAAATCAGATTGAAAAGGCGTTGGCACTTTCGGCTAATATTGTTGGGATGACTTGTAATAGAGCCGCTGCATATGATTTTAGAGATAGGACGGAAATGTTCGATATTGCAATCATTGATGAAGTTTGCAAGGCAACATTACCTGAGATTCTGTCTCCGCTTGTTATTTCACGAAAAGCAATACTGCTTGGTGATCCCAAGCAGTTACCGCCTGTTTTCTGCTCAGAAGAACAAGAGATCATAAGAAGCATTCAGAACTGTAATCTGAATCGTTTTATGTACATAGATTCTCTTTTTAGCGAAGGAAAAACCGTTTCTGTGTTGGACACGCAGTATCGTATGTCAAATCAGATTGGTCGTATGATATCAGATCTGTTTTATAATGGTTCTTTGAGAAATGGCAGGAATGAAGATATTGATGATGGATTAACATGGATTACATATAATCCGTCTAATGATTGGCCTGTTTCAACAGAAGAATTATCGGATAGACCTAAGATATATAACAAGGATGAATGCAGAATAGTTGCTGACTTGGTGGAGCAGATTATCAATGAGAGCAATCACGACACAACAGTTGCTGTAATTGCTCCATATCGAGCTCAGATATCATTTCTGCGCAGGGCCTGTATTGATTCTGATCGAGTTAAAATAGACACAGTGGATGGCTTTCAAGGCAAGGAAAGTGATGTCATGATTTTTTCAGTCACAAGAACAAAGGGTTCTTATAGGTTCCTTGCGGATGATAGACGTGTCAATGTTGCGCTATCAAGAGCCAGAGACAGGATATTCATTGTAGGAAATCAAGAGTATTCCGAAAAGGAACCACTACTAAAAACGATTATGGAACAATGCAAAATCATAGAATGGCAATAAAAATGAGAAGCGGCCTCCGGCGATGAACCGGGAGCCGCTATTTTAATGTCAGTCCTTTTTATAAAAATTGGTTTCGTATCCGTCTGCCCTAAGCAGGATGTCCGGCATCCAGTCCGGGGATCTGCCCATCTGTTCGCAGACGGCTTTTAGGTCAACGCGGGGATCGCATTCGATGATCAGTTCATCATGGACGTGCCCGACGATGAAACAATGCCGGAGGGTTTTCATAGCATAGCAGAGAATGTCGCGGCTGATAGCCTGGACGATATTCTCCACAAATTTCGGCCCATAGGATTCAATGCGTTCCCACTTCTTTGTGGAGCCTACACCCTCATAGGTGACGGATTCTCCGCCGAATTGATTGACACCGATGCGGGGTTTCACATAAGAGAGCCTGCGGCCTGAAGGAAGCTGGATGAAGAGCATTCCGCTTTTGTAAAAGAACTTGATACCGCGTACTTCCATAGGGATCCGTTTGGTTATTGCTGTCTTAACGGCGCGGTCAACGTCCCACCAAAAGGCTGTGATCATAGGATTGGAGCTGCGCCAGGCATTAACAAGGGGCTGAAGGTCTTCTTCCGGAAGTCCCATTTCGAGAGCGCCCATCGAGATCAGGGCGCCGACGGAACCGCCGTATCCGAGAGCCAATTCTGCGATTTTTCCCTTCTGCCGGAGGTGGCTGTTGACACCGTGTTTTTCCACGGGCACGCCGAACATTTGAGAAGCTGAGGCACAGTAGATGTCTTTTCCTTCCGCGAATACTTTGGAACGCCAGGTCTCACCGGCGAGGTATGCAAGGACTCTGGCTTCAATAGCCGAGAAGTCGCTGACAATGAACTTATATCCGGGACGGGGAACAAAGGCGGTTCTGATCAGCTCTGATAATACCGAAGGTACAGAATCATAAAGAAGATCCAGCATCTCATAATCTCCGTTGATCACATATTGTCTGGCCTGCTCCAAGTCCGGGAGATGGTTCTGCGGAAGGTTCTGCAGCTGTATCAGGCGACCGGCCCATCTGCCGGAACGGTTTGCACCGTAGAACTGGAACATACCGTGGGCACGTCCGTCTCTGCATACGGCGTTCTGCATTGCCTGATATTTTTTCACGCTGCTTTTGGCGAGCTGCTGGCGGAGAATGAGGGCATCCTGCACCGTCTGTTCATCCGTAGTTTTGATAAGTTCCTTCACGGCTTTCTTATCCAGGGATTCCGTTTCCACTCCGTTATCGGAGAGCCATTCCTTCATCTGCTGCACGCTGTTCGGATTGTCGAGATTGGTGATATCCTGCATAGCGGCGGTCAGTTCTTCGCGGGAGCGTTCATCGAAGGCTATGGCGTTTTCCACCACGGTCATATTGAGGGCAATACCTCTGTCATTGATTTCCTGATCGAGATGATATTCATCCCATATCTGTTCCGGGACGGGATATTTTGCAAGGCGTTTCTTTATCTCCATTTCCACTTCCACGTCCCGGCGGTTGTATTCTTTGAAGCGGATCCATTTTTCGCTGTCATGCTGTGGAAGGTTCCGTGTGCGTCCGCCGTTTGCCTTGGTAGGCTTGCACGGAGTACAGAAATACCGGATAAGGTCTTTGCCTTCCTTCAGCTTCTGATCCTGCAATTTCAGGACGGCGCCGACGCCTTCCAGCGAGAGGGGAAGTCCCATGTATGCGGACCAGATCATGGTGCATTTCCAGGCTGAAGGATCCAGATATTTTGAAGCCGGGTCTTCCGGGATGCTGTATCCGTAGAAGTGTTCCGGATGGTGTCGTTTCAGCCAGTTGGAAAGACAGATGCGCTCAAAAGAGGCATTGAAAGCCCACTTTGTTACATTCTCATCAGATAGTGCTGCAAGGATCTCTTCCGGGATGGTATCGCCGCAGGCAAGGTCATAAACCTTGACCGGTTCACCGTCCACGGAAACACCGAAGAGCAGTATCTCAAAATTATCAGACTCAGCGTACTTGTATGCACCGCATTTGGAGATATCAACGTCGCTGTAAGTCTCCAGGTCGATTGACAATTCTTTCATTGGTTTTCCTTTCTGTTAAAGGCTGAGGATATATGCCCGGTCGGTCAGCCTTTCTTCAGGTGCTACCTGAGTTTCATTGATCTCCTTGACCATTGCGGAAAACTCTTCCAACTTGAACCGGCTGTCGTAAGGCGCGATCATCATTTCGTGGATCGATGACGGGATGACGAAGAGCATATTGGTTCTGTAGTTCTGGGTAAAATCCCGGAGCATTTTCCGATTCATGATAGCTGAAGCACCCTTGTATTTCTGCGAGTTGGTGATCACATGGAACTTGATGGTCGAAGCCTCAGCGCATTCAGAGGGAACGCCGGTCATCTCCGAGAGGATTTTACCGAGGCTCTTGATCTGCGTATCGGCACAAAGATTTTCCAGTGCCTTTTCCCATGCGGTATCTTCATCAATTCCTGCATTGGAAAGAAGACCGGATGTTACTTTTGCGGAATAGCAGGCGTCATCCTGTTCGCCTCTTACGATCAGATACTGTTCGATTCCTTCAAGGTCGCATGGCCTTTTGACAAGATCTGCGTCCGAGGTGCGCTGAAGGGCTATGGTGATATGCTTCAGGATCCATTCCGGGTCATTGAAGTTGATTGCTATATCGATGATATTTTCTGTGTTCATGATGTCCTCCTTGTGAAAAGAGGGTGGCAGCAACGCCGCCACCCTGCAGGTTATCGTCTTAAGATTCTTATGATTTCATCCAGCTTGTCATTGATCTTTTCCAGATTGTCGATGCGCTTCTTCTTGTATTCCTTTGCGGCGGAAGACTTCTTGGATATAGCCTCCATCGTGAATACGATGATCACGGCGACACCGATCATGGCGAGGAAAGTAATGACGGCGGTTAAGATAGTGTTCATTGATTGTCACCTCATTTCTTTGATTGCCGCAGGCAGCGGCGGTATTGCTGCCACCTGCTTAGGTTGTCAGTCAGTCGAGGAAATCATCCTCATCGTCCAAGGTTGCGAAGTCGTCCTCAGCTCTGGACTTGCCTCCGAGGGGTTCACCGTCACGGATTTTCTGAAGGTTGTTCAGACCGCAGGCGATTCCCTTGTTTCCGTTGCTGTTGAAAGCGTACAGATTGATGGAAGCTCTGCCGTATACGCCGGAATAGACTTCGGAGCGTTCAAGGATAGGGTTCCTGTCGGCATCCACGATTCCGGGAGCCGTTGCGCTGTTGGCGTTGATGAAGTAGGCGTTCTTGTAAGCCTCATCATCCGGTCTTTCCAGATCGCCGTCGCGGAGAGGTGTCTTGATGGCGGAGAGTGCAGGGACGGACTTGCCGTTGCCCTTAAGCTTGCTCTGGCCTTCCTCATAGGCGGCTTCGATGGCGGCCTTGATCTTTGCAATGGTCGCGGTATCGGACTTCGGGATGATAAGGGAGACGCTGTACTTAGGTGCTCCTCCGTTGATGCTCTTCGGATCCCAGACATTGGCATAGGACCATCTGGTATTGATTCCGGTGATAACTTTGGTAGAGATAGATACTTTGTTTGCCATGATTTTTTCCTCCTTATTCTTCGCTAAAATCATCTTTGGCTGTATTCAGTGCCGGTCTTTTGTCTGACTCAGGCACAAGTGTCGGTTTTCCGGGCGGTTTCATGATCATTCCGCCGAGAAGTTCTTCAAATTTCTTCTTCCCGAGAAGGGAAGTCATTGCTGTGATTCCGATTACCCTTTTCTCATAAGGGTCGTATCCGGCATCTGTCACGGCGGAAGCAACTGCCGCTTCATCCGTGTATTTCCTGATCGATCTGCCTTCAACTACCTTGAATCCGGGATACTCTGTTCCGCTGATCGCCTGCTGGAGTGCGTATTCCTTGATGTCACCCGCCCATGCCACCAGATTATCGATCCGGGGAAGGATGGCTGCTATCTCTGTTTCATCCAGGGTCGCAGGCTGCTGAAAATCGTAAGCTGCAAGCTCCATGTTGTACTCAGCCCTTTTGCGGCAGGTTGCCTTGACCTTGCAGAACTGGCAATGGTCGCCAGCGGTAAATTCGCCTTCGCCGTTATACGCGAGTTCTGCGGTGGGTTTCAGGATTTCTTCCGCCCATGTAAGCAGGTCTTCTTTGCTGATTGTGAAGGTGCTGATGTTCTCACGCCTTGGCTGGAAGATCGTCATCTCTATGGATTCGATGTCATAGATCCCGTCGTAGGTGTCTAGGGCTCCGAGGGCGTAACACATCATCTGCGGATTGTTCTCAGCTTCCACTAAGATTCCGAGACCATATTTGAAATCTATGATCTGAAGGACTTTGTCCGCGATGATGAGACAGTCGCCGGTTCCGAAGCCGTCCGGTACCCACTTGGAGAAGTCCAGTCTCTGCTCTACCAAAACCTGCGGATCCTTGCATAACTGCTTTGCCTTTTCGAACTGCTCCATAACATAGGAACAGTACTCATCGGTGCAATCGTCCATTTCGGTATCGAAGAAATCCAGGTTCTCCGTCGGATCTTTCACATCCTGGCCTAACGCATGAAGAACTTTGTACTCACACAGCTCATGGGCATCGGTGCCTTGCTGGGCGTATGGAGAAGCTTCATCATTGATCTCCGCACAGAGCTTTGCCGAAGGCGGGCATGAGAGCCACCTGTGGGAAGCTGAGGCGGAGAGGTATGCGTGTCTAGGCATCTTTTAATCCCTCCACTTCCTTCACGAGTGCCGGGTAGCTTTCCGCGGGAACGTCCGTGAGGCTTCCGCCGTCCGCGTATTTCTTTACGATGGCTTTCACCTGAGCCTTGAACTGTCCGCCGGCTTCGTTTGCCTTTGCGGAAAGAAGGGCTCTGACGTCTTCCTTAGAGTAGGAAGGTGTTTCCGGTTCCGGGGCTTTCGCTTCCTTCTTTGCAGGCTTCTTGTTAGGCTTTGCGACGGGAGCGGCTTCCTCTGAAAAGCATTCCTTAATGGCATTTGCTGTCTGAATCATCTTTTCGCCACAAGAGATGAGATCATCTAAGACCTGTGACAATTCGCTCATTTTGCTCATGTTTTCATTCTCCTTATTTCTGAATATTTGGTTATCAAGGTTCGTGTCTGCCGCCTCAGTGATTACCGGGGCGGCTTAATCAATAGTTCTGTCGTTCATCGTTGCACCTCCGTTTCCCTGTTCTGGTGGTCTAGGTATGAGAAAGTGCCGTTTTCCGATTTTCCCTGAAAAAATTTTTGGAGCTGATCGGTATCTGCATCTTTCGGAGGTCTAGGTATGAGATGAACGGGTTTTCCGATTTTCGGGCAAAAAAATTTCCGACCGGGTGATGGTCGGATTTTTCTTTATAAAAGGAAGCGGTTCTGCCTCACGCGAAAACTTTTGAAAAAAGTTCTGAAAAAATCGGAAAACTGCCCGGACTCATACCTAGACCTTCGGAAAGCCAGGTTTGGCTTTACTACTTCGCAGGGAAGGGGTGGTTCCATTGAGGGTCATAGAGCAGATACGGACAGCAACCAATTTAATAAGCAGATAACAGGAGGCAGAGATATGTTTTTTGTTTTACAGACGGCAAACGTGACTGCGGACGCTAAGAACTGCGTGTATCCGAACAGGAAAGAGATCACCACAGGGGAAGAGCTGAAGGACGCGGTCCGTTTTGACCATGTGTGCGGTGAGTTCAGGAAGGACTATCGCAATATCAGTAATTTCCTGAAGTCAAATGTCATCGTCATGGATTGTGATAACGATCACTCCGACGATCCTGCCGAATGGATCACCTTCGAGAAGCTGGAAACGCTCTTTGAAGAGGTCAGTTATGCAGCGGCACCAAGCAGGAATCATATGAAAGAAAAAGACGGCAGGGCTGCGAGACCGAAGTTCCATGTTTATTTCCCGATCGAAGAGACGGAAGATGCCGACCATTATGCGGCGGTCAAGAGGGCGATACAGAAGGCTTATCCGTTTTTCGATGATAACGCGCTGGATGCGGCGAGGTTCATTTTCGGGTCTGATCCGGATGAGGTTGTCTGGCATGAAGGCTGGGTGACGATTGACGAAGAAGTGGATCCGGAGCCTAAGGACGAAGAGCCTGAGACCGGGAGCAGCTATACCGGCGGTGCCATTATGCAGGGGACAAGGAATAAGACGCTTTCCCATTTCGCAGGACGGGCACTGAAGAGGTTCGGAGAGACGGAAAAGGCAAAGCAGGTTTTCCTGGATGAAGCGGCGAAGTGTGATCCGCCTTTGGAGAATGAAGAACTGAAGACCATCTGGTATTCGGCGCTGAAGTTCTACAGGAACAAGGTGAAGACTCAGCCGGGATATGTGCAGCCGGATGAATATAACGAAGATTTCAAAGCGGGCTGCTTAAAACCGGAGGATTATTCGGATATTGGCCAGGCGAAGATGCTGACCAAGGAATACGGTGAAGAGCTCAGGTATTCGGACGCAACGGATTATCTCAGGTATGACGGAGACGCCTGGATCGAAGAGAGACAGCTTGCGGTTGGCGCTATGGAAGAGTTTCTGGATCTGCAGCTTGCGGATGCGCTGGAATATGTGGAGACCGCAAAGAAGGCACTTTTGGTAGCAGGCGTGGATGAAGCGGCGATAAATGCGGGCGGCAAGACGCTTGAAAAGGCGGTGGATACCGACAATCTGAAGCTGTTGTTCATGCTGATGGGCGCGAAAACCTATCTGGCGTTCGTCATGAAGAGACGGGATTACAAATATGTGGTGTCCGCCCTGAATGCGGCGAAGCCGATGCTGGCGGTGAGCGTGTCCGATCTGGATAAGGATGAAAATCTGCTCAATACGCCGTATGCGACATATGACCTGTCAAAAGGCATAGCGGGCGAGCAGCCGCATAACCCGGAGGATCTGATCACGAAGATCACGAATGTTTCTCCGTCAGATGGTGGGAAGGAACTGTGGGATCAGTGCCTGGAACTGTTTTTTGGCGGGGATAAGGAACTGATCGAGTATGTGCAGATGGTCGTGGGAATGGCGGCGGTCGGCAAGGTTTATCAGGAACATCTCATCATCGCCTACGGTAACGGGGCCAATGGCAAGTCCACGTTCTGGAATACGATCTCAAGGGTGCTTGGTACTTACAGCGGCAAGCTGTCGGCGGAGACATTGACGGTCGGGTGCAAGAGGAACGTGAAGCCGGAAATGGCGGAACTTAAGGGCAAGCGCCTGATCATTGCTTCCGAGATGGAAGAAGGAATGAGGCTCAATACCGCAGTGGTAAAGCAGCTTTGCTCCACGGATGAGATTTTCGCTGAGAAGAAATACAAGGCGCCGTTCGCGTTCGTTCCGAGCCACACGCTGGTCCTTTATACCAATCATCTTCCGAAGGTCGGAGCAAATGATGACGGTATCTGGCGCAGGCTGATCGTGATCCCCTTCAATGCGAAGATCGTCGGTGACAGCGATATCAAGAATTATGCGGATTTCCTTTATGAGAAGGCCGGCGGCTACATACTGAAATGGGTGATCGAAGGTGCGAAGAAGGCGATTGATGCAGGGTTCAAGACCAAACTTCCGAAGTGCGTCCAGGATGCTATCAACGCATACCGCGAAGAAAACGACTGGCTGGGGCATTTTATCAGCGAGTGCTGTGACGTGGATGCTTCCTATACGGAAAAGTCCGGGGAACTGTATCAGGCATACAGAGCATACGCTGTCCAGAACGGTGAGTTTACGAGACAGAACGGGGATTTTAATTCCGCTCTGGAAAATGCCGGGTTCAGCAAGCGTAAGACCAAGAAAGGCGCATTTTTCTATGGTTTGAAGCTCAAAGAGGGTCAGGATTTCCTGTAAGGGTGACGGTCGGTGACAGGTTATTCTAAAACCCCGTATAGGCGATTTTTAAGGCTGAAAATCCTTATATAGAGGGTTTATGAAATGCCTGTCACCACCTGTCACCGGTAGTGTGATGGAGGATTGGCAATGAGGGAAAAAACCATAGAACGGAGACTTGTACAAGAGGTTAAGAGGCGCGGCGGCATCTGTCCTAAGTGGGTGTCGCCGGGATTTGACGGGGTGCCGGACAGATTAGTCTTCCTGCCGGGTAAGCATTTCGGGTTAGTGGAAGTAAAGGCACCGGGCGAGAAGCCGAGAGCCTTGCAGGTTTCGAGACATAGATTATTGGAAAAACTGGGATTCCACACATACATACTTGATGGGGTCGAGCAAATCGGAGGGATTTTAGATGAGATACAAGCCACATGATTATCAGAAATATGCGATTCATTTCATAAAGGAACACCCCATAGCAGCGATTCTGCTGGATATGGGGATGGGCAAGAGTTCCATTACACTGACGGCCATTATGGATCTGATGTATGGCAGCTTCGAGGTATCTAAGGCCCTGATCATAGCGCCTCTCAGGGTGGCTAAGAATACGTGGTCTGCGGAAATAGAAAAATGGGATCATCTGAAGGGCCTTCGGTATTCGGTTGCCGTAGGGTCAGCCGCTGAAAGGAAGAGAGCGCTTACGGCGGATGCGGATGTTTATATCATCAACCGAGAAAACATTCCCTGGCTGGTTGAGAAGAGCGGCCTGCCTTTCGATTATGACATGGTGGTGATTGATGAACTGTCATCCTTTAAAAACTGGCAGGCCAAAAGGTTTCGTGCATTGATGAAGGTGCGGCCGAAGGTAAAACGGATCGTAGGGCTGACGGGAACGCCGTCTTCCAACGGATTGATGGATTTATTCGCAGAATACAAGATCCTGGATATGGGGGAGCGCCTTGGAAGATTTATCAGCCAGTACCGGCTGGATTATTTTGTGCCGGACCAGATGAACGGACCTGTCGTGTACAGCTACCGTTTACGGCCGGGAGCAGACCGGAGAATTTATAACCGGATCTCCGATATCACGATTTCCATGAAGGGAACGGACCATCTGAAGATGCCGGCATTGGTAAATTCAGAATATCTGGTCTATATGGATGAGGATGAGCGTGGGAAATATGAACAGATGAAGAAAGATCTGGTTTTAAGCCTTCCGGATGGAGAGGTCATAGCTGCGAACGCTGCTTCTTTATCCGGGAAGCTGACACAGATGGCAAATGGCGCTGTGTATTCAGATACCGGTGGGATAGAGGATATCCATGATCGAAAGCTGGATGCCTTGGAGGATATGATTGAAGCAGCGAATGGGAAGAGTCTTCTGGTGGCGTACTGGTACAAGCATGATTTGTCAAGGATCATAAAGCGGCTTGATGAGTTGGGAGTGAATTACGGGAAGCTTGATACGGATGAGAGTATCCGTGACTGGAACGCAGGAAGACTGGAAGTGGGGCTGATCCATCCGGCTTCTGCAGGACATGGACTGAATCTGCAGAGCGGCGGGAGCACACTGATCTGGTTCGGGATGATCTGGAGCCTGGAATTGTATCAGCAGACCGTAGCCAGACTTTGGAGACAGGGTCAGGAGTCCGGAACCGTAGTGGTACAGCATATCCTGACAGCGGGTACCGTGGACGAGCGGATCATGAAGGCGTTATCCACAAAGGACGCTGCCCAGACGAAGCTGATTGATGCGGTGAAAGCAGAGGTGGCGGCAGATGGCGGGAAATAAGAATCTGGCGGAGGATCCCTATGAGCGGCTGGCGAACGCCATTATTCTGCAGGCAGTCACGGATTACCGGTCTGTCTTAAAGAAGATTCGGAGAAATCCGAAGAATAAAGACTCCGTTGATGAGGCCTTGCGGATTGAGAGGTTTTTCCGTTCCGATTGGTACAGCCAGCTGACTTCTGTAGATGGGGAGTACTTGATCCGAAGGCTTCGGGATGAAGTAAAACGATGAGAGGCAATCAAGGGAGGCAATCCGAAGGGAACTATTCACAGATTTCAATCGGAGGTGGCTTATGGATAAGCAGCAGACGGCAGTTAAGAACTTTTTGATGAAAGCGTATTACATGGATGAGCGGATCAACAGTAAGCTGGAGCAGGTAGCTTCCTTGAATGAACTGGCGATCAAGGCAACATCAACGATGAGTGACATGCCTGGAAGCCCGAACCGGAACATCCATAAAACAGAGGATATCATTGTGAAGATCCTGGATCTGCAGATGGAGATTCAGGAGGATGCCAACGAGCTTCTGAATTTGAAACGGATGATCCGCCGGTGCATCAAGCAGGTGCCGGATCCGGAAGGACAGATTATTCTGGAAGAACGGTACCTGCGGATGGTGAAATGGGAGCAGATTGCCACAACGTTGAATATGAGCATGAGGAAAGTGTTCCGGCTCCATGATGAAACGCTGAAAAAAATCGTGATTCCTGAAAGTTGGCAGTAAATGCTATAGATATGCAGTATGGAAGTATGATATGGTTAAGATGGCAAAAATGAGAACAGGCAAGGCCGTTGCGGAGAAAATCTGCAACGGCTTTTTCTATGGGAGAAGGAAGGTGGACAGATGCCGAGAAAACCCAAGAAGCCCTGTGCTTATCCGGGCTGTCCCAGCCTGACGGATGGACGGTACTGTCCGGAGCATCAGAGCAAAGTAAACAGTGATTATGAGAAGTACGGCAGAGACAAAAATGCCAAGAAGAAGTACGGACGCGTCTGGAAGAGAATCCGGGATAAGTATGCGGCAGAGCATCCCTTCTGCGAGCGGTGCTTTGCACGCGGGATTCTTGTGGAGACGGAAGAGATCCACCACAAGCTGCCGCTGAGTGAAGGCGGCACCCATGACCGGAGCAATCTGATCGCATTGTGCAAGTCGTGCCATTCCCGTGAGCACGCCGAGAGGGGAGACCGGTGGAGAAAAGCCCGGTAGGGGCGGGTAAAATCTTCACGGGAACGGCCTCCGGGGAACGGTGCGGGGGTGTCACGCACAAAAATGAGAAATCAAACGGGGAATTATCCCTGTATGGAATTGAGGTGAGAGGAACATGGCGAAAGATGGAACGATGCGCGGCGGTGCCAGGGTTGGCTCCGGCAGAAAATCCAAGGCATTGACGGAAAAGATCGGCGGCGGGCTGGCGGCATCGGTTATTGATCTTCCGGAACCGGAAGAGATCAGCGGCGAGGACGTGCCTCCGGTAAAGGAGTTTTTAAAGGCGGCTCAGAAAAGCGGCATTGATCTCTGCGCGGAGGATGTGTTCAGGTCTACGTTCCTCTGGCTGAAGGAGCGGGGGTGTGACCGGCTGGTGAATAGCCAGCTGATCGAGCAGTACGCTATGTCGGTGTCCCGGTGGGTGCAGTGCGAAACC